>QQTW01000074.1_pt1 | contig 54005 bp, 58 predicted proteins | sample 1904831 | NCBI WGS metagenome assembly QQTW01 (sample SAMN09435610, study PRJNA476489) | Subsurface metagenome, whole genome shotgun sequencing project.
AATGATTGTTCATGGAGGTGATTCGGTCATGAATAATCGGACTATGTCTAGATCGAGTTGGTTGATGGAAACTTGTAGGGTGAGGTTTGAAAGAGAGGTTCTTGAAGTGAAAGAAAATTAAGGGGAAAATAGATACAAGGAGTGGATTTATTGAGAATATGTTGTAACTGCCTGAAATCAATTAGATGTTTAACGAGTTCGATCTGGCATTGATGATTTTCCACCCCACCAGCAGCTCGTTTCGCACATCATTGATTCGTGAATCTCAACTGCCCGCTCTCAAGGTCTAGCACGTTCGGGCGTTAGCTGGCATGTTTTCAAGCGAGAGTGCTTGAACGGATAGCAGTCGTAGCTGCTGATGTAAGGTCGACGGACACAGTTCTGAAGAACTGATTCTATTCCTACTATAGGTCCTATTGGCGCTTCCATTCTGACAGATTTGTTGAATATAGCTCTACTCGTTACATGGCTTGGTGTCGGCTTGCTTCCATCCAATGCATCATGGAATTTACTTCCCAAGGAAGAGCAGTAATGATGGCTCGGCAACGATCATCGACTACAATTCGTCGGTGTCGTGGCTGATTACGATTCCTACATGATGTAGAGATAGCATATAACTGTTTCTACATGTATCTACGACGCATATGGCATTGTGGGGAGACTCCAGATTCATTCAGAGCCTAATTCCGCTGAGAACGGGTGTCTTACCTAACTCGTTGGTATGTACTCTCACGCACCCACTCACGAATCTCGCGCATACTCAACAGATCGAACATGAACGAGTGTATCCACGCCTCTTACTGTTCCGCAGTCAAGGTTCGCACCGTAACCTGGTTTCAGTGCTCCACCTCAAAGCTCCGGCTCTCGAATCTTACGCAGAAAACTCCGCACCCTCCCCATCTGCACTTCAGCCGGCTCACTCTCCACCGCCGTCCGAAGCCCATCGATGCCTTGCTCGTCGTCCTCTTCATCCTCCTCTCCATTGCGAATTCCTTCTTCCATGTTCTCGTCCATCCCCATCCCCGTGCTGGGACGCGTGTCGCTGTCTGCGTCGTGCGTACATAAACTGATGATGCGTCGATATGTCGATTCCATCGCCCGCTCACGGAGCTCGTTCAGTCGCTGTTCGAGCTGCGGGTTGTGCGCTCTCAATGCGGCCACGACGTCCCGTTTATTCATCTGGTGGAGCGGCGTCGTAAGTCGATGAGATCCGCCGAGGATGCTCGAGTCACTGTTGGAATAGCTGTGGTGGTGACTGTTCGGATAATGATGTCCGTTGATTCCGCTGTCTGGAGTGGGACTGAGACGGCCATTCACCATTCCATTGGACATCCCCCGACGAGCACGGATCTCAGCACAGGCACGATGAAGTCGGATAATCTTCTCGCGTCGGACCTTGCGCTCCGTCACTCGCTTCCGTAACACCTCCTGCTGTTCCCGTTCGCGACACAACTGGGCCGTGAGTTCCCGTAGCCTCGTGCGGTGGCGCTCGAGCTCGCCGCAACGGTCGCGGATCTCGTCAAAGATTTCTTCCTGCAATTCTTCGGTCGCTTCTCGTAGGGCTTGAAGCTCGTCAGTCGAAAATGTACGCATGTAGGCCATATCATCGTAACTCACCAGTTAAAACAGGTGCACACCGCTCTCGGACCTGCTCCGCCAGATTATTCAGGTTCCGTCTCGGCGTCAGCGCATCCGCCGTCACCTCGGGCACTCCAAACTCTGCCGGCTTCAACCCCGTCCGATTGGCCATGTGCGCATCGGCCCCGATCTCGAGCAGCTGATCGACAATGTTCTTGCTCCCCAATCGTGCCGCGATATTCAAGGCGGTATCGCCGGCGTGGTCCTCGGCGTTGACAATCTCGGACATAAACCTCCCCAGGCTGGTCGGACGGAGCGTCTGGCTGAAGGAGCCCTCGACGACGCCGGTGAACGAGGGTTCGTGACTGGCCGAGGCGCTGACGCTGGGCTGTCGGATGACATATCCCAACAGCGTCTCCAGATAATGCTTCGTGCTGGCCTGTCGCCCGTGGATGCCAGAGCTGAGAGCGATCTTGTGCAGGATCGTCCGGCCATGGCGGTCGCGCACGGGGATCGTCGGCCCGACCACGTCGAGAATGCCGCGAAAGGTATCGTCGTCGGCTCCGTTCGTGGCCGCACATGCCCGCATCAGCGCCGTCTCGCCATCGTAATTCACCCGAAAGATGCTCGCTCCATGTCCAACGAGCGCGTGCACCAATCCGATCCGACCGAGACTGGCCGCCCAGTGCAGCGCCGTGTTCCCCTTGTGGTCGATGGGTCGGTCGAGCTCGGGGCCCTTCATTCGCTGAAAGACATCGTCGAGCATCGCGTCCGAGTCGCCATCCGCGACGAACATGCCCTGCAGCATGGCCAGGTTCGTCCGTTCGTCGGCCGTCCTCGGCGCGGGCAGCGGCGCGAGTCCCGTATTTGGCCGAAGGACCGGGTCGATGGCATCGGTCGGCGAGGGGGGATCCTCGTACACGAATGAATGATTGGGCTCGGTAGGCGTACCGGGGCCATCCTGCGCGTCCAAGAAGACCGTCTCCTGCGATGGGATGAATCCGTCGGTGCCCGCGGGCGATCGGCGGGCTCGCTTTCGTGGTGGCTCCATCTCGTCGGCTGCGTGCGGGTGGGTGAGCATCCTCTGTGCGCGGTACGCCGCCGACTGCGTGCCGTATGTCGAGTCGTAGAAGGGATTGTGTTCGGGACCAGCGTCGGAGGTGGCGCTCTGGGTGCTCTGCTGGCTCGCCGTCGCCAGCCCGGCCCGGTTGATGGCCGTCACGGCGTTCAGCGCCGCCGACGAGATGCGCGTCGCAAAGGTGCCGCCGGCCGTCCGGCTGGATGCGGGCTGGTTCAGTGCACCAGCCGGGGCATAGCCGCGCTGTCGCTTGGCTGTGTTGCGCTGTTCCTTGGTCGGAAGCTCCGCCGCCAGCGCCGGGTTAACCAGCAGCAAAGGTCGCAACCGGTCTTCGATGCCATATTCACGCGCAAAGCGCACGCCTCGCTCAAAGGCGATCCACGTGCCTTGATACCGACCGTACCCGCCTTGGACCTTCTCGACTTCTGCACCGGCCTCGGTAATCAGCTTGTCCAAGATCTTGACGCGGCGAGCCTTGTCGACACCCGCCACCTTAAGAATCTGGGTGGCGTTGAGCCAGCCGTCCTGCGCGCGGCGCATCACGTCGATCGCCTTGCCTCCACCCAGCGGGACGACCATAATCTCGAGCACCTGGACACTGGAGTACGTTGCCTAGAAGTAGTCAAGAACGAGCTTAGCCGAAGTGCCCAAGATCGTCCGACACATGGAAACATCATAAAGCGTCAAGCTGGTTGGCGGGGATGGAAGAGCCGCCGAGACCATATCACTCACACGACAGACGGTCATATCATCTTGGTGAGCGGCTGCTTCCCCTGGAGCCGCCGCGCTCATGAAGGTGTTGTTGACATGGTTGGGCGGAGTCGGCCCCTGGCGCGACGGCTGCCGAGGTGGTTGCGACGAGAACGACGCGGCCTGAAATGATTGTGAGAACGACATGATGTCGATAATCAGGTCCTGACTGGGTTAGCGGTGTGAAATATCTCAGGGATAGAGATGACCATCTTAGAAGGGGTACACACGAGGGCTGGCGTGGTTCGACGTCCTGACCGCGGGTGATTTTCATCCGAACTGGTGCGGCGTCGACGACGTCAAAGCAAAAGGTCGAAGCACGATTATGTATTAACACCGGGCATCGGGATCAAGGTATCCAGCAGACTGCTAATGGCGAAGTTGAAGCAATATGGTCGAAGTGGGCTGATATGTCGGATGTCGTTGTGGGCGAGATCTGCAAGTGAGGGGTCGCAGTGGATGAGATGGAGACGAGTGGGAGAAGAAAAGAAGTGGAGGATCCAGCTAGACAAGCACGGAAACCCTCATGGTCTCTAGGGAAGAGCCGTGGGCGTGACAGGGTCGCATCAAGTGCTGAGGTCACGATGTGTGCTGGGTAAACACCGTTGCTAGTGGGGCCGAAGATGTGGTGGACGTGGGAGGGCTGGGAGGGGAGACGTGTCGCACGTCGCGTCGGCCCAAGATGGGACAAGAAGTGGCACGCTCAATGGCTCCTTCGAGCTGGATGAGCAAATCCTCCTGCCGCGAGGGAGATGCAAGGTCCCATCAGCCCTTCTGCTATCAGGTAGTTTCTAGCAAGGCGTCGATGCCTCGACGTGCGGATGCCCTGTCGAAGCTCGTGCAGTGGCATATTCGTCGTCGGTATTTCCCCGGCGCTCGGCGCGTCTGGTGCGAGTCACGTGTCGGATCGCAAGTCACGTGCTTAGCTTATGCGCACCTCCTATCGGAATGCCGAGTTTCTTCACAACCCCCGACAAGAATTCCAGAAAAGCGCTTGGAGCCATTGACGCAAAGTATTCTAAGAATTCCCTTCATCTCCGGCAATCATTTTGTGCGCGATGGACCTGGCAAGCGTTGGCTTTGATCAAAGGCATGACCGGCGCTGTCAACGCGTTGGAGAAGGCTCATTGGCCATTCAGTTTGGCTTACTAATATCAGGCAGTCACATGGTAATCACGTGTACTATCGTCGAACTCGACAAGAAGCTCCCGACGGGACGTCAACAGACTGCTTTTGCGCATGATGGTCCCATCATGCGCCCTTCCTTGGTTTAGATGATCTTCATCGCTCTACGCCTCGACGTAGAGAGTGGTTCTTCAGATATTCGAAAGTCTATTCTTTCTGGACTGGAGCTTCTCAATTCTTCTTGATGCCGGCCCCAGTGCCCATCTCCATCCCCACCCCACGGAAGCCGCTTCATCTGCTGCGTGCCTTGCTACGAGAATGCACGTACCTGCCCGATCCGGCGGCGAGATCGATTATCGCGCAGTATATCATCAGGCGATTCCGGGATTACCAAACTCCCCCAGGAATACTGTTTCGACCGGATCAGAATTCCCAATGGCAACAGCGCCGACGTCGAGTGATGGCCACGGGGCGCCAAGGCTGGTCGGTCCTCGTTCGGGCAAACCATGGCGAGCTACGCATGCTCGAGAAGGTGCTCCAATTTACCTACGGCCGACGGTCGAAGAGGCGGCGCGAATTGTTCGTTGACCTGGTTCGCGTGGAACCACCAAGCGACGAGAACGCCCTCCGAGAGCTACGAGACGGGCAGGCCGGCCCGAAGCTCGAGTCGTGGCAGCGACGGTCGTCGAAGCTGGAGGCGCTGCTGGCGAGTCACGTGAAGCATAAGCCGCCGGCAGACACCCGACGACCGGTTCGGCGTCTCGAGCCGGTGATAGGACTGAATACCTGGCATCGCAAGATGCCCCAAAAGCGCGAACGCAATATCCGACGCAAGTTCCACGCGGATCTACTCGCACGAATTCACGCGCCGCTGCCAATGGAGGAGTGGTCACGTCTGCGGGATCTGGTCACGGGGACGACCGCCTGGGAGGGGTCGGTGCCGAGGCGAAGCCGGGTGGAGAGCCCATCGCCAGCGTCCTCGAGTCTGCTGACGGCCGAGTTCCTGGGACAGCAACTGGGTCGAGAGCGATATCAGATCAAGCCACGAGAGCATCCGCATCGGATCACGGCGCGCATGATGCGACGACTGTGGACCAAGATCTTTGTCGAGTGTCCGGCTATGTGGTGGGACACGGCCGAGAACAAGTGGTGTATCGAGTGGGGTTGGTCGCCGTTTGAGAAGAAGCCTATTCTCGTGACTCCGAAAGGGTCCGCTCAAGAGAGCATGTTCGCGGGGGTGGATGAGCGTGGGAAGATGCAGAAGAGTGGATCGGCCGAGCCGCCGCAGACCAGTTCTGCTAAGAGATCGAGATCGAGCGACGAAGTACGAGCTAGAGAGGAGCAGCGAGTAGTCTCGCATTTACAGGAAAGGGATCTCGTCCGGGAGACTAAAGATCCAGCATAACGAACCAAATGGAACCATTTCAAACGGACTGAGTGGCTACCTGTCAGATGCGGTATCCTGGGGCCTTGCGCTACGTAACGCCGCAAATGCAAGCGCAGAAATATCTCCCGAGCAGGCGGTGAAGGTCCATCAGCAGCTGACCATTTGAGGTGTAACTGTCGACGCGTGGTCTAGACGCGTTAAGTGGTCGGGGAGACGCGTAGCAACGCGACTCTACGCGACCGCGACGCGTTAAGTGGATTAGACACATCTGCCCCACTTTGCGCCCGGATCGACCGGACGACGTTTCACCACTACCCCACCATCTAGAGCTCATCGTCATTCTCTGAATGGATAAGGAAACGTCTGGATCGAAGCTACCACAATAGCACTGTATCAGTATTCATCTTCTTTGGGATTATCAATCCATTGGCTCTCATGATGGGATCGTCAAGCAATGAGGCCAAGACTGGTGCTGTAGGCACGCCAGTCATCAGGCATGCTACTCGTGAAGGTCAGCCACACCTTGCTATACGCCGTCTTGCCTTCCTGTATCATTCGACGGTCTTTCTCTGCTCTACGTATTCTTTATATGCACATGACTGAAGCAGGTATGCATGCTTAGTACTCTCTTGCAACAGCACTCTGTGCTGTGATTTTCTCTCATATGGGGCTTCACCTAAACCAACCTATGTTTGGATCCAATTTATTCCACTATTTTCTATCCAGACCGTAACAAGATCATAACTCAATCTCGATTAATTGAGCATTTCGTTTCCCACTTCGCTCCCATATTATCTTTTCTTTCGTCATCTATCGTTTTATATCCCAATTTAACCCATTCCCAAATCATCCAGACGTCCCTACGATCCTACACCTCATCGAAGCCCTGGCCAAGTACGAAGACGCCTCTCAAGAAGTCCGCGCAACCGAAGCCAAGCTCTTATCAACCCTGATTTTCGCCCCATCAACCACTCAAGATTCATCTACCCAACACTCCTCCTCGCCTCAGACAGCAGACAACGAGAGTTCCCACCGAGGCTACGCTCGGGCATTACTTATCTTCGAAACCTCCCCTGAAGAAAGAGATCTACAGGAAGGCTCAAAAGTAGCAGTAGGCATGGCCCTCTACTTCTACAACTATTCCACCTGGCATGCCGCGCCGGGGATCTATGTCGAAGATCTGTTCGTCCAACCGGAGTGTCGTGGACGGGGATACGGAACGAGATTGTTAGCGGAGTTGGCAAGGGAAGTGCATAAAATCGGTGGGGCGCGGCTCGAGTGGAGCGTCTTGAGGTGGAATGAACCGAGTATTCAATTTTAGTGAGTCCAGCGCCTCCTTTTTTCTTTGATTGTTTCCAATTTCTAGTTGGGAAATCAAATGTGCCAAACACAAGTTCGCAAAGTAGATGAATGTAAAGGGAGGATGGAAAGGGAATGGTCTGGCTGACTTGTGGAAATAGTAAAAGCCTTGGAGCTAAACCCCAGGAGGAATGGATGGGGATGAGGGTTGATTTTGACGCTTTAGAGAACCTGGCAAAACGCTAAGAACATAGACAACGTCGATTCAAGAATCAAGAAAACAAGATCTTTAAAGTAGATACTGTAGATGGATAACAAAGAGATAACTGGTCTTGGTTTACATGGTCATGACCTCGTCGTTCTCGGCTTCGAGTTTGCGTTTCATCATCCCGCAGAAGCTTTCATACAAGACCGGGTCGAAACCCTTCAGCCAGCGTATCGAGACACTCGATCCGCTTGCACCCCGCTCGAGTCTCGTCTGGATCTTAAATCCCAGCGTGGCTTTCTCGTGATCAATCTCTTGAGATTCATCATCGTCGTGGGCTTCTCCACGCACCTCCAGCGCCTTTTGTTTCCGTCGATAAGCTCTCGACCAGACATCTTGCATAACGAATCCGATTCCCATGGAGAGCGAAGGCTTCCATTGCCAGAGCGCAGCCAGCGAAGTGAGCGTGCTATTAACCCGTCGGTTAATCTCATCGATAGATACACCGGTGAGATTCAATGTTCGCTCGGACTGGAACGGTAGGAGATGCTTGGGGAGGGTCGCAACGCTTCGGGCGACGTCCTAATGAATATGCTTTATCTCAGGACACGGTCCTAAAGATGTTAGGGTAGAAAGAGCATTGTCGGTAAACTAACCATTCTCGGCCGTAAGTCTCGCCACGACCATGCCACAGCCCATCTCCGTGTCTTTGTCCCCTGAACGAATTCCGTGACGGCCCAGTTCTTGATCCCTATTTCTTTGAGCCGCTCGATGATGGTGGCTACGCTGTCGTACTTGCCTAACATGCTGGTATACCATTGTACTTCTTCTTTGAGGACCACGCTCTCATCAATCATACGTTGGACGAACGCTACTTCGCCGCCGGGAGTGATCATCTCGACTTCGGCGCCTGTGCAGGCCTTGTTTCTGATCGTGAGCATGTCTGGTAAAAGGAGATGTTGCTGGGATTTGCTGAACGAAATTAGCTTGAATAGCTTACTTACGGAAAAAGGTGGTCGATGTTTCTTCTGAGCCAAGCCGAGCATCTCCTCTCGGGATTCGTAGAAGGGGGGATTACACATCGTGAAATCAACACTGTCTTGAAATCAGTTGAGAGCGGCTCGACCGTAACAGCCAACTACCAACTCTTGCGATTCGATTAAATTCCTAGGAATCAATGGATCTGAGGGGAGTTGTTTGAGGAGCCTGATTCGAGACTGGAGTTGATTCGATGATACATTCCGCTGTGCAGTTTGCAGGTTCTTGCCGTCGATGTCTGGTAACGTCTGAGCATCCAGCCAACCAGAGAACAGTCGATCACAGACGACAGCCATACCCGTGCCGAAGAATTTCCAGTTCGGTCTTTGTGAACATCCAAGTAGAGGGTAGATGCAACTGGCTCCAGTTCCACTAACGGGGCATAAGAAGGTGGGATTGCTTCGTCGGACAAGAAAGGGAAAACCAACATGTCCAGACCAATCACTTCCCGATCGGGATCAAACTTGTCTCGATAGTCCTCGCTCGTGGTGTCGATCAAGTCTTGGAGCCAGAGAATGTAGTTGAGTCTAAGACAGACTCAATGAGAAATGAAACAAGAGGGTGATTATGCCATGCGCATAATCCAGTGAGGACTGCTGCTTACCGGTTGGGTACCTGCGTTGCTCAGTCCCTGTATGGTTGGAAACTAAGACAGAAAGGAAATACCGGTGGACACAGTCGATCATCGGGGAGGATGATCGAGAGATTAAAATCCCGTTTGAGCAGGCTTGTGGTCAATTGTCTGGATGCGAATTAGATTGCTTTATGCAGGGAACATCCAGCTGGTAAGTGACGAAGGAGAAATGAACGAACTGGACGGCCTTGGGATCGCTGAAATCGAGCTGTCCGTTCTTCTTGAGCCTGTAGTAGACATTGATGATAAGCTGGGGACATAGATCCAGGGTAAATAGTGTCATACACTTGGGCAAACTCGGGGGAGTCCCTGGCAAGAGACTCGAAGTTGACTTCATTCTTGTAAGGGTTTCTGGAGGCCATGTTGCAAAGTCCAAGGTCGGCTTTGGCGACTTGATCGAAGGATAGGAGCGCGTGACTAGATAGCAACGGAGCACGGTTGGAAGACCGAAGATGTGAGAGCTATCGTTTGAACAACCTCTTATGGGATATTGCTCAGCCCAGTCTGATCATGAGGATTTACCTACCTCTAAGAATCCACAGTCAGTGTAAGTTGCTAGCTCTGTTGATTTAGCTAGTGTACCAAAGAAATTATAATGGTAGAAAGGTTGCTTCAGCTGTTTACAAAGCTATAGGGTCTAGTGCTCATTTCTCTGCACATGTACCTGAGCATGAATAGCTTCTCACCTTAACGGTTCCACATGCAATGCAGCCAAATACCTCGAGGCTGGTAGGACACTGTTCCTGTCCCTCCTACTCTTTCAATGGATTTCACCTGCAACCGACTACTTTCAGATTTCTTCTGCAACTGAAATTCAAAAGAAACATTTGTTAGTATCTAGATAATCAAGATGATGCTAGAAGCTTTTTGCAAGGGTCGATATCGTTCTAGAGATTGTTGATTTGGCTTGCAGGTGAAGCGCTAGCTCTACCCATTCTTTACTTGGTTGGCGGTGGCGGCGAGTGTTCTTGGTGGCTGTCGTCAAAATCCAATGTGCAACATCTCAGGATCAACATTGGGCTGAGACGATGTATGACAGATTGATCAAGCTCAGAACCTATGAAACTTTATGCATTCCAGTATCGTCTAAACATTTACCGGTTTAGAAGTTATATCTTGTTGCAACTAGGCACAAGTCCAGGGCCCCACACCAACGAGGGGTCGGCCCGCGTTCAACCTCTCTCGACGCCGTTTAACTAAGCAACCCTTCAACATCCTCCATGCGAACGCTGCTTGAAGGTGTCTGCCAGAACCCTTCACCATGCCCCGAACGCTTGGAAGCGGGAGAGCTCCTGACGGCGGACGAACACTCACCCCCGCGGCTGCCTTGCCACAGCGTAGCTCCAGCTTATTATCGCCCTCCGAGAGCTCGCTCTCCCTCGGCTCTCAGGTATCGACCTCGCAGACGTCCGGCGCAGACCTCCTAGATCAGGACTTGAATTCCCGGATCTCGCTCGATCATGGCTTGCCTAGGCCGGCGGAGACGCCCCCTAGCACCAAGCTTGAGTGTCCAATATGCGGGGAAGATATGGTACGTTACTTCCCGTGGCGTGGACGAACATTGCTGAGTCGAGATAGTTGACGCTGCTGCAACTCAACAGGTATGTCGGAATATAGAACCCTAGAAATACATAACAGAGCTTATTCATATTTCAGACATCTGGACGACGATCACCAGCATCTGGAAGCCGTCGAGCAGGATGAAGTTAAAACATGGTTCAAAAAGCAGATGGTGCGAGCGAAGAAGTTCCAGCCTCTAGTGGTATTGAACCAGAAATTGAAAGGACTGGATGTATTTGAACCCAACGAAGTTCCAGCGGTGTTTGGCTCGAGTCGAAATGGAGCAGCCGCGGCGGAGATATCGCCCCCGGATCCCGATGAGGTAGTGACGAGGACGCATTGGCAAAGGTCGACTCCCTACGACAAATGTGCGGATCCGATGTGCGGGAAACCGCTGGGGACGACCAATGGGAATATCAACTGTCGCAAATGTGGACGGCTATTCTGCGAGGAGCATACGATGTATCAGATGAAGCTGTCGAGGTCCGCCCAGCACGAGCCCGTAAGAGGATTCTGGTGTCGAGTGTGCGAGACGTGCTACAAATCGCGCGAAGGATACAACGATCATCGTGGTATGTATGATAGATTTTTTTGGTTTGCAAAGATATGAGTATTTTAAGAAGTTGATGGATTTTTGAAGGTGCTACAAGGGACCACACCGATCTCTTCGTTGCCGTTCGAGGAAAAGGCGTGGATGCAAGATACCTTGAGATCTCTCGACTAGAGAAACGCTTGACGAAGTTGACGCGACTGTTGGCTGGTCAAATCGCTGAGCAGGGCGGCAGTGGCAATAGTGGCCTACTTTGGTCTCTGAGTGGGCAAAGAAGCCAACGCAAAGCGCTGGAACAGTCAGTGGTGACCTGGGAGGACGACGCCAGCGTTGCCGCCTGTCCGTTTTGCCAGCAGGAATTCACCAACTATTCTTTTCGAAGACACCACTGTCGATTATGTGGGCGGGTTGTTTGTGGGGATGTTCGAACGGGATGCTCGTTGCAAGTTGGTCTGAACGTTGCAGGTGCGTGATATACTATCCTTCACTCTCAAACCAGTAGCACCAACATTGACATCCTGTAGCACCCGATGCAGTATCAGAAAAGACTTCCCAAGAAATCCACGTGGACGTGCGTATGTGCAAAGACTGCCACCACACGCTCTTCAGCCGACGTGACTACGTCGAAGAACTCGCCAAGAAACCGCCTGATCTCCGATCCTACGAGACATTAGTTCAATTCGAGCGGGGCATTCGACTGATGCTACCCAAGTTTCAATCTCTCCTGACCGCTCTGCAGTAAGTTTCTTCACCCATCATCCCTCATCTACCCACCGAAACTGTGCTCATACCAGATATTATAACACCAGAGACCCCGATAAGCCCCCAACGCCAACTCAACTAACCGATGCCTCCAAGACCCGACGTCGCCTCATGGACGCTTTCGCGCAGTACGACGTCGCAGCGAAACGCATCCGAGATCTTCCCACCTCGTCGTCCTCGCAACAGAAGTTGCAACGAGCGGTATATCAGCTCGCCACTAACTTCCTTCATCTGCATATGCTTCCCTTGAAGACGCTCCCTAAGATTCTCAAACACGCTGCTCCAGCCGTTTCAAACGACCATCGTAAACGACTTCTACCCAACGGCAGCACGGCCCTCGCAGCAATTCGATTCAACGATACCGCAAGTGGAAGCGGGAATGGGAGTCAAGCCAGCAGCAACAGCGCCGCGAGCACGATATCAGCCATGGAAGCCGAAGAAACCACGCTCCGAGAAAGATTGATCGTGCTGGAAGAGCAACGATTCATGGTCGAGGAGATGTTAAGTGGAGCTAGGAAACGGCGGAAATTTGATGAAGTTGCCGCGTTGATGAACAACCTCCAAGATTTGAATGCGGAGATTGATCATATTAATGCGACGTTGAGTAGGCTGGATTTTGCGGCTGTGTATAATGGTGGTGGTGGGAATGGGAATGGGAATGGGAATGGAAATGGGAGTTTGGAGGATTTGAGATGAGATGAGACTGGTGGCTTTTTACGCACCGGACCGTACCATACCGGTGACTACTTCTTCACTGTTCGACTCGACTCCAGGACTCATGTATTTATGTTAGTTATCCCAAAGCCTTCGCATGGAACTTTGTCTTGCTTTCTCTTTTTTCTCTTTTTTCTTTCTCACGCTTGACCATCTCGCCTTGATTGCGTGCGTGCATGGGTCTGTCTGTCTCGGAGTCTGACTGAGTTCTACTTCGAAGCCTCTACATCCTCTACATCCTCTATTGTGTCTCGCTTTGATTGCGTGTATGCTTTGGGTCTGTCTGTCTCGGAGTCTGAGTTCTATATCCTCTACATCCTTTACATCCTCTATCGTCCCTCGCGTTGCGTGCGTGCATGGGTCTGTCTGTCTGTCTGTCTGTCTCGGAATCTGAGTTCAATTCCACTTCTTACATCCTCTACCAATAGACATATTCATAAAGCGACAATCGTATCACCCCGCACCGCATATTAACCGCTCCACTCCACCTCGGACGATACGGAAAAAGGGGACAACTTAATCTAGTTATAGTGCGATAGTAACGTTCTACTACTGTACGGTACCTAGAACACAGACAGTCTATAATCTCTGCTACAGTAGGGTACGAATACCTACTCGAAATGGACTTCAACCCCCGCGATAAATAACTCCCTTCTCCTGTAGACAACAAACTTGTACCGTAATAAAGCATCTACTTGCTATATCGACACTAAGGAACAATAGCAACAACAGAAATAGTTCACAGTTGGAAAAAAGAACTAAAAAAAACTAAGAAGCTCCCTTCCCAGCATCTTCCTTCAAACTCACGATTCGATTCAACACGATTTTCGTCAATTCTCCGTTCTCATCGTCCTCTTCGCAGTCTTGATTATCGAGACAGAAATATGCTACTCGTAGGCCTTGGAAACGGACTGTTTCGAACCCAGCCTTTTTCTTTTTCTTTTTATTCTTGACATCCCCATCATCATTGCCTACAGTCTCTTCGGCGGCGGCTTCTTTGGCTTCACCGCCAGCACCAGCACCAGCACCAGTACTAGTAGTGGGAGTACCGTTGTCATCAGCAGGCCATGGCGCCCGTCGACGAATCTCATGCAGCCCTATCTCGATCATGGCGTCGGGAAAAATCTCTTCGGATCGGGGATTGATGGTTTTGAGGAATGCAGTGGATTTTGAATCGACTAGTCCTTGTTCTTGGTCATGATCTTGTTCGTCGTGGTCGGGGTCATTGGTGGTGGTTTCGACGGAAGGCGTAAAAGCGGCGTCTAGATCTGTGGAAGGCGCGGCGAGGTCGGGGTCGGGTTTATCTGTTTCCACCACATCTTTCATAGCTGTTGTGGTATCTGACTTGGAGGATGGTTCATTTGGGGTAGAAGATGTCGGATTCTGTGGTTTGGAGTTCCTTTTCTCGTTCTCGTTCGCTTTCGATTTGCTGGATGGTTTAGTGGCCGGGGTATTGCTCGTCGTTGGAGCCAATGCAGGCTCAATCAACTGATTAAACATCCTGACTTCCGCTTTTATCGGCGAACCGTGCCTCTCCGACTTCGCCACCCATTGGATATACGTCTTTGGTTTCTTGAACGCCGGGCCCTCCTCGGGTTTTTCATACAAAGCTTGCACCTCCGTGACTTTCCCCGTTTTATCATCCTTTGTGAAACTAGTTGCTCGAATGGGGTATGGCACCTTCAGAAGCCCGACAGACTTACCCGGCGCGAGGCGGAAGTAGTCCTTGCTATCGACTTCCCTGAAATCACTCCTGTCGATGTACACCGTCCTCGTGAAGGGTAGTAGATGCGTGCCAAATTCAGGATTCTTGGGCGAAAAGGGCATCTCGACTTCCTCGAGGTAATCCTCGGGTAAATTCTGGATGATCACGGGTATAGGGTCGAGAATGACCATCAGACGAGGCACGGTCTGTTCGAGATATCGACGGATTGAATTCTCGAAACGTGAGATTTGAATCTCGCTTGGGGATGTCGATACGCCGAGCTCGTTGACAAATGACAGAATCGCGCCTGGAGGTACCCCACGCCGACGCAGACCGACGAGGGTGTATAGTCTCGGATCATCGAAGCCGCGCACGATCCGGGCGTCGATCAGTTTCGCAATCAATCGCTTGGAAAGGACGGTTCCTTCGATCTTGAGACGGCCGTACCTGGTATTATTCATTAGTAACGAAATTGATATAGAATTATTATGCTTTTCGGATTGACTTAGGGCTATATAGAGAATGGACGAGAGTACTCACTCTCTTTGCATGGGTTTATACACCCCCAAGGCATCACACAGCCATTCATACGACTCCCGTGACGTCTCGAATTCGGTCGTGCACAACGAATGCGTGATCCCCTCGAAGCTATCACAGAGACAATGCGTGAAGTCGTAGGTCGGATAGATACGCCATTTGCTACCCGTTCGATGATGAGGCGCATCCAGGATCCGATAGGCCGTTAGATCCCACATGCGAGTATTGCCGCTTTCAATATTCTGCTTCATTCGCAAGAATGCTTCCTTGGCTTTATATTTCCCATCTCGCATGGCTCGGAACTCCACCAGAGACTTCTCGACCGGTCGACACCGATGCGGACAGGCATATCGAGGACCGCGGTGGTCAGGACCTCCCTTTTGGAGCTTTAACTCCGTATCTTTTCAGTCCAGACAATCAGTAAAGCTCAACCCAAACTTCCAATATCATTCGTACCGTTACAGTGACAAACGTATGCTCCGTCTCTTCGAATGAGTTCCTCGGCTAGCTCATACAGTTCATCAAAGCGGTCACTTGAATAGGTAATCGCGCAGGGCTTGAAGCCCAGCCATTCCACCATTTCTTGAATCGCAGTGATGTATTCTTCCTCTTCAGCCTCCGGATTCGTATCGTCATACCGCAGATAACAGTCTCCTCCATGATACCGAGCGAATCCAAAATTGATGGCAATGGCTTTGCTGTGGCCGATATGTAGATATCCATTGGGTTCCGGTGGAAATCGTGTCACAACAGGCTTCGACGGCTTCTCCTTGTAGACTGATGCCAGAAAACCTTCTTTGAACATGGAGTCCGGGTCGACGGACACAGGAGCTGCATTCTCCTTTGGTCCCGCAGGAGCTGGAACATCTTTCGGTGCTTGGTCTGGTTTCTTCGGCTTGGGTTCACGATTGGCTTTGGCTTCTTTCTTAGCTTCCTTTTTGGCCTCTTTCTTGGCGCCTTTCTTAGATTCTTTGTTGGCCGGCCGCTCTGGTAGCGTGGTGTTGGAGTCCATGTTGGTGGTGGTGTTGTTGATGTTGATGTTGGAGCTTGAGAGGTGGGGTTGATTTGAGTGCCCCACTGCTAGCCAACTGACTCATTCACAATCCTCCAGGGAAATGGGCCACAACTTTTCAGATTGTGAACTGAAGCAAAGCGAAGTAGAGAGATGAGTCAAAGTTGAGATTTACATGTATGCACTCTAGACCAGATTTCTAAACGCCTCGCTATGCATCAAGAAGGAAGCCGAGAAGGGAAAATATATACACAGAGAGGAGAGAAGTCTATCTGTCGGTCGTGGTATCTTTCCCCCTTTTCGCGCTGCTGAAAGAAATGTTGAAAATCCCTGGTCATGGTGCACTCCAGACAAGAGGATGCTCCTCTAGTCGGCGGAGTAAGATTTGATACAACACCAGCATGGTCGTGCTCTGAACACTGGTCCAGACAAACCGAGGTCCGATGCCCCGGAACCAGCCCGATATCCCTTCCGTCTGATAAATCAGTCGAAGTCCAGTGATGACGGAGGAGGTGTCTAATGTTGCCGCTCCAGGCTTGCTGACGGTGGTAGAGGGCGATGAAGTGGAGATGGGACGAGTTTGACGGGAGGACTGAGTAGATCCGGAGGCATGTCGAGCGGATGCCGCAATTGCTTTCTTGGTTGTTTTCTCCGATATTCGCGTCGTATGCTCTGCTGACAATCCTCCTTCGATCGGATTCACTTGAGTCTGAATTCTCGTCTTCACCACGTCCAGCGGACACGTGATGACGCCCGCCAGGCCACCCGCAGCAGCACCGGTAAGGATCTCCAGCGGAAGTCCAATATGTCGACTGCCCACCCACTCCTTCGCCCACGTTTGTCCTTGCTCGTAGAAAGCGAACTGCAGCGCCGAGAATGGTAAATCACGGAAGAGCGTCGCCTTGTATCCGTAGTATAGCGCGGGGAGACCCTCAGTCCGCACGATCGTCCGCGCTGCATCCAAGGTCGATCGATAATTGTAGCCAGAGGAAAAGAAGGGGTTGTTGTGTCGACCTTGCAGCTGCAGGCGGGTCTTCAGCACCTCGGACGGGACATAGACAACCGATGCAGCCAGATCCGCAATCAGCCCTGCATCAAAGACATCAGTATTCAACTACGACCAAAATATTATGAATGGATAGGAGGACAATGCATACCACCGCAAAAGTATGCCAGCTGCGCATTCATGCCTCTATCAATCATGTTCCGCTTGGTCCATTCGTACGTGCCAAAGAAGATGACGGTGCCGGAAAATGACCCCAACAGGGCCGGATAGACACCTCCATAGAGACCTCGACACACTCCTTCCTGCTTGAAGATGGTCGCATAGGAAGAGGACATGGACGTGTACTTTGGTGGGAAATGCGGATCGCCTTGTTGTCGTGTCTTGACCGTGTCCAGCGAATGCATAAGCATATCGCCCGTCGTGCCGCCCACTCCACCCGCAAACATGCACTAGATACCGTACAGACTCTGGTCAGCTTTCCATTATATACACGCTGAAGACAACTCTCATTCAAGACTATCATCGGATGAAAATTGCTTACATGAATGTACGGCGATCGAATTTCGCCATCCATCATATCCTGGGCCGGTGCCATCTGATCCACGTCTTGCTTTGGCCCGACATGCGGGACCAGCAGGCTCTCCACTCCATGGCGATCTGGCCAGCCCAGAGGGTGCGCGGAGGAAGAGCTAGAGCCTGGCCAGAGATAATTGAACACTTGGGAGGCCAGGGACATTGCCCTTCCTCAACGTCGAACCAACGAGAAATCTTCCGATAGCGTAACGAATGGAGGTTTGGAGAGCTTGGGTCCGAGAAATTCGGAAACGTTGTTCAAGATCGGCATCAACCAGGAGTCCACCACAATAAAAGGTTGAGATCAAAAGATAATGCAAGAACCTCTATTCAGTGGAAAGAGATATTTTATTTGTGATTAACTTAACTTGATGCGCATTCTTACATGCATTTACTGCTGGGCTCCCAATATCCTTGTTGATGTTGTCCAGCGCGGATCAGGCGTCGTTCCAATAAGAATGCTGAGTAAGCCATCCGAGTCACATGCTTCTTACACGTGACGTTGCATTCTAAGCGCGGCGATCACGTCGCGCATGCGACGACCCCAAATAAACAAGGCCACCCGCCAGATTCACTCTGCCATCACAAACCACGCGCCGTATTTTCGACCAAGCTATTTCTCTCGCAGACGATTGTATTGCATTTGCTATGCTTACACGATCTGATTGCTACATTAGTTGAACATGTCCGACGTGTCGTCGTGGCTGCGGGGTCAGCGCAAGTATGAACTGGTCGAGCTCGCGCAAGCGGCGGGGTTGAAAGAGTATGCGCCCCAGTCGCGGTGTTGATATGTTTGCGCGCACCTTGTGATGGTCGCTGATTGTGAAATAGCTATGAGCACCTCAAGAAGATCGATCTAGAGATTGCACTTGATGAGTACCTGCGGACCAATGAGCTCACCTTGTCCAAGAAGTCGGTGTTCAATCCATTCTACACGCGCCATCGATCCGGCGCATCTCCGACGAAGCGCGACAGCGGCGCATCGGCGACTGGCATAGTGGCGGTCGAGCTGGAGACGAGGCCGACTAAGTCTCGTGCGCGACGAGCGACCAAAGCTGCGGAAGAAGTGGCACAAACGTAAGGGTTCTCTGCTCGTCCTATGGCATGTCGCATACTTATCGTAGTATTTCTTGTAGAGACGATTCATCTCCAGGACCCAATGAGCATCAACAAACGGCAGTCGCGACCAGGACACCAAGACAGAGCTTGTTGCTCTCGAATGCCATTCCGCTTCCTCCGTCGCCTGCCGTGGTCGCCGATGTGATCGACAACCGCACGGCCGAGATCCGTTCCCGGATGGGTGATGTCTGGGAAGATGCAGGTCTCCGCGAGCGTGCCGAGGGGGTTCGCGATTATCTAAGCTCGGTCGTGAGCATCGAGACGGCCATTCTCGCCATCGAGGCGAACGGACTGCGCTCCGAAGTGCTTCCGCTGCGCTACGCCTTCACCATGCCTGTCATTCAGGGCTTGACATCCTCGGCCATGGCCGTGCATCTCCCAGACCTCTTTGTGCTTCTTACGTCGACCTTCTGGTCACCAATAACCCTCTGGGCCACTACGAGTATTCTGGCCCCGCTGTTGTTCGGCTACTTCTTCAACTTAACCCTCCGAGCACGGCAAGCCCATGCGAGCCAGCGACCGCATCACCCACATCAGCCTACTCATCGGGTGGACCCATTGACCTTCAATCTTGCGAAAGCGCTCATTTCGTACCTGGTCTATTCGCAACGACTCCGCTTGGGGCTGTTCGCCGAGGAGACCATCGACCGGACCCAAGCAGCCATCCCCGGTGGTGTACAGGGGCTTTTGATTGGCGCCGCCATCGGCGGACTGACCAGTGTGTATGAAGCTATTCTCAAGAAATGACCACCGGAGATCAGGGCTCGGAGAGATGGAGCCAGCACGAGGTAGCAATTCCAAACTATTCGTCTACTTGTATCTCTTTAGTGTACATTGGAGATGCACTCTCTGGCCGGTCTCCTTGATGTTTTTCTTTGTCAATACCCTCTGTGCCTAGGCCTGTAACGGCTCGGTGGGGCCAGGCTACGATGGATGTGCTCATACTGGGACGCTGTTGGATGCAGGAATGACTTCTGGGGTGAATTGGTGTCTCATGCACATGGGTTACGTATTGAATTAATCATGTTCTAACGTCTTGAGTTGCAATCGCACTGTGTAGTCTAAATCTTTGGACGCATCGTTGTCTCCTTCCATCATCTTACTAGTGAGCAACGTGACGCCTAGAGTGCTTCTCATAGTAACAGACTTAAGCATACTAAAGTTGTATATATTTAACTATCAAGCAAGGGAAAATGAATTGAAGTTTGTTGCATTCGAACATGTCGTCCTCATTCATGGACTCAGTATTACTGTATCCTACGACGCTGCTTCGGACGGCGCTTCGCGCGTCTGCGCTGGCATGACACATTCCGCGGCTAAAAAATTGTCGCGTCACCCAAAGTCCCAGTCCAGCCCCACGAGCCCCACCACTCACGCCAGCCTCGATCTTAACCTCCCCCACGTCTACTAGGATTTGAGGCCACCGGAAGATCTGGTTTTCATAACAGCTGCCCATCATGTCTCTTACTAACTGTCGGTTCTATGAGGAGAAATATCCCGAGGTGGAGAGCTTCGTGATGGTCAACGTCAAGCAAGTGAGTGTAGTCACATAATCACATATTTATACAGGGCTGGTAGAATAGATGATTGACGGGCCGAAACTTCAGATCGCCGAGATGGGTGCATATGTAAAGTTGTTGGAATATGACAACATCGATGGCATGATTCTGCTGAGCGAGCTGTCGCGACGACGGATACGCAGTATCCAAAAGCTCATCCGAGTGGGGCGCAATGAGGTAGTGGTTGTGCTTCGAGTAGACAAAGAAAAAGGTACTATTGTTCAAGATACGCAGTTGGAGATTTTTTGTACATTTTGAAATTTGATCTAAGCTGACATGTGCTTTTTAGGCTATATTGATCTTTCGAAACGCCGTGTGTCGCCCGAGGATATCGTCAAGTGCGAGGAGCGCTACAACAAGAGCAAGATGGTACATTCAATCCTACGGCACGTGGCGGAGAAGACCAAGACGCCCATCGAGGAGCTCTATCAGACGATCGGATGGCCCTTGAACAAGAGATATGGACATGCAGTCGACGCATTTAAGCTCTCGATCACGTTGGTGGCCGACCCTTCAGCGGCTTAATATTACGGTACTGATAACTCAATAGAAACCCCGACGTTTGGAATGACTTGGACTTCCCCAACGACGTCGTTCGGAATGAGCTCTTATCATATATCGGCAAGCGTCTGACACCTCAACCAACCAAAGTGCGTGCGGACGTCGAGGTAACTTGTTTCGGGTACGAGGGGATCGACGCGGTCAAGACCGCACTACGGGCGGCGGAAGCAAAAAACACAGCCGATTCGCAAGTCAAGGTCAAGTTGGTCTCGCCACCGCTCTACGTGCTCACGAGTCAATGCCTGGAGAAGAATACAGGAATCTCACTCCTTGAAGACGCCATCAAGGAGATTGACGGAAACATCAAAGGTGCCGGAGGCGGATGTGTGGTCCGGATGGCGCCCAAGGCGGTGACGGAGAACGACGATGCGGAGCTGCAGGCGTTGATGGAGAAACGAGAACGGGAGAACCAGGAAGTCAGTGGTGACGAGAGCGTCAGCGAAAGTGATGAAGGGGTGGCGGAGGCATAGGGGGATTGCGTGGTGGTGGGCAAAATTAACTACGGCTGTTTCGATGCATTCTACTTGGCATCCCCATGAGAGTGATGAACATCTCAAAACAATTTTCCAACAGAAACACTTGTCGACACTCAGCAGTCTTGCTCGAACAGCTCCTCTAGCATAAAAGTTAAGCCTGATATTGCCAAGCCTATACCCATGTTCGGGCCTTACGTAACACGCGTTGAAAGCAAGGCATCTGCGAGCTACGGCGGGGTACCAACAAAAGCTTGGAGTCGAAGCTGAAACAGGCAATTGCCAATAGAGCTCTCCTGTGTACCACAACCTCAGTTAAAACTTCATCGACCCCGCCCACTGCTTGACAACTGTCGTAAGTCTTACAGAAGCTATCGTACAGCTTCTTGAAGTCCCTAGATCAAACGATCAGTCAGGTACCTCGTCAAGATGGTGCGCTGGAAGAGCTTGCTCAACCTGGATGGGAACGACCGTCGGCATCATCTGCAGCATGAACGACAGCATCGTGAGTAATAAAGCTACAGCATAGACACCAAAGAAATGATACTGATATATTCCAGTGTTACCCGTCTCGAATGGAGACTCGGTTCCATTCTCAATCCCGCCCAAGGAGGTCACCAAAGTCGCGTTGCGGCTGAAATATCTCATCGAACAGATCATCCCATATGAGATTGATGAAGCTAGGATCACCAAGGCCAACAGCCCGATTCTCACCAAGGATGTGGAGAAGACGGCCAAGGAAGCCGCGGGAGAGGACCATGGCGCCTGTGTCGTCTTTTGTCTGATGGTATGCCGAGACTGGTTCAAGCGGCAATCCATGTATGTTTTGTTTACCCTCCAGTAAAGCCTGCCAACTAATTAATGGATAGACTGGAGCTGTATGATTCCGAACTGCATGCTGCTCGAGCGACGGCCGCGGAGATGCTCGCTAAGCACATGTGAGCATTTGAACTACGATATCTACGCTTATATTCTAACCTTAACCTTCCCAGTATCGAATCCGAGGAAGATCAAGACCATCTCATGCAGGAGGTGCTCCTCCGACGCTACTCCACCGTCCGAGACGGACACGAGACGGTTCCCGCCAATGTGGTCGAGCGTGCGGTCGATGTACACGCTCTCCGCGTCATCGGGTCTTCAGGCTACCAGCGATGCATCTCCTATCTCTGGCGAGGCTGGCTCGTGCAAGACGACCGCGACCCGTACAACTTCGTGCATTACAAAAAGCGGTCATCGACGAACTACTGGGACCACTTCGACCCGGACCGGATGCGAGTGCCTTTGTACCAGAATCTGGTGCAAGTGTTCTTCTCGATTCTGTTTCTGGTGCTCTACTCGCAAGTCATCAACTCGATCAACATGACGGGCGACATCGACGTGGTCGAGGGGATTTTATACATCTTCACATTCGGCTTCATCGCCGACGAACTTGCCAAGCTCTGGAAAGTCGGTCGATACTACGTCACGTTCTGGAACGTGTTCAACAGCACGTTGTACGCCTTACTGACGACCTCGTTCGTCATGCGGATGATCGCCCTGAGCAAATCGACGAAACATGACATCGAAGAACGCGAAAAGTATAACCAGCTTAGCTACAATTTCTTGGCCTTCAGCGCGCCCATGTTCTGGATGCGACTGTTGCTGTATCTCGACACCTTCCGCTTCTTTGGCGCAATGCTGGTCGTTTTGAAGGTCATGATGAAGGAGTCGTTGATCTTCTTCGCCTTACTACTGGTAGTGCTCGTGGGGTTCCTCCAAGCCTTCGTGGGCATGGATTACGTCGATACCGATAAGGACGCCACGGCGTTTATTGTCAAGAGCATGGCCAATACGGTGATGCAGAGTCCGGATTTCTCGGGCTTTGAGAAGTTTGCGCCGCCATTTGGGATTATTTTGTATTACATCTTTACTTTTGTGGTCATGGTTGGTGAGTACTTCATACCGTACTATACCCTATCGCATCCATTGTATAGAGAGACTAACTCCAGTATAGTCCTCCTGAATATCCTCATCGCTCTGTACAACAGCGCCTACTCCGATATCACGGACCATGCCATTGACGAATACATGGCTTTGGTAAGTGATTATCCCCCTTAATCACCCCACTTCCTTCTCATGACCACCCATACTAACCATACCCAATAGTTCTCTCTCCGAACGATTCAATTCGTACGAGCACCCGACGAAAACGTCTTTATCGCACGTAAGTCATCCCTTACCCACCCATCCTCCATCCCCCATCCCTCCTTCCCCTCTTACAGCAAACCAAACTAAAATAAATCCAGCATTCAACCTCATCGAGATCATCTTCCTCATCATCCCCTTCGAATGGTGGCTCTCCTCAACCCGCTACGAACGGTTAAACAACACAGTGATGGGGATCATCTATTCCCCTCTCCTGTTAATCACAGCATATATCGAAACGCGCCAAGCCCAAGCCGTCAATCGGAACCGCATCCGAGGCCAAGTCGATGAAGATACCACCGAGGAATGGGAGCAATTGAGTCACGAAGTTGATTTTGAGGCAGAAGGGTGGGCCAAGAAGGTGAGGGAGGCGACGCCGAATATTGAAACTGAGCCGGCGGTGCTTGAGGTGCGGAAGTTGGAGGAGAAGATGGAGGTGTTGGTGTCGATGGTGAAAGATGGGAAGGGAAAGGGGGATAAGGATGGGGATAAGGTGCTGCTTGGAGGGGAGGCGCAGCGGGATTGATGCACGAAGTACTGTTTGTTGTAGGCTTTTTCGTTGATTTGCGTTAGTCGTTAAAGTATCTCTACTCAGTCTGTGGACGTCGTTCTCAACAATATCTTTCTTCGGGCGTCGTATAGCTATCATTTGTTAAGTTGTATGTAACTCTCTCTATGTTAGTATGAGCCGATCGAAGATAGCGTAGTAGGCCACGTGTATCAATATGCGTTGCTGCTCCCCGAATGAACATGTAATTATCCACACAAACTACAATCACGATTATGTCCCTCACAAACACAAACACAAATCCTATCCTAACTCTCGACACGAGTGATCTAGGTACAATACAGTACAGTACTCTACCAACCAACCCCCCACCCCCCCTCACTCTAACTTTACAAAAAGAATCTACTTATTCACCTTCAGCCCAGTCAATTTCTCCAACCCCCTCTCCAATTCCCTTTTTTTCTCCTCGATCATCTCCTCTCTTTCCCTCTCCACCTCCTTTCTTTCCTCTTCATTCCTTTCTTCTTCACGTTTATTCTGATCCTCCCGTCTAACCGCAATATCCTTAGGCCGATAATCACTAAACATCTTCTTCAAGACATTCTCAATGATCCAACACGCAGCATAATCCAGAATCATCAATCCCGTAATGGTAATCTTAAACTCCGTGCTCAAGGGGACGAGTTTAAGACGCTCGTTGATCTCGGGAATAAATTCGGTGGAACACGAAAAGGCGATACCGGTGACGGCGAGGAGGGAGTAGTACATTGTTCGGTTCTCTCGGATGGATTCTCGGAAGGGCCGGCCTTGGTAGTTTATTGCGAAGGTGGAAATTTCTTGGATTAACTGGAGGAGGTAGACGGCGGTGTTGAGGAGCGAGGGCTCGAATTCTCGTTCGAGGTCGGGGGTTTCTTTCATTCTGTTGTTCACCCATTAGTTGGTTTGGTAATGGTTTAGGGAGCGTGCCTTGGGGGGATGAAGGATATTAGTGTGTTGGGTTTGGGTAGACACCCGTAGGGATAGGATGGAGGAAGCTCAGATGGTTGGTGAGAATGGGGAGGGTTGGGGAGCTGTGATGCGAGGATTGTGGGGGGGAGGGGGGAAAGGAAATGAATAAAGATACGTACGGTTCAATGGACTGGACGTAGTTGGAGAGGTACACGAGGGTGGCGATATGTACTGCAAATTGTCCCAATACGGATCCAATGATGTAGGGATTGAAAATGTTCGATTGAGGTCGTTCTTTCGAGAGTTTGTCGACGGGCTGAAGGGGTTATCAAATCAGCTCGGGGTTTTGCATTTAGTAACCCAGAGTAGCATCAGGATATTTACTGACCTTCGCTCGGGAAATCGACAAGAAACACACGCTCATCAACATCCCGTTGATTGTCACCTGGCCATCACCAAACTTGATCCCCTGCAGATACAACACGCTCAAGCTGTACGCGCTGATCAAACAATTCAATGCCAAGATCTTGTACATCTGGATCGTCGCCACCAGGGTACATCGCCCTTGACGCACGATGTTGGGAATGGCAATCACGTTGGCCAATTTGCTCGTAAAGGGCGCCGCAACGGATGCATCGCCCAATTTAATCGTCGGTGGCTCGTTGTCGCTCATCTCGCTTTCCATCATCGATGCCGTCAACTTGTCTGCGAATCCCGCCGCCGTTTTCTGCGCCTGTTGCTGTCGCTGTTCATCGGGGGAGAGCTGCTGCTGCTCAGCCTTTTGTAGAGTCTGCGCAGCTTCCGATGCTGGGATGCCCTTCCGCTCCGCTTGTCGCAGCATGGCTTGCTCGTAGTGCGGGTTTTGCGGGCCAGGAGGATACATGTGTGCGATCTGGGGTGGCACGGGAGGACTGGGCTGGTTGAATCGCTTCATCAACGACACCTGCTTCTCGTAGACTTCCTTCAGTCGGCTGTTTCGGTAGTGCTCGGAGATTCGATTCAAGTCGTCTTGCGAGCCGTTGAGCAGCGCCACGCCGACGTGAGCCTGCTTCAACGCGCCCACGTCGTTCGTCCCATCGCCACACATCAGCGTCGTATACCCAGCCTCTTTCAAGCCCGTCAAGATATCTTCCTTTTGCTTCGGCGAGACACGAGCGTACACCCACGTCTTCCGTAACAAACTCAACAGAGCCTCTTTGTTGCGCAGCTGCGCCAATGCATACCCGGTCACGCAGATGTCCATCTCGTTCAGGATGCGTGTGTCCAATGGAGCGTCGGGGTCCACCGGTTGATTCAACGTCTCGTCGATACTCCGCCAAACCAGCTTCTTTCCGGATGTGTCATGCTCCGGCGCGTCCAGAATGGCCACATCGCGATCGACAATCTCCACCTCTCTCGCTACATGCACCGCCGTCAACGGGTTATCTCCGGTGATCATGATCACCCGATGACTGCTCTCGTTCAGCATCCGAATTGCTTTCTTGGCGTCTTCTTTGAGCGGAGAGCGAAGCACCAAGAATCCAGCAAAGTAAAGGCCGGCTTCAACCTCTTCTCGTTTGAGATTGTTGATCTTGCCCTGGCCTAGCTCGTTGTCTTTCGTCAGGTACTTGTATCCCAATGCCAGCACCCGTGAGCCGTTGCGCGTAAAGTGCTTGTATGTCTCGTCGTAGTTGGACGGCGCGTCGACCAGCATCGTTCGAATCGTCTCGGGCGCTCCCTTGACTCCCACAAAGGTACTCTTGCCGATTTTCCCCGTCTGCCGATTCGTGCTCGTGATCGTCGCCAGGGAGCTTTGTCTCTTCAGGGCTGAGGAAAACTGGAACCGCCGCTTGATCTGCACCGACTCGGGCACACTTGTCGAACGTGTCTTTCCAGATGCAGCTCCGCTCTTACTGCTGAGGATATCGTTTCGACCCAGTGACCAACCCAGCGAGGTCAATGTCGCCTTCTCCATCGGATCACCCACGATTTCCCCTTCGTCCAATTTGACGAGCGCGTGAGCGGTTGCGAGGACCAACGTCGTCTCGACACCAACGTCACTGACGTTGGTCAATTTCGGAGAGATACCAGACTTCGATGCCGAGCCATTCTGTTGCGATCCCAGCCCGCCAATGCCTTCCACGACCAAATCTTCTCCCGTCAACGTGCCTGTCTTATCAAAACAGGCCACATCGACTCGGCCCGCAAATGGAATGCGGAACGGCTCGGTGCAGTAGATGGCGTATCGACTCAGGACGGCCAAGCTGGTATTGACTGCGAGACTCAGCTCCATGGGGAGCTCCGGCGGGACCACGCTGGTCACGATGAGAATGCAGTCGAGGAGGAGCTTCGATCGCTTTCGGTCCCTCGCCACTCCCTCTTGCCACACGTACCATGACGCGGCGATGGCGAACATGAGCAGAAACAAGATGAACAGCAGCGCTTCGACGTTGTTGGCCGACACACGCTCGGTCGAGTAGATCATGGTGCGCACCAGACTGCCCTGGCTGGTCTCGAAGCCGGTCTTGACCACGACAGCGATCGCACCGTCATCGGGCGGTCGTGGAACACCCGAGGTCTCCGTAGTGTCTGCCTCCGAGGTGTCTGCATTTGGCGTCCCCTGAGTGATTTGTAACACCTTGGTCCCACCGTAGAGGAAGGCAGTCTTGTCCAAGCCATCCGGTTCGAAACGGGCTTCGTCTGGTCGCAGCTGAATCGAGTCTTTCAACAACGGCGTGCTCTCCCCCGACAGCATCGCTTCGTTCACAATGGCGGTCCCTTCGACCAAGAGCATATCGCACGCTAGTCCGCTGTCCTCTTTCGTCCGACCCACCGAAACCAAATCTCCCGGGAGGAGCGAATCGCTGAGAACGTCCTGCCACTGCCCACGTCGGTACACCAAGATATGGTACGGTTTGATGCCCATGCCACGAAACTCGGTCAAGGTTCGTTGGCGCTGCCACACCACGGTGCTTTCAAACGCGACCAACATGAACAGCGTGAAGAGCGAGTAGTACCAGTACTCGTCCAGCAGCCACAGTCCGACGCAAAACACCTGGAAGACGAAGAATGGTGCCACCGCATGTTCTTTGAAAAGTTCGGTGAACGTAGGCACCGGAATATCAAAGGTATTGTCTCCATAGTATCGCTGCAGGCTTTGAATCTCCGCCACCGTCTCTAGACCTCGGGATCTTTTCAGCTCGCCGATGGACGGCTTCGGGTCCGTATCCAGGGGGTAGGAGAGCGGGGCAAATGATTTCTTGGTCGAATCGTACAGGAAGCGTCTCTTCTGGAAGAGGAAAGAGAGCGTTGATACCCCCCCAGTCTGTACAAGATTAGTTGGTGACCATCCCGGAGCCCAGCTGTTGCCCACCTTCTCCCGAATGAGCGGACAGATCTCGGCCGTCCCTGCATTGGCCACCGGGATGACCTTGATCAGTTGCGCGCTATTGACATCTTTTGCTGTAGTCGACGTGAAGGCGGATTTCACCAAGATGCTCCAGTGGGTGCTGAGCCAGGTCAAGGCTTGAACGGTGATGATCGATCCAGCCCAGACAAAGGTCCATTCGGATGACTGAATGTGCTTTTCATATCGCTCGGGTGACAAGTAAACGGCCAAGAAGAGCGGCCAGATCACGGTAAAAGGCCAGATATAGGCGTGCAGGTAGAGGGGCAGCGGATTGTGCAGTGATGCCTGGCGGACCTGAGGGTCCTGAACCAGAGCTGGCCTTGAAGACATGGTCAGTAATGATTTCTGATTTGGTTCACTAACGCCTTACATCTTGAAATCCCAGACGTTATCGTGCTGAACTTGAGATCATGGCTGTGGCGCACCTGGTCCAGATCAAAGAGATCGCGTTGCAGAGAGAGTTGCCGTTCGCGCGCCCCTGGCTTACGTCAGCGGTGGCTGGTTGGTTGGCTTTGCGGATGCGCACCGCCACATGTGGCTTGACGGAGGATTCTACCTGTGGGTTGTTGCATGCCAATGGTTGCCGATGCTGGGAATATCCAATAGTTCTAGGGCAGGCCAGGCAGCTCAGATATCACGGCTTTGGGCACGCACCAGTCCAACCACAGCTCACCGGTCTATAGACACTCAATAGCCTCGCCACTCGTACCACTTACAGTCCGCAGCATGCGACACAAATGGAACAGCTTCACAAGAAATAGAAAACCAGGACGACACTAGAAAATGAGTAAGGGTACAGGTTCGATGGAGAAAAGTACAAATGAAACCTATAGCATCATCTCCAATGGGTTCTCTACCACCTTCTTGAACTCCCGAATCCATTTGCCGCCCGTCACGCCATCAACGACTTTGTGATCGAAGCTTCCGGTCACAACAATCTGGTCATCCCACTCCACCCCAGTTCCATTTTCCGTCTCGACCGGAATGGCCACCTTCTTGGTCGAGCCGACCGCTAGAATGCCTGCTTGAGGCGGGTTGATCACCGCAGTAAATCGCTCCACGGCCGGGTTCATGCCCATGTTGCTGATGGTGAAGGTGCCCCCTTGGTATTGCTCCGGCTTCAACTTGCCGTCCTTGGCGCGTTTCGCCAGCTCCTTGACTTGCGACGAGATACCCTCCAGACCCAGCGACTCCACACCCTTGACGATGGGCGTCATCAGGCCGACCGGCGTGGCGACGGCGACGCTCACGTCCACGGTGTTGTATTGCCGAATGACTCCTTGGTCGGCTCTCCAGCTCGCATTCACCGCGGGTACCTTCCGGCATGCCACTCCGCAGGCCTTGATCATGAAATCGTTGACCGACAATTTGTACCGACCGTCGGCGGATGCGTTGAGTACCTGCCGCAGCTTCATGAGTTTCGAGACCGAAACGGTTGCCGAGACGAAGTAGTGCGGATTTTGGTTCATCGATTCGGTCAGACGGGTCGCAATGGTTCTTCGCATGGCCGTGGTGGGAATGTCTTCGTAGGATGGCCCTGCCGCCGGCGCTGCTGCACCGCCCGTAGGCGCAGCTGGCTTGTACTTCTCGACATCGTCCTTGGTGATCTTTCCATGAGGTCCAGTACCTTTCACCTGTTTGATGGGGACTCCTCGCTCGAGAGCCAGCGCCTTGATGTATGGGCTGATGGGAGGTTCTCGCTCTAAACTGGTTTGCAATCGTCCTCCGGTCGACTCAGACTCCTGCGCTGTAGGCTTGTCCTCCTTGGGGCTCTCTTTTGAGGCCTCCTTGGAGGAGTCCTTGGCCGGAGGTGCCGTACCAGAATCACCTCCCGGTGGTTCCGATGCGTCTGCGGCCTCCTCTTTTGGTGGTGCCGCAGGGGCCTTCTCGCCGCCTGCGTCTTCAAGGGTAAAAGAGTTAAAGGGTTCAATATCTGTCCCTTCTTCTACCATTACCGCAATTGGCTTGGAAAATTAGCACAATGATCAAGGTGTACCAAGAACATAGAAAACTTACATTCCCCACTGCAACATCCTTTTCGCCCGACTCTTTCAGGATCTTGGCTAACACTCCGTCCTCTTGGAATTCAAAGTCCATCTGCGCCTTGTCGGTCTCAATCTCAACCAAGACGTCTCCGGGCGCTATCGTATCTCCCACTTGCTTCTGCCATGTTCCAATGTTGCCTGCGGTCATGGTGGGAGACAATGCGGGCATGGTGACAACAGTGTGAGGAGGGAATGCTAATGGTGGTTACTAAATTAGCAAGATCGATAACACAACGGAAGTTGTCACATCGAATGTGGAGTTAAAAACTAATTGGCGAAGATGAACAAACTTTTTGAAGCATAGTATCTTGCCAGCGCTGAGGTTGCAGGGAGGAATGTTCTGTAATCGTTGGGCAGTCAGCATGAAGGCGCCCCGCGCTTGAAAGTTACAAAACGTTGGCCGACCTGATGGCATCTCGGCTTCTAAAGAGCGTGCGACTATTCCCCCCACTCAACCGCCCCAGACGTGTTGATTGTGCACAGCATTGTTGAGCGGAGCGGACGACGGCCCACCCTGCCGACATCGTGTAGAGGTCGGCCCAACACGAGAGTTCTTCTCAAAGTACCAATTCGGGATTCGATGTTCCAAATTATAAATCTTTGACACTCTTGTTCCAATTTCTCAAGGGAGGCGAGCTGGAAGTCTGCTCAATTGCTATAAGGAGCACTATCGCGTCCTGGTAGAGGAGAGTTGAAAGGTGAAGGTGATTGAAGAAAGTTGGGACCCCAAACGGTCGTCGTACTCGGAGGAGAGAGCAGTTGCGGATCGGAAAATCAAAATTCCAGGAGGACGTTGCAGTCCGGTTGCGGAAACAGACCACGTCGGCAACTCTGATGGTCCATATGACAACCAGTCCTAACAGAGCTCTACGTGAAGCTGGTTGAATGCCAGAAGTGGGAGTAAATGATGGAAGTTCGAGCATGACAGGGATGAAATGAGTAGCTTGGTTTGTCCGCCCATATTGCTTTGGAGCGTATCAATCGCTGATCAGGCTAGCATGATGAGCCGGTGCTGTTCAGTTAAGAGTCTGAGCTCGTTGTCCTCTACAGCCTTTGGAAAACTCCGCGTCACCTGTCAGGAATAAAGGAATAACTCTCTTCTTAGTAAGAAGGGACTGGGCAAGGAGAGATAGGAAAACACCTTAGCAGGGGATGCTGGCAGAGAAGGCTATCGCTAAGCCGGGGCCCGTCTCAACGTGGCCAGAAGACATTATATCCAAGAGGTCTAATTCGGCATGATGAATGATAACGACGCCCCTCAAAACGGCGTTGAACGCGTAAATGGAGATAAAGGAGCTAGCAATGGCAAGGAAGAAAATGCGTCAGGTGCCACTGAGGAGGTCCAGAGGCGCAGGTCGGAACCAGTACCGGAAATCTCGGTGCAGACGGTCCAAGATGTCAGAGATCGAGAGCTACCACCGCTGCCTCCAGAGGCGTCAAGAGAAGATCGAGAGCAGGATATGTCACCGTCGTTACGGCCAGTCTCATCCACTCGAGGGACGAGCCCTGATTCAGCCTCGGTAGCGGACTCGGCACGTCCTCGGTCTCCGTCAGTAGCCAGCGTCTATGGGACACAGAAACCTCCATCGGCCAGCTCGGTGGTGTTCGTGGTCAGCGCGCTAGAGGCTATTGCGCAGTCGAAAGACGCCCGGAAGCGCAAGCAACTGGGAGATGCCACGCAGAAAGCTCTTGATGCCATCAAGGCAGCGGATCCACAGCTACCCGACCCGGAAATCGTCTTTCAGCCGCTGCAGCTTGCGACGCTGACCGGCAGTGTGCCGTTGGCGACCACTGCCTTGGACTGCATTGGCAAGCTCATCAGCTATTCCTACTTCTCGGCCCCATTTGGGGCCACGCAAGCCCCGGCCGACGGGAAGAATTCACCCTTGCCGTTAATCGAACGTGCCATAGATACCATCATCGACTGCTTCCAAGGGGAGGCAACGCCAAATGAGATTCAGTTACAGATTGTCAAGTCCCTGCTGGCGGCGGTGTTGAACGATAAGATTGTGGTGCACGGTGCGGGCCTCTTGAAAGCGGTCCGACAGACTTACAACATCTTCCTGCTGTCCAAATCGAGCGCCAATCAGCAGATTGCGCAGGGCACGCTGACGCAGATGATCGGCACCGTTTTCGAACGCCTCAAATTGCGTCTAACCATGAAAGAAGCCCGTCTCAGCCTTCAAAAGCATTCGCCCAGTCGGACCTCCGAGAACCAAAGTCCGACTCCGATGGGAGTACAGACTCCGTCAACAAGCAAAGATGATCTGGAAGATGCCCCGGAAACGGTGGGGTCTCCCTCAACGACTACTTCAGACGGTCAAGGGACGAAAGAAACACGAGAGAAGATCACATTGCAGAGCTTTGAGAACCGGAAGAGCTTCGATGACGATCGGATTAACGACAACGCACCGACCATGGTGACGCGACCACCCGCTGGCCAACAGTCGCGACAATTGTCTGGATTGTCCATCCGAAGAATGAGCACCCGGGACGGACGAGGGCCTGACGAGGTGTCGGACGAAGATGAGGAGGACGAGATCTACATCAAGGACGCCTTTTTGGTTTTCCGGGCCATGTGCAAGCTCAGCATCAAGTCTCTGCCCCCGGAACAGCTGCTAGATGTCAAATCGCACGGCATGCGGTCGAAATTGCTTTCGTTGCACTTGGTACATACCATCCTCCGAAACCACATGATTGTCTTTACCTCGCCGCTGGCGACTATTCGCGGAGGCAACAATGACGATCCCTCGAGCTTTTTGCATGCAACGAAACAATATCTGTGCTTGAGTCTGAGCCGGAATGGGGCCAGCTCGGTGAATCGTGTCTTTGCGGTGTGCTGCGAAATCTTTTGGCTCATGCTGAGGGACTTGAGGGTCGTGCTGAAGGTTCGTCATTTTCTTCAATGGGTGCTATTTGCTGCTGACGTCGGAATAGAAAGAAATCGAGGTGTTCCTGAAGGAGATATATCTTGCAATCTTGGATAGGCGGAACACCCCTGCAGTCCAAAGACAGCACCTGATGAGCGTGCTCGAGCGCCTGTGTGCAGATCCGAGAGCTTTGGTGGAAATATACTTGAATTACGACTGTGACCGAACCGCTCTCGACAACATGTTTCAGAGGTGCGTTTCTACAACGGGTGCTGACTCAAGACTTGTGCTTAATCCTGCAGAGTCATCGAACACCTATCACACATTGCAAGCAGTGCAGTGTCTGTCACAGCTCTGCAGCAGCAGCTCTATCGAGAACATCGTCAGAGAAAGCCCGGCTCGAACTCAGACTCGTCGGAGATCGGGGCCTTGCCTCCACCACTCGCTACCGCCAGCATCAGCGACGCACAGGAGACAGATTCTGCATTCCCAGTGGAGTACGCACTCAAGCAGCAGTCTCTGGAATGCCTTGTAACCACATTACGATCCCTGGTCAATTGGTCTCAACAAGGTATCGCCGACGTGAGTGCTCGATTGCAGGACCCGGGTCCTCAGGTAGGCTCAGAAGGACAGCGGGAATCGATTGATACACCAATTCTGGGCACTGGTACATCGACTCCGAGGATACTATCAGCAGAAACGCCAGGGGAGGGCTTTCCGCTTAAAGGGCCGCTCGAAGATGACCCGGGCGAGCTTGGTATGGCAAAACAACAGAAGACGGCCTTGTTGAACGGAATTCAGCAGTTCAACTTCAAACCCAAACGAGGCATCAAATTTCTGATCAAAGAAGGCTTCATCCCCAGCAACTCTGCCGAAGACATTGCCACCTTCCTTCTCCGAACTCCTGGCTTGGACAAGGCGATGCTTGGAGAGTATCTGGGCGAGGGAGATGCAGAGAACGTGGCCATCATGCACGCGTTTGTAGACCTTATGGACTTCAAGAAGATCCGGTTTGTTGATGCGCTCCGACGGTTCCTGCAGGCTTTTCGTCTTCCAGGAGAAGCGCAGAAGATCGATCGGTTTATGCTCAAGTTCGCCGAGCGGTACATTGCCGGCAATCCCAATGCGTTCGCCAACGCCGACACGGCATACGTTCTTGCATATTCGGTCATCATGTTGAACACCGATCAGCATAGCTCGAAGATCAAAGGCAGACGAATGACCAAGGAGGACTTTATCAAGAACAACCGCGGTATCAATGATAACGCCGACCTTCCGGATGAGTATCTCAGTGGGATTTATGACGAGATTGCTCACAACGAAATCGTCCTCGTCACCGAGAGAGATGCAGTTGCGGCGGCGGGGGTTGTTCAGCAAGCCAACCCTGGACTTGCCGCGAACATTGGCCAAGCGCTGGCAACGGTTGGCCGCGACCTGCAACGCGAAGCGTATGTCCAAGCTACTCAGGAGATGGCGACGAAGACCGAACAGCTCTTTCGAAATCTGCTACGATCCCAGCGGAGAACCTCTTCCAAACCAGAAGCCTCGCGTTTCATTCCCGCAACTTCCTTCAAACATGTAGGGCCGATGTTTGAAGTGACCTGGATGTCGTACTTGTCTGCTTTCGCCGGTCAAGTACAGCAGACCCAGAATCAAGACACCATCAAGCTGTGCATGGAAGGATTCCAGTTGGCAATCCGAATATGCTGCTTGTTCGAACTTGACATGCCCCGAGAGGCATTTGTGTCTGCCTTGGCGTCGTTCACCAACCTGAGCAATCTCAACGAGATGGGAGCGAAGAACGTCGAAGCGCTCAAGGTTCTGCTAGATGTCGCGCAAAGCGAGGGCAATCTTCTGAAGAGCTCTTGGAAGGAGATCTTGACGTGCATCAGTCAGCTTGATCGCCTCCAACTCATCTCCGCTGGAATCGACGAAGGTGCTGTGCCCGACATGGCCAAAGCTGGGATCCTCACTCGAGCAGACTCGGCAGCCTCTGGCAAGTCACTCCCGAGTGGACGGCGGCCGCGGTCTCGAGCTCCCAACAGCAACTCAAATTATCACGCAGCCGTGGCGCAGGAGAGTCGGTCGACCGATGTCATCAGGGCGGTGGATCGAATTTTTACCGGCACCGCCAACATGTCCGGAGAGGCGATCGTCCACTTTGTCCGAGCGTTGAGCCAGGTCAGCTGGCAAGAGATTCAGTCGTCCGGGCAAAGCGAATCGCCAAGAACCTTCAGCCTTCAGAAGCTGGTCGAGATCAGTTACTACAACATGACGCGAGTGCGATTCGAGTGGTCTGCGGTATGGCAGGTACTGGGGGAGCATTTTAATCAAGTGGGATGCCATGGCAACACGAATGTGGTGTTCATGGCACTGGACTCTCTCCGTCAGCTGTCGATGCGATTCATGGAACTCGAGGAGCTTCCTGGGTTCAAATTCCAGAAGGACTTCCTCAAACCTTTTGAGCACGTCATGGCCAACAGTGCGGTGGTTACGGTCAAGGATATGGTCTTGCGGTGTTTGATTCAGATGATTCAAGCTCGTGGGGATAATATCCGATCGGGCTGGAAAACCATGTTTGGCGTGTTTACCGTTGCCGCACGAGAGCCTTACGGTAAGCAAGCCGAGCTATTCAATCCTTCGATTTACTAATTTCAACACAGAGGGCATCGTGAACCTCGCCTACGATAATGTCAATCAGATCTACAACACTCGATTCGGCATGGTCATCTCTCAGGGTGCCTTTGCGGATCTGGTCGTTTGTCTAACGGAATTTTCGAAGAACATGAAGTTCCAGAAGCGGTCTCTGCAGGCAATCGATGCCATCAAGTCGACCATCCCAAGGATGCGAAGGACACCGGAGTGTCCTTTATCGACGACAGCGAAGAAGCCCAGTCATGCTTCGCCATCAGAGAGGTCACCAGCCCGCGCAACGCAGGAAGAGCAATTCTGGTTCCCAGTGCTGTTTGCATTTCATAATGTGCTCATGACGGGTGAGGACCTGGAGGTCCGATCACGGTTAGTTTTATTATTCCCCCAAATATGTATTCTTTACTGACTGGCAATCCATAGAGCGCTCACGTACTTATTCGAGGCACTTCTCGACTACGGCGACGGCTTCTCCTCCGAATTCTGGGACATCCTTTGGCGACAGCTACTCTATCCCATCTTCATGGTGCTCAAGTCCAAGTCGGAGCTGATCAAGGCCATGAACCACGAGGAGCTGTCGGTATGGCTATCAACGACTATGATCCAGGCTCTGCGGAACATGATTGCGTTATTTACGCATTACTTCGAATCGCTCAAGTACATGCTGGATCGATTTTTGGATCTATTGACATTATGCATCTGCCAAGAGAACGACACCATTGCGCGAATAGGAAGCAACTGCTTGCAACAACTCATTCTGCAGAACGTCAACAAATTCGATCACCAGCATTGGACGAAGATCGTTGGGGCATTCGTGGAGCTGTTCGAGCGTACGACAGCCTATCAACTTTTCTCGGCCGTTACGACTTCAACCCCTGCTACTCCCATGGTCAACGGAGAGTCGCCTTCAAAAGCGAGATCACGGAAGGCTTCCATGAACGGGAGTACTCTTGGAAGCGCCACCTCTGATGACGAGCATACGCCAGACGTGGGCAGTCCTCAATCTTTAAAGATCAACGTTATGGCCGGGTCAGAGGGCGGTGCATCTTCCTCCGTCACCGCAGGCGAAGAATCAACACCGACATCCAAATCCAACAAAGGTCCAGCCGAACTAGAAGACTACCGTCCTCAATCCGAGCTCCAGCAGCAACCAGTGGTCGTCACAGCTGCTCGCCGTCGCTTCTTCAACAAGATCATCACCAAATGCGTTCTGCAGCTGCTCATGATCGAGACAGTCAATGAGCTATTCTCCAACGACGCCGTCTACGCCCAAATCCCGAGCTCAGAATTGTTGCGGCTGATGATGGTTTTGCGCAAGAGTTTTCTGTTTGCTCGGAAATTCAACGCCGATAAGGATTTGAGGTTAAGGCTATGGAAAGAAGGGTTCATGAAACAGCCTCCGAATCTACTCAAACAAGAAAGCGGCAGCGCAGCGACCTACGTCTCGATTCTATTGAGAATGTATCATGACGAAGGCGAGGAGCGGAAACGAAGTCGAGCGGAGACGGAAGATGCGTTGATACCGTACGTCTTCGTCCTCCCCCCATTACCTTCCTTAATACCCGTACCATCTTGTCTTGGCTTTTATAAAAGAAACTGACTAATGATATTATAGGTTATGCGTCGATATCATAAGAGGATACGTCATTCTCGACGAAGAGTCTCAACAGCGAAACATCATGGCCTGGCGTCCTGTGGTCGTCGAAGTCATGGAAGGCTACACGCATTTTCCGAGGGACTGTTTCGAGAGACACATCGAGACATTTTATCCTCTGGCGGTTGATCTACTGAGTCGAGACCTGGGCACCGACGTGCGGATCGCCCTGCAGGCTTTATTAAGAAGGATAGGTGAGCTGAGGATGGGTATGCCTCCCATGTCGGCGGTATCGGGGGTGACTTCGCCGTTGTCACCTACTGGTGCTGGTGCTGTATCAATGATGGGGGGTGGTTCGTTTCCTTTCCATGTTGGTGGTGGTGGTGGTAGTGGAGGGGGTGTTAGTGCGATTAATAACGGGGCAGTAACAACAACGACAACGGCGCCGTCAACGCCATCGACTACCGCACCAACGAGTCCCACGAGCGTTTCTTCTCCTCCGGCATCATCTACCGCGGCGATGACAGTGCCGTTGGGTGGGAACCAGGTGAGGTAACATGTTATAGGCATAGACACACTTCATTTAGTCTTCCTTCTGTCTGCTCTTTCTTTCTTCCGTTCTCTTCTCAAACCTCCCATTTCTTTTTCCGGCGCGGCGTATTTATACCTCGACACGTTTACACCAAAATGTACTGTATTCTTATATAAAGCTTGAGTTGTTCAGCGATGACCTATTTCGAGTTCAAAATGGGTCAATTTATCTGAGCGAAAACCGAGGAATCATTATCGTCTATTCGGAATACATATCGTGATATCACAGCTAGGATAAGTCAACTCACTACACTTTCATACTCGGTCGATACAACAAGCCAGCTTGACTTCGTGTATAGTTCATTCAACAACATCTCCCTCCGCACGAATCGAACGACTGAGTGATTGTCGGTTGATCGATCAGTCGTCATCGTGATAACCATTTGAACATGACGATATACGAATAACGAATGAAGGATAATTTTGGGGAGGGTAGCTAAGCTACAAGTGTGCATTATATAGCAACTAGACGTCTATTAGGCACGTGACTGGCTAGCTCGGAGCTAGGTAGAAGGCGAAGAGCAGGGTAGAATTCGCTGCATTTGATTCTAGCTATTCTCCTGACTGATTGAGAGCTCTTATAGACGCTGACTCGAGGTCTTGAGTCAGGCTCGGAGCTCATCTAGCCGCCCTCGGTCCGGCGTGGGTAGTTGCTTGCTCGTATGGACTATATAGCAGCCTATATAGAAACGCTTAGACCTCGGCTGCTAGGCTCATTGACGACTAGATTCAACAGGTCTATTCGCTGCTGTCTGGTTTATTTCTGGAGGCTCTATGAATCGTATCCTATCCTATTGTAGATAGGAACGACGGCTGAAAAGAGTTTAAGAGGGAAACGTGGAGCGCAAAAGATGAAGGAAGAAGCTCAACGATTTTTGTTTAATTGGCTCGCAAAAGCTGATAAGGTATATTGATTATTCCTCGAGCGATGAAGTCATTATTTGACCCAGCTTCGTTATTCATCTAACCCGTACATTCACTGTCTTGCCCGCTGATTCGAGTACCGACAGGTTACTTCGTCGGCGAGTCCATCGGCGAGTCGCGAAATCCTCTCAACAAATCGAGAGGATGCAATGCACGAGGTTTGTCCTCAATCTAGAAATGTTCAGCCGATTAGGTGGACTGATCCCCTGTTGAGCTGCGGATTACTGAAAATGCCGACGTACCTGAAAATCCTGTTTAAAAGTCCCTACGGGCCAGAGGGCCCGCAATCTATCGGCGTTGGACGAGTCCTTCGCCATCACCCGTCCACCATGATCGAGGAGCAGGGGAAGCACCTTGGGATTCTCCGGACGACAGGCTGCATGCGTCGTCGCCGTATAACCGACTCCATCGAGTGCGTTGATACTGTCCAGTCGATCCAAGTCGAAGAGCACGAGCCGGACCATGTCCTCGGAGCCTCCGTGTACAGCCTCGTGCAATAAGTAGCGACACTTCGTGAGATCGAGCTGCCTTTCGACAACGATCTTCATGATGTCCAATCGACCACTTCGAACCACTCGGCAGATCAACCGACGTCCGCTCTTGTGCAGCGTGCTGCCCAGCATGTGCTGCAATAGAAGGCGAATGATGTCCAATTGACCCTTTGGGATCGCCCCGTGGCGGCCCTCTACCGCCCGAGCGATGGCATAACATCCGTACTTATGAGCCATATTAAGACGAGGTATGTGTTGCAAAAGGAGGCGAATGACATCCAAATGGCCTTTCGCAACCGCTTCGACCAACGGCTTATTTTTCCACTCCAACCGGCAGCTGCCACCGTTGTCCAGAAGTAGTTGCGTTATCTTCAGGTTTCCGTTCGAAGCCGCCGCTGCGAGAGGCCTGATGTCCCTTCTGAGGACGATTCGCCCACCGTGCTCCATGAGCAGCTCCACCATAGCAAAACGCCCGCGCCTCACCGCCTCCAACAGACACTCCTCAACCCAGCTTTCAGGCATGTCGACATAGTACTCCAGAAGCATCCGGCACGTGTCGCAGTAGCCGAGCTCGACAGTGCGAATTAGGGCCCAATAAAACACTTTCTTCACCGTCCTGACGTCCGTAACATGTTCGAGAAACATACGAGCAACCGCCGTTGAACCGCTGCGGACCGCATTGTGAAATGGAGACTGGTTCGTCATATTGCACTTGCTGAAAGGAGGAGCGTAGTCAAATGAGTCAAATGGCACCTCGCGGAATGGGTTGAGCCTGCCAGAGTCAAGGCTGTGTCCAGTGGCGTTATGCTGGAGTAAGAATCGAACCGCCCGTTCGTCCCGACAATAGCACAGTCCGTAATGCACTTCGCGAGGCGCGAGCGTGTCGGTTCCTATATGTTCTAGGAGTAGCTTAGCAATCTCCAGGTAGCCCTGCTCGAGAGCCAGATCGAACGGGGATCTCGAGTTCCAATAATGCCCGAGGACTCTGGCGCCTCGACACAGGAGATCTTTCACCACCGCCCCTTGACCGTGCCGGCATGCTGTGGACATAATGCTCTCAAACTTATTTGGCCAATTTGGGCCCTCTAACGAAACACCCCGCTTAAGAAGTCTCCTCACGGTCGGGACATCACCGAATCGCACTGCCGTCCGAAGTGCTATTTGCTCCGGGTGTTCCGGGGGTTCCGTCTTGCAGTCTTCCTTCCGAAGTTGGTGAGTCATGCAATTGTTGCATTGACAAAGAGCGAAAAAGATCGTGTTGCCTACCCACAGCTCAGAGGCTGTGACACATACAACGTACTCGTATGGCTCAGGCATTCCGGCAAGGGATTTCGGCACCCGGAAGTCATTCTCGTGCAGCATCTCCACTGCTCTTCGCAGGTCTTTCAGAAACCATGACCCGAATGCATGGCGGGGACGTGGTCGTTGCATTTCTCCATGCAGCAGACGGGCTGTCCAGGGCTGGGGGGGGAGTGGTTGTGATGCTGAGTTTAGATCGTAGTAGTGGCAGAAGTCCGCTTCGAGCTTTCCAAAGATGATGGACCGGATGATGACGTCAAACAACCCTGCGGATGGCTGAGCTGAGACTCGGCATAGGAATGCTGGACGCCTGAGAGGAGTACATACGACAGACTTGCCGTGCCGCCCCAAGCGACGGTTGGTCCTCCAACTTGATCATGCCAGACGGACATAAGTTTTCAAGAATCTGCACCACCAGTTCGGTGAGCAGCATGGAAAACGACATGGTGCGACCGCTTTGCTGTTCCTCAGGATGACCTGTTGATTGTCTGACCAAACCAGCTGAACTGTAAACTGTGAATTGAGGGGGGAGGCTGTCTGAAGGGCTACTATATAGCCACTGAGTGGAGACCTGCCTCACCACTGGAGTCAGGTGGCTGTGAATTCAACGGTCGACTCACTGAGATGCCCGTCGGCCACTAAGCTCTAGCTCCAGTCAGCTTTGGAACGTTTAGCGAGCGGAACCTACCTTTACCCGAGGCACGACGAAGGCTAGGTAGGTGCGACGACAGGCATGGTGAATTTCCGTTTGATCTGGTGAATTGGAAACGTGACGGTGCAAACTTGGCATCTCAAGTCCGGCAGCCCCCTCTCGATACGTATGAAAAGATATCGAATGCTTCCTTGGCCTGTTGTGCGCTGAATGTGAGATGGCGAGGCGGTGCGGGAATCACTTGCTCACACTCGCGGTTGGCCTAGCGTATCCCATTTTAGGTTAAATCAACCTCCGCGTCCGTCGGTACCAGAGTTGGACCAATTCAAAACCCAGTCGGTTGTTGCTTGTATGCACATCAACAGCGCACCATGACTCCAAATAGAAACTCTGATCATGCGTATATACTCTCGGTCCAAGAATTCACTTGGAGACCCGGTTCGGCCATTTCGTCGTCCTTCAGGAAGTCCAGCGGCATCCACACGAGATGGCCTTTGATTTGGTCCAATAGCGACCGGACCTCGGTTGCTGGCATGTACTGATCGAACAGATGTCCTTGCTTGGTCTCCGTTTTGGGTAGAAACTTGTCGTAGTCTTCGAATGTCTTGACTGCAGTTGGGCAATAAGATAAGGTTAGAAGCATGCAACACAACGGAGACACAATTGAAATGTTGGAGACCTACCGTTATCATCAGGATCGGCCCGGAACAACCGTCGAAAGATCTCGGTGTTCTTGTGTGCTCGGCTCGTCCACATATCCCACACCTGGTCGCTCAGAGGATCGGCCACAAATTCGTACTCTCTGCCTTCGTGCACGTCGTTGGGGCAGTCGCCCGGAGGTTGGGCGTTGGGATCCTCAGACCCGTCCAGTGTCTGCGCAGGCAGCAGACCCATATGCTCGCGCCACAGGTACCGGCGAAGCGTGGCGGCATGGTGGCCAGCTTGGAATGGCTGTCCATCCATAGTGCTGTCCAGCACTCGACTGTCCTGCATGACAATAGAGAGTTCGCTGTCGTGAATGCCCAATTGAGACTGGCAATGTCAGCTAGACACAGGCGGGCGCTGACAGGCTCAACATACCCGATCATTTATGTTTGAGCTACCACAGATGGCGATGCGGTCGTCGGCGATGAGAAGCTGGAAAAAGGTCAGCTGCAACTCGCGATGTAGCCTTCTTCATCCGCACCTTTGCATGAATGTAGAGCTCCTCCTGTACGAAGTTCTCCTTCTCGGCCTCCGGGTCGCCATCCCAGGGCTCTTCCGAGACCAGGTTCTCCCCGAGCATCGCATCCCGAGCGATGCTGTCGACGCTCTTGATCGGATCGCCGCCCGTCGCCTCGTCCCTCTTGGCTTCGAACTTCCTTCGTTGGTCTGTGATCCGCTCTCGGTCGTCGTCACCGCCATGATTACGGTGCAGGAGCGCATGATGCCCTTCGCGCTCGACATGCAATCCAGAGCCCATGATCTCCTGCGCATGAGCCTGTTGCACGTCTTGATACTTGACACCCGAGATCTCTTCCTGTTTGGTGATGGCGGGAGTCTTGTTCAGACGATCAAACGAACGAAGATTGAAGAAGAAGATGTGTTCTGGGAGTATTCAGTAAACATCACGCACTGCCTATGGAGAGATTACCTCGAGGATCGACGTCCTGCGCGGAGATCTGGCCGAAGATGGAATGCTCTCCGCGGAGGATGGATTTGTATTGATAATCCATGATTGCCCTGCTCACGGTTAGTGCGTGATCAAATCGGCATTAGTTTATGCTACCTGGTCCCAGCAGCGGCGTCGTCCCGCAGATCGCCGGCAAAACCAGGGATGGCGGGAATGACGATGATGACGCGGAACTTTCGACCTTCCCTACCCGCTCGGACGCATGCATCGACGATGGCACGTCCAATGGTGTTGTGCACCGGAGCCTGCTCCTCTCCAGTTGCCGTAACTGTAACATTCAGCCGTGGGGTCCACTAACACAAAACACAGGCAGGCTTACTGAAGAATTGATTCTCGATGTAGACGTAATGCTGTGCAGACCGGATGATATCACTGTAGGCATTCTGAATGCTGTGTTCGGTGAGAATGCCACTACTCCAGTCGCAGCTGCTCCGAACGACCTGAGCGTGCACGGAGCCCTGCTGGGACAGGCCCCGCGATGCGAGTGGCGTGACCGGATGATGAATGTAAGCGCCGACGGGGTGTTTGGGCCGTTGCACGCCGATGAGATCCTCGTCGGGGCCCTCGCGACCTTCCAAGGTCAACCACGGAAAACGGGTATCTCGTTTGTACTTGTCACGCTTCACAAAATTCCATCTCTACCAAATGATCCTGCGAGTTAGCAGGCTGCAGATGAGCATCGTCGTTGGTAGGACACGCACCAGCACAAAATGTTCCGCGATGTCGTACACGCAAGGGCCAATCAAGCCCATGGCGACATCATGCCACGGCATTCGGCCGTACTCTGCCTTGCTGAGCGCGTTGGACGACCTGCATGCGTCAACAACAGCTCGATATAGATGTGACTGATCACAGACCAGTCTTCTACATTTTGGAAATCCATAATGCGGTTCTAGATACGTTAGATCATCTCATGGTCGAGCTGACAACGATCTATTGGAGGGGAAGGAGAGGGATCAGGCAAATGACGCACATTGTTCCAGTCTTGGCCGGGCCAGACTTCATTGATGATGCCCGCGGGGTGTACATCGGCCATGGGGTGTTGATGGGTGTCCCACCGACCGAAACACAAATCGATTCCGCCAATAAAGGCCATGTTATAATCAATGACGATGAACTTCTCGTGGTGTGCCTGATGCTCGTCAGAGGAGCATCATCCACGCAATACAACATCTTACCCAGTAGAAGGTCATATCACCAGCATTTTCGAGGAAGTTGTGATCGGGATGGCGCATGACCACAATATTGTTGTGTCCCGGCGAGCCTTCCGGACAAAGCGCTCGAAGGGCTTCCTTGGTATGATTGCTGAATAGGGACCCCATTGTGAGCACAGCAACAGCTTCAAGCTCCCCCAGTCGTGACAGGAATGCCCTCAAGAAACAATCTGCTGGGGGAAGTACCTATTACAGGTGAGGGCTGCCTCGATCTAATTGAGAGTAAGCCTGGTCACGACCAAATTTTTCCAGTTACGAATGTCTTGAAGCCTGAACGTAAAGCACTTGAATTCGAAACGAATGATGAAATCTCGAAATCTTGAAAAGTATGGCATTGGAGATGGTTTATGCTTGAAAACATATCAGGGTGGCAGAAGTGTCGCAGCACACAGTAAGCGGCCCCACTTCGGACGTCGCCCGGAAGGAAGGGGAGCCGGTTACTGTATGTTGCAACAGTACGATTGTGATGTAGTGCATGGGGATGCGAAATGAGGTTGCAGCAACGTCTCGATCTCAGAAAGCGGGTTTCCATTAAAGCGGCTCGAGTAAACAGAACACCGCAAACCGAAGATGTAAATACTCGAAGCAAACTGAAAGTGATCACACAACTTACCTCCTTGTAGACCATGACATAGATCTTGACGCCGGCTTCGGCCTTGCGCTTCAACACCTGATCCAATCGCCATTCTTGATTACGATATGGGGGTCGTCGAAGAAACTGTCATCCTGGCCTCAGCCCACCTAGTGGTCGTCATGGATGCTTTTCACTTACCAACTCCGGTGAGAGCCACCAGTCCGCGATATAGATGGTCTCCCTGGCCCGCTCCAGGGCCACCGAGACCGCCTTTCCATGCGAGCATCTCGTCAGCCCATCGCACACGATCATCCAGGTATATTCGACCAACTTACCCAGCAGTAATCTCGACCATCGACATACCACTTGATGTCGTTACCCGGTCGTTCCGGAGCAAACGAGTGAAAGCGGTGACTCTCGCAAATTCGGGTCCGCTTCTCATCCGTCTGACGTTCATGTTCCTCATCGTGACGATGATTGGGGTTCTGATGGTATCAGCCATGATCGATCTATGCTATGTTACTACTTCATTGTGGCCTACCAAAATGTTGCCCAATTTGCCCAGCTGATGCTTCTTCTGCGTCGCTTCCACCTTGAGCTGATACAGCTGGGGGAAATCATTTTTGATTCGGTCACGGAGCTCTGGGAAGGGATGTCGCAGCCGCGAGCTCAGCGACTGTTCACCAATGGCGGTGTCCTTGGGATCGCTCATGACGTCCGAATGGAGTGGTAGTGGTGATGATTTGCTTTTTGTTCGATGCTAGCCCTAGATCTACCCACCTGCCGTCGTGTACAGCTCATAAGACAGTCGCTCGATGAGCTTGGCGGGCCAGCGATGACGGCTTTGGTTTGGTGATGAGCAAATGTGCCGAGCATGAGATCATGCAGCCCTCCAGGCCAGACAAAGCTGCTCGTGTGAGAAGGGACGGACGGAGGAGTTCGTGGTGGTGGGGCAGCCGGTGGTCGTTGCTACCCCCCCACCATCATCCCAAACGGGCAGGGGCAGACGCGGCACACCTGCGCTTGGACCTGCTCGCTTATCGGGCCTCTGCTTGACCCGCGGAGCCCTCTGATCATCATCATCAACCATAACAATATCCGTGACAGTTCATTCCTAGTCAACATAAGCGGAGAACCATCGTGACTTTTGACCTGAAAAGTATTCACGTTGATGTGAATGCCCCGCCATCGGATCGTCGAACGGATAAATTGCCCGCTGACGTAAGGTGGGGCCGCCGTCATCGACCTGGTGAATGGAGAAGGAACGACGACAGGCAACAGTCACCACTACCACCACCACCACGACGGTAGCTGCCAGGGACGGAAAGCATGATCGAAACCCCGGGAAGGAGCTCGGGGAGGTGATTGCCCGTTGGGAAGGCGAGGAGATGATTGGCTGGATGGAGCTGTGAGCTCCCTCTGATGTAATCCCCTCTCGCCAAACCCATTCTTGACGCAATCATGATGACGGTGACGATGAGTGATGGGAGGGGCCCTTGGAGGGGAAGCAACAGCGGGAAATGACCGTCAGGAAATGGGGGAAGGCTCAACAGGAACGGTGAGGGGAATATGACGGACGGCGGTTGGCGGTGGACCCTCCAGATGCCTATATAACCCCCCTTCCCCTCCCACCTCCTCCATCTCCCTTCCCTCTCCATCCACTCAAACACTCACGATCAGTCCCACATCACAATCCAACCCTTCACGCATACAATCAATCGTCTTCACGGACATCTTCGATCCAATCAATCATCATGGCTCAGTACAAGGTTGGCCAGACCGTGCGTTATAAGCCCGTTGGTGGTGTGTATTTCATCCGACATCGTTAATGGGGTTGAATAGTTCGTGAACTGATCATGATCAGGCCCTGACTCCAACACGTCCGAGAGCACGGGTACGATCAAGAGCGTGCTGGAGGAGCCTGGCAATATGACCGACCGCAACGTTGATGCTTCGCCGGACTCTCCTCGCTACGAGGTAAGCCATGCCTATGACCCGTGACTGTCGTTCACTAACATTCTCGGACAGATTGAGAACTCGAACACGGGCAAGACGTCGGCGATCAAAGAGGAGAACATCCTGGGCACTGCCTAAACAAATCTCGACTCGATAAAACGGTGGAGGATAATGATGTGTTGAACTTTTCGTCATTTCAGTTGCATGACCAGATAGCTTGATACAAGCAAATCAATTCAATCACTTGCCTTTGTGCTGTCTTCAGTTGACTCCTTCATCGTGAAGGTGATTTCAGGTGGTATTGTCATGACATCGAAGCAAAGTGCGTTCGTGATGATGTCGTCCTACCTCCATCCCAGTCCACTGTCTACTGTCTTCCATCCAATCTCCAGTGTGAGCATTCCGTTTAAAAGATCATCATCGTGACCAATTGCGTCGATGGTCATATCGATGAGCGTTGTTGCCAAAACCTATCCACCAGAACGGAGTGAACGTAAGATGCATCGAGAGGAAAGGCTCCCACGGAGAACCACGCAAAAAGAGGGCCCTCAAGAGGAAAACACCCCAGGGACAAGAGGCCGAGATCCAAACATGATGACCAACGCTGTTACCAACGTTTCACAAAGGTGCCCCTCGTCACTCTCAAAACGAATCTCGATGCGGCCGGCCCCGATATGACTTGGCCGGCCCGTTGGTGTTCAAGGCCAGTCGCCCATTGGGCTGGCCCAGTTGTGTTCAGGCCACGGACGCGACTGGACCGGAACAAAAGCAGTCTGATCATATTGCTAGGGGGGGATCTCACCAGAGATCTCACCCCGTATCTTGTCTTGACGACAGCTACACGGGGCGTTCGAATGAAAAATTCCAGTCAGGAAGGCGAGACCTCCGCTGGTGATGTCGTGAGATATTCATTTCGAATTTGACATACGATCACGTACGGTCGCCGCAAACGATGCAAACCCGATTGGGGCGTGAATGGAGATCTTTCTCGAACGATAATCAAGGTTGATTCTTCGTCATCGGGCCGACGTGGTGTGCGGATTTCGATCTATAGCTAGGTGACACGGGTATTGCATCGTGCAATAACCGGCCCCACTTCCGTTTGGCGGGCTTGGTAGGTGACGCCGGTTACTGCACGATGCAATACCCGTGTCATATAACTATAGAATTGGTTCATCGGATGCGAGACACAATCGACAGGTGGTGAGCGAGCGAGCGGGCGGCCACCGTCAAGATGTGGATCCGATAGTATTTCATTCGAGCCATCTGCATCGGTCTCGTATGACGCATGAGCGCTTCCAGCCATCTCAATCATCCTGAAATCGAATTCAGAACCATGTTGGGATCCAGAATGGAGAGGACCTACCCGACGACGACGAGTGACGAGCACTTTGGCGTTTCGTCTGGGAGAGATCAAGGGACGATGCTTCTGCAACGAAGATGCAGCGGTGGGTCATGACTTGTTCGATGAGGGTGTTCTGTTGCTCTGTTGCCGTTCGTCGCCTACGTATGGGCGGTGCTGACCGCCATGTGCATTTTGGCGGATGGCAAAAGAACTGACCCTCCTACACACATGACGACGAGACCTCAAGGCCGTACGATGATCGGTTTCAACGAGTGGGATGAGCATTGCGAGCAGCAACTCTACAATGCCTTCTTCGACGTCTCTCGAAGCCAGATCGCTGTTGTAGGGACGGTCCAAAGGCAGGCTTCCAGCAGGGCGTCCTCAAACGTCTGAGGGTACGTGTAAGCAACTGAACGTCTAATCAGAAGTCTAAACATTATATGGCATCTAGTAGTAGAACTAATCGCTACCAGGTCAAGGCATGGCTCTGGCAGGCTCTATATACACGAGTCAGGGATTGCTTAGTTGCCCTGACTCTCCCGGCTATCCTTGTGTGGCAATACTACCTAATCCCTCAGCCCGCGATCCGGATCTCCCGATCAGAACCACGAGGTCACGTGTCCTTGGACGCTGTCAGGCAACACAACGAACCTAGGAAGAATATCAACGCCGCGGTGTCTTTTGATATTTTCGTAGAGGTCCAGGCTCTCAACGCCCGCGGGGCCGTTGGCAGGCGTCACCTGACAGCTGCTCACCTGCAAAATCAGATTTCCGGCCGCCTGCGATCACTCGGTCAGATGGCCGAGTACTGTGGGCGGAAGTGAGTCCGCTAACCGTGCCGAGAGGGCTGCCGCCCTTCTGACCCGCAGGCGGCTCAGAGCACCCACTGTCGTGGGTGCCAGTCAGTTAAACGAGCCGGTCAGTTAAACAACATCCTCCTGATCCTCCTCAGCCCAGTTCAACATTTCAGCACATACTAACGCCATCCTCTTATCTAGATCCTTAATGAAATCATCTCGATTAGCGAGTTTCTTTTTAAATCGATTCCACACCACTTGTCGGACCCGCCTCTGCCTTTTTTTGACAGCTGCTTGCTCTAGTCGAGCTAATCGAGTTCGAGCAGCTTCAAGCTCGTTACTTTCTCTTTCTTGCGCAATATGCTTTGCATCTTTAGCGTATATGACTCCACCTTTTTGCACAATACGGCAGTTCTGTCTTTGACGCAGTTTTCTTGCGTTCTCAGCAGCTTGTGAACGTTCAACATGTTCGGTCATCAATTGGCCCGTTGTTGCAATTGTAAGACTCCCTTTAATGAACTTTCCCAAGTCATGACGAGTTGACAAAGGTAGATCCGTAGACTGGAGTACATTGGCTTGACGTTGGAGCGTACAAATTGTCAATGGGGTGTTGAAGATGTTGGGCCAATCAACAGAGCTTGAAGGTGGATCGGGAGTAAAAGGCCTTGCTTCTAATATCTGACTTTCCCGCATCTTTGATATGACAACGTCAGGGTCGTACGGAATCAGGCTGGTTTTTCAAAAACCTGATAAAATTGAAGATCTTTTAAATGTCCGGGTTCTGATTGATCCAAGTGCAGATAGAAATTTAACTTTGTTGAATTCATGACATCCCGTCCAGGTGGCTTCATCGACCGCTTCGGCGTGCCAGTGCTTATAAGGCTGAAAAACAACGACGTCCAATGGTTGAAGGAGATGTGTAGCATGCGGTGGCATGCAGAAGGGTATGATCTTACGTTCATCACAATAGATGACAAACTCGTACGTACAGTAAAACCCGTAGCTGTCTAAAAGAAAAAGACGATATACACCACTTTGGCAGGCAGCACTAAATCGGTCAAAGTGCTTTAACCAGTTGTAGCTGAGTTTATCGTTCGAGAACCCCGTTTCTGATACAGCCACCATGTAATCGTCATCAATGTTCGTTTGCGTAAACCATATCTCTTGTTGAAGTACACCGGACATAATGATGAATGGTGGCAGGACTGTACCATCCCCACTGATTGCTTCAACAACTGTGATAGATTTCCGGTTGCTGGAGCTAGGTAGATAGGACTGCCGTTTTGAATCTTTTGTCAAAATCCATTGATCTCGTCTGATGCCAATGCGGAATCCTGTCTCGTCCATATTGTAGCAGTCACCTGCTGCAACGCCCTTATCTTTGACGATACCATGAAACCGTGTAAACCAATCCCTTATGCTATCCACATCATGGGCCACTTTTTGATTGACATCGATGGTCTTTTGTCGTCGTACGGAGTATTCTGGATGTTGATTGAGAAATTGTTGCGCCCATTTGGGCCCAACCGTTGGTGCAGCAGTTGTTTCATTTGGATGGTGTGCAGCGAGGATTGTATCGGCGCATTGCTTTAGCATATGATGTCTTGCTGCCGTTCCGATGCTGTCTAGCCGGTCAAGGTATTCACAGATTGCTTTCTCTTGAACAAGTGAAAGTCGTCGATTGGCGCCTGGCTTCGTCAAATAAGATCGTCGTCCGTTGCATCTAGCTCGAAGTCGCTGCTCTGGAACGTTGAATTCACGAGCTAAAGCTGGAATGCTGACGTCTTCGCGTTGATAGAATTCATCCACAGCTTGTTGAACTCGAATCTCAACCTCCGAATATGCTTCTGGCATCTCGATGGAATTTGATGTCGAGGTGAGTTGAATTGGATGATATTAGCTAGCACCTCAATCGTCTAACTGACCCGCTCGTTTAACTGACTGGCACCCACGACAGTGGGTGCTCTGAGCCGCCTGCGGGTCAGAAGGGCGGCAGCCCTCTCGGCAGGGTTAGGCCAAAAGGCGATCGCCCCTTGACTTCTAGCACACGGTCACTTATAACCCCGACAGTACTCGTGCTGTGTCTGCGAGCGCAAGATTGATGTCAAGGTGTGTCTGGAACGTTCAATTTTCCATGTCACGTATTAATGCAAGAGAAGAACTGATATATGATGGGTAGTACGTCGCCGACTGTTGACAGCTCCCGTGGCTGAAAAGGTTACTGACCAGCAGAAATGTGGTAGAGCTGGAAAAGGACCGTTGCCGACCTTCCTGTCGGCATGTCGAGTGGATTGATTGGCTCCATAAGCTGGAACAAGGGAAAGTCATGCTTGCGGATGTCTTGCGGCTGAGCGAGCCATCAGTAGCGTCGCCGACTGTCAACTCGGTAAGCCGACAACGACGACCAAAATCCATTCTTTTCCATGGCGCTCCCCGCATGTTTTTCTTTCAATAATCCTCTCGTCATTTCGAACGAGGAGAGAAGGCTAGATCGATTTGCGGCAGAGTATCGAAAGCATCCGGCCGCGATGCTGAAATCTTTTTGGGGACTTCGTCTACCCAAGCCGATTCCCATGAGACTCCGTGTTCCTCTCAGGCGCCTTGGGGTAGTCTGATCGGTCCATTCACGGAAATCACACGAGGGCGTAGGAATAGCCTGTTTGGCGTCCCGAAGATTCGGCTGTACCAAAGGTACAATGAGAGGGGGCGCATGGCATTGGAAACACACAAGGATCAAGGGCGCCCGTGGACAACGGTTTAAGACAAGATGGCGATGGGTAAGGCCTCGGCCCTGCTTAAGATATCCCCGAGCCCCCGGAACTGGCTGGGAACATGAAAGCTCGAGGAGGTGGTTGCGCCGCCGCGGTCTCCCGAGGCCCGAAGCTCCCCAGGGCTTGCCGACCATGATGATCGCTGCAATTCCACTCGACGGTGGAAACGACATCGCTACGCCTTCATACCATCTCTCTCTCCGTTCCCTCGAGTGTACCACGACCGATTTGATCGGAGCACCTCAAGACCCTCCCGATTGACGAGCGCAAAACCTTCACCGATGAAACCTTCATCACCGAATGTATTGCGACTGGATTCTGAACGACTGAATTGCTCGACGAACGTCTGGGCATTTCTCGCGACGGAGCCAGAACAAATGCCAATTTTCATGCCTCATCCCGCCAATCAATCATCTAGAAACGTATCGACTGCGGCAGACGGTGCCCTTACCAAAATTCAAGAAGCGCGTCGGGGAGGTGGGTCCAAGGCTGATCGGCTGGAAGTCAACACCCCCGGCGTGTCTCATGGCGTGGCACTGCTTACAACATGCATCCGGAGGAGCGGTCAAGGTTGGGCTGATCTCGCGTATGTTCGTCCAGAGAGCGGCACCGGTTCGCGTCGCAGACGAGGGGAGCATGAAGATCCTTGGTGATGACGGTGAGAACCATCCATGTCGGTGGCCGACTTGAGAGATCAGACCATCCATGGCTCCATGACCGATAAGCTGTGTCGGACCGAGGGTAGCCCTCATCACACGCTCGCATCGACCCATCTAGGCCCTTATGGCGAGTCGGGTTGATGAAGCCGGCATGTTCGCTAGCTCGGCTCTTGGCGACATGACCCTATTTCACATCACCACAGGCAAGCTTCCCTGTGGTCCAAGGACCTTCATCTATTCGTTGCGATACAGGCGTGCCTTGCTGATATGTTTTGCCGCCCGTTCAGCCATTAGGACCCTATACGAAGAAAGGAAGGGTATTTACCATCGGGCCATGAGCACCTAGGCCCTTGGTGTGGCAAGACGTCTGCCACTAGGTGACGATTCATGTGGTAGTCCAAATTGATCTCGCGAGATCTAAAACCTCGAGTCAGTCTAGCAGTTCCATCGTCCAGAATCTCGTGCATCAGACCAGACCCAGAACCTCCATGCAGGAGCGGACACGATTGAGGTTCTCGGAGCGCATCAGAGTCAGCTGAACGACGGAGCAAATCGTGCGCCATCACGATCAATGCATCACGGCGGGGAAGCTTTCCCGAGAGACGTGATGGAATTGGCACAGGTCATCTCGCATCGACCGACATGGAGAAGAGTAGGAAGGACGCGATCACCGCTGAACACCACCGTTTGGCAGGGTGGATGTTAGAGATTGGGTGAGCAAGGGTCTCGGCACTCAATCTCTATTGTCCCTGGCCTACCCTTGCTCTTGAATCTTAATCCCAATCCCAAGCTTTCCATTGGCCAAGCACTTCGACCGCCTGTTGCCATTGGTCCAACGACTTTGACTTTCTCGTCCTGCTTCCGTGACACCCGCACCACCTGCGGAGGGCCAGAGGTGCGGAGCAGGTTGAGTACTTCACGAACTCTCTTTCAACTGGAGCAATTCGACTGCTTTGCGGCCACCCCTTGAAGGCGCGTGGCGCAATTGGGCGAACTGCTCGTATAGACCATGTACGAAGTACTCTACATCCAGCCGTCTTGACTCGGGCTGACCGTTGCGGAAGCGTCCAGGCGCTATGATGCCCATCTCCTAGATGCCTTTTCCTTTCATCACTCTCGATCGGCTGGCGTAGCCTCGGCTAGCCTATCTGCCTGATATGATTACACTCATATAGACGACGTTCAGTCTACCTAGCTCGACTCGATCATCAATCTACTCTCCTTCTAAGATCACCGGCTGACCCATGGTGCTGCTAGCAAAATTGCCTCGGTCGGTCTGGCATGACGTTGCATCATCAGCGCTACCTCTAGGTGCATGGCCAGCAGCCCATGCACTCGTTGCAGGCCAACGAGTGTCCCGCCAGATGCTATGCGGCTGCATGATCAGTTCCGGGTGAATTGCCAGCGGTCGGTGCCAACGAGTGCCCCACAATATGCAACGGTGCTGCAGCCTCATCAGGGTCCCTACGGGCGTCTGGAGTGATACCAGGCCGGTTGCATCGCTCAGGATCGGCGGACCGATCTCTGCTGATGGATCGTTCAGGGAGTCGGGTATGTCAGGTCGACTCTCACCAGCAGCTTTGCCGATCTGGTTCTTCCCCTCACCGGTGTCCAGTGCATATATCGCGCTCGACTGATCATGCCAGCAT
>QQTW01000075.1_pt1 | contig 52759 bp, 45 predicted proteins | sample 1904831 | NCBI WGS metagenome assembly QQTW01 (sample SAMN09435610, study PRJNA476489) | Subsurface metagenome, whole genome shotgun sequencing project.
GTAAACTTTGACTTCAAGTTGTCAATGCACGAACGGCGTTATATCTGAATGCAGTCACATGAGGTGCCTGGCGATCTGTTGTTTGTGGGACATGATTGGAGGAGGAAGAAATCTAGACGGCCGTTCTGCCTCGTGTATTCCATTGGCATTGAGGCCGTTATGCGTGACTTGGTGGCTGCAATTGGCAATCACTCCACTTCAAGTTAAAGGGGGGCGAAGCTAGTAAGAGACAGCCCCAGCATTGACGCCGCCAAGACAACGAATTCGGCAATCGGGTTCACTAAATGGACTAATCAGACGCTTGATGTAGCCTGAGCACAGTGATAGCGGGGTTCAAGAAAAGGCGAGTTTTGCAAGGTCACTATTCGCTTAGAATCATGGTTGCAAAATTGTAGTGTATGTGCAACTTTCGGACCGAAGCGTAACTTCGAGGACCCGAGACCTCCACGTAAACTTTGCACGCCTCTGTGCAGCTTGGCCGCTTTGTCGATCCAAATCCCGCCCCTGCATCCCCATTTCTGAATGGTTCTTCTTACAACCTAAAAATATTCCTAGCTGGGGTGTTGTCTCGGAAGTGGCTGTTTGCCGTACTCGAGTACAACGCTGAGAGAGACTCATCCATAACTTCGCTGGCGTGATGTGAATGGACCAGCGATTACGTGTAGAAATGTCGAATATTCCTTCAGCCCTCTTTGTCGAGGCCGAGGTCCTTTTGCTCGTTGATCATGCTTGCTAGCCCTTTACCTGCCAATGCACTTCTAATATTGTCAATGACCCAACATTCCATCTTCGCTTGTGTTTCGCTTGTCCAGGTACCCATGTGCGGAAGGAGCACCACCTTGTCGTTCTTAACGAGGCCCGGGTGGACCTTGGGCTCTTCCTCGTACACATCGAGGCCTGCACCAGCGATTAAACCTTGGTCGAGCGCATCCACTAGAGCTGCCTCGTCTATTACAGGGCCTCTGGCGGTGTTCACAATGACCGCACTAGGTTTCATAAGCTGGAGTTGTTCTGTCGAGATAACGTGCCGTGTGTGGGCATTCAAAGGTAGGTTTAAGCTTAGGACGTCGCTCGTCTTCAGTAGGTCCTCGAAAGTGACGTACTTTGCACCATCCGCCATCTCTGCACTCAGCTCTCTTCTGTTGTGGTAAATGGTGTTCATACCAAAAGCCTCCGCTTTTCGCTTCATGTTGCGGCCGATGCCCCCCATGCCAAGAATTCCGAGGGTCTTGCCTTCAGGATCATGACCGAGAGCTGGTGGTGGCTTACCCTTGAATTCGCCTCGACGGAGCGCCAGCATGGATGTGTTGAAGTTCCGGAGGGCACCGAGCATAAGAAAGATGGCAGTGTCGGCGGTAGCATCATCTGGTACAACTGGTGTGTTTGAGACAAGCAGTGGCGGATCTCGGTTTGAGCATGCATCTGGGGTGATCTGGTCATATCCAGCTCCTGGAGTCTGGTTAGATATCGTGCGCGAAGGATGAACAAGGAATGACGACGTGATCGTTCATTTTCTTGTTACACAGTCATCAAACCATCACAGATACACGCACCATTATGACAAAGATACCTCCAGCTTTTGGGCAACACGCTGACAAGCTCCTTGTCAATAAGCCCAGTAACAGTAACTGAGCTGAAAGTGCGATATGCTGCAACAACCCCATCCAGTCTTCCACTCTTGCATTCTTCGATGAATTCTTTTCGGCAGGTAGACTGTGGCTTGATGAGGTCTCCAATTTCACTCAACGCTTCCCATTGCTTGTGCGCACTGCAGTATTGTCAGCTGATACTAAACCACAGTTGACCTGGTACTTGCTTACTGGTCGATCTCGCCTAGAAGGAGGATTTTAGGCCGGGAAGACATACTTTAACCCAGGTGTGCGATGTTGTTCATCTGTTACAAGACAAAAGAAGGTGAGAAAGAGGACTTGGTACAACGAAGATCAAGGTCAATGAGAAAGGTTCCTTGCCAGTATCTTGAAGCATACTGAACGAGGACAGAGATCGTCCTGTAGTTACATGTAAAGAAGACTTGTGCTGATTGTGATCCACCAATCACGACCGCTCCGCACTTCCTTCCGGCTTGGCATCTCAAGGGGTTCCACACCACGCTAACCACTTAAGGCCAAATCAACACATCTGCTCCAAGCTGTGATAGACACAATATTAGGATGGGAGAAAAGTATGTTGTCTGGCCAGATCAAGGGCAAAGAATTTGATCCCGCTCTTGGCTCGTTGAAATTCTATACTCAACTCGCTCTATCCAAAGGCTGCATGTGTACCTGCAATCAAATCCGACCGAGTCCCGTATCAAATCCAGCAACGGGACGAAGTGTATTACCTTGCCGTGTCATCGCTCAATAGGCATCATCAATGTTTAGTACTCAAACAAATCTTCCAAAATCAAATGTCCAACGTCGTCGGTTGTACCAGCCGGCTTCCCACCGTGACCCATTTTTTCGTGGTCCATTCTTATCAAAACAACTTCAGTCGTCATACTGATCAGAAAACACCTTCCTCCCCCTTCCCTCCCTTGTCACCCTCGCCCAATCCTCCCACTCCCTTGCAACCTCTGTCAATACCCCCGCCATGACTTTCGCGCTAGCCATCAGACTATGACCTTCACCTTCCAAGACTCTGACTTCACACCGCCTCATCCTTTTCGCCAACCATACAACATTCTCGACACGTACCCTCGAATCCCTGCTTCCGTGATGGAAGACGCATGCGCGGGTGATGTCGACGTAACGAAATCCAATTGTTTTCGTCCGCTCCAGACAGACAAGAAGATCAATGGCAGGATTGGCATTGCGTTGGGCGAGGTCCCAAATACGTTGTGTCAGGTGGGTATCGTAGGTGTGTTGGCGGGCGCGGATCAGGTTTTCGTCTAGATTAGTTGCGGACAGGCGTGAAGCGGCCTCATCTCTGACGCCTCTCGATTGCGGTCGAAATGTAGGACTAGTGGGATTGCTGATGCCCCCGTTCGCGTTGTGGAATGGTTGCAAATTCGAGTAATTATCGTTAAATACGCCGTTCGACGAGGGTGGGCGAAGGTCAATAGTCCCGTTGCCAAGGACTATGCTCTTGCGTCTTGATCGACGAGGGGATTTAGAAATTATGCTCGAGGTCGTCGAAGACATGAAGGAGGAGTTTGCTGCTCGGAGAAAGGAGGCGGGTAGAACGCGGAGCAATTTCTGGGAATAAGGTATTGAACTTGTCGGGACTGCATCATTCTGCGATCCGATCGATGACATTTGAGACGGCGGGATCCATGGCGCCATTAGGTGTAATCTGCCACGGACTTGCTGTGGTAGACGTAATGCTGTGGCCAACGCATAGATTGCGCCAGCAGAGTGGGCAATGAGGGAGAATTTAGAGATCGACAATGCATTGCAAACGATGGAAACATCGTCCGGCCAACTCAGAGGCACGCCCGTACCACTGGAATATTGCTCACTCTCACCTACCCCGGGTCTGTCAATTGTAATCAGCCGAAGTCTCAATGTCCATGCCAATTCATCATAAAAAGCCATGATATATCTGGTCATGCCCATTCCAACGCAGCAGATGACAGGGAACCCAAGAGGATCTCCCACTTCCGAAAATGCTATGACTCGTCCAGTTTCTGCATGTCGAACTCGTTGTGTCAGTCGTGCAGAAGCCAAATATGTCTCGACGGCATCGTCGACTGAGTCCGTGCTCCGAGGACGTTCAATGCCAAGGGATCCTCGTCCAGGAGAAGATTGTGGATCTGACAATGCTCTTTTGTGCATGATAGGGGTCGCAGGTCTGCTTCCTAGCGAAGGCCGTACCTCCGGTATCACTGATCCCGACCGAGGTCCCGGTACGGAGATTGCGGTGTAAAACGGCTGTCCTGCAGAGGCCTGTCTGCTAGTGTGCATGAAAACAGCGGAAGCCAGATCATTGTCATCTTCAACGAGCGTTTCCGCTTGGTCTGGGGCTTTCGGCATGATATCAGCTACGGAATGGCGTGAACTCTGGTCGGACATCGTTCGTTGGCGAGGAGCTGGACCTGGCATAGAATTCCTTGATCTTTTCTTCTCTGCTCTTCCTGTCTCTTTTTTTTGTTCTCTCTCGCGCTTCTCCTTCTGTTTCTGAAGTTCCCGGATCCGTCTGACAGTCGAGTCTTCCTCTTCCAACACGTCTTGACCGATTCTGAGATCTTTGCTTCCACGACCGTGCCTTAGGGAATTTGATGTCTTATTTCCTGGACTAGCGGCTATAGTGTAATGTAATGAAGATTGCCGAGACGGGATGATCCTCCCACTTCCTATTCCCCCGGGACGCTCTAGAGTACGCGTGCTACTCGGCATTTGAGGCTGAAGAATAGAAGGTCCAGCGTGCGAAGATGTCTGAGGAGAAACTGGTGAAGACCTCCGTTCCGAGATGCCTTTGTCAACTTTCCCCTCCCTGAAGCTGTTGTGAGAGTCGGGCGGCCGTAGACCATTTGCCGATGGCTTTGATGTTTCACCACTATCCCAAGGCGCTGGACTCGATGGTTGTTTATTATGTCCGTTAGAAACCACTTCTTTGGATAGTTTCCGAACTATGAGTCTGGCAATGCCTCCACTTTTCGTCAACGTCCCATTTGCAGACGGTGGTTGTAGTCCCGGCTCGGTGCTGGGCCGGCCAATGCTTGCCGACTCGTCCTTGGAGTGCAGACTCTGTTGCGAACGTGAAGCGTTTAATGTAGGCGTACTACTTCTGCTGCGCGACGGTGCTCGCTGCTTCGACATGCGTATAATAGGCGCATAAGCGGTATTTGCTATGAGATATGATTCCTGGTCAATCTCTTCTGGCTGTTTATAGGCTCCATAGTCCACCCCAAATCCCTGTTGCGGTGGAGGACTTCGCGAAACGGCGCGCGCATGGACAACTGAATCCGCAGCCACAGCTTTCAGAGAGCTTCGATAGCTGGGAGCCACAGACGATGTATCGCTCTTCTTGCTTCCAATCCTTGGGAGTTTTTCGAAATGATGCTCAGCAGGAGTTGAGATAGCAGCTAGGGATGAGATTAAGGAGGAGATAACTTCAGGAGAAGGAGGCTGCGATTTTGTACTTTTCGAGGAAGGAGAGGGCTCGCTCGCAGATTTGGCAGTGGACGGGCGTGACCGACGGGAAGACTTGGACATCTGATGAGTTCGAGGAGGAATTGGAGGAGAGGAGCGGCCGCCATCTGGCATTTTGTGGTTTGTGCCTGATTAATTGAGACAGGTTGGTAGCAATCCCGGCTGGCAAGAAGGTAGTCGAGATCCCACGACCCCTCCGAATGGCACTTATAGGAGTATCATCATGCGGGACAAAGCGACAGCATGCGCCCGGCCAACGTAGGGGAATTGATTGAAAGTTCTAGATATCGAAGGTCGAGTCGACGTTTAGGGGTGCTTTTGCTCGTAAGTAATTGTCCTACACCAGATTCTAGCAAGTTGGGGCAGTCCTGGGCAAGGACAGTCAGTAGTATAGTAGCTGACAGGCCGATGATTGCACGTACGATGTGGTGTGGTTAAGATGAGGTCAAATGTGCAAATGAAAGCCAATTAGCAGGGATTTGGAAGATGCACGATTACAGAACAGTAGTAGCTGCAGCTCCCAATTGCTTCCGCCGTCACCAGGGGGTCGGCCAACCTGTCATAATAACACGGCTACGGATATGTAATATAGTTGAAGATGGCTGTGGACTTTGACCAGGGGAGTCTCTCTAGTCATGGAGGTGCAACGCCCAATACAACGACTACATAGTGTAACGAGGAGGACATACAGATCTGATCACTGACACTGCGCATACCCTGCGCGATCATATCACGTGGCGGTCCACAGATGCAGGGCTGCCGGCTTGTCAATAAACCAATAACTTACGGTAAACATTTTGTGGGTAAGCGGTGGTGATAATTTCGTTTCAACCCGATCTACAAATGTCATCCAGCGCAGTCATTATTGTTACTATGGGCCATGGCTCAGTTTGCGTCCGCCCTATTTTGACCTATCTAGCAGATGCTGCACAATTTCCCCCATCGCATCCACCCCCCAGAGCCAGCTACCTTTCAAAGCGAACGGGTCGAACTGCTGCCAGAAATCGGCTGGTCCCCAAACACCCCCATATGCTAGGCACAAATCGTCTAAGCGAAGATGATAACACCGATCTGGAGGTAGTTGGCCGAGCGTCAATAAGTTAAACACACATTTTTCTGGTTCCCTTGGAAGCTGAGATTGCTCAGTCCAATCGCTCTTCTCCCTACGCTGCAACATTTCTATGACCTCCGCCGCACCCCCGTGCTCGAAGAGATAGATCTCCGTCTCTCTCCAGCCAAGATTTTTCTGCAGCCATGGTGCCTTGTCTCCAACGGCTTCACTGGATTCTACCAAACGTCGCATGCGCCTGATCGCACGTTTGCCGAATGTCAAGGCATATTGTGTACGGGTCATATCCCACACCATGATCGACGTGAAGCGTAAAAGCGCGTGGAAGGCTCCCGGCAGCTCTACAAGTGTTTCCATAGGAGACGCAGATCGCGAGATCATCTTGTACAGGAGCATGCCAACTCCAAAATGCTCTTGCCATAGTGGTATGAACCAAATTGTCCTCCAGATTGCGTGTTGTTTTGCCTCCGGATCGTGTCTCAAGTTGTCGCAATATTCGCTGACCTTCTCAATCTCTGCTTCGTCATGGACAAGCCGCACAACCCCTCGAAAATTTGGACTTTCCCCTCCGAACCCGAGCACTCTATAGGGCACGGAAACAACTCGTGCTGCAATATCGATGGATAATGAACTTTCGTTCTGTTCCAGCAGCTCCCGAAAGTGTTTGCACGTTCCTGTAAGCGCCAAAATGTCTGCCGGGAACGCTGTGCGGACAAAGATTTGAAGAAGAATTTCATTCGGTAAGTCACTGATGTTCTTCATGGCTGTTGCTATTCAGCAGATCCTTACTGCTGCTTTCATTCAGGGTCAGATACCCCGAGGAATCGTATTTATGGGGCACACCTACGCCTTGACCTCGTTGTATGCTAGGAAAAGCGTTTTGCTTCGACTGCAAGTGCAAATAAAGAGAGTCTGTGAGGTCATGAGCTGGAGTTCCAAATGAGCATCGACTGTTCAGCAAGACCTAGGCAGATTTGTTCCCTCAGTAAGAATACTTCAAACACAGACATATGTCGAGGCGTGCAGCAGGTATAGGTACCACCATCGAATCTGCTTCCGTATGATGAGCGCTCTCGTCGCAATAGATTTCCAGGTGTCTTACCGTGTCGTTCCTTACCGCAAGCTTTTACATATCAGTCAGCGGCCTGTAGAGGCAACATCAAATGTGTCAGTTGCTACATGAACAAATCATTGAACAACGAGAATATCAACCTGTATCACCTAAGCACTGTTGCCTAGAGTCGACCTGGTACTGCCTCGGGCACCCACGCATCTCTGCTGATAGCTAGCTGACTTGGTATTACTAGAGCTGCTCCTGGGGAGGACCTCACTTTCACGTGAAAAGAGGTATCTAATTTGCAATTTCAAACTGATAGATATCTTTATCGATAATGTATCTCTTGACTCTTGAGATATTATCTGAGCTTCCAAAACCTTGTGCATTTAGTCTCAGAGTTATTCTCAGCCACATTCCTATCCTAAAATACATTCTTAGCCTTGTAATATTAGCCCTTGCAGAGGAATATTGGTTCTGTTTGCTGTTAATAGTTATACCGTAAGCATCCAAAGCCCCACGCGGTAATTAGTAACTTACTCCAGCCAGCACCTCGTAGGCATCTCCCCCCAGATTGGAGCGTTGGAGAAGTCGCTGTTCCTGCAGCTATCGAGTAGTCGCTGTATCTCAAGAGTCTTTCCATAGGAGCTGTCAAACCACCGTTTCATGTCACGCCAGGTTCTACAGCAGTCAAATCTCATATCTATATTCCTATCGTTCGCTAGAATAACAGCATTCATTTGACATTCTTATTCCTGCTCATCTCTTCGCCGTTGTTCATTGTTGCTATCGCCTACGGCAATAGGTTACTAGGCGAAGCACACCATTGTCAGCAAATCTTCACCATGAGAGCAGCTGACTGACTACCCGTTCACTTGGCCATATACGGCACATCTATAAGACTGTCCTCGACGTCGTGGGCCACCCTTCTTCCAATCCTGGACCAGTCAATGAGCCGGCGGTCCATGCAGGTTTCAAGATCACAAATCAGAAGCAAACATTGTTGAGCACTGCCGAACCGAATCTTCCTCCTCGCTGCCTTTTCTGGATTGGACTTTGGCCTGACCTTTTGTCTATCCGCTCCATTCTTTTAGCGCTTTCGATATGGGCAGATATCATCCTAAACGTCTCCTCTTCGGCGCCCTTGTTCTTCTCCTTATCTACGTTCACATTCGACACTCCCACCACGATGAGTTCTACAGCAAGACCGTAAAGGCGCTCGAGAAGAAGACGAAAGACAAAGCCTTGAAAGCGGAGACAGATGCCAAAGTGCAACAAATTCTCAACCAGAAGGATCCACAGGTCGCAAGCTCCCTTTCAGGACCGCAACCCGCCGCAGCCACAATATTGGAATCAAGCCCACGCCTCCCGCTCGGCCCACCACCTCCTCCTACCCAATCACAAGACGAAAACCAGAGAAAGCTCGCAGCTGACAAACCGAAATATGTCAAAGACACCACCACCTCCACCGCCACTCTCTCCTCCAAACAAACCACCCAACCAAACCCGCCCCACGTCGCTCAAGCCCGCGCAGCCCTCGACGAGATCGTCCACCACCACAGCATCGTAATCTTCTCCAAAACCTACTGTCCGCACTCGCGGCGCGCGAAATCCCTCCTTCTAGAAACCTACGACATCGTGCCCAAACCCTACGTCGTGGAGCTCGACACGTGGACCGAACCCGCGCAGAAAGAAAGTGGACAAGTGCAGGAAGGCGGCGAGGCGGTTGAAGAGAACATCCCCACCATGGGCAAAGCGTTACAGGATCTCCTGGCGCAACGGACGGGCCGGCGGACAGTGCCGAATATACTGGTGTTGGGCATGAGCATCGGCGGGGCAGACGAGTTGGTGAAGTTGCATGAGGAGGGCAGCTTGGCCAGTAAGCTGAAGGGCATTGTGGGCAAGAGGTTGGAAAGGTGTCAAAAGCGAGAAGCCGAGCGTAAAGATAATGACGCAGATAAAAAGGCTGGGCACGGCGCTTTATGAATCACGGAGCTGATGAAAAACAGGGAGGGATGGCATGACGATAATGCGTAAATGCTCTAGGCCGGATAAATGAGGCCTGCAAGCGGGAGATGAGATGCCGCAATGCTGAGAACGCATGGATGGAAGAGTACTACTAGCTCTACCGCTTTTGAGTTTGGATGCTGCGATCAAATTCCATAACTTTACTTTTTGATATCACATCGTGCCAGTGGCGGGCACCTGGTATTTTGAAAAAACATCATAATAATATATACGATTTTGTTGCCCCCAACTCAGCTGATCCACATACCTAGTAGTCATGGTGTCCACTACAGCCCCACCCGTGCAGAGATTTGGGTGTGTTGGAGAAGCAGGGAGAGAGAGGCACTCTTAGCTTACTACTCGATAGCAGTAGTGCTTGTAGTGCTACAGCTTCCAGGTCCGCAGAGCCGCAAGTGGAGACTGGCGAGGAGCAGTAGTAGTATGTGCTGCCAGGTGCAGGTGCTGGTCATGATTATAGTGGTGGTGGTGGTGGTGCTGACAACGGCCCTCAGAGCCACATATCGCCACATACAACACGATGCGATATGACATGACATGATAGTGTAGCAGCACAGCAGCTCCCAGTGCTCATGCAGAAGGCCAGAGCCGGCCTCATCGTCTCGGCAGGCAGGCGTAGCGAGGCAGCGTGCTACAGAGCCAGCCCACAATGCAAAGGGCCTCATTATCCGTCTCCGGACTCCGAGCCGAGTTCAAAGGCCCTGATAGCCATAGCGGCGATTCTCATGGCGACGACGTTCTTGCCCGTTCCGCTGGTCACGCCGTCGCCACCGTCCGCGAGACCAGCCTCGTGTTTCAAAATGTTCAGGTAGAACGCCCATTCCCCTGCGACTTCGACTTCGATTTCAGCGTCTTTCTCCTTCTCCTCGTTCTCTCCGTCTCTCTCCCAACCAGCTAGTCTCGCGGCAGCCTCCTCCGTCACATTGTCATTCCGTCTCAGCGCCAACCTCTGCAGAAACCTCATCCTCATGATCGTGTATACCACATCTCGGTTCTCGAATCTATCCAGCAACGCTCTTGCTCTGTGAAGGCCAGTCTTCATCTCCGCCGTACTCAGATCGGGGTTTGTATCTGCATCTCCGCAGGCGTCAACGAATCGTCCGACGGAAAACCAGAATTCGTCTCGTCTGGCTTTGAGCTGGTGAGCTAGTGGACTGGGGAGGGGCGTGTCGACAGGACTGGAGCGTGGTATTAGAGGACGATCTGAGGTTTGTGGGAGCGGATTGTTGGTGAGGAGGGAGTGTAGTGCTTTCAGTTGTGCGGTGAGGATGGAAGTAGTGGAGTCTTCGGCAGGGAAAGCGGTTATAGGGGGACCAGTACTGAAGTCGATGGATGGTAAAGAATGAGTATTTGTTTGCTGCTGAATCCGGGAGTAATCATGCCTTGCTTCACTGTTTGGAGTTGCAGAATAGTTGTTGAGAGGTTTCATGAAATCATCTGATGTAGCACCGACTCGACTTATTAGAGCTTCTCCTTTAGTATTCGAGTCGGTGATATCTCGAGACGATGTCTGATTTTCGCTGCATATCTTGAGCAGTTCCCATATAAGACGAGTTTCTTGCGCCAATGTAGTGTGAGATGGGGATTCTTCTGGAGTAAGGCTGGCAGCCTGGATGAAGGCGGCGAACTCAGCCAGAAGATGATAATTCCTCCCTACTGCATTCAGGCCGGACATAGTATACCAGCGCGTTTCGAGAAATCTGTCGAGAGCCGGGGCGTAAACTGCGTTGTAAATGGCTACGATGGACTCCCTGTACACAGCATCGTCGGACAGTGGCACGGCGGATGGGGGCCCCATCTGGCCATCAAATTTGAAAAGCTCCTCAACACGCACGCGTTTTGCTACGGACAGGCCATCAGTCAAGGATCTATATATTGGTAAGAGTAATGCCCTTCTTTATTGGATTCGGCTGATCACGTACCTGGATGGAGCAATATCTGAGAGATAGGCAGCACTGACTGCGGATGGCTCTCTACAACTGGTCTTCTGAGGTGCGCTTGACCTGGTTGATCTCGTATAACTGGTAAGGATGGTATAGCACGATCACGACTTGCAGTACCTGAGTATTCCATCTGGCCAGAGGATGGGGAGGGAGAGTTTGAAGTGTGGGAGAAGGCAGTACTTGGATGAAGTGAATCAGAAAAGCTAGCAAGGCGAAGTGAAGGTGCACTGGCTGAGGTGATTGGGGCTGAGTCCGATGCAGAGGTAGATAGTAATGAAGGCGTAGATCGTTGCGACTTGAATATGGGATCGTATCCCAGGCACTCTCGTCTGCTTTTCGAGCAATTGCGGCAGCTCGGTTGTTCTTCGTCACACTTGAAAGACTTTAAGTTAGCGTAGGCATGATAATAATTCTGTGCTGTTCTGTAGCAGAATACTCTGTGGTGCAGTGCGGCAGCATTTTGATCTTGTTGATGGTGACAGACCGGCACAGATGCGGAATCCAATCTGTCGGCGTGCCAAGATTTGTGCCTCGACCTATTCTTTGTGTGCAAAGTGCAAAGCCACATCCATCCATCTTCCATCCGCACCACGTTCAACTGAACGTCAGTTAAAAGTGGCTTACCTTTATCCTTCGTCTTCTACACGTCAAGCATCCCGTCTTAGTCCTCCGTTTCACCTCCTTCTTGTGTCTGCCTCCAGAAAGCAAGCGATGTGACCCAGTTGGTGCAATAGGGATGGAACTAGGATGCGGCAAACAATTAATCTCAACAGGAGACTGCCTTGTCGCGGGACGATGTCCGAAACGGGTACTGGAAGAGGTGAGATGGTATTGAGATATGCCAGGCAGCTGCGGATGATGATATTGGTTTATTGGAGGTAATCCAGCTGGAGGCAGTTCAGGAGCTTGTGAAGGTCGAGTTGTGAACCGCTGCAAAGGATCTATTGGACGAAGAGGTGGTAAGTTGAGAGAGGGTATTGTTGGCTCGATGTCTCGCGCAGAATGCACGCCTGGGTCGCTTTGGGTGGATGGTATGCCAGAGGGAAAGGAGGACATCCCAAGGCAAGATTAAATGAGTTGCGGCAGTACCTAGAACTTTTGGCTTTCTCGACCGGACTCATGAATGACCAAGCGGTGTAATGGGAGATGTGGAACATTCGCGTTAGCTATCGACAGCTCTTCAATTTGCCCCTTCGGGTTCTGCCAGCGCTGTGAACGCACAGACTTCGCCTCTTCATCAGTCATGCACCGCTATCATACGAACGTCACAGCCACTTTTCGAAATCCTTTATGTTGGCACTGGACGTAGCGTGGGAGACATCCAATGCAGCTCTTCAACTCAAAAGAAGTAGCAGCATCACGGAGCGGGGACCTGATCGATAGCAAGAGAACTAGCTGCCAATCGCTCTTCAAGTAAAATTGAGAGCTTCAGGCAGACGCTTTGGCAGCACTCCAGATTGTTGGATGAAGCTTCATCTCATTCCGTAACCTGATTTGTCCAATGTCAGTCGTCTCACACCGAGATTGAGGAGCAGACACGAGAGGGTATAGGTATTTCGTCTCGCTTATTGGGCAAAGATCAGCCACAGGAGCAGCCTCGCCTCGATGGTAGTAGGCTGCAGCATATTCTACCAATCGCACACCTCCTTTGAACATAGCTAGACACCAGGAAGCTTGTAGTCTCGGTTGTGCATGTGGGCATTAGTAAAAAGGAATGACCTGATGCGAGTGCGGTCTAGATCCATTCCCTCCTCTCAGCCTTACGGGCCAAACGTCCAGACCGAGCTCTTAACCCTGTTGAGCGATGTATGGGTTTAGATCACGACATGGCGCTGAAAACGAACTCTGGGAGTGATCGCTGGAAAGAAAGAAACCCTTGCAGCAAAGTGCTAGAACAATATATTGCAAATGATTTTGAGAGTCGCCTACCTTGCGTGGTTGGATCCGCCCAACGTCCCCAAACACGTACTGCCCTCTAGCTACAATGTAAGCTCTCTGTGGGAGGTACAAAGAAGAGCTGAAATGGTCCATTCAGTACAATATCGAGAGTAAGAAGAGGTATCTCGTCCACCCGGTCTACTTGATGAAAACAAGTCGTGCTTAAGGATGTTACATGGGGGCCCCCGTTTCAACACCGGGTTTGTGGTCCAGCTGCCAGGGGACCTCTACCTGGGATCAAAGTATCACAGAAGTCCCTTGAATCACGGATACATTGTATCATGAGGTAGATGAAATTGCAGTTTGGTCTCGACGAGGATGCGTGGACTTTCCTTCCGTCGCAGGGACCCGTATTGTGTTACTCTAGCAACCCTTTTCGCGACTCATTTCGCAGATTTCAGCCAGCTTGACGAGGTGGAATTCTAACCAGCATCGCAACCACCCTAATCGAAGCTCACCTGTGTTCGGGTAAGATGGAGGCAAGAAATTGTCACTCTTCGGACAAGGCATAACAGCACATCTACCGTACTCGTCCTGGCGTCTAGATTTGTACCTCTGGCGGCGGAGAAGTGGACAGAACTGCTGGTAGCTCGGAAGGGAGATTGCGATCTCAAAGAGGACGGCGGTAGACAACAACAAAATTCTTTGCACATTCCACCCAGCATCTATCCATAGGGTCTGCTGTGGACGAGCTGAAGATCTACCCTGCAGTAGAATCTTCAACCTGTGAAGGTAGCTTCCAAGACCGACCATGTGGGCCGTAAACATGCTGATACTCGCCAACTGCTGAAAGGATAGTTTTTGAGCTCTTTAGCTTTTTCATCTCGTTCCTACTTGGTCAGCTCACCCACAGAATTATCTCCTTCAGGTGCATAAAAGTAAAAGAAGCGTCAAGTTGATTCTGTGTTACCTCGCCACGTGAGTCATGACACGGTCGCAATGCCTGGTTACTGGTTTCTGTGTAACACGTCGGGTTGATTTGTCCACTGCCAGCCATGGCGTTCTCTGTGGGTGGCGTCCAATGTCCGCTCCATTTGTGAAACCCTTGCCAGACGTATCACAGAATATTGCTTTTCTCGATTGCCAGGAATAGTCTTTAATCGCCACTGTGGAGGTATCACTTAGGGCGCATCGCTTTCGATTTCCGCTTCTTGAACACAACCTCGAGGGGTCCTGGAGAGGATGCTCGAGTCTCTTTCCCAACCTGGCTTGTAGTCGCAGAAGGGGCAGTGGAGTCCTCTTGTTTGACTTGAAATTCGTTTGTAACGTCTTTCGCGTCTTGGTCCTCCTGTGCATTGTAGCTAAGATGCTCATTGACTTCAAGCAGATCGTGATCTTCTTGTTTCAAATTTGGAGGACTTTCTTCTTTCTTGGCACAGATGCTGCCTGCAAATAAAGACTCCAGATCTTTACGTGTATGCGAGGGATACCGCTTCGTCGTAGAACCCCAACCTCTATTCCTAACGGTTTCGCCAACCTCCTCTTCCTCTTCCTCCTCCTCCTCCTGGCCCTCAAATTTCCGTTTGCGGATGCCAACACCTGATGAGAGCCCGTTTCCTGTCCCCTGACCTGATTCAACAGGTTTCTGCGATACTACCTCCCAATCACCTGCCAATGCCATTTCTCCCCGATACTCGGTGGGAATGGCAATGCCCATCTCAGCCAACTGAGCCATCTGTCGTTTTCGATCCGCGACGGTACTTGACGAAGCACTGGCCGCTGTTGTTCTTCTTGACGGATGAGGGCTGCCTTCTGTTGACGAAGTTGAACTTGCGCCCACAGCCCGATTCAGACGCTCAACCTCGAACTTTGCCCTTTGCTTCTCTCGCTCATCTTTCTCATGGCCGTTCTGAATCTCTCGCAGAAAGCGCTTCAGGTTTCCCTGGTGCCTGCCTGTAGCTTCGTGCAGGTTTCTCTCAAACTTGGTATCCTTCACATAGGTAGTGCAGTGCTTGCACCAGTATTTGGGCTAGTCATCCCGAATATCAGCCTTGTCAAAACAGGGCGGCAGGGCGGGAATGCCATCAACATACCGTGGATTTCCAATATTCAGCCATGAACACACGTCCTGCAACAAGTGGTCATGCAGCACATAGACCAAGCACAACTGGGCATGCAAATCAGGTGATTAGTGAGCTAATGACTCTGGTCCAGATGTTTAGGCTACAATATTGAGTCAATAATCTCAGCTCACCACCATCTTACAAGTACTGTAGTAATGATCATCAAAACCAACCCGAGGATGTGTTGACAACTAGTATGAAGCAATATTTCGATAAAAAATGCATATCCGAGTCATTTTGATACATTCTATGCCCCCCTTCTTGAATAGCATCTGGTTGATTAGGTGTCTGAAATCTCAAATGCCAAGCAGTTCTAGATCGGAAGGGGGGGGCTAACTTACTTAGTCCTGTGACGTAACTGAAGTTAGGGAAGACTCCAACCACACCAGTGACACCACTTCACCGCAATCCCAAGATAGCTGATCGGGAAGCAATAATATGACTAATTGTTAACGAGAACTGTCTTCCATGTTTCTTCTTGTCACGATCTCGCGTTAATGGCGATCCGGCTGGAGGTGATTTGTGAACGTCTTCTACCTCTCTATTACCAAGCATCTCTGTGGTATGTGGTCGCTCTACCATGCCCTCATAGAATTGGTGGTCGTCATTATGCACCGTGACGCCCTTTTTTAGTAATCACCAACGGTCTTGTTCTTGGGTATAGATATTCTTCTCTGTTTCCAGGTGTGCTCTCTTTTCATCTGCTCTCTTCTCTTACTTGTCAAGTTCTCCTTTCGTGCATCATGATTCGCTCCGTCAGCCATCCCACCCAATCCTTCGGGCCATGCATTCAGACACAGCGATCCCGTTCCGCCCACTATCAGGTAACCTTTGAGGATAGTGTGGATGGCTCGGAGCCGCCAAAACAGGAGGGAAATGAGAGCGGACTGGATGAGTCTATGCAGGCCCGCGTTGAACGACTCGGCCGTGAACGCCCCCAAGTCTTGCGCTCTCGTTGGGCAGAAATTGCTTTTGTTTTCTCCATGTGCATGGCCCAGATTATAACCGAATACTTCGTCTCTGGGTTTACTGTCATCCTGCCGACGTTGACTCGGGAGCTCAACATCCCCCAAGCGTCCTCGGTGTGGCCAGCGACCGCATTCTCTTTAGCGATTGCCTCCACGCTGCTTTTCTTTGGCAGATTAGGAGATATGTACGGCGGATACCCGGTCTATGTTGGTGGCATGGCGTGGCTTGCTGTGTGGTCTCTCATCGCCGGTTTCTCTACCAGCCCACTGATGCTCGACTTCTGCCGGGCTCTACAAGGTCTGGGAGCAGCCGCCTACCTTCCAAATGGAGTACTCCTCATGGGAAGTATCTATAGACCAGGACCACGAAAAAATCTGGTCTTCAGCATATATGGCGCCGCGGCTGTAGCGGGCTTCTTCGTTGGGATTTTCTTCGCTGGTGTGGTTGGCCAGTACACACGCTGGGGATGGTATTTTTGGATTGGGGTCGTTCTTGCAGTTATCACAGCAGTGACCTCCTTCTTCTCAATCCCGTCAGATTCGGCCGCTAGGAGGAAGAACGGCATTCAAATGGATTGGCTGGGCTCTGTGCTCATTGTGTCCGGCCTCACTTTGACTGTCTACGCTATCACCGACAGCTCACACGCTCCGCATGGCTGGAGGACGCCATACATTCCGACCCTGCTAGTCGTTGGTTGCTTGCTTATCGGGGCAGCAGTGTATGTGGAGGGCTGGCTAGCAAAGCTGCCACTCCTTCCGTTCGATGTCTTTGCCGTTCCGAGCATGAAACCCCTGACGCTTGCCCTGTTGCTGAACTACGGGACGCTTGGCATCTATCTATTGTACGTCACTCAATATATGCAGACGTTCATGGGGGCATCGCCGCTTCAGGTAGTCGCTTGGTATATTCCAATGATCGTTGGAGGTTTGATTCTGTCGACCGCTGGAGGATTTGTGCTTCATCTGATTCCAGGAAAGGCTCTCTTGATTTTTTCGGGCGCCGGCTGGATTGGTGCATTATTACTTTTTGCTCTGGCTCCGCTTGGAGCAAATTACTGGGCCTTTACGTTCCCGAGTGCGATATTTGCTACGATTGGCATTGACATCACTTTCAACATAGCCAACATTTTCATAACGACACAGATGCCGAGCGAGAGACAAGGGCTGGCTGGAGGTCTCATCAACAGCATTCTGCATTTAGGCATCACATTCTTCATCGGATTTGCAGACATCATTCAGGCGGAAAGGATAGACAGGGTGGGGCCGCTAAAAGCCTACAAGGCTGTGTTTTGGTTCGGTGTTGCTGCTGCCATTGTCGCCCTGCTGATCATGACATTTTTTGTCAAGATTGAGAAAGCAAAAAGTGACTTGACTGCAGATGAGAAACGAGAATTAGAGCGGGCTGTGCTCAATGGTCAACAGCCTGATGCACCCTGACGAGATCGGGACAAAAGTGGCATGGCTTTCAAAGTGTCATGCCTGGCACGCAGATGAGCCTGGAATCACCCCTCCGATTCTGGAAGCACTGTGGTCGATCTCTACCAGCCACTTACAGCACCGGCGCAAAAATTTGATGCAAGGAGACTATTTCTTTCAAGGGGTCAACTACTTCATATTTTTATACTAATATAGACATTTACCAGGCTCTCAATTTTAACAATGATCTTAAATTTTATATGTTGATAGAATATGTCTGGCAGAGTATTAAGTGGAATGATCAAGAAAACCCAATGAAATTTATGTGCCTCTTTGGAAAACTTACGTAGTAGATGAAAATGCCTTCTTGATAGCAATTCTCCATTATAAATTTCTACTCATTAAAATCAAAATCCATCACGCTTGACGCCTTGCAGCAAAAGTTACTGTACGCCATGAGAGTCTCCATGTTGGTACTCCAAAAGGAGTCCCATGTGAGCTCTGCCGTCACCTTCAACCGATGCGATGTGCGCACTTGCGACTCGTTTCATTCAGCTGTCCTTGTCCGGAGCAGCAGGCCTCGGCAAAACAACACACTTACTCTCCTGCTAAAGCCATTGGCAGGAGCTAGTTCATCTCGTTTGACCATTTCTGGGCATGACCATTGACCTTGAACAATGAAAGGACTGACACGTAGTTTGGTGGTGAAGGTGGAGACAGTGTCAAGCGGTGTCGGCTTGTTGTCATGTTGCAATTGTCATGGGTACGATGGAAAGTCAGAGAGATGGTCTGTCGACGCCGTCGGACGGTCTTGTTGGTGCGTCTCCCATTTGTTGTAAAGATCATCCATAGAGATCATGCACCGAGTTAAGATCCACTCTGAGTGGTCTCTTGTGAGCATGCTGCATGGGTTCAAGTGACTTGGATCCAGCACTAGATGATTAGATGATTGGATGATTATTAGTGATCGGTAGGAGGCATATTAAAAGTTATCCGCGCCCCTAGTAAAGCTGTTATTTACGATCCTCATACAGATACCCTTGCCGCCAGTGTAGGAATGACGTACCCTAACTAGGGAGTCGTTCCGACGGGTTTACAATGGATGAAGGATTGAACTCAAGAGCATTATGGCGACCATCTTCGAGGGTACGATAAGCCATCAAAAACTACTTGGAATGCTGTACCAACAAGCTACTAATCTCCTTGAGCTGCTCGAATCAATTCTAGCAAGATGCCAATGGGATGCACACTCGATACTAGTCGTATTAGACAGATGGTAGACTAGTCCTCATAGAGCGATTTCTGTGGCACATTATGTTGGCGTTACAAGCTGTTACACTTAGTTTGTTCCCTATCGTAATAGAGGCTAGAAAACCAACTCAATTACTTAGGGCACGAGAACTCAGTACAGCAGATAATAATTGATGCTCGATATTGAGATATCCGAAGGCTGTCTACCTCACCTCTAGCAGGTGTTCTACATAGTGAATCATCTGTCCAACCCCTCCCTCTAAGTAATACTCAATCTCATGCGGCATGTTGTGACCGGATGAGGTCCCGTTGGGTCGAATGCTGCCTGGGCTCACAAGCCAATCCTGTCAATCACAACTCTTAGTCACTATCTCAGCATCCGTCCTAAGCCTTTGCTTCTAATGTAGTCATCTGATATCTTTCGACCTGTGTGCTAAGGCACAGTGGGTCTCCCTCTCACAACGGCTCGCTCACGCTTGGCCTATCTCCCAAGGTTGATTAGCCATTATTGGCCGAGATCGGTATGTGAGGTCACCGCCAAGATTCTTCCCCATCCCCCATTTGCTCACCGGGTTACTCTTGGGCGCCAGCAAAGGCAGCCTTCAGACGGGCTTGCCATGGTGAGGTCTATCTCTTGGATACCTCTTCGCGAGATTTCCAAACCTGCTGCGCCAGATTCTGTCCAAGTAAGCCTCGATGGAGCGTGACTTACGCTCCAAGTTCACCTCCTGACCCTGTTGACACAACCCGCAATATCCTCACATGATTTTTCGTTCATTGCTGGCTTTCCCATATCTATATATTGTGTGCTGACCCAATTCCATCACAGGCACCTTATCAGGCAGTTCGTCAAGGTTCCGAAAGTCCTCCGAACATGGCATCACAAAGGAAAAGCCTCCAGGAGGATGGGCCCGTGGAGACCGACCCGATACTTGAAGGTCTTACTCTTTTCGAGAAGAAGGCGCACATCGTCAACCGCGAGCTCGACACCATGGGCCGCTATCAATGGATGATATTCGCTCTCTGTGGCTTTGGATACATGCTGGATCTGTTATGGGCCCAGGCTTTTGGTCTTGTCGTTGCGCCCTTGAAGCAAGAGCTTGGCTTTTCCGAATCAGAAGTTGGCAATATCTCGAGTGCATTCTCTGCAGGCCTCACTGCTGGTGCCTTTGTCTGGGGAGTTTTGGTTGATATCATTGGACGTCAATGGGCTTTCAATTGCACGGTGCTTATCGCCAGCATTTTCGGACTGTGTCTCGGGGTTCCGTCGAATTACGATGCTATCCTCGTCCTAACGGCATTTGTTGGTTTCGGCGTTGGAGGAAATATTCCGATTGACACCACGATCACGCTTGAGTTCTTACCACAGAACCGTCGATTTCTTCTTCCACTGCTATCCATTTTTCAGCCTATCGGCGTGGTGGTGTGCTCGGCTCTGGCGTATGCTTTCATTCCCAGATATTCTTGTGCTCCCGACCTCCTATCCTGCCGTAGCGACGAGCTTGCTCCTGGGGAACCATGCTGTACCAAGGCCGATAATTATGGCTGGCGATACCTTCTCTTCACCCTGGGCGCCATTACCATGTTTGTCTTCTTCCTACGGTTTGTTGTCTTCCGCTTTCAAGAGTCACCTAAATTTCTTCTCTACCGGGGCAAGGACGAAAAAGCTGTGAAGGTTTTGCAGCATATCGCACAATACAATCGCACCACGACTTCCATCACGCTCGAGACGTTTGCTGCATTATCGCGCAATGATTCCTCTATGAGCACCCCCCTTTCCAACAAACCCTCGCCTGGCGCAGGAGCCCAGCAAGTGAAGACCACCTTCGGCGAGAAAGTCAAAATCGAGATGGAACGATACAAGCTTCTTTTCAAGAACGCAACGGTCACTCGCCTGACGATCTTGATATGGATCATTTACATCTTCGATTATTGGGGGTTCTCGATCGCTGGCGGGCTCCTCCCATATATTCTTGCAGAGAAGTCCAGAGAGGCAGGGCTCAGTGCTGAGTCGACCTATCGCAGTTATATCTACATCTACCTCTTTGGTCTGCCGGGCGTCGTGCTGGGTACAACACTCTACAAGGGCAGACAGGTGGCAATGCTGACAAGCTCGGCTCTTTTTGCTGCCTCACTGTTCATCTTCACCGTTGTCGACACACAGGCCAAGTATATTGGAGTCAACGGACTTGTCTACTTCTTCCAAAGCATGTTCAACGCAGTTTTGTATGGGTGGACACCCGAAGCATATCCAGCGCCAATTCGAGGCACCGCTGCAGGTGTGGCAAGCTTCTGGGGTAGGATTGCCTCGATTGTGGCGCCACTAGTAGGACAAGAACTGCTTGAACCCCCTTACAACGCGCCTCTTTATCTTGCCGGAGGAGGAGTCTTCATATGCACTATCTGCATAGCATTTCTACCCAGGAAATACTTGGGTGCGGAGAGCTTCTAGAAGATATATACCCTGGATAGAAGGAAATTATTGCTGGAGAGGGAAGAAACCAGACACCATCCTTGCTGGCTTCGGAGTAGCTACCGTTTTAAGCCGTGTTTGCGCTTCTTATCATTACCTTGCATCGCCTTGCATCGCATTGCATGGATTGTCTCTGATCCTTTCTCCACTGATCTCGGCTAGTCATGTCAGGGTCATCCTTCTGCAGTGATTATCTGTCGCCCCCGGCTGGACCTGTTTCACCTACTAAGGTTCGGAGCTTCGGACCTGAATGGAAGCTTGTACAACGCTTCTCTATTGCTTGGCCAAAGCTGTGCCTGTCAATAGCGCTGCAAAGCATCATGAGCGTCATTAGCATTTTTATCTGCAGAGTACGAGCAATCGCTTGCGGCTGGTCTATTTCGTATCCTTGACTTCTCCTCCGTGCCTCGGTCTATGCCTTTGCTCACCTTCCTCTACAGGTACTTTGATGATGGCTTGTTCCGGTAGCTCCGCATGGAATATGAGGCTGTTATCAGTTGGACTGCATTTCGCCATCACGAGTATGCAAAGCATGATAGCGGTCACTCATTGTCCTGGGCATGGCGCGTTTGCTCACGTCGTATTAATATCGAGTCCCCCTCCTCCCTGACCCACCGTCCTACCACTTTAACATCCAGGGCCAGTCATTCCGATCACCATGCGCGGCGTCCTTCCAGCTGTTGCCGTTGCCGTCAGCGCGACTCTTGTATCAGCTCAAGAGAATGTGACTGGCGGCAGTGGCCCTTTCACCCGCGACGAGCTCCGCTCATCCATCAGCCTCAACAGCTTGTTGGCAGACGCTCAGACTCTCGAGGATTTCGCATACTCCACCTCTGAAAGAAACCGGGTTTTTGGCTCGCCCGGCCACAATGCCACTGTCAATTGGCTCTACGATGAGCTGTCTTCCCTGAATGACTACTACAGCGTCTCCCTCCAGCCCTTTGAGGCCCTCTACAGCAGCGGCGACGAATCCTTTACTGTGAACGGTGCCGAACAAAATGCTACCCTGCTAACCTACACTCCTTCGGGCAGCGCCCTCAACACCACCATCGTAGCCATCTCCAACCTCGGATGCAATGCCTCTGACTATCCATCCACCGTCAGCGGCAAGATCGCGCTCATCTCCCGTGGATCCTGCACCTTCAGTCTCAAGTCGGCTCTCGCAGGCTCCGCAGGCGCCGCAGGTGCAGTAGTCTACAACAACGTCCCGGGCCCACTGGCCGGTACCCTCGGCGAAGCTTCCAACCCAGTCGGACCCTACGCGCCCACCGTTGGCATCCCCTTCGAGAATGGACAAGCCATCCTTGGCCTCCTCAACTCCAGCTCCACTCCACTCACCGGAAATCTGGAAGTAAACTCCGTCATCGAGAACCGCACAACCTACAACGTGCTCGCACAATCCAACTCCGGCAACCCCGATTCAGTCGTCAGCCTAGGCGCACACAGCGACTCTGTGGAACAGGGTCCTGGCATCAACGACGATGGTAGCGGCGTCGTTGGCATACTGAACACCGCCCGCGCCCTGGCTTCCTATCCGGCGCTCCCCTCCACCTACAACAGCGTGCGCTTTGGATTCTGGGCCGCCGAAGAATTCGGCCTGCTGGGCTCCACCTACTACGTCGAGAACCTGCCGGCGCCGGAGCTCGCAAAGATCAAACTCTACCTCAATTTCGACATGATCGCCTCCCCGAACTACAGGTACGCGCTCTACGACGGCGACGGCAGCACATTCAACCTGACCGGCCCGGCCGGCTCCGACCGCATCGAAGCGCTCTTCCAGGAGTACTTCACGAGCAGCAACCTCAACTACACGGCGTCGGCCTTCGACGGCCGCTCGGACTACCTGCCGTTCATCGAGGCCGGCGTGGCGGCCGGCGGCATCTTCACCGGCGCCGAGGGCATCAAGACCGCCGCCGAGGTCGAGTCCTTCGGCGGCACCGCCGGCCTCGCCTACGACGAGAACTACCACGAAGCCGGCGACAACGTCACGAACCTGAGCCTGGACGCTTTTCAGGTCAACAGCGAGGCCATCGCCTGGTCGGTGGCCACGTACCTCGAGAGCCTCGAGGGCATCCCCGAGCGCAATGCCACCCAGCCCGGTAATGGCACCGTGACCGCCCTGCCCAAGAGGCATGCGAAGAGGGATGTCGTCAGGAGGAAGGTGGCGGCTGGGCACAGTGGGTTTGGGTCCGGGACTGGGAATGTGCATACTCATGCGAATGGGAAGGGCGGGTGTGCCAAATTCAGGGTTGCCATCTAGATAATACACGGTAGTCGGTTAGGTCGGCTTCCTGGGCTATGATGGACTGGTTTTCATAAGAATATGTACAGTGCATAGCTTTCTGTAGTCTAGGGATCCGAAAAAATAATACAAAAGACGGCTTGCCTCCCAGATCGCGGAAGCAATCCAGGCCCAATGTCCCCTGCTGACTGTCTGTCCAATACTCCAATCCCCAAGGTTAGCAACTCTCCCCCCCTCTTAAACCCCCCAAAAGGAAATCAATACATACTCCTCCCAGCCTTGACCGCACTTAAAACGCCGCGCTCCTCCAACAGGGTCAACACATCAAAGAGCGGCACGTCGTTGCCCCTCCTGGCCACCATGCTCAGCGACACGGGCAGCAGGCCCGGCTTGCCGGTGACGCGGCTCACGAACGGCACCTCGCCGATCGGGACGGCGTAGTCGGGACAGCCGACCAGGTAGCCGAACGCGTAGGCGCTGAACCTGTCGTAGAGGACGCGTTCGCGGGCGGGGATCTCGTCGCGGTAGGCGGGCCGGCCGAAGCTCTGTGGGAAGACGAGGAGGGTGATGGCCTCCTCGTCCGGCGGGCCGAAGAGCACATTCTCCACCCAGTGCGCGAAGACGGCCATGGCGTCGAGGTGTCGCGCCATGTCGCGCCGGGTGAGGGAGCGGCCGTACTCGAGGCGTTTGCGCACGATGGCGCTGATCTCCGGGGCGGAGCCCTGGTGCGAGGAGGCGTACGCGGCGAGGAAGCGGTCTATGCCGCCTTCGTGCAGGGCCGAGTAGGAGACCAGCGCCGAGTAGATGTGCCCGGTGGCGTCGTCGAGGGAGTCCGGTTGGCCGCGCGGTTTCATGGCGCGCCAGAGCTCGTCCAAGTTAAAGGCCTCTCTCTCGCAGGAGAGGTGCTGCTCCAGTTGCAGGACGAATGCTTCGATTTTCTTCTCGGCGGCGGTTAATTTGGAGGTGTCGGCTAGAGGGTTGGGAAACCATTGGTGTGGGTCTACGTGCTCGTGCTGTAATGATCGAACGGGGTATAGAAGTTTGTATTTTCGTGCTGATCTAGGTATTAATGGCTTGAAGGAGCTGGGGAGGAGTTGGGTGCCAATCTTGCCGAATGTCGTTGCATCCCTGGCGAAGACGCCCAATGTGTTCAGTCGGCGCGGAGCACCCAAGACGCCCACAAGACTGATGGCTGTTTGTGTAGGTCGGTTTCCAAAAAGACCATTCACGCCAGCTGGGTGTCTGATGGAGCCCCCGGTGTCCGTGCCTATTGTGCAATCTAGCCAGGGATATGCCGCGGCTGCGACAGCGCTTCCTGTGCTAGAAGATGATGGTCTCTGTTCTCCGTCACCCCGCGGATTTATAGGGCATGTGGAACCGATCCATTGGTGAGGATCAACACCTTCACAGAATTCACTCGTTTGAAGCTTGCCCACCACGACAGCGCCTGCAGCCAATAGAAGCTTTATAGCAGGCGCGGTTGTCTTTTCCGGTGGATGAAGCTCGCGCCAAGCTTTGTTACCAAAGCCGGTCTTGAGCCCTCGCAGGTGAATGTTGTCTTTGACTGCTATGCGAAGCTGTTGTTAAATTAGTTGTTAAATTAGCATGCTCTCTACGGACAGGATGCTTGGTGACTCACGCCAGCAAGAGGTCTTGATTCTGAGGGCCGAAAATAAAGCCTTGACGGAACAGCAACGCTTTGCTGCTTGCCTGAAGAAGGCGGCCGCTCGACGGAGTTCGAGGTGCTGTCGCTTGCAGACAGGTCAAGCGTGCGGAAATTGTTTCGCGTCGTCCAGATAGGAAGTGTGGCTTCCACAAACGCATGGTGCGTATCTTTGTAAAGCCTACAAACAGGATGGATGCGTCCGGTTGCTTTACAGACAACATATGGTCCATCTGCTAGCTTCCGATCTGAACTGTTGATGAAGAGAACAGTGGTGTCAGTCCTTACCTCGAGATGCAGGTGCCTTGGTTGTCGGAGCACGACAACTGTACCATTGTCTGATCAGTGAATCGTACTTTGTGGGTTCAAAACTCATTTTGCCCTTACCCTTGAGGAAGGCACGACACCAGACATCATCTTCTCGAGCAAACCTTTCGGAGATGGATTCGACGTCATGGTTGGTAAAGCAAGGTTTGGTCCATGTAAGAAGCGTCACTGGCAACAAATCGCCATTAGGCTTATGCTTATCGAGTCTGGTCACCTGCTGAGGAGAAAGGTTTGCAACCGGGTGTGGAAGCAGGCAGTAAAGATTGCTTCCGATAGAATACTGGCGGGTTTTCTTGAAATCTTCCATTCACAGCGACCAGGGTCAAATAGCAGTATGGAAGTACAGGGACCAAATAGAAATATGCAGATATGGACGTGGTGGAAAGAGGGCAACGGAACACTAAGAATGTGGTGAGACCGATAAGGGAAATTGAGTTCGGGGCGGAGAACTCCCTGCACCAAAGAAAGCACAAAGGGGCCGACGTTTGCTTTGGATGGCCTGTTAGACAAAGAGACGCGGCGCCTGCTTGCTTACTTGATCTTGACCTTGATCATGATGAATGAATTTCCCTTTGGCACAACACCGATGATGATGCAGGCGCAGTTTCAGGCTGGACGCCTCAACTTCCGAGCACAACGACGATGCCGTGGCGGCCTGATGCACATCCACGTTCTCGATTTGTGCAAGCATGATGATACCAGGATCGAGTATAGCCCCTTTGAATACGTTGCTTCTTTGCTCTCGAAGGATATAGGTGAAGTGTAACAAGATAGAGGTGAAGTTGTGAGGGACAAAGTAACGTAAATTCGTAATTAATAGGTAAAAAGCCGAGGTAATGCCCTGGATAAGCGACACTACGTAGTTGTAGAAAGGAGAGCAACTTCTGCATGTAAGTGCGTTCCAACTTTTCAGGATGTTAACTACTCATCTCTTATCTCCATCCCTCATTTCTCCATGCCCGGGAAGTGGTCCAAGGATGGTCATGCCCAGCCTCTCATTGTCAATTCTACTAGTACCATACTGATAGTAGTAGTACGAATAGGCAGTAACATACATTGTACTCATTGCACCCCGGACGGAGTACGCAGTAAAAAGTCACGGGTCAGAAATATCTATATGGTTTGGTTTCAGACGCCCATAACCAAGATAGTTCGAAACGCAGACATCCTGCGGACGGGTATCAATCCTGACATGAACGCCAGATCGTGCAACGAACTTCAATAGACCGAAGTACATACGGTCACAAATCTTTCCCCCTCAAACACTTGTCACCAAGTTCCTTTGCCCGCGGTTGCTGGCACAGAGCATTTGTTACATTGCAGTGCAACACTGGCGAGGTACTGCTGTACTCGATCGAGTTTCATGTTTTGTTTTATCACCCCATCTGTCACGGCGGTCACACGTTCATCGCCCTCGGCGTTGTCATTGCCGTTGCCGTTGCTATTCTGTCGCGTATACATTAATCTGCCTTGCCTTTTCCTTTTCATAAGCAAATTTCATTCTTAATCCTTTGTATATCTTTTTGGCGACAAGTTTTTCTCCATCACTAAACTTTCGACCTGCCTAAGTTATACTTGCGAGTTTGTACGTCCTCTTATACCAAGAGCCGGTTCTCTTGTCATCTTAAAATGGGTAGTTCACAATCTATACCCTATGACGACCAACCGCATCGCCATCGCCATCGCTATCGTCCTCGCCCAAGAAGCCAAGAACGCGAATACTTCCGGCCACCGAGTGGCTGTCGACGACCGGATCTTCTGCCACATTACGCGACGGGGTATGATAGACTTCTGTGTTCACTGGAACCTGTACTTACAACTCTTTGTTCAGATATCACGATCCATACATGAGACCCATGGCTCCTTCAAGGTATGGGGGGCATTACATGGACAGATACAGTCGACGTTCACATCGATATTGATAGTTTTGTCATGGTGAATTGAGACGCAGGTCCGCATGAAGTTGGAGGTATGTCGACCTGTTGAGCCATCACACCATACTACGGCCTGTCGAAGCACCCACTGAGCTGTTATCTAGGTAGCGGCAGGCTTGCTTGCCACAACGAATCCATGAAACACCATTCACACAACACATAGCATGGGGTGGTTTTGAAAACCTATACACTGTCTTATGCAAATTGTACTAGACCACCTGCACATTCCGAACTCCCAGTAGTAGTAGTAGTAGTATGTCCATTGAACTTCTGGCAGACCCATTGCCAAGACCTTAAAAACAGCGAATGTACGGCTGCGGGTAATAATCACAAATCCCCAACCGACCTTGACCCGGACTCCGAGCTACGTCCTCTGTGATTTATACCGTAGTTCGAGATTCACATCAATCTCACCTTCACGTGAGGGAAGACTTCTAGACACTCTAATGCAGAGCAGATGTATGGGGAGCTTGGCAATAAACTGGTACTCCAGTAACTCTGAGCTTGACAGCCTTTCCAATCTAATGTCAAGAGAATAATAGGTTCAACATGCCAAGCGCACCCAGAACCTCACCCATCTGCCGCCTTACCAGACTGAGACAGTGAGGGCTGTGACCCGAGAAGTCAGAGACCTGGAAAAGGACGTCAAGCGCATCCTCGAGCCTTTCGAGGGCCAATTCCACCCGTCCTCCGATCCGCCAACCGCCTGCGCCTTGCTTGTCAACCACCTTTCTATCAGGCGCAACAAGCGATGTCTTCTTGCTTACCACCGAGTACGAGCGGATAAGCTAGAGGAGATGTGTTGGGAGGGTAAAGATGTTCTGGAAATACACCAATCGAAGCAATCAAGCACGAATCAGGAAGGATCAGGTGCCCCCTCCAATGATGAGAGCTCTTTGAGCCCGGAGGAGGAGGAATATTTCAGGCAATACGGCGATATGTTAGCAGCTTACAAAGGTCAATGGACTGACATCGACTTGACCGGGAGTCTGGAACCGCCCAAAGATCTCTTCATTGATGTCAGGGTGTTGAAAGATGCTGGCGAGGTGCAGACAGAATACGGGTAATCGAGCGTCTCGGACGATTCTGAAACTGCAGGACTAATGACGGTTTCTAGGGCTATAAATCTGACGAAGAACAGTCAGTTCTATGTGAGGCACGGAGATGTTGAGCGCCTGATAGCGCAGGGATTTCTACAGCGCTTGAGTTGACTTGAATCTCCAAGCATCCCAGTGGTTCACATTGCTGCCTTCCAGAATTTATTCTTCCAGAACAACACTATAGGGATTTCTCCACATCTCCCTTCTAGGCACAGGTTGAGGTGGAGCAGATTGAGAACTTTCGGAAGGTTTGTTCTGGTACACAACAGTACCCACAGCAGAGTACGAAGTGTCTCCAGGAACAGAAGGCCTCTATTCGGTGATCCTCATGGGTACCTTAGCACGAAGGACGTTATAATCTCAAACCCTGGAACATTCCGAAATTGATGATTTCCCTGAAGAGAATTGGCAACAACGATTGCTGGTATGCCAAGCTGAGGAGAGTGCGATCTTCTCAGAATCGTAATGTGTCCCATGACTATTATGCATATCCAGACAAGATTGGTTCTATTGCAGGGATAGACAGAAAGGGATGGAAGATGGAACACTTGATTGCTCCCTCAAAGCAGCTTGTTTGATGATGCAGGCAACCTCGACATATCAAGCATCCGGAAGCATGCCTATGGGGCAAGTTCAGGAACAGAAGACGCCAGAATATATTAGTTTCCGGCTCTCTCCTCCCCGCCGCACGTACAAATTTGGTGTGAACCAAACATAGTCAGGCACCGTCTTTGATTGGCTTCAATAATAACAGTGTCTGTAACGCGGCAAACAAAGGGGACCCATTGGAAGGGTGGCGACGAAGGGTATCCAAGAGTGGGGTTTGGAGTGGGGTTCCCCAGAGAACTTTGTGGCCCCGAGCCAATACTGGATTCATCACATGTCTCCAATGGAAAGAATAGTTTTAACTATGCAGCGTAAGCCAAAGAGACTTCGCATTGGGTGTTTTCCGCGCCTTTACCCGCACAGCTTAGCAACCTCCAAAGCTCCATCTGAGAAGTTCAAACGGGCCTTTCAGCCTAGGTCTGATGACTTTATTCGATGCATCAAGCCATTCCCCTGTCACGTCCTTGGGCACTCAAAGCCATCAGGTTTGCCACTGGATGGCCCGTGGAGATAGTAGCTTTGCATTTACTACTACGCAGTATGCACTGGAGGTAGATCGATATGAGGGGCTTGTGATGGCATGCCCTCTGCGCTGATCTATCACAAGTGGAGCCATAAAACTGCTCTCCCTGCTTGCCATTCCTAGCAATTTGCGAGAAAAGAAACAGTTCAGCGTATTGCTCAGTACCCGTAATGATCATGTTCCATACTCATGACGAAGAAGCGCAATCATACTACTCAGCACCCTGGAAATATGCAGCTAAAGCCAAGAGAAGGTGTGCCAATGATGCTGAAAAGCACAAGATAAGATAAGATACTAAGCGAGGTGAAGTAAAGAGAATGACAAGGAGCCAAGCTTGGGCACGTGAGCACGAGACGCTTCTGCAGACATCGCTCGAGATTTGGCGTAGTACTACTAATCTCGGGAGAATATGATTAAAGAAACTGTGGAACCATGGAATCGAGTCAGAACCGCAAATGATGAGGAAGTGCACTTTCAAAAGACGATATACTGCTCCTGGCAACCAGCTACCCCGCTGTGTTACATGAAATCCCTTGCTAAATCAGAGTAGACTGCTATTTCGACCTGCTTTTCGAAAGGTCCAACAATCACAACACTGCGCCTGAGACGATGCGGGAAGAATGTTCCGTGAGTCGTGACGAATGGAGGAACCATTGAAGTTTCGCATGGACTTGCAGACGCATGCGAGTACTAAAAAAGTTGTCATCTCTGCGAAGAGCAATTCCATGCTGATGGCTACCAAAGGCAGAAAGGCTTCAGACCGTTACTCGTAAGTTACATAGTACATACTAGTAGATGATCAATAGTAGAGACTTATCGTGCGGGGCCAGAAAGACATGTGGGGCAGGCAGAATGCCAAAAAGTGAGGGAAAATACTCTGGCGTAGTGGTTCTTTCCCCTGCCCTTAATACTGCTACTGCTACTACTGCTACCACCACTATTACTACTAACTTTACCTGTTTCGTGGTACGGGCCTCGACTATTGACTCGACTTGCTGATATGTACCATTATCCATGCATTTCACACCTGACATGGGCCCCGGCATCATTCCCCGTGTCCCGCCATAGAGCTGACAAGGACCCTCCAATATGCCTTCTCCCTGCAGACCGCGTAGCACATCATTCCGATCAACCATGCGTTCCTCTCAATCCTCTGCAATTCGGGACCGGGCTCAAGCAGACGGTTTAAGTGACGAGAGCTCACTTCTATCCCCGGAACGTCCCTCTCCTGGACGTCGAGCTCGAGCAAGCTCTTCCAACACCCAGGTTGTCGGATCGCCATCAATTGCACAGAGAACTCCAACAAGATCCTTTTATCACCGCTCCTTTCATGGCTCTCTAGGTACGTGTCAGTCCTTATCACCTGATACCAGCTGACCCTCGCCCGTAGATGTAGCTCAATATTCCTCATATGGCGTGCGAGAGCAGACAGCAGACCTAGCCTCACTCGCAATATCCGAAACTGCCCGCGAGAATATATCTCCATTGGATACCAAAAAGCGTTCAATATCACACCTAGACATCCTCCTTCATAATACAGGAGCGTCTCAAGACTCACCTGCAGAGCCCAGCAGCCGTGCTCATGTACGTTCAAGACCAGAGGCCATTCACGAGGTCTCTGAGCCGGCCTCCCCTGACTCAAGTCGCGAGGCATCACCACCAGCACCTTTCACCTCCGCATTGACAAAGATGATCCACAATTCGCCGCCACAGGACTCTGGAGGAGTAATGTCCATAGGAGAGAGGGACTCGTCAACACACAATAGCTCTTCAGGGAGGGAAGCTTTTACGAGCGATACCACCATCACCGAGGAGACATCACTCCTGCCGAAAAGTCAAGATGACGTCTCGAGTAAGGTCGGATCTTACAAGGATCTGGAGCGTCAGAAACCCCACGGGCGACCTTTCATACAGCAGATTCGTGCTACGGGTCAGCATGCCATCAATAGTTCATGTTCTGGCGCTTACACAATTCTGCATCCCAAAACTTGGGATCTTCGAGCGATATGGCAGGAGGGATTTGTTCGCCCCGTCAACGTCGTACCGGCCGTTTTTCTCGGCCTTCTACTCAACATCTTGGACGCTCTCTCTTACGGGATGATATTGTTCCCTCTCGGTCAACCAGTATTCGAAGATATGGGCTCGGACGGTATTTCGATGTTTTATGTCAGCACGATAGTTGCCCAGGTGATTTTCTCCAGCGGGGGCAGTATCTTCAAAGGAGGCATCGGGTCTGAAATGATCGAGGTGGTTCCCTTTATGCACAAGATGGCCTTTACAATCCTAAACAGGGTTGGAGATGACAATCCGAAATCCGTTTTGGCAACCACCATCCTGTCCTATGCATTAAGCTCAGTCCTCACGGGCATTGTATTCTTTCTTATGGGGGTATGCCGTCTGGGGTCATTGATTGGCTTTTTCCCCCGCCACATTCTCATTGGCTGCATTGGGGGAGTTGGGTGGTTTCTGATTGTCACTGGCCTCGAGGTGTCTGCCAGGCTTGATGGCAACCTCAACTACGATTTTTCCACCGTACAAAAGCTCCTTCAACTCGACACCATTTTTCTGTGGACCATCCCTCTCCTGCTTGCTGTCATCCTTATGGCCACACAGCGTTTTGTCAAATCTAACTTTCTTGTTGGTGGCTACTTCATCAGCGTTGCATTAATATTCTATTTTTTTAGGTTTGCTCTTGACTTTCCGATTGAGATGCTTCGGGAGCGCGGTTGGGTCTTCGACGCGCCCCCTGCCGGGAACCCTTGGTATCATTTCTACACCCTATACGACTTTCGAGCTGTGAATTGGGAGGCGCTCGCAGAAACGATTCCCGCCATGTTTGCACTTACCTTCTTCGGTGTTCTCCATGTTCCGATTAACGTTCCCGCCTTAGCTATTTCTACAGGAGAAGACAATCTCAATCTTGACAGAGAGCTTCTTGCTCATGGCGTCACCAACGCACTATCGGGCTTCCTCGGCAGCATCCAGAACTACCTGGTGTACACAAATAGCTTGCTCTTCATTGATAGTGGAGGAGACTCGAGACTCGCCGGCCTCTTGCTCGCGGTAGCAACTGCCGGAATCCTTTTCGTGGGGCCTGTCCTTGTTGGATACATTCCTATCATGGTTGTCGGCGCTCTTATCTTCCTGCTCGGCATGGAGCTCATGACTGAAGCACTGATTGCCACATTTGGCAGAGTGCACCGGCTCGAGTACATCACTATTTTAATCATAGTGGTTACCATGGGCGCCTGGGATTTTGTTGTTGGCATCTTTGTTGGCATAGTGCTTGCCTGTGTTAACTTTGTCGTGCAGACTTCTCGCAAAAGCGCAATTCGTGCTACATATTCGGGAGAGACCGCCAATTCGACGGTACGGCGACCCCCTGTTCAGCTCAGATTCCTAAGGGAGGCTGGCCAGCAGACACATGTCATCAAGCTTGCCGGCTTCCTCTTCTTCGGTACTATTGTTGGAGTGGAAAACAGAATCCGAGCTATGCTTGCAGAAGATGCTTTCCGACATCGCCCGATCCGCTATCTTATCCTTGATCTTGCACATATCAACGGCGTTGACTTTTCGGCAGCTGAAGCTTTCACTAGAATCAGTCGCTTGCTCAAAAAGCGGGGGGTGATTATGATTGTTAGTGGTGTCAGCATCGATGGTGAGGTTGGTCAGAGCCTGAGTAGTGTTGGGCTATTTAGTGAGGAGAACGAGGTTGAGCTATTTGAGAACTTGAACCAGGCTCTGGAGTTCTGCGAGAACGAATTGCTCCAAGCATTTTACGAACGGCAAGCACAATTAGCTCCCCAGCATCGACACGCTCTCCCAGCATCTTCAAGCCAACATCTTGACGTTCCTGCGGAGGGCAAACGACAATCATTCCCTTCGGAGTTGATGTTCAGCTCACCGCGGAGGGACCATCTTCATCATGTTGCATCCACAACACTTAACGAGACTGTTTCCGGCAAGTCGCACTCGTGGCACAATTACAAACAGCCTCTGCCACTACTGCTCCAGATATTCGAGGACCTTTCAGAACATGGTGAAGATTTCTGGTTTAGGGCAACCCAATTCTTTGAGCGAAAGCAGTTCCCTTCTGGTATGGTATTGTTCAACATTGGCGAACCTGCAAGGGGTTTCTACCTTCTAGAAGAGGGAATCTTACGTGCGGACTACAACTCCCCGCAAGGCCAGTATTCAGAGCTCATTGTGGCTGGACGCCCTTGTGGAGAATTACCTTTCTTCTCAGAGACAAGTCGAACGGCAACCTTGACGGCTGAACGAGATTGTACTGTGTGGGAGATGAGCGAACAGAAATGGTCAGAATTACAAAAAGTGGAGCCGGATGTGGCCAGTGAAATGCTCAAGGTATGCTTGAAATTGACCAAAGAACGCATGGACGCCGTGCTGGGGTATATCCTTACTGCTGCTGGCTAAGAGCGAGGGCCACACACTGCTCAACGCTTTGTATATGGTGCTCATTGTGCGACTTTTGCGAGGCATTGGAGGCGCTCTCAAAAACCTAAAAGTTGGCGATAACTTTATGAAAAGTCTCTGTATAATCAATATTCAGACCTTGTAGTTAGTAATTTTGGTATTGTCAGCGGGATACATGCATCAAGCATAATTCGCAACCAATCAATGCTGTCCTCTGGGGAGTGGTTGTTGTATCCTTTTCCGGCATCTTCTGGTATCTTGTGGTATCGGAAGCATGAGTAGTCCATTCAGGAGACATCACATGTTCACATTGCGACTCCCAGTGGGTTCCCAATCAAATGAGCTCCACTTCTGCGGCACTTGAGCACTGAGCAGACGGTTTGAGCTACTACTACTCCTAGTATTTACCAGGGAGTACTACTAGTGGTGACTGTTTGTGCACTGACCACCTCAAAACAAGCTAACTTAGTAAAGTAATCTCCCGGCAACCTGACTCGATACAGTGATGGTCTCGAATTTGCCCAAATCTATTAACTACTACTGCTAGTTAATAACGAACCAGACAATCTGTCAACAGCCTCCAGTGACAACTGGGATGCCAGTCTAGGAATGAGGGAGTAGGCGACTTGTTACTTGTTCAACAATAACCCCAACGGTGTTCAGTGGTGCGTCTGAGGTTAGATCTGTCAAGCGAGTATGACCGGAAAACCACGAGCTTCCTGCATCTCAGCGTTCCCCAAAAGAGCCGTAGATCAGCATGATGTTCGGCCAGATTGGTGCATGTGATGGTTGCGCAAGGTAGGTTCCATTGGCAGGTGGTCATGCGACCCCGTTGGAAACCACTCACGATGTCCTAGACCATGCGGCCGGGATGCATCTCGATTCTGGCTAACTGAGCCATATGGATGCCAGTTGACGAACCGAATTACCAAACAGAGGGAAGCAGAGCGCATGAAGCAGGAGGACAGGATAACACGGTGCTGGGCAGAAGTATCCCTGGCATGGAGCTAGTATTTGGAAATCAAAACAGTCACTAAACAAGCCGATTAAGCCTACAACGTAGTACAACAGTCTAGCTGTAGCTTCTAGAGTGCATGGCGGCGAGGTATTATAAACTCGCCGTTCTTAGCACCATGCTAGGGATACTTCTGCCCCCTACTACCGTGGTATAGCAAAGCACAGCACAGCGCAGAGCGTCGCCAAGTACAGCAGATAAGAGGGGTTCGTGTTACTGGCTAAGCAGGGAGTTAGGACCAAGCTACTCTTTGAGCGTTGGCTTTACCTACAAGTATGCTGGTGCAAAGAGTTGATTCTGTCCTAACAATTTGTGAGAACTGAAGTGACCTGCACGGAATACTAAGTACTGCTACTAGTAATTTATGCTTCTTCCACAACTGTCAGTCTGAAACTGACAAGCTCTTCGTAGACACAGAGCTAGGGTTGCCACACTATTGGCTTGCCAAGGGAGCCACTTTGCTGCTCAAATGCACAGGCAACCAGTAATTAGCAGTCCTGGGTGACACCGACTCCAGGTATCACAAGCTCCAAAACTTCGGGGTGCGGCTGGTGGATCTCAGGGCTAGTTGAGGAATTTCTTTGGCGCGTCCCTTTATTATTAGCGGCCTGGAGCTCTCGGCCTCCCTTATTCCCTTCACTTCAAGGGTCTACGCTTCTTCTTTACTACTACTACTATCCATCATCAGTAATTCTGCTCGAGGATTATTACTGAAAATCTTCTCCTTACCCGTCTTGAAGCTTTTTTTGATCTCTACGTCCAGCCACTCTTTCCAAGACCCAAATATTACACCTTCAACAGGCAAGTACATCTCTCATCTCACCAACACGTTCCTGCAATTTCCCATGTCTCGTGCTTGCTGTATCTCTGCACAAGCGACTCACTGACATCCTCGCCAGACTTACCTGAACTTTTTGGACATTCATCTCTTCCCGGTTCAACTCATATTTGATATTATCGCATCCTATCCACCTAGAGATGGCTGCCCCCGCTGCACCTACCGTGATGCCTGCGACCAGTGGTGCTGTCGGTGGAATCGATTCCACTCCCGTGCCTTCTACAGCACCTGCTGCAACTACCACTGAGTCTACCCCAGCCACCGACACCATCACCTCAGCCAGTGATACGGCTGCAGCTGCAACCAAGGACGAAATTGCTGGGAAGGGCGATGCTAAGGTCGAAGATAGTCCCACAACTGAGGGCGTCTTAGGCTACAAGGGCCCCGGGTTGATTCAGTAAGAATAGTCTGCTTGTATTCTTGATCTGCGTCAACTAACACGTATCTTTCTGCAGGAGTCTTCGATTCTCAAAGCGTTTCTTCTGGTTTACCGATGAAGCTTTTAAGACTGATACTCTGGACGCTTATCTTCGTGCAGAAAAAGCCGAGATTGCGCATCCCAATGCCGCTTGGGCGCACGAGACTGGAAAGGGTCTTTTGTTCTTTGCCAAGCGTGCTGAGGACAATGCAGCCCCAGCCGGTATCCGATGTGACCAAGGAAGGCACCAATGACTTTTCGTTCAAGATCAACGGACACAAGCATGTTTTCCAAGCTGCTTCTACAGCCGAGCGTTCCAGCTGGATTGCTGCCGTTGAGGCGAGGGCAACTGTGGGCAGAGAATTGAGAGAGAATATTCTTGGCAGTGAAGGATACAAGAAGCACTTTGAGAGATACAGTACGTCAATATTCCCTTCAAATCCATGCTCATCATCCATCTACCCCGCAAAGGATCTCTGGCTAATGCAAAGCTAGACAAGCTTGGTGTTGGAGCCGCGACCACGGGCGCGTCGCTTCCCAGTCTTTCCAAGTCGAAGGAGAGAAAGGAAACATCTGCGCCTCCACGAAAATCACTAGAGACCAAAGTCAAGGAGACCCTCAAAAAGGAGAAAAAGGACAAGGCTGATACCGGCTCTGCTTCCTCATCCGATGTCGAAAAGAGAGACACGAAGTCCAAAAGCCGATCCCAATCTCGCAAACGTTCCAGCATCTTCGGCCTCCTGGGCAGCAAAAAAGAAGAACAGGAGGTGAAGAAAGATGTGAAGAAAGAGGAGAAGGCGGAGGAAAAGGCTGAGAAGCAGCACGAGAAGGAGATCGCCAAGGAACATCACCAGCACGATAAAGAGGTTGCCAAAGAGGAGAAGAAGCACGAAAAGGAGATTGTCAAGGAACATCACAAAGAGGAGAAGAAGCATGAAAAAGAGGTAGCCAAGGAGCAGCATAAGCATGACAAAGAGGTGGCGAAGGAAGAGCAGAAGCTTGAGAAAGAACAGAAGCAGGCCGAAGCCCAAGCCACTCATCAGCCATCAGATATTGCTGAAGCCGGTGCTGCGACTGTCGCTGCTGCTGGTAAATAATGCCAGTCCCAATACTTGAATCAAAGCTAACTGTTTAATAGCCCCAGCCGCTGCCGCTTCGTCCCACGAGAAGAAGGTAGATGAAACAACACCAGAAGCGTCGACGACCAAGAGTGCGGACAACCATGAAAAGAAGGGTGGCAAACGCGGTTCAATCTTCGGTAATTTCTTCGGTGGCAGAAAAGACGTTACAAGCCCAACAGCCGAAAAGACGCCAACCGATGTAGCTCCAGCCGTGCCTACCAAGGACAGCGAGGTTGCACCTGTCTCCGAGACAGCTCCTAAGATTGATGAGCCAGCTCAAAGCAAGCCAATCGATACTGCAGCAGTCACTGCACCAGTAGACTCGGCTATCGCAGCTCATGATGCGCCTGCGAGCAGCGTCCATGCTCAGACAACCGTAGGATCGCCTACGACCAAGAGTCCGATCACTCCATCGCACAAAGGTGGTGTGATGGGTTTCTTCAAGCGACAAGATTCCAAGCTGGAGGTATGTCATATAACCCTTTCTGATATCTTCATTGCTGAAATCATGTAGCAGAAGAAGGAGGCAAAGACCGATGAACCAATTACAACAACCACCGGCCCCGAGACTAGTGCTGTTTCCGATTCTCCTGCCACTGCCACTGCCACTGCGGAGGGTAAGCCAACCTTGAAAGAAAAGCGCCGAACATCCCTCTTCAGCAGCCTTGGTAGTAAGAGGGAAAAGTCCGACTCGGAGGTGACTGAAGGCGAGACAAGAAAGTCACCGCTTCCCCAGAAGCTTGGTGGTCTCTTCCGCAAACCAAGCAAGGCCGTGAGATCTGAAGAGACACAAACCGCGCCCAGCTCCACTGCCACCGAATCCGCCCCGATTGCAAAGACCACGGAGGGTGATGCAGTCTCATCAGCAAATGCCGAGCCAGCCTTGACCAATGGCACCACCGAGACAGCAATAGAGCCGGCCGATCGAGTCCCCGAAGCAGCCAGCCGTGCGACACCGATAGTCAAGGCTTCCGCATGAAGGTCCGAAGAGGTCAGAGTGACGACGCCGCGAGCTTCCTTTCAAGCACTCAGAGCTGCCAGTCCAATCGAGCATGCAAAATGGTGGGACTCGGATTCGTACTCGCCAAAACCATCTCGTCTCTCTGGCCTCGCCATTGCTTGACTCGACAATGAAGTGCCGGCCGCATCGACATCACCCATTCCCTATTCCGCATTGCGATCAAACCGACTCCGTTCGCTCGCCAGCAAAGTTATGCAGTCCACTTCGCGAATCGATACCCACTGCTTTTATTTGTTCTAGATTGATATTCATGTCTTGTGTTGAGTTTGAGTCTTGCATTTTTGAACGGATACCCTGAGTGTGATTGCTGTCTCGTTGGAGAGACGATGCCTCTTCTTCCTCGTCTTTATGATACCCGTGCTGGATCTCTTATTGGAGGTCCTTTTTGCTCGATCGCCTCTAGGGCAGAAGTGCGCATAATAGTTAATATGATCAGTTGGTTTATCTCTCTTGAGGAATGAATGGTTACAGAGTAGTGACTCGGTTAATGGACAGCATATCCTTGTCCGACGATGAATACTGGTGGGTGTAATGTGCTTCAACTTGGTCCGATACTCGACTTGGCGACCACATGTCCTCCATCTGAAGCACCTGACTGTGAAGAAGCATCGATCAGGTGTTGATCGTATACTATGTAAGCTAGTAGAAAGATGATTGTGTCGGCTCAGTCCGCTGAATCAGTCATTTTGTCCTGACACGTTTGACGAACTTTAACGAATGCTGCGATAGCATGACTGGGAAGCACAATCACCCTAGAAGCCGCCCAGTCTGCTACCCATCAGCCATCATCATTTCGTCTTATGGAACGTGTGTAGATTACCCACACAATAAACAGCATCAGGCTCCTTATCGATTCGGTTCGGTCTCATACTCAAAAACAGACCTCAGTTCGGATCTCTACTAGCAGCCATGGCGCCTGATTTGGCAAAGGCCATGTCACTCATCGACGCCGCTCACGCTCAAGACCCCAACAAGGTTCCAGTCAAAGCTGACGCGGACAAGTCCTCGTCCACCCCCGCCTCCATCGGCGACCCAAACCCAGCTCCAGACTCGGAGCAGGCCCACCCAACAATCCCCTACGAACTCCACTACGCCCGCAAGATGACCTCCTACCTGCACCGGCACACGCCGCAGCCATCCGAGCTCCTCTCCCTCGCCGTGCGCGCCCAACACCTCCGCCGGTGGGAGATCCCGCGCTCCTCCTACCCGGACGGCAAGGCGGGGTACTTCGCCTGGCGCAGCTTCCTCAAGAGACGCCAGGGCGAGCTGGCGGCGGATCTCTGCCTGGACGCCGGGTTCGCGCGGCCGGAGGCGGAGCGGGTGGGGAGTCTGATCGCCAAGGAGGGCCTGAAACGGGGGGAGGGGGAGGGGGACGAAGAGGTGCAGATCCTGGAGGACGTGGCTTGTCTGGTGTTTCTGGATGATCAGTTTGATGAGTTCGAGAGGGGCATCAAGGATGAGGAGAAGATCTTGGTGATCCTGAGGAAGACCTGGGCGAAGATGGGGGCGAGGGCGAGGGAGCTGGCGTTGGGTATGGAGATGAGCGGGCGGGCGAGGGGGTTGGTGGAGAAGGCGCTGGCTGGGGGCTGATGTTGGGTCCGCGCGAAGCACTTACGATGGTGGGCGGTGTTTTCTGCAAGTGCTGTATTTGGGCAGATGGGCGGCCGCGGCCGGGAAGGTTTGCCTACCGGGGCCTAACGCACGACAGATCCTCCGTGTCTACTTCCTACGTCGATACGAACCTCAATACCGAGCAGCATCACGCAGGACCCGCTATTGAACCAAAAGGACCGCTGCCCTCAGACGACCGTGAACAAGCTGTCCGTCTGACACCCGCCCACGCATCGCGCGGATTACGAGCAATTTTACCCCGTCTGAACCGGGACGAAGCGGACGCGCTGCTCCGATACCCCTTGCGCCAATTCCGATCCGAGCTTCCTGACACCGAAGGGGTGGGCGTCGAAAACCTCTCTCTCCCTCGCCCTACATGAAACACGCGAATACCCCTTTCGCAACTACGAAACAGCCAGAGCATACACATCCATCCTCCACACAACCAGCACACAGATACACGCGGGGCTTGTCAAGAGAAAAAGAGACGAGTCAGCTCGGGACCCCTCCCTCATCCAGCGCCAGCTAGACCGTGCCTCTTCACTTCGCAGGTAGAGGTAGAGGTAGAGACGCGCACAGTCCCTCATCTTATCGAGAGATCCTTCGTGTATGCGCAGGGGGAGAGGGGATAGCTGGAAGACTGGGTGCGCTACCCGTACCGACTGATTGGGTCCGGAGGTCCCTTGGGGAGGGGCGAGGGGGACGTCCGAAAGAGCGCGAGCGTATTGATTTATTGATTCATAGATAGATAGATAGATAGATAGAATAGAATAGATGGGATTAGAGATGGAGATGAATAGATTTTGATATCGCAATCAATGGGTACAGCTAATTCAGATAACTCAGGTGTATTGGGTATTCGATGCCGGTGCCAGCGATAGTGAGAGTAATGGACAGCCCCATCTTTCAGGCCCCACCCTCCCGCTTCGCATACTCATCCTCCATCCTCTCCTCGTACCTTCTCTCCGCCTCCTCCTTCTCCTCCTCCTTCTTCTTCCCCTCCTCCTCACGCCGTGTATTACCGCGACTACTACTCGCCATCTCCTCGTTCTTGCTGGTCTCGCTGGTGTTGGCGGTGCTGGCTTGCTCGGATCGCGGTGTTGGAGTTTGAGTCTGGGGTTGTGAACTGCTGGCGGTGGTGGGAGAGGAGGAGGACATTTTTTTTGTTTTTGTTTTTTTGGTGGGGGTGGGCTGGGGTGGTGGGTAGTGATTTAGATTTAGGCGTCCGGGGGAGTTTGGGCTGTGTGTACTGGATACTGGATACTGGATACTCTGCAGGAGGAGGAGGAGGAGGTGCTACGCGGTAGAAGGTTTCTTTCTTCGAATCGGTACGAGTACGAGTAGAGGGGATGGAATGAATGATTGTCTTTGCTGCTAAGTGTCCTCGATGAGATACTCGATAAGGTGATCTAGATGGATAGTAGAGTGAGTTAATCGACGTCGTAGAAACTCTGACGTAGTTAGCAGTACATAGGTATCTGGCAAAAGTAATATTAGCACGGCGCCAAGACGGCTTCAATCATACCGTTACAGAACCTGTTACATCAAGATGATATTTTTACAGCGAAATCATTAGATTATGTATAATTTATAAATCGCTTCCTCATATCTTATACTGATGATTAGATACTTATAGATCAAAAAGATAGACAATTTATAGGCAAAGAAGTCACGTAAAGACAAATCGAGAAGATAATATTACTAGCAGTAACGAGAGTTCTTAGTGCCGTGCTAACACTACTTCTGCCAGATACCATAGTAGTAACCAAGGTGCCCCGGCCCCTCGGGAGAGGGAGTCTGACGTTTTGCCGCCGCTTTATCTAGCGTAATGATAAATACTGCGGCAGCCTTGGCAAAAAGGAAACGCCAGAATTCCAAAAACCGGCATCTCAAACAGTTCATTTGCTAGCATCTCAGATAGTATCTTGTGAAGTACAAGGGCAATAGAGTACTAGTAGTGGCGTCGAGGTGAGATTGCAAAGAGTGCTCTTGACTTGCACAGGCCTTAGCGTACTTAGCACGCATAACATCTCTTTTGCTGCTGAAATTTCTACGCTAAAATTGCCCACATCGCCAAATCTTTTTAGGAATATAAATGTGCCCAGAACCACTGGCAGTCCCGCAGAGAGATGTGACAGTATTATGATGTCCAGATAGATTGGAATTGGGTAGGTAGACTAGATCAGGATGAGTAAGACGAAAATTAATGATCAGATCAGAAGTTAGGCCCTTTTGGCTGAGAATTCGGGGGAAGGTTGGGGGGCAGGAGACCTGCACCGTCTCCGAAGGGTCATTGTGGACTGTGTGCCGCACACCTAGGTGATAGATGAGGTAGATAAGAATGAAGGCACAAAGAAGGCAAGCTTTTTGCTGTAGGAAATGTAAAAAAGGAAAGCCCCTCCAACGAGATCCCAAGCCGGGCCTGTTTGATTGAGCAAGTTGTACATTGTTTTCGATGAGCGGACAGTAAATAAACAGTTCAGGGTCAGGAAGCCCGACATTCGTTTTAGTCGGATAACGATACTCGTCGCCCCTGTCCCTGTATCCGGTGTTTGCACCCCTCCAGCTTTGATCAACTCTATTTTCTTGGTTTAATTTTTGTGTTTATTGGCTTTACATCTCTGAGCAGCAGGATGGGTAGTAGAACCTAGGAACTACTACTACTGTGAGCAGCTAATTGTAGTTTGTAGAGCTTGCTGACCCCGACGTCCTTCTGCCCATTCGCTGTGCACGTCCCTCTCTTTCAGATGGGGCACCGCGAGCATCCATTACGTGATGGATTGACCGACATCCAACCGGTCGCGGGAGAACTCTGTGAGGGCATCGCCGGCCATATCCATGAGATCGTGGAGCGTTGTCCCCAGATAAGTCAGGCGCCGGTGGATTGAAGATGCATCCGCAAGCAAACCCTGGTTCGCCCCGTACAGTAGTCTCCGAAGAACAGATTGAGCCTGTGCTGTCTTCGCAAACTGACACCAGATTCTTCCAAGCTCGACTTCGCTTTCGGTTCGGATGTCTTGCTGATCTGGAAGGTTGATGATAATCTCCCCAGCTGCAGAGCCAACCACTTCCAAATACGTGCAGAGTTGCGCCGTCTGGAGAAGAAGAGACATGATCAACTGTGGATTCAGTTGGAGATCCATGATTCCATGATAGTCTATGAGCTTTTCTACCATAGGCAAAACCGCTTTCTGGCTGTCTGATAAGAATTCGTAGAACTGCATCACGAGCTGTTAATCCAACGTCAAAAACAGATTTTATTGTGTCTACCTTGACAGGTGAAGAGCATTTCAAGTCTGGATCCTCCTGCATTAGAAAGTCCGACATTAGGTGGTACACTTCGGAATCTCTTTGGAACCGCTTCGCTGGAGAGTCAACGGCGGCGTGACCCTTTCTCTTCTTAATCTCCTGCTTGAATTAGCAAATTAATCAACGTCGACCGCGTATCTCATACCGGTTCCATCTGAGACGGGCTTGCAGTAGATGTACGAGAGTACCCCAGAATAAGTTTCTGATACAACTTCTTGGGTAGAGTCGGATCGGAGAGAAATTTGGGAAGAAGCCTAAAGACGAGCTGTATTTCTTCGCCAGCTTCTAGAGGGTGAAGGATGTTCTTACCCGCTTCCGCGACGTCGACGTTAAACCATATATTGAATCTGAGGTACAGTACTTCGACGCTAAACCATATATTGAGCCTAAGGAGGTACAGTTCCTTCTTAGGCTCAATATATGGTTTAGCGTCGAAGTACTGTAGGTCTTTAGATTCAATATATGGTTTAACGTCGAGGTCGCGGAAGCGGGTAATAACATCCTTAGTGTGGTGTTCCGAGTCCCGGCCTACGTGGCTAGGTGCGCCTGAAACGATTGCCGCCAGATCACCCACCAGCTGATTCACTGAGATAGGGATGAAATTGGGATGAGATGGGGCCGAGATGGGGATGAGCTTGGGACGACTACGTACGCCAGCCATCTTTGGAGGAGAGAAATCTCTTGCTGGGCCGTCTCATACCCCTCACCCCTGACGTCATGTTCCTTCGCCACCTCTCGCAAAGAGGGCGTTGACCCTCCCAAGCTCAAGGATTGGCAAGTCTCATATGAGTACGCACGCCATCTAAAGACTATTATAATCCTCAAATGCTCGGAAGACTGCTGGAAAATGCTGGCTACCTATTTTGGCTGATGGCGCCCCCAATAAAAAGTGGCAAACTGGTGGAGTACGAAGATGGCTGGCAATAGTTGATTGGACTTGACATGTACCTCTAGATATGCACGATGGTACAAAGGAGAACAGAGGTCTCACTGCATCTCTGCCTGCTTTCTCTACCTTGTCTCTTGCATCCTCATTGTCCCTATCCATGCCTCGCCCGCCTCCCTGTCGGTTTTCAGGTCAATCTAATGGATGCATATTATTCGGTCCCGCTCGGCGCTCGAGGCTGCTGATAAATTACAATTGTTCATACCTCCAGCCAAGTTAGCAGTACGGAACCCGGTTGTCGCCAGCCTAATTCTTTACTCCCGCCGCCATCTTTCCTGGGTACCCGCTGTAGAGCGGAATATCGCACCTGGCTGGTAGCTTTCCGCCCTCTTGCAACTTGCCTACGGCTCTGAGGTAGATATTCGGCTTCTTCTTCGGTTCAGAGATGGCTGACGTGCTGTCTAGCTCGCTCGTCTTTGGTGGATTGCTCATCATGGATTCTCTCGATCCTATCGAAACTTTGTGGGAGCAACTATCCTTTTATGTTGTTTCGTCACACCCGTCATGGCTATGATCCTTGTGGCCATGCCCGCTGTGGGCTCTCCTCATCATGCGTTAGAATGGGTTTGGGTATCATCCATCTCTCACATCAATACACCCGGCTAAAAATCAATTGGATGTAGAAGGTGACTAGAGAGTCAGATTAATAATGACTCGCGCTTTGATATATTTGCTATCAGTCTTCTTTTTCCCTTCTGATACACTTTTGAACCCTGGATGTCACTTACACAAGATCGTTAAAGTACCTATCTATAAATCTCCCCTAAGACCTCAGAAAAAAATACTCAGCCAAGCATCATCATTTCCTTTTCTTTAAAAAAAATCATTTAAACCCCACCTCCAATTCCAAGCAGCAGCATCATCATCATCATCATAACACCTGTATAGCATAACCTCATTAAATCCTTCTCCTATGATATCCTTTCCTTTCTTTTTATACGAGAACGATGGACAGCGCGGACCAAAACCCCTGGCGACGAGTCATGATACCGCCTCCATATTTTCCTCCGCCAGGAAACGCGGGCGTACAAGACGAGCATCTCGCGCAATGAGCGCGATGAGACAGAGTGACTGGTCCCTGTGATACTAGTAGTATCCTATGCTACTCTAGAATGTCTGGATGGAAGGACGGGGCAGACAGGACCCAATCAGGGTATTCGAGAGCTGGCGAACGCATTGCATATCAAGCACGTGACGTTGACGTGAGCACGTCTAGCTTACAGACATGGCCAGAAACGCAAGGTATTAGATAACGTATCAGGACGCAGCATTCTGACATGCAAGGTCCAAGGGACATAGTAGTAGTAGTATGAATACGATATGCAAAGCACGTCCGGAGTCGGGTTCGAGGGAGCAGCGGACCACCCAGCTCCCCCGTCTTTCACGTCCGGTACGTAACGGGAAAAGGACGCGGCTGTTGTCCAGGTGGATGATTCGGTAGTAGTAGTAGTAGTTTGATTGAATGATACCTATCATGTCTAACTTATTTTTCATACCTGGACGAGGAAGTTGTCACTCTTGCCAGAAAATCTTCCCTGTCGCCCAGAGCCCAGAGCCCTGCCGGTCCTTCAGTAAACATTTCAGAATAGCATAGCATAGCATAGCATAGCATGCCATATCGCACCACGTGTGCCCTCAACGCAAAATTCCATCGAGCATTTCCTTCAGCCTCCCAGCCCTGTTCTATCCATTCCCCAGCAATGTGCAAGCAAGTGACTGTGCTCCAGCCAGAGTCAAAGACCTAACGCCAATGGGCCTGAAGCCTTTTTGTTTGGGGGTATTGTCAACGCCGTCCCGCAGATCGAAAATCGCAATCGCAACACGCAACACTAAATAGCACAAAGCAAATAACTTCCCATTCGTCCCGGGAATTACGTTTCATCGGTCGCCTCCGTTCCAACCACCCACACCGTAGCTGGATGGTCCGCGGAATGTCGTTGCTGGGTTGCCGAGAGAATGATCCTGGCAAATAGTGGTCAGCCGGGTTCAGAAGTATCAATTATGATACCGCTGTCACCAACCTTCTTCCGCTTCTTCCTCCCTGGACCTTGACTTCCATCTTCACTGTTAGATAGAAAACCCGGGGCCACATCCGCATGCTCATCATCCACGAACCCATCACCATATCCCTCAAAGCTGTTGTCGGCGTAGCTGCGTTTCTTGCCCGCCCTCCGTGGTCGAATCCCTTCCCCAGCAGCATGTGACATGGATCTTGCAGCATTTCCGTTGAGCAGTGGTCGCTGCATAGCACCAGATGGGGCTTTCTTGCCAGCCGCGTCCTGTACCAGAGGTGCTCTAGGCTTCTCATGACCTAATAAATCCTCCCAGTGCTCATGATCCTTCATCCGGCCAGGCTGCAAAACCATCGCCTTGTGCACTCTTGCTTCTAAATCAGGAGTGACCTCGATCTTCTTGCCCATCACTTTGCTGGCATACCACGACTCTTCCGGTTCCAGCATCATCAGGTTAAGACTGCTCCATTGTCCTTCTGGAACTTCGTCCTTGGTTGGCTTGTTCCTGCCAGCCAATGCGAAGTTCTTGATCTGACCTTCATAGGACTTTCGTAATTTGTTGATTTTCTCGTGCGTGACCGGATCGGTACGTGCGACTTTGGCATGTAAGCCGCTGAATCCGTATCTTGACAGTAGATGTTGGCTGGGATCTGGTCGGACGCGAGGAAGAGCTAATTTTGCACATGTCAACATCAAATTCTCCGAATGGCTAAGAATTAAGGCCAAAGAAGTAAGGAAATCTTACCCGACTTGCAGAGATGAAAGGTTTCGCCAACATTCTTCAGAAGCTGTTCAAGGCTCAATTCGACTGCTGCAGGTTGGGTTGTTTTGTCCGGCACTTGAGATGACCAAGTGCTTTGCATAGGATGACTGTCCTCTGCCATAGGTTGCTGATCAGTGGCCTGTGACTCAATGTCTCTTGACCAAGACATGCTGGCAGGAGATTGGAGAACATGATTGAGGTCATGATTTGAACTTTGCTGTATTGTGGTAATCTCGCTGACAATCCTCGGCCGTTTGCTGATATGTTCTTCATCAAATTCGTCTGGCACTTTCCTGGTGCGCCCAATAACGCTGTTATCAGGTGTTGGGAACGACGTTGTGGCCGTTATCGGCTGCTGCGATACCTGTGTAGACATGGGTGTGGAGGTTGGAGGAGATGGCGATCGCTGCGCCATAGCCGAGACCGACGATGCCTGTGTTTCTGCAAAAGATTGGCCATAGCTCTTCGTTGCGACTGACATAAACGGTGAGGAAGGTGATTGTGGTGTGTATTCAGAGAAATGTGACTTGGTTCCCTCCTTTACTCCTTCGGCTGGTGGAGAAGGAGGTGACAGAGGTATTGCCGGGTGAGGTCTGTATGGCTCGCACATGAAAGGCGTTATCGCGCCCTGTTGTTCCAAGACACGACGATGCTCGCTCGAAATATTTTTCAGCCGGTCGCGTCAAGGCTGGTCGTAGTGTCGGGCGGTATCACGGCGGGGTGGCTGATCGAGGGATCTTCGCTCGTGCTGGCGTGAACTTCGCTACGAAGTGGCGCACCTGTTCTAATCCTGCCGGCAATCATTCAGAATCGTTCGGTCGTATCTTGGTCCGAAGTGCTGCCCTGGTCGATGGGGGTAGGTTGCAGAAGGTGTGAATGCTGGGATTGTTGGGTGTGAATGATACTTACAAAGAGTCGTCTGAAACCAAGCGACCAAGGCCCTTCCGATCGCTCACGTGACTCTCCACCTAGGGTGCGCCGCTTGGGGCATCTCCACCCAATTCCACCAATCCGATCGCTTCTTTCTGACTGATGGGGATGTGGATTGCAGGACCTTTGGAGCACCTGGCAAATTATGGAACCATTCATCTACCACAACTCATTGTTTGAATCACAAGGCATGAGACAGTACTTGCAGTTCTGAGCAAGAACAGCAGTATCATCTAGTACCCCCCAATCAGGGACATCAGTCTGTAAGAATCGATCAAGCAGCTTCGGTTCCGCCAGGTCAAGCTCTTAAATGATATCATAGCGGCCAAGGTGCTCGTGTCTGAGGTATTTTACAGAGGGTATTTGGTACAAGAGAAGCGAGACAGGCTGAAAGATTAAATACGATTTCTGTGTCCGCAATATCGTCTAGAAGACTACTTCCCCATTCCACAAGTGCATTCTTTGCTCTACCGAAGAGTCTATCCCATACAGAGCTTCATAATCAACAATGGAGTCCTTCAGCATAACTAGGAAATTCTGAAGGCAGTAGTCGGCTATAAACCGCATTTCACAAAAAGTCTTAGCCATAGCATTTTAATCAATTTACTGCGTCCCACCTTTCACCTACCTTCATCATACCCTCTCTACCCTCTAAAACAATTAGTTTAGACGGGCCTAGCACCTGTGCCTAGAACGAATGCCGCTTAATGGAAACCCCGTCTATCAGACAATTAGGCTCAATGCTCGCGGTCCAGCAAGATTCTGTTGCTTCAGTCGAAGTTGAACGATTCAAGGGCCCTGAATCTTCACTTATCAAAAGACAGTCTTCAAGGTCTCTTGGTTGTAAGGGCTTCTAACGATGAGATCCATGTTGATAAAGCAACATACACAGTCTCGATCCTGCTCCTCGATGTCAGCTTTGCTCACGGAAAACGCACTCAAATTACCATACATCATGTAGCTGAGATTGTGACTGCCAGCGAAGTGGCTGTGTAAAATGATGCCACTTACCCGTTGCCAGACGTCGAATAACGGACGTACGGAAGAGAACTTTCAATACTGCATTCTCGGAAATCTAATATCGTGGTCCTCTGAATGTAGTTTCTAAAGAATATTCCCAGTGTAGGAAGTGGCTGCGTCGCTCATGAGGTTCGACACATCTGGAAGTTGATCTCGCTCGAGCGCAGCCATCAGTTCAAGCCGTTGTTGCTCGCTCAAACTTCGCATCTGTCGTTGTGGAGGGTTGTAAGCTTGCTGCATATATCGAGAATACTCATCTCCGAATGACCCCAGCCAGGGCTTCATATCCATCGCCACATCATTATATCCCGCAAAGTCGGGTTCGCACGAGCCGGTAGTCATCTCCGAATCCCAATGGGAGGCGCCGGGCATCGTAGCAGGAAAAGCATTATTTACCGAATTCGGATCGAAGTCAGGCATGCCATAATTCTGACCGAATGGTAAACTAGACTGATGAATATGAGTATCACTCTGTGGCGGCAAAGTCGACGATTGCTCGAAAGTGGATAGTTTGGAGCAGGGGGTGGCGTGTTGTTGGTTCTGTTTCGTAGTGAAGGGATCACTCAGGTGAGCACCATTTCCTAGATCCTCGAAAGAGTCGGTCCCATCTGATGGTGTCGAGCGCGTGTTTTGAATGTTGACGTAAGATTCACCATGCGACTCGCAACGGGTCAAAGACGAATGTGAAGCAACCAAGGTTAGGGGCTGAGGACTGGCAGGACTGTAAGAAGGAGCCCGCGGAGACGAGCTCGCTTCATCTTGTGCTGGCAGTGGAGATCGTACAGCGTGCGATGCGTCGCCTGAGTAAACCTTCAGGCATCCTTGAATGAGGTTCTGATACAGTTGCAGAGCTGACTGAACCCCAGGCCATCTCTCTGACGTATGGTTAATGGCATCAAGCGCTGTGTCGATGTGGACCTTGACTTCCTCTATTGGGTGTTGCTGACGTATTGCCGGGTATGAAAGAGACCACAGGATTGTGTTCAGACCCATAAAGAGCATTTGGGTGAAGATCCATGTCAAGTCAACAGATTTAGTAGCAATCTGTTTGCTCTGCATATGGATGTTTTCAACGCTGGCATCAAAGCACTTCTCTGCCGCCTGCTCCGATGGCTCCGGCACTTGAGGCGAAGGACGATAGAGAAAAACTATCATCGTGTTTCGTCTTGAGTGGAACCTGGGGAGACCACTGTCAGTGCATCCACGTAACTAAAAATGCTCCTGTCACCCAACTTTCGAGATTACTACCTCAGACAATGGCCCATGGATCACTTACCAAAGCTCGCTGACTCCACTACCCTCATCATTCTTGGGACAATTTGCCACCCACTCGTCTAGTTTACGCTGCATACTACTGAACCATGGATCCTCATCGTTCACCGGTTTATCGCGTTTCTTCAGGTACAAGGTCCGACGAATCTCAGCTTGCAGTAGCCTCATCCTGAAAAAATGAATCGAGATACATTTCTTCATCACGGGCTGATGTCCGGGGAGTAGTCCTTCGGGGGTGATAAAGCGGTCGTCACAAAGTTCGAAGAAGCCGACGTCGATATGGTCGACCGTAGTACCAAACGCGCTCGGCCTTCCCAAGCTATGCGCTAAACCATATTCCATAGAGGTGATGATCCAAAACAATCGTCTGCGCATGTCTACTTCAAGAGTGTTGAAGTGAATACCTTGCGGCCCGTCCTTAATAGTCCTCTCTTCGCACAACCCCAGCTCCTGACAGAGTCGAGCGGCAAGACCAACGACCCAATATGAAGCAGTTCTGGTAGGCGTCAGCACCGAGTATTGAGCAACGAGTGCCAGGCATTGCAACGTGGAAAGATCTTTCTTCCGTATGGCAGATTCAAGGTAAGGCAGGGCAGACAAATAATACGAATCTGCGAGGCCTGCATATTGGGTGTCAAGTTTCTGCATACTGATTGCAATGACTAGTCTCAATTGAAAATTCAAAGTGGCATCTGCGGACCCATGATACACAGCTTGGATGGCGTGCCTGAAGGTTGGTTCATGGAGTAATGGTAACATGTATTGAGCTTTGGCCATGTATATATCGACTAGTTTGTCCATCAAAGAGTGTATCGGTAAGTGTGGTGCTGCTACAGAGCTAATCAAAGGATACACCTTGGATGTCGGCTTTCCACTCTCGTTGTCGAACTTCTGCTTGATTTCTCGTGCCGTAGTATCTGGCACAATTTCTCTTATACTCTTGTTCATGGTGTTTTGTTTCGCAAGCTCCATGACTAGCCGTGTGATGGCAATGCCGCTTGATGGTCCCAGAAACCGGTACTCATCTTTTTCATTGAACTTGATCATGCCTGCACCACGTATCATAGCCTCCGCGTCCGGCACATGCTTTTCTTCTTTCTCCAGGGCAGTCAGCTGCGCTCGGACTCGCCTAATGTTTGACTGTAAAGAGGTGATGTAAGTTCTCGGGATCATGCGGTTCTTGTTTGTATCAAAGTATTCGCATCTGGCACTGTTTCGCTCGCAGGGTTCGCATCGTGGTATACCGCTGTCACACCTTGTTTTCCTCTATCACGAATCAGATCTTTGAGATGGAAACCTCACATAGGGCAAGGAGTGGCCTGCCTGTCTGCATCTGACGCACGCCGTCACTGTGTGAAAGATCTTGTCGTGAGCGACGTCAGACTGGCCTCGACCAGGGCATGAGCTCGAGACTGTCATTTGTCCGGGGACATGGTTCAAGTGAGCCATAGTCGGAGAGTTTCATTGAGCATTACAGTGAAGTCTGGTGCTCCAAGCTCATCCTGGGAGTGCTTGCATTGCTCAGCCTTGCGAGCGTGATACGGACAGGGTCAGCAGTCGAGGTTGACAGGGCATATGGCTTGATGAATACTACAATTACCTGTGATAGTGTCTAGAGTGAAGATGTTCACAGGTATGAAAGATTTGATGTTCGGTTGAAGCTCTCGTGGCTGCCTCTAGAGTCGTGCATGCTATATGTATATTTTGTAAGCTAGTTAGGAGGGTCATCCGATCCCGCGGGCCCCACCAACCGGGCTAAGTCGATAGCTAAAGGACACTCCTATGACTATTCCGTAGGTGCCTGTTGTCGCCTTTAGCTGGTCGTCATTAACTAACTACTATAGCTATATCAAGATGCAGGAACCGTTCAACTAGTTAGTCGAATAAGCCAACACATGTTGGAGTCCGTTGGGGGCGCTTTCAGTGCGCCGCAGACTCCAGGCTGCAATTGCCCTCTACCTGTGTCCACTTCCAATAGCCACAACAGTCATGCGGAAAGGGCTTTTGCTCTGTTCGCACAACTCACCTCTCACTTCACATCATCCTGAAGAACATGCGATTGCATCCAATCACGGGGTGTCTCTTGCTTGTAGTGCTGTTTGAATCTTACTGCACTCTTTTACTAGTACTGGGGTGAGCATTGGAGAGGACTGGAGATTCCCAAGAAGAGCATGGAGAATGAGTTGATAAGGACTGGACCATGGTATGTAAAGGTCATATGTCTTCCGTATTCTCACCTATGTGGGTTATCCAAAGTGCCTCTTGCTTCTCTATCCTGCACCTCAGTCCACATTGCCTTTTCTAGGTGCTGCTTTTGACAACCTACATTTGTTTTCGCCTATTTTCGGCATAATTCTTGATTGT
>QQTW01000076.1_pt1 | contig 52692 bp, 58 predicted proteins | sample 1904831 | NCBI WGS metagenome assembly QQTW01 (sample SAMN09435610, study PRJNA476489) | Subsurface metagenome, whole genome shotgun sequencing project.
CAGCAGGTGCTAACGCTAAATTGGCTGTTAACTGGATTATGGGCGATATTGCAGGTTATTTGAATCAAAATAAACTGAACATTACCGAAATTGCCCTCACTCCTACAATACTTGCAGAATTAATTAGTTTGATTGAATCGGGGACAATTAGTGGCAAAATTGCCAAAGATATTTTGCCAGAATTGCTAACTAAAGGTGGTTCAGCTAAAGAGTTAGTAGAAAGCAAAGGTTTAATCCAAATCTCCGATACTGGGGAATTAGAGACAATTATCGAGCAAGTTGTCGCCAATAATCCCAAGGAATTAGAACAGTATCGCAATGGTAAAACTAAATTGCTTGGCTTCTTTGTCGGACAAGTAATTAAACAAACCGGAGGACGCGCCGACCCAAAATTAACTAATCAGTTAATGGCGAAAAAGTTGAACAGTTAAGGATTTGGGGTATTTTTTAATTAAATAATAAACCTCTTGCGTTAATTAAGAATCGCCCCTAAGTTTTCCTATCCTAGGGGCAAAAAACCTTAATTATCCAACCGTAGGGTAATGAGACTTTGTACCTCTAAGCTTTAAAATTAAGTTCGCAAATATACAATAATGTTCTACTATGGCACTCAAACTCAAAGTCCCTAACATCATGTGTGCGGGTTGTGGCGAAACCATTACCGACTCTATCCATACTATGGAACCAGATGCCAAAATTGATGTAGATGTACAAGCAAAAACTGTCACTGTAGAATCCGCCGCCTCGGAAGAAACTATCAAGCAAGCAATTGTCGCCGCAGGCTTTACTGTGGAAGGCTACCAGCAGGGCTAACTTTTTTCCATAAAATAAAGAGACGCTTAAAAAACGTCTCTTTAAAAATTATTTATAGCTACTGCACTTTCTATTCCCCCTTCCAGGGACAAGCGCAACCTTAATTACCGCGCTGACATTACTTCTTCGGAGAAATCAGCATCATCATATTACGTCCTTCTTTTTTGGGTGCTTGTTGCACTTCTCCAAAAGGCTGTAAGTCAGTTGCCATACGTTTTAACAACGTTTCTGCTAGGTCGCTGTGCTGGATTTCTCGACCGCGAAACATGACTGTTGCTTTTACTTTGTCGCCGTCTTTAAGAAAACGCTCGGCTTGATTTATCCGCACCTTGTAATCATGCTCCTCAATTTTGTAGCGCATTTTTACTTCTTTTACGTCGGCGGTGTGTTGCTTTTTCCTCGCCTCTCGCGCTTTCTTTTCTTGCTCAAATTTATATTTGCCATAATCCATGATTCGGCAAACTGGCGGTTCGGCTTTATCGCTCAATAATACTAGGTCTAGCCCTCTTTCGTCGGCTATAGTCATCGCCTCGGTGGGTGTAATAATTCCTAGCTGCGCCCCGTCACTGTCGATTACTCGAATTTCCGGGAAGCGGATTCTTTCGTTTATTTGGGGTAAATCGCGTGTTCTTCTTTTTTCTATCACTGGTGTTAAGATTTAATAGCAACTGTTTGTTAATGACCTAGCTTCAATTCAAGCTCGGAAAAAACTAACCATTGGCAGTATACTTCTTTCAAACTTTACAGCTTAAAAAAAGTCGCACTCCGGTTTTAGTTAATCTGTATCAAACAGAATACTTCTTTGTACTTGCAATCTACCATAGCATTTTTTACCGCAAAATTGCTAACGCATAAACTAGGTTTTTTGTAAAGTTTTTCTTAAGGTTAATGACTCAACCATTCATTTTGTTGATGCAAACACGCAATAGCGTCATCGGTGGGGACTTGTTCAAAGCGCTCGTAAAAATTACTAACACTAAAAAAAGGTTCAGGGGTGTGGAGTGTAATCAAGACATCGCCCTGAGTTTGCAGCCAAGGGAGCAAGGAAAGGGGAGCAACAGGCGTACACAGCCAAATTGCCGCAGGTTGGTAGATTTTTAACGATTGAGCAGCAACAGCTATAGTTAGCCCGGTAGCAATGCCATCATCAACAATAATAGCGATCGCACCAGTTAAATTAACATCAGGACAAGCGGGGCTGAATTGATCGTTTTGCGCCTTAGCCGTAGTTAAAGCCGCATCAAGTACAGCTTGTTTATGTTGAGGCTTTCTAGGTACTCGGCTTTGCTCCCATAAAACATCCCCAAAGGCAGTTACCGCACCAATAGCAAGTTCAGGATTTTTGGGACGAGTAATTTTTTTAGCAATGATCGCGCTCATCGGGCATTTTAGTAAACGAGCAACAGGTAAAGCTACAGGTAATCCCCCTCGTGGCAAGCCATAGACAACTTGGGGCGGCATGATTGTATATGCCGACATTTCGGTAATAGTAGTATAGATTGCTCTAGCTAACTGAATTCCGGCATCGGTGCGATCGCTAAAAAGTGGAGTTGACATAAATTAAGTGCGCCTAAATAAATGTAGCGGACTTACTTTTGATCTTGACGGATTGGGGAGAAAAGTTAGCAGAATTGCTACTTTTGACATAGTTTGCTCGACGGAGTGCGGGGAACGCAATGAGTTTAAAATTAAAGCACACTAAAGTAGGATGCGATCGCGCTACCCAAGCAAATCAATCTCCATGAATAGCGAAGAACAACTCAGCCTTTTTGACAACCCAACCGCGCCAGTATCTCAGCCCGATTTGATTCCTACTGATGCCAAAATTCCGATTCTTCCCGGTACGTATTCTGACATGACAGAGTTAGCGCAGCATTGCAACCATTGTTATCGCTGTCCTTTGGGTACAACACGCACTCATGCAGTGGTAGGAAAAGGAGACTTAAAAGCGCCAGTTATGATTGTCGGCGAAGCGCCAGGGCAAAATGAAGACGAAATGGGATTGCCTTTTGTTGGTAAATCAGGACAATTATTAGATAAAATCCTCGCTTCAGTAGGCTTAAATGCTAAAGAAGATGCTTATGTATGCAATATTATCAAATGCCGTCCGCCTAGTAACCGCGTCCCGACTACAGAGGAAGTAGCGGCTTGCAAGCCATATATATTAGAGCAAATTCGGTTAGTAGATCCACAAGTTATTTTATTAACTGGGGCGACGGCGGTAAAAGGATTGACAGGAAATAAAACCGGGATTACTAAAATTCGTGGTACTTGGATTGAGTGGGAAGGGCGTTTGTGTATGCCAATTTTGCACCCAGCTTATTTATTAAGAAACGCATCCCGCGAACAAGGTAGTCCTAAATGGTTGATGTGGCAAGATATTCAATTAGTTAAGGCAAAAATAGACGAGCTTCGTAGTGCAAGTAATTAAAGTGTAATTTTCAATACTAAAGATCCCCCCTAACCCACGTCAACAAAGCGGTCAGACTCAGCTACACCGCTTTTTGACTCCCCTTAAAAAAGGGGGAAAATATTTATTATTAGGTAGGAAATATGTTATCTATTGCTGAAAAAATCAACGATTTGCAGCGATACACTACGGATTCCGAGCAACTGCTAATTATTAATGATATTAGCTGGCAGATGTACGAAAGTTTACTAGCTGATCTAGAAGATAATTCCCATTTGAGAATTGCTTATTTAGAGCGAATTTTAGAAATAATGTCGCCCAGCCGTCGCCACGAGTTCATTAAAACTAACATAGGCAGACTTCTAGAAGTTTACCTTGAAGAAACACGAACCCGCTTTTATGGTTTAGGTTCAACAACTTTTCGTCAAGAAACGGTAGCCAGAGGAATTGAGCCTGATGAGTGTTATTGTATCAATTCCGAAAAACCAGTTCCAGATATTGCCATCGAGGTAGTTGTTACCAGTGGCGGGATAAATTCACTAGAGATTTATAGAGGTTTACAAGTCCCGGAAGTATGGTTTTGGGAAAGTAATAGTTTCACTTTGTATTGCTTAGATGGCGAAAATTATCAAATTGTAGCTAGAAGTCGATTTTTGCCGCAATTAGATTTAAGTTTATTAGCAAATTATGTAAGCTCTCCCGAACCAATGGATGCAGTTATTGATTTTCGGCAAAAGATTCGGGAGCAGATTCAAAAATTATAGGAGACTTCGCACGAAGTCTCCTACGTTATTTTTACTTAGTAGGGCGTAAGTTGAGCAACTCTTGAGGAGAAGCCAACATATCAATCGCCACAAAGAAAATTTTGTTTTCAGGATTGATTAAAAACCGCCAAGAAATATTCATCCCGACATTGACACCAAACCAAGGAGTTTGAACTACACCCGTTACCTTGACTTGCTTAGAGCCATCTGGGGTTTTTTCGGAGATCCCTTGTTGAGGCATCATATTGAGTCCTTGAGCTTCTTCACGCATATATTTGGCGATCGCTTCCCGTCCTACAATTGGCTTTTGGAAAGGTGGCTGCAATGCACCATCGGGTGTAAACAATTCCACAGCGCTCTTAAAGTCGTCAGCGTTCATTGCAGTAACGTAGCTCGCTACCACAGGCTCGTTAATGCCATCAATTTTAATTGCAGTAGGTGCGGGAGCATCGCGCTCAAACATGGGTTCGGCGGCTCTAGGTTCGCTGCTAGAAGCTGCTGTTGTATCAAATCCCATATCTACTACAGTATTGCGAAGTACAGTAATTTGCTGTCCCGCATCAATTTTTTTGATCGCATCTAGCACTATCTGCACCCCAGGAGACATTTGGTAGCCTGTAGGTACAGGGGTTACTAACCCTTGCTTCATCAATTCCCCTAGTTCATACCAAAAAGCCAACTTAGTGTTGACGCTAAAGTAGCCATAGGTACGGCTCATAGGTGTATCTGCGCGTGTAGCTAGTTCGCGCATTACCTGCATTTGATCTTCGTTAGACTTTTCCTGAATATCTTTAAGCATCCGCTCGGCAAATTGCAGACGGGCGGCTCCAGGAGCGGCGGGAGTAATGGTTTTGCCCATTTCGGTGTAAGCGTACCACAACAATGCTAGGCGATCGTCTACGCTCAGTTGGTCGAATAGAGCGATGATAGCTGGAATTTGACTAGGAACTTGAGTGCTTGAAAATATATTTTGAGCGGACTCAATTGTATAAGTCATGATTGAAACTCCAGAATTACTAACTACTTTGAAAGTTTACAAGGAAAGCTGTTTAACTTAAAATTCGTGTCAAATTTAGACTTCTTAACCTGTAATTTTGCGGCTAAAAAGTCTGTTGATTTGTAGCTTACAGCAAAGGTGTTTGCTAAACGTAAAAAGCGCGATCGCGCAAGCACGCACGCAGGGCTTCGCGCCAGCTATGTAAATGAATGTATCGTAACTAATAACTTTTGTAAAGCTTTTTAATTTTCATTCCCCGAATCTCGATTTATAAGGTAATAGTTATGCGTATAATAAAATATTTATATAGCTAAATGTTAATTGAGGCAAAATATGCGTAGCGGCCAACCCGCAAAGCATAGCCGTCAAACTTGGCTTGAAATCTAAGTAAGCTTGCTAAAAAACTTAGAAGCTTATGTATAAATATTCACTTAAATTTCTCGCTATCTTTGCCAAATTTATTAGCTGGAACTGAGCCGCCAATACCTTGTAAAACACCGCGTCCAATCAAGCCTATAGCTCTACCAACTACTTGTGTAAGCACGTAAACAACGCTGCGACCTAAAAATGCAACGGCTCCTCGCAATCGTGGAGAAATGGCATCTCTAAATTCTAGAGCTAATGTCACTACTAAACGAATACCAGTAAGCTGCTTTAATTCTTGGTTTCGCGGTGCATAAATTGATACTTTGGCAATTCCTCTACTACTAGCAAGTACAAATAACTCATAACGACTTTCAAACATTAATCTTGGCTCAATAATATATTTTTTTAGGCGATATTTCCAAGATAAATTATTTCTAAATCGCTCTATTTCACGAGTAGAAATTAAGTTAGTATCGTAAAATTTTTGTTTAATTACTTCTACATCTCCTAACTTATTTAGTAACGGTTGAATGACAGCATTAGCTAATTGAATTAGTAAGTTTTGCAAAAGAATTTCTGCTCTTGCCATTGCTTCAGGAGTAGGAGCAGAATAAGGAACATTGTCAATAACTAGAGGTGTAGAAAACAAACAATAAGAAAAGAGCGATCGCACCAAAGGAATTTTCGGCAATATTTCAGTTTTTACAACTTCCGCGTCTTCCAACAAAAAGTTAGCAATTTCTATATTTTGCTCATCTGACTGAATAGTCGAATACTTGCCAAAAAAGTCTATTATTGCAGCTTGCCATAAATCTATTAAAATTACCTCACGCATTTTTGGCAATTGCTTTATCTGTACTTGATCCGTGCTTAATTGAATAATAATCCCTTCAATTTTTCCTAAAACAATCTCTAGCAGTTCTCGCTTTTTATCTAGTTTTAAAACATCGATTTCTAGCGGTACATCGGTTAAGTTATCTAAGCTAAATTGCAATTTATCCCGGACTGAAACAAAGATAGTAGGCGGCGATGATTGAAGTAAACTTTGATTTTTCGATAATAAATAACTTTGTTTAACTTGTAACTTCCCACTTTCTATAACTTGAGGATAAACGCCATTATTAATAATAGTTACTCGTGGCTTTAATAGTCGATTAACCAACCAACGAGAGACTAATAATTCTCTCCTATGTCCGGCAAACATAGCTTTTTCTAATATTGTTAATCCGGCAAATTGTAATTGCGTGTTTACTTCCTGTAAAGTTCCGTCAATTTGCTGCAATCCAGACAATCGCAGCTTTTCTTTAACTGTACTGAAGATGTTAAAGGTTGGTATTGACCAAGAAAATTGTCTATTTGCTACTTGTCTAATAATAACTACTAGCTCAGAAATAGATGTGTCTTTAAAACAATAATCATCGATACCTACGGCTTTTGCTATGGATAACTGCGTAGGCTCTCTAACTGTGCTAATTAGTAATATAGGTAAACTAGGATATAAAAATTTTATTTGCTTGCCTAGTTCTAAAGCTAAGATTTGATTGGTTTGGCTACTAGGCGTATTTAATGCCAAAATTACTAAATCTACCGATGAATGATCGCTCGTTTCTAATATTTGGAGTGCAACGGTTTCGCTGTCAGCTTCTGCAACTACTGCTATATCAGCAAATTCTTCAAGTAGTACGCGCAGTCCAGTCCGATAAATCGAGTCAGAATCAATTAATAGTAGTTTGAGGATAGCATCGCTCATACGGCAATTAACCCTTGAGAAAAAATTGGAGCAAAAACTTACAACTGTTCAATTTTCTTACTCCAACTCTCCAACTTTTAGTTATCTTTTTTTTGTCTGTAGCCGTAAAAGTTTATATTGTAGTCAGTAATTTTTACGCCAGTTTGTAACTCAATTTGCGCTAATAAATCTGCGGGTAACTCAACCTCAATATCTAAAATTTGGTTAGTGTCCAAACAATTTATATGACTGTGAGAATCGCTGATGTTGCCATACAATCTACCATCTGAGCGTTCAATACACTCAATAATATTTTGACTAGAAAGCGCCTCTAGGTTTTGGTAAACTGATGTATGACCGATTTCTTTACCTTGGTGATTTAGGCGATCGTAAATTTCTCTTGCTGATAAGTGTTCTTTTGCTTGCCAAAGTAGCTCTAAAATAAAGCGACGTTGACGGCTCAAACGCATACCCAAATTTTGACACCGATCTACAGCATCTTCAAGGGAGCGAATTGGTTTTATTGTTGCCGCCTCTTTTTGCATAATTATAATTCAACCATTTAAGTAATTAAAACGTGGGTCTACGCGCGGTTAGTCTCTAGACTTGCTTGCTAAATCTGTCTGTAAGCTAAACTTACGCACTGGTTATTTTCTTAAAGTAAACTCATTACAACTTTATTCTAACTTATCGGCAAACGTCAGCGCGTGGCAAGGGCAGCAGATTCGCTATCATGGCTTTTAGAGAAACCTGTCTGTTTTATAGCTGCGATTTTATGTCTTTATCTAAAAATTCTTTAATTGGTTTGAAAGCTGACGAATTTCGTCACCCCCTAGACTTAGAAGCAACCAAGGCAATTAAACAGATACCTGGTATAGATTTGATGGTGCGGAATCTGCTAGGGTCCTTAGCCGAGCAGTTTTTTTATGTAGAAAATATAGCGTCCAGCGTTTTAGTAGGCAAGCATCAGCTACCACAATACCACCAGTTGCTTCATGAAGCCTGTGCAATCTTGGATTTGGAGCCACCCCAGCTATACATCCGCCAGCACCCTGTTCCTAATGCCTACACCTTCGCCATGCGCGGAAAACAACCCTTTGTAGTGCTGCATACTTCCCTAATTGACTTACTCACACCAGAGGAAATTCAAGCAGTAATTGCTCACGAATTAGGACATCTCAAGTGCGATCACAGCGTTTATCTCACGCCAATAAATTTACTTATCCTCGCCGCCAGTCAAATTCCTACTTGGGGTGAAGTTTTGGCGCAAAGCATACAAACGCAATTATTGCAATGGGTACGCTGTGCCGAGTTTACGTGCGATCGCGCGGCGTTACTTGCAACCCAAAACCCTAAAGTCGTCATGTCTTTATTAATGAAACTAGCTGGGGGTTCGCCAATTCTTGCACCCCAACTAAACCTTGAGGCATTTATCGATCAAGCGCGCGCTTACGACGACATCAGCAAGACTGAATTAGGAGAAATGCTAGTTACAGCCCGGACAGCGCAATTAAGCCACCCTGTACCTGTATTACGAGCTAAAGAGATCGATCTATGGGCAACAAGTCAAGAATATCAATCCTTGCTAAAAGAGCGGACTTTAGGTTATACTAGCGAAGCTTCAGTTAAGGGCGGATGGCGGAATTGGTAGACGCACTGCACTCAAAATGCAGCGGGGAAACCCGTAGGAGTTCGAGTCTCCTCCTGCCCACTGAAACATCTGATTGTAGGGATATTGGTTATGCAGCGCTTAAAGCGGTGGGAATCGCCACGCAAAGAGGGCAGAAACCATAAAAGTAGCAGCAGCGCTAGAGCTAGGCAGTTGAAAAAACAAACGCAGATGATGCGGCAAAAGCTCAAAGAAGCTCATAACAATAATAAAAAGCGGGGAGATAATTTTGTCTTCCCGCTTCTTTTTCTAGATGGATTGATTAAATATCTTTTTCGCTCAATTCTCTTGTCATGTAATCAAACGGCTCATCGACAAAAGTTGTATCTGCTACACCCGCCGCTGCTACTTCTTGCTTAACAATATCTTTCATAATTTGGATACCTTGGATTGTCGGCCCAATGGGTACACCCAAAGAATTGTAAGTTTCGCGCAAGCCTTGCAATACGCGCTCGTCTAGCACATTCATATTGCCAGCAACTAAAGCATAAGTCGCATAACGCAAGTAGTAATCCATATCCCGCAAACAAGCTGCATAACGCCTTGTGGTGTAAGCATTGCCACCCGGACGGATTAATTCTGGCAAATTTTCAAACAACTGAGAACCAGCACGCTTGACAATAACAGCAGCATTGCCATTAATTGCGGCGGCAGCCTGTATTCTAGAAGTTCCCGTCTCAAAGTAAGACTTGAGAGTGTCGATGGCATTGCGGTCAAAATAGCGACCAGCCACGTCATAAGTGCCAATTAAGCTTGTGATTGCATCCCGCATAAAATTGTTCTCCCAAGTTTTTTTTCTGATATTTAATATTTTTAACAGGGGTGCGATCGCACTTGTTATAAATTTGTGTAACGCCAAGGCTTTATTTCGCCCTTCTCTACCGATCTTAAGCCAAAAATGCGATCGCTCGTCACCTGCTTAAACACAAATAAGCGGCGTTCAATCCCAAATTTAAGAGATCAAAACAAGATTTTGTATAATAAGCTACAAAACTGCCTCAATGTCTTTAAGATGATTTAGAGGTGACATAATTAATTATTGTCTGCAACAACAGCAAAGAGAAATATCATTATAAATTTGAGTGCATCGGCTAAACAAGGAGTTATCAATGGCTGAAACCCCCCAAGAAGTCTTGAAGATGATTCAAGATCATAACATCGAGCTAATCGATCTAAAATTTGTTGATATGCTGGGTATTTGGCAGCACTGCACTTTCCACCGCAGCCTAATTGATGAGGACTCTTTTACCGATGGTGTTGCTTTCGATGGCTCTAGTATTCGGGGTTGGAAAGCAATCAACAATTCGGACATGGCAATGCGACCCGACCCAACTACAGCTTGGATCGATCCATTTATGGAAGTGCCGACTTTAAGCATGATTTGTACGATTGTAGAACCTCGTACCGGGGAATTATACGATCGCGATCCTCGCTCTATTGCTCAAAAAGCAATTGATTATCTCATCTCTACGGGCATTGGCGATACAGTTTTTTGCGGCCCAGAGCCAGAGTTTTTTATCTTTGACGATGCTCGTTTCGATCAAACCGGACACGAAGGCTATTACTTTATAGATTCGGTAGAAGGCGGCTGGAATGCTGGGAGACAAGAACCCGGCGGCAACTTAGGTTACAAAATTGCCAACAAAGGCGGATACTTCCCCGTTTCGCCCACCGACACCTTGCAAGACATTCGTTCAGAAATGTTGCTAACAATGGGCAAGTGCGGCGTACCAATTGAAAAACATCACCACGAAGTAGCCTCTGGCGGACAGTGCGAACTAGGGATTCGGTTTGCGCCCTTGGTTGCTGCGGCTGACTATGTAATGACTTATAAGTACATTGTCAAAAACGTTGCTAAAAAATATGGCAAAACAGCAACATTTATGCCCAAACCCCTGTATGGCGACAATGGTACAGGAATGCACACCCATATGTCTATTTGGAAAGATGGACAACCTTTATTTGGCGGCGACAAGTACGCCCAATTAAGTCAAATGGCGTTGTATTTTATTGGTGGATTAATTAAGCACGCGCCTTCAATCCTGGCTTTTACTAACCCTAGTATCAACTCTTACAAGCGATTAGTACCGGGTTACGAAGCTCCAGTAAACCTAGCTTATTCTCAAGGTAATCGTTCTGCTTCGATTCGGATTCCCCTATCAGGCGACAATCCTAAAGCAAAGCGCTTAGAATTTCGTTGTCCCGATCCTAGCTGCAACCCCTACTTAGCGTTTTCAGCGATGTTGTGTGCGGGTATAAATGGAATCAAAAATCAAATCGATCCGGGGGAACCATTAGATGTAGATATTTACGAACTTAGTCCTGAAGAATTAAGTAAAGTACCTTCTACGCCTGGATCTTTGGAAGCAGCTTTAGAAAGCTTGGAGCATAATCACGACTTTTTAACAGAAAGTGGCGTTTTCTCAAAAGACTTCATTCAAAATTGGATTACTTACAAACTCGATAAAGAAGTCAATCCCATGCGCTTGCGTCCTCACCCTTACGAGTTTTCGCTTTATTACGATTGCTAAAAAGTAAGTAGACGCTCGGTAAACATACCTAACGGGTTGATCCCCCCTAACCCCCCTTAAAAAAGGGGGGAAAATATCCATTAATAAAAAACTTTAGGCGGCGTTTTTTAATTCTTCTTTGAGCATTTTTTGATAAACTTTGGGCAAACGTCCAGTCAAAGAATTGTTTTCTATCCCGTAGCCTAAACTTGTCCAAGTTCCCGAAAGTAGCTTTTGTACTCTATTTAGTTTGCCTTGCTGTAATAACTGCGACAAGTCTTCACCCCAAAATTGGCGATCGCTCAACCAAGCATAAACTACCGCATCTTGATACTCTGGCTCAAAGCTATAAGATTTCCAAAACATGATTCCTGGCGGCTTAGGATGGTATAACGCCGCCTTTTCGTACCAAGTGATATTAATCATCTGATAGCGTCCCGCCGCCGTCGAACAGTTGCCCTTATTCGGGCCAGAAACAATCGTAATACATCGCTCTGGATGACGGCTCAAGTCGTCAATTTGCCCGCCACCATACAAAATTGAGTAAGGTTGAGGATCGTTTGCCTCACTAGCTGATATCGTCCGCATTAAGGCTCGAATGTAAGGATCGCCCCCTTTCATTTCTAAAGGGGGTAAGTAGCCCAAATTAGGATGGAGGCGTGATTTTTTCGGTTGTGGAGGTAAATTATGCAATAACAAAGTTAGCACCATTAAAGCGATGCTAACTGGAATAATTTTTTTTAGAGCAATTGCCGAAACTTGCTGGCTAAAAGTAGCCTTTGGGAGTGAAAAACGCGCCAATTTGCCATCCTCAAGATTGTAACTAAGCTACACCTGTAAATAGCTGCTCAAAACTCTGTTTTGGTGCTTCTTCCTTCGCCACAATTTCCACGATTTTATTGCGTGAAGTCGATTGCGATAGCGCTTCGACACAGACTTGCGCTACTTTAGTACGAGGAATGCTGCCCTCAAACAGCGTATCTGCTGAAGACATGACAACGGAACTATTATTGTCTTCATTTTTCAAACCACCAGGACGCACAATGGTGTAAACAAGTCCGCTTTTTTGAATATACTCCTCCGCCTGCTTCTTCCACACCAAAATCAACCAAAATAAATTTAGCGGATGAAATAGCCTAGATACACATAAAGAAGATACAAACACAAAATGCTCAATTCCTTTAGTTTTAGCCACATCGACCAAATTTTTAGTTCCTTCATAATCCACTTTATAAGGACTGGAGGGGTTGAAACTTGGTTTAGCACCTGTCGCACACAAAATTACCGTACTATCACCTATAGCTTCGCGCAAAGTCTCTGGTTTTAACACATCGCCAACTACCAACTGGACAGAATCTGGCAAAATAGTCTTAGCTTGCTCTAAGTCCCTAACCATAGCCCGTACAGGAATATTTCGTTCTACTAATTCCTTAACTATCCGCCGCCCAGTTTCGCCTGTTGCCCCTGCTACAAATGCTTTCATCTCAAGATGCCTACACTATAAATAAATTTTCAACCTTTCTATTTCCCTATTGTAGATTTACTGAATAAAACCTTAAAGTTTTTAGATTTCATGAAGATGTTAGCTGCGAGTCAAATATTGCTTTCAATTATGGGAATCCTAAATTTAGAGCCAAGCACAGTCACAGAATAATCAAGCTTATGTTGTCACAACACGAATTTCAATCTAGAGAATCCGTTACAGGTTGGGAAGGAGCAATGTCACAACGGGATACGGAGGGATTAGCGCCAACTTCAATGCGTTTTTCCGGTCAATTTGCTGAGTGCATGGAAATGTACGCCCCTGCTCCAATAGTGGCAGAATACCTCAATACTCATCAAGAGTGGTTTTGTCGTTGCGCTCAACCAATGAAGGTAGAATCATTGTCTGTCAATGGTTATGCTTTGGCAATTGGTCGCTTTGGCGCTTTTGGTTACGATGTTGAGCCAAAAGTTGGTTTAGAGCTTTTACCCCCCGATAATGGCGTATATCGCATCAAAACGATCGCTATTCCAAGTTATATTCCCCCAGGTTACGATGTAGATTTTAAGGCGGTAATGGAGTTAGTAGAAATCCCCGCCGATAGTCAAGGCAAATTAGTTACAAAAGTAGAGTGGACGCTAGACTTGAACGTTGATGTCCAGTTTCCTAAGTTTATTTATCGCTTACCTAAATCTGTAATTAAGAATACAGGCGATCGCTTGCTTAACCAAATTGTCCGCCAAGTATCCCGTCGTCTAACCGCCAAGGTACAGGCAGATTTTTACAAGTCTTTAGGTTTGCCCTTACCCCCCAAATCTAAGTGCCACTAGCGATCAAGAAGGGCAAGGGGTATCAAGCTAACTACAGCTTGCTGAGAATATTTAAAATAATTTGGATTCCGCTCACAGCTTGCCACGCAAACAAAGCTAACAGCGCCGAATTTAACACAATATGCGTATATCTTGCCCAATCAAGCCCTTTTTGCATATAAGGCGACAAACTAGCAGAAACAGCAATCATCCCTGTCATTCCTAATCCCGCTAACAAATGTGGGCCGAGAAATAGCTTTTGGTTGTTGATATAGGTAGCGCCCATCCCGATTAACGTACCTACCACCATTAAGCCTAAAAGTATCGAACCGATTTGATAATGTCTATTGTTAAATTTGCCTTTAATTAGCTCTTTTTTAACTTCACCCACTGCATACCTTGTCTGTCGCACTTTTACGCCTAGGTAGAGTGCGTAAACTGAAACTCCTAGCAAAGCAAACATTAAAAGCGGGTGAAAAATATTTAGCCAAGGTTTGATTTCTGTGGGAATTTCCAGACTCATAGTGTTTTAGTGATTATTATGCTTGATAAAACTTAGCATAACTGCTGTAAACAACTTATTTCAACGTATCTACGTTGTCTGGAAGCATGATTTAACAGGTGTTGAAGGATTTACTAACTTCTAGAGGAATAAGTAATTACCTGCTCAAATTTTCCCCAACGCCCGACGCACAATTGTTTCTAAGTCTTCAATCATATAAGGCTTGCTGATATAATCACTACAACCTGCGGTTAATAAGCGATCGCGATCTTCTTCTCTGGCTAAAGCCGTTACAGCAATTACAGGAATATTCTCTGTAATTGGGTTGTGTTTCAAATGAAGAACAACCTCTACACCGTTTAAGTCTGGCAGCATTACATCTAACAAAATCAAGTCTGGGTTGTAAGCTTGGGCTATGATTAAAGCTACTTGCCCGCTAGTTGCAGTAAGTAACGAACAATCAAACACATTTAATACTTCACTCAGTAGTAGTAAATTATCTTCATTGTCATCTACTGCTAAAATTCGCGTTTGTTTAGCGGTGGTTTCTACACTTTTGGCTAAAACTTCCAATTCTTCCCTCCATTTATAGGAATCCATCAATAGACATAAGCATTTTTGCCCTAAATCGTCATTGAGGCATTCCCTAAGCGGCGCGTCCGGCGCTTGTGTGGACTGGCTCTAACTTAACTGACGGGAAATGTCCAATCAAAAAGCTACTTAAGTATTATTGTTGCAGTCAATGGTAGCAAAAGTTACAACATTCTTAAATTGAACTTAGTACAGTTGTAATAAACTTAATACTTTTTTAACAATAGAGCAAATTTCGGGGAAAAGCTGTATTTAGATTAACAAAGTAAGGAGTTTTATTAAGTTTCTGAGTAGGTAAATAAAAGTGCGATCGCCCAAAAGCGTTATTGTAGCGAGAGAATAGAAGAAGGGCGATTAATGCGATCGCCTGCGTTGACTAGATGGAGAAAAGTTATGGCGATTTCGTCAATCAATCCCGCTACCGGAGAAACGCTCAAAACCTTCACTGCACTAACAGATAGCGAAATTCAAACTAAACTTGAATTATCAAAGCAAGCCTTTGAAAAAGGACGTAAAACATCTCTAAGCAAACGTGCGGAATGGATGCAAGCCGCCGCAGCGCTATTAGAGCAAAATAAAGCTCAATACGCGCAAATTATGACTTTAGAAATGGGGAAACCGATTAAAGGTGCGATCGCAGAAATTGAAAAATGCGCTGTAGTATGTCGTTACTACGCCGAAAATGCTGCCAAATTTCTTGCCGATGTACCCACTTTTACAGATGCAAGTTCTAGTTTTATTCGCTATCAACCCTTGGGAGCAATTTTAGCAGTAATGCCCTGGAATTTCCCCTTCTGGCAAGTATTTCGCTTTGCTGCACCTGCGTTAATGGCGGGGAATGTCGGTTTACTCAAACACGCTTCAAACGTGCCGCAGTGCGCCTTAGCTATTGAAGATATTTTTATGCAAGCGGGTTTCCCTCCTGGAGTATTTCAAACGTTGCTAGTAGGCGCTGACAAAGTTGGCAATTTAATTAGTAGCGATCACATTTCTGCGGCAACTTTAACCGGAAGTGAAGCTGCGGGAGCAAGTTTAGCCGCCGCCGCCGGAAAACAAATTAAAAAAGTAGTTTTAGAATTGGGAGGCAGCGATCCGTTTATAGTTTTGGGTAGCGCCGATTTAGAAACCGCCATAACTACCGCCGTAAAGGCGCGGATGCTCAATAATGGTCAATCTTGCATCGCGGCAAAACGATTTATTGTAGTCGAAGAAATTGCTGATCGCTTCCAGCAAAAGTTAGTAGAAAAATTTGCCGCTTTAAAAGTTGGCGATCCTACGCAACTAGATACAGATTTGGGCCCCTTGGCAACGCCGAATATTCTTAAAGACTTAGACTATCAAGTTAGTCAAGCGGTAAAAAACGGCGCAAAGTTGCTGATGGGTGGACAAAAGTTAGATCGCCCTGGCAACTATTATCCAGCAACAATATTAACGGACATTCCCCCCGGAAGCCCCGCAGAAAAAGAAGAATTTTTTGGGCCAGTGGCATTGTTGTTTAAAGTAGCAAATATTGATGAAGCAATTAAGTTAGCCAACGATACACCCTTTGGCTTGGGTGCTAGTGCTTGGACAAATAATAGCCAAGAGAGCGATCGCCTGATTGACGAACTCGAAGCGGGAGCGGTATTTATCAATAGCATGGTCAAATCTGACGTGCGAATGCCCTTCGGTGGCATCAAAAAGTCGGGTTATGGTCGAGAATTAGGTAGCCAGGGGATTCATGAGTTTATGAATATTAAAACTGTTTGGGTAAACTAAAGTCACAGTTAATTAGGTAAAGGCGCAATGCCTAACCTGAAAAGCGCAAATATCCCCCTTAGATCAAGTGTGGAAGACGTAAATCGATGAATACAGCAGAATTATTAATTCAGTGTTTAGAAAATGAAGGTGTACGTTACATTTTTGGCTTACCTGGAGAAGAAAACCTGCACGTTTTGGAGGCGATCAAAAAATCTTCCATCCAATTTATCACTACTCGGCACGAACAAGGCGCGGCGTTTATGGCAGACGTTTACGGGCGCTTGACGGGCAAGTCTGGGGTATGTCTGTCTACGCTAGGGCCTGGGGCAACTAATTTAATGACGGGAGTTGCTGACGCGAATTTAGACGGCGCTCCTTTAGTTGCCATTACCGGGCAAGTAGGAACTGATCGGATGCACATTGAAGCGCACCAATATCTTGATTTAGTGGCGATGTTTGCGCCTGTAACTAAGTGGAATAGCCAAATAGTTCGTCCTAGCAATACCCCCGAAATTGTCCGACGGGCTTTTAAAACTGCCCAAAGTGAGAAACCTGGGGCTGTACATATCGATTTACCCGAAAATATTGCCGCTATGCCTGCTGTGGGGAAACCTTTAAATAACAGGGCTTTGCAAAAAACCTATGCAGCTTTTCAAAGTATTGCCGCCGCCGCCGCCGCTATCTCTGAAGCTAACAATCCGCTAATTTTAGTCGGCAATGGGGCGATTAGAGCCAATGCCAGCGATATCGTAACCAAATTTGCTACAGATTTAAATATTCCTGTAGTTAATACTTTTATGGGTAAGGGGGTGATTCCTTATACTCATCCTTTGGCTTTGTGGACGATGGGATTGCAGCAGCGAGACTATATCAATTGCGGGTTTGACAATACAGATTTGGTAATTGCGATCGGCTACGACTTAATTGAGTATTCGCCCAAAAATTGGAATCCTAGTGCCAATATTCCAATTATCCATATCAATGCGATGTCTGCCGAGATTGATAGTAGTTACGTGCCAATAGTAGAAGTTGTCGGCGATATCTCGGATTCTTTGGAGGAGATTTTAGGGCGATCGCAAAGAGTTGGCAAACCTGAACCCTACGCTTTGCAATTACGCACCGCTATTCGGGCAGATTACGAGGAATACGCCAACGATAGCGGGTTTCCAATTAAACCTCAAAAATTAATTTACGATCTACGTCAGGTAATGGGGCCTGAAGACATCGTAATTTCCGATGTCGGCGCTCATAAAATGTGGATTGCTCGTCATTATCATTGCGATCGCCCGAATACTTGCCTAATTTCTAATGGCTTTGCAGCGATGGGGATCGCAATTCCTGGCGCAGTAGCAGCAAAAGTTGTTCATCCTAACCGTAAAGTCGTTGCAGCAACCGGAGATGGCGGTTTTATGATGAATTGCCAAGAATTAGAAACTGCCTTGCGAGTAGGTACGCCCTTTGTAACTTTAATTTTCAATGATGGCGGTTACGGCTTAATTGAGTGGAAGCAGCAAAATCAATTTGGTAGCTCCTCCTACGTCCATTTTGGCAACCCAGATTTTGTCAAGTTGGCTGAGAGTATGGGTTTGAAAGGCTATCGTGTAGAATCGGCAACAGATTTTATTCCCATCTTGAAAACTGCTTTAGCCCAAGATGTTCCAGCAGTTATTGATTGTCCGGTAGATTACCGCGAAAACTCTCGATTTACGCAAAAATCTGGCGACTTAAATTGTAAATTGTAAGCTTATGCTCAAATAAGCTCTAGTTAAGAATGTTTGGGATTGGGCAATAAGATAATCCAATCAAAGGTTAATTTTTCTTGCTCAGTCTTTTATATATCTGCACTATTTAAGGTAATTTTAATTAGCTACTCATCGTCAATAGTTAGTTCTTTTGGATTGCAACGTTTAATAACTACTACAATTCCTTCCGCTCCTTCATGATTCAAATCTTCAACATAACCTGGATAGGCAGCCTTGGCTTCAGTAGAGGTTTTGAAGGGGCCAAAGTAATACACACAACGGGGCTTAACCGTTGTAATCTCTGCCCACCAAGATGTATTAAATCCCTGTATGAAGCCTATAATTAACTGTTTAATCATGTATGTAGTAGGGCATAAAGAGTAGCAGCAAAAAGTTTATATTACCAGAGTCGTTATTCAAATACAATAACTATTCTCCTCCCTCCGATAGAATAAATGATTATTCTTTTGCTTAAGAAGTAAGCTTAAACAATATCAACATTTAGGTTCTAAGTTACAACTTTTGAGTATAAATACAAGTATTTTTATTCAAAATAACTTAAATACTTTAGGATCATCAAGAATTAGTTAGTACAATCATTTTTGCTACAGATATTTCTAACAAATTAATCAACTATAGTCAATGATTGTTGCTACTTGGAATGTAAATTCGATTCGGATGCGCGAAGATGCGGTGATAAATTGGCTAAAGGAGAATCCAGTAGATGTATTGTGCTTACAAGAAACTAAAGTTATAGATGCAGATTTTCCGCGATCGCTCTTTACAGGCCTAGGTTATCAGATTTATGTTTTTGGTCAAAAATCTTACAACGGCGTAGCAATTATTAGCAAAGAGCCTTTAGAGGACGTTAGCACAGGTTTTGCGCCTCTAATTGGCGTAAATGACCTAGACGAGCAAAAACGATTAATCACAGGGACTATAGACGACGTGAAGATTGTCTGCGTGTATGTTCCTAATGGCGGCGCAGTAGGGAGCGAAAAGTATCTTTACAAGTTGCAATGGCTAAAAGCATTACGAGAATACTTACGCTTTGCTTTGCATGAAATCTCTAATATTTGTATTTGCGGTGACTTCAATATTGCCTTAGAAGATAAAGATATTCACGCTCCCGCCTTACTAACAGGTCAGACTATGGCAACAGAATTAGAACGTCAAGCTTTGCAAGAAATTATCGATTTGGGTTTTGCTGATGCCTTCCGCAAGTTTACTACTGAAGGCGGAAATTATAGCTGGTGGGACTATCGCGCGGCGGCTTTTCGGCGTAATTTAGGTTATAGAATCGACCATCATTATCTAACTTCTGACCTTTACAACCAGGCGACTAGCTGCGTTATTGATGCTACCGTGCGAAAACTAACTCAACCTAGCGATCATGCACCTGTAATTGTCGAGTTCTGAGATTAAGTTTACTCTTTGTCTAATTAAATTTTGTAAATCTCCTTAATTTAGGTGCTATATCATCCCAATAAAATATGCTTTTCGCTCTGTATAATTATTAGTTTGTCAATCTATGTTATGGCTGAAGTATTAGTAATTGAAGTTTGTTTTTGTACTCAAATAAACTTGAAACTCATTTAAGATTACCAAAATAATAATAACTACGTTTTCTAGTTTTAACTGAAAACTGTAAATTTTGTTACTATTTTTTATTTTGAAAAGACTATATTAATTTTCAATAGACTTATAAATTAACTAATTCTAACGGAGACTTTAGGGTGCATTTAATTAGTAGAAAAGTAACAGCTTTTACATTGGCAGGAACTTTCGGTTTTTCAACAATTTTAACTGGGACATTAATCTTTAATGTATCTACAGTAAAAGCCGCCAACCGACCAACAACTATGTCAACAAATGGCATGGTAACAACTCCGCATTATTTAGCCTCTCAAGCGGCGATTGATATTCTTAAAGATGGCGGAAATGCTGTTGATGCAGCTATTGGTGCAGCTTCTACTTTAGCTGTAGTTTATCCTCATATGAATAGTATAGGAGGAGATAGTTTTTGGCTAATTTACAATGCGAAAACTAAAGAACTTAAAGCCTTAAATGCTAGTGGTCGTTCTAGTGAAAAAGCAACCATTAAATTCTATCAAGACTTGGGATATAAAAAGATTCCAGCTAGAGGTTATCTCTCGGCAAATAGTGTACCTGGCACAATTTCCGGCTGGGATGAAGCCTATAAATATTCTCAAAAAACTATGGGAAATAGTCTTCCTTGGCAACGAGTAATGACTTCGGCTATTTCCTACGCTGAAACAGGGTTTCCTGTAACACCAAGTCAAGAGATTTGGACAACAACAAATATCGGACAAGACAATAAAGAATTGCGCGATTTACAGCGTTTTGAGAGCTTCAGAAAAACCTATCTCAAGGCAAATAATCAACCCTATAAAGCTGGGGAGATTTTTAAACAGCCTGAACTTACCAAAACATTAAAATTGATTGCAACTAAAGGTGCTAAAGAATTTTATCAAGGAGAAATTGCTAAAAATATAGTCGCAGATGTTCAAGCTAATAAAGGAATTTTAACAGTTAAAGATTTTGCCCAACATCGGGCCAATTGGGTAGATCCAATTTCTGTTAATTACCGCGAATACAAAGCTTATAATTTTCCCCCCAATACTCAAGGGATGGCTTCTCTGTCAATTTTAAACATCTTGAATAATTTTGACTTAAAAAAGATTGGCGAAGGGACAGCAGATTACTATCATGTAATTGTAGAAGCAACTAAACTAGCTTTTAGCGATCGTGATAAATATCTTAGCGATCCTGAATTTGTCAAAATTCCTCTAGACTCTCTGTTATCAAAAAAACACGGTACAGAATTAGCCAGCCGCATTAACTTAACCAAATCAGTCAAAGAAGCAAAGCTTCTTGATCCTAAAGGCGATACCGTATGGCTAGGTGTAGTAGATAAAGATGGTAATTCAGTATCCTTAATTCAAAGCATCTATCATGATTTTGGCTCGGGAATTGTTGCTAAAAATACTGGAGTGTTGTTGCAAAATCGCGGTAGTTTTTTCTCTTTGGATCCAACTCACGTCAATCATTTAGAACCCCGGAAGCGTAGCTTTCATACCTTAAACCCAGCAATGCTATTTAAAACCGGGAAACCATATCTTGTTTACGGCACAATGGGAGGAGAAGGACAGCCACAAACTCAAGCCGCGCTTGTAACTCGGATTGTTGATTTTGGTTACAGCGTCCAAGATGCGATTGAAGCACCGAGATGGCTTCAAGGAAGGACTTGGGGTGCAGCTTCTAATGATCTAAAAATTGAGGGACGAGTCAGCAAAGCTGTAACGGAAGAATTAGTTAAAAGAGGGCATCCCGTCAAAATGGTTGATGATTATACCGATACAATGGGACACGCTGGAGCAATATTAATAGACCCTAAAACTAATGTTAAATCAGGAGGTGCAGATCCAAGAGGAGATGGAGCCGCCGTAGGGTATTAATCTCGCAATGTTTACAGTTTACGAGCGATAGTTGGTAAACTGCAATGCTACAGGCAATTCTTCTTGCTTCAAGCGCTGAATTACTACTTGCAAATCGTCTTTATCTTTACTAGAAACTCGTACTGTATCGCCTTGAATTGACGGCTGTACTTTTTTAAACTCGTCTCTAATTAGCTTACTAATTTGTTTAGCTATTTCTTGACTAATACCTTTTTTTAGCTTAACTTCTTGACGGATGCGATTACCGCTTGCCGACTCTATTTTGCCGTAATCAAATATTTTTAGCGAAAGGTTACGTTTAGCGGCTTTTTGCTGAAGGATGGAATGGACGGCATCTAAAGTAAATTCGCTATCGGTACTAATATTAATTTCTTCACCGCCCAATTCTACTGTTGTTTGAGTATCTTTGAGATCGTAGCGGCTTTTGATTTCTCGAACAGTTTGATCTAACGCATTGACTAATTCTTGGTGATCAAAGTCGCTGACAATATCGAAAGAATAGTTAGAAGCCATAAAACTTAAAAGGTAAATAGTATATTCAAGCTTAGTAGCTATTAGCCATGTAAAACGCTCAAAACAAACAGCGTACCCGCACAAAGATTACCAATAACAAACATCAAACTCCGTCCTAGCGGTATGTTAGCAATATAAAACCCTGAATAAAGTAACCTTGCTATTACAAACGTAATTGCCGCAATTTCTGCTGTCTGGGAATTTTGCCCTGTAATGTAAGCCATTAAAGCGGCGGCGGCGAAAATGGGGAAGGCTTCTAAGGTATTTTGATGCGCCCAATTAGCCCGTTGAGCATAGGGCGGTAACTTATCAAACATCGCACGCGGCGCAGCCATGTCATAACCTATCTGGAATCGCCCGTAAGCGACCGCTAAATAGGGAATATAAATTAAGACTGCTGCCGCCACAATGCTAGTTAAAAAAACTGTCGGCGCGGTGAATAGCGATGTCATATTTTAATCAAAGTAGAATAATGTAACCACTTTTCTTTGATCTTCGGCTTCTTGGCAAGTTTGTAACAAAGTGCGGCTGTCATGAAAGGCAAAACAGATGAGTTGCTGACAACGAGAAACAATTTCTTGATTGCACAATGAACTAGCCTCAGCTAAAGATAGGCGATCGTTGCCAGGATTTTCAACTAAGTGCATGACTTGCTCTAATTGCTGGCGAGATTCTTGGGGTTGACGTTCCAAACTTTGCGGCAAAATTACCGTTAGTAAGTTGGGATCGGCACGCATTGCGCCGCGAATTGCTGCCGCATTCGTACCAGCAGCACCAGAAGTTAGCAACCGATTTCCTGATAAAACTAAGGCATAACTCATCATCTCAATTAAGTGTTGATGAGTAAGGGGGACATGGCGCGAACCTAGTAAAGCAATCCGTTTAGAGCCTGTTTGCTGGATTGTTGCTAATTCTTGCGCTAATGTATCGATTTTGGGTATGTCTATGGACTGACTCAAATTGGCGCGATCGCGTTTTTCAAAACAACCTCGTTATTTTAGCAGAGAGTACCGCTATTGAATGCGATCACCGATTTTTAGTAAATCCTCAAAGATATCGTTTTGAGATCAACTTCCTCTTAACTGTTTAAGGCAAAGCCACCGCCGCTTCAATGCCCAACATAGATAACAAACGGTCAATATCAAAATGCTCTTGCATTAATTGACGGATACAATCTACTTTGACTGGTTCATGTAAGCGGACTTGTCCAAAAGCGCGATCAACAATTTCCACTGTGGCAAGGGTATCAAGATCGACTGATAAAATCGGAATCTCTAATTCCTCTGCTTTATTGAGAATAAAATCCGGTGGTGGTACTTGTCCTGTGAGAATTAGGCATTGAGTAGAACTTTCTAGTGCTGCTAATTGAATTTCTACGCGATCGCCCCCTGTTACTACCGCCATATTCCGCCGCTTGCGGAAGTATTTGAGCGCCGAATTGACATTCATAGCGCCAATAGCAAGGCTTTCTACCATTAGATTAGTGCGATCGCCCCGGCAAAGCACTTCCGCTTGCAATTGCTTGACAAGTTCCGCAACACTAACACTACGCAGCAAAGCATTTTTTGGTAGCATTCCCAGTACAGGGATATTTTGCTGCTCTAAAAATGGACAAATTTGGCTATGAGCAAATTCTAATTCATCGGCAGGAATATCATTAACCAAAATGCCAACTAAAGATTCCCCCAAACTAAACTTTGCGGCTAACAATGCCTCCATTGACAAAACCGATTTGTAGCGCACTACTAGCAATACAGAGGCGTTAACAGCTTGTGCTACTTGGGGCAAGCTGAGGTCAAATAACATTCCTTCGGCTAAATTTCCAGCGCCTTCTAGCAATACCAAATCGCCACTAGAATTTTGCAGGTATTGCCTAGCTTCCTGTTGATAATCAGTTTTATCTTCACCGCTTAGACGTTTTTTTACTGTAGTAGCATTCAAATTTAGTAGTGTTGGTAATAATCGATTAGGCAAAAGAGTGAGTATTTGCTTAATAAATTCAACATCTGCTTCCCCTGCTTGTCTCTGGTCTTCCCTAAAATTACTTCCGACGGGCTTGCCATAGGCAATATCCAGCCCTTTTTTTTGCAGTTGATGAGCTAGACCTACTACCGTAGCGGACTTACCACTGTAAGCCTCCGTTGACCCAATTAGTAGATATTTAGCCGATATTGGCACGCTTTGCTCCTTATTTTATCTTTGGCAGTAGACCCAGGAGTCTCCACTGGTTCGTTACTTAAGCGCAACTTCATTGTTTATTTTAAGTCGAACTTGAGCTTTAAAGGCTAACAATAATATTGCCAATCCCAGGAAAATTTTTAGATTATTTTAAAAATTAGTTGTCTTTACGCAAAAGTTTACGATAAAATCCTCTAGGAAAATCAGTAGTTTGCGCTAGTTGAAAAGTAACCACTACATCAATTAAAAAATCTACTAACACTGAACTTGCCATCATAATTTCGTAACTTAGCTCTGCGTTCCCGTCAAACTGCATCCGACACCGGATTAAATCGGCAGGTAACGTCGAAACGTTCCAAGTAGCAACAAAAGGAACACTTTCCCCCCCCTCAATTTTGCGCTCTCCTTCTAGCGCTCCTTTTTTATACAAACTAATGGCTAAAGGCAGAATATTACGTTTGTTTCCCTGAAAATAAGGCATATACACTCGGACATCTTGAGAATTGGCGGGCTGTAGTTGAGCGAGAGACATGATTAAATATTCCTTAATTTTTGTAAAATGATGGTTAATCTAGGCTTTTGACCATATTATTCCCAAAAACTACCTACTAATTGCCCAAAAATTAAGAAATTTGTTGCATAAATTTTTTATTCAAAGTCAAAATGATTGACTCACGGTTTATTATGGGCTGGAGATGTCTTAAGAAAATTCTGGTGAGCAAATTCTATGGCTCCACTGGTTGCCAACTATTACTTGACCTATCGCTGCAATGCTCGCTGTCACTTTTGTAACATTTGGGCATTGGAACCGCCAAAGGAAGCCGATTATCAAACGATCGCGCACAATTTGGTTGATTTACGCAAGCTAGGTGTAAATTACATTGATTTTACTGGGGGCGAACCTTTGTTACGCGCCGATGTTGGTCAAATATACCAAGAGGCAAAACGCCTTGGGTTTATGACTAGCATGACGACAAACACAATTCTGTATCCCAAAAAAGCCAAAGAAGTTCAAGGACTTGTAGACTTTTTAAATTTTTCCTTAGATGGCGCGGATGCTGAAACTCATGACAGATCACGAGGAGTAAGACTTTTTGACAACTTGGTAGAATCGGTAAAACTTGCCCAATCTTTAGGCGAATACCCCGTACTCAACCACACCGTTACAGCCCAAAACTACGAGCGAATTGACGAAATTGGCGAATTAGGATTGCGTTTAGGGGCGAGAGTGTGGCTAAACCCAGCTTTTACCGCCTATGACAACTATAATTCCCAAAAAAACCCCACTCCTGACATGGTGGCGGCAATTCAAGCTAGCGGGAAGAAGTATAAGAATGTCGGATACAATAAAGCTGCATTGGCTTTTATTGAAGCTGGCGGCAATGATACCAAAAATCCCCGTTGTAAAGCGGTAGATGCGGTAATTGCAATTTCTCCTGACGACCAACTGCTGTTGCCTTGTTACCACTTTGCCCAATCAGGCGTACCCATTAACGGTAAGCTTTACGAGCTTTATCGCGAATCGGAAGAAGTGGAGAAGTATCGCGCTTCTCAAGGAAAGCTATCAGTCTGTGAAGGCTGTACAGTATGGTGTTATTTGATCCCCAGCTTCAATATGGGTGTAGACAAATACTGGTGGCTAAATACAGTAACTTATGCCAGCGAATTTTTGGCAAGAAAACGATTCTTACAACGAGCTTGAAGCGCTTAATTCGTTGTTGTCTGAGTTCTCTGAACCAGAGGAATCAGACGAAAGTGTTGAGGAGCCAATGTTAGAGGTATCAGCAACATCTCTAACTTCTGGCTACCAAGGACGCAGACGCAAAGCGGCGGTAGTTTTAACGGTAGTTTGGGGCGGTACGATCGCCCTAAACTTGGTTTCCTGGGGTTCGTGGTTTGTTTTAGGCATGACAACAATTTTTGGAATTCATGCTTTAGGACTTGTCTTTACTCGTCCCCGCCTAGCACCAAAGCCATTATCGGGGGATTTAACAAATTGTCCCACAGTTTCCTTGCTAGTTGCTGCTAAAAACGAAGAAGCGGTAATTAGCAATTTGGTGAAAATGCTTTGTAGTATCAACTACCCGTTAAATAAATACGAAATCTGGGTAGTTGACGATCATAGCACCGACAAAACGCCGGAATTGCTGGCAAATCTGGCGCAAAAATATTCTCAGCTAAAAGTATTACGGCGCACCGAAACCAGTGGCGGTAAATCTGGCGCATTAAATGACGTATTGCCATTGACGAAAGGGGCATTTTTAGGGGTATTTGATGCCGATGCTCAAGTGTCGCCCGACTTGCTGCGTCAAGTATTGCCTTTATTTGATCGAGAAACTGTAGGGGCTGTACAGGTACGCAAAGCGATCGCCAATGCTGGGATTAATTTCTGGACAAAAGGGCAAAGTACAGAAATGGCTTTAGATAGCTATATGCAGCAACAGCGCATTGCTAGGGGCGGGATCGGTGATTTGCGTGGTAACGGTCAATTTGTGCGCCGAGAGGCTTTAGTGCGCTGCGGAGGCTGGAATGAAGAGACAATTACCGATGACTTGGACTTAGCTTTACGCTTACATCTAGACCAGTGGGATATTGAGTTTTTGAGCTTTCCCCCAGTGATGGAAGAAGGCGTAACTACAGCAATTTCTTTATGGCATCAGCGCAATCGCTGGGCTGAAGGACAATCTCAGCGCTATTTAGATTACTGGAAAGCAATTTTTAGCAATCGGTTGGGAAGGGCAAAAACCTTTGATTTGGCGATGTTTTTGTTAATACAGCAGATTTTACCGATCGCTTCTGTACCCGATTTGATGATGTCTTTAGCCCGTAATCGAGCGCCAGTAATGGCTCCCTTAACTGGTATCACTCTAAGTTTGTCAGTAGTATCAATGTTTATGGGTTTGAAAAGGGTACGCAAACAAGAATCGTTGAACCCATCGGCATTTTTGGCGATCGCCTTGCAAACTCTCCGGGGTACTATTTATATGCTCCACTGGGTAGTTGTCATGGTTAGCACCACTGCACGAATATCGGTTAGGCAAAAGCGACTAAAGTGGGTAAAGACATTACACGAAGGCGTTGTTGATTAAAAATCTATTTCCTCATCATCCTCATCCCAGTCAGTAGGAGTAGAAATTTCTTGAAAACCTTTAGGGACGGAGCGTCCGCCCCCCAAAGTTTCCGCTTGCGGTACTGGGGGAGAGGTTTTTGAGCTAACAAGGGGTTTTAAATTAAAGTTGACCGTTTCACCCTTAAAAGCTTCAGCTAAAAGTTGAGATGCAATTTCTAATTGATTGTCTGCTACTTCAAAAGTGGTATCGGTGCTAGGTGTAGCAACTACTGGGGTTGGTTGTGGCGTGACGACAGGCAATTCTGGCGCTGGTGGAGGCGGAGGGGAGATAGGCGCTTTTGGCGGTGGTGTAGTTTTGGCTTCTTTCCCCACTTCTACAGTTACTTTTACTTTCTGCGATCCTAACTTTTGAAAAGCCGCCTCAATATTAGGAATTTTATTTTGTACCATAGCAAGCAATGGTTGAGAGGCAATCCCTACTCGCGCCAAACTCCCATCAAAAGATAGCAAGCGGCACTGTTGACTTACAAGTGCTTGGGCGGAATAAGGTTGAATTTCTTTAACTACTTGTTGCCATAAGTCCCTATCTCCAGCGACGACGGTTGGTTCTGCGTCTAAAGGCTGAGAAGTTATATCTGGCGGTGCAATGGGCATAGGTGTGGGTTCAACTCTAGTTATTTGCTCAATAACTGGAATTGGTTTAGTTTCTGGGATTGGGGTGCTAATAATTTGCTGAGGAATTGCCACCACAGGTTTTTGAGGAGTATTAGCAGACAATAATCCTAATAATGTTACTTCTAACCACAAACGCGGTTGAGTAGAGTTTTTGATTTGAACTTCACTTTTTGCTAGGTGCTGTTGTCCGTTGATGATAGTAGCAATTTCTAACTTCAAGGCTAGTTCACCTAGTTTTGCCCAAGTTGCGGGAGTAAGAGAGACTAAATCGCTACGAGTGGGAGCAGTTTTAGCAATGAGTAAGTCTCGGTAGAATCCAGCGAGATTTTGTAGCACGTTCAAGGGTTCACGCCCTCGATCCATAATTTTTCGAGCGCTTTCTAAGATAGTATCGGGGTAGTTTTGGGCGATCGCATTTAACAATTCTAAGCAATCTTTTTCACTTACAGACCCTGCTAAATCCCACACGCGCTCAATAGTAATTTCCCCCGATAACAAGCTCAACTGATCAAGCAAACTTTCCGCATCCCGCAAGCCCCCTTGAGCTAATTGAGCTACTAATTGCAAAGCCTCGGCGTTGATACTAATGCCTTCTTCGGTGGCAATGTAATGCAAATGATCGACTATTGCTTGAAGCGGAATGCGGCGAAAATCGAACCTTTGACAGCGAGAAATAATTGTCGGTAAAACTCGCTCTGGATCGGTGGTTGCTAAGATAAATACCACACTTTTCGGCGGTTCTTCCAGAGTTTTTAACAAACAATTGAACGCCGCACTCGATAACATATGGCATTCATCGATCGCATAAACTTTGTAACGACACTGTACGGGGCCAAATTGGGCGCGTTCGATAATTTCCCGAATGTTGTCTACACCTGTATTACTCGCTGCGTCAATTTCAATCACATCTAAAGCAATACCTTTAGTAATTGCTTGACAAGCATCGCACTTGCCACAAGGTTTTTCTGTTGGCGCGGGGCTACTGAGACAATTGAGAGATTTAGATAAAATCCGGGCGCTAGAAGTTTTCCCTGTCCCTCTTGAGCCTGTAAACAAGTAAGCCGGGGCTATTTGGCTTTTGCGGATAGCATTAGTGAGTGTAGTTGCGATCGCCTCTTGCCCGACTAAATCCGCAAAAGTTTGTGGTCGATATTTGTGATGTAGCGGCTCGTAAGACATTAGTTTAAATACATTCCCTCTACTAGGATAAAGGAGCAGGGGACGGATTGTTTATTTAATTTAGTACAAATTTACTATAGGAGGATAGTTTTGGCGCGATCGCCTTTTGCCAATCTTGATAGGGAAACCATTGGTTTAGTCTACGGGTTTTTGGGCGTAATTTGCTTTAGCCTAACTTTACCGGCGACACGGGCGGCGGTAGCAGACTTAGATCCCGTTATAGTTGGGCTGGGACGATCTATGGTGGCGGCGATGCTGGCGGCAATATTATTGAGAATTACTCATCAAAAACCTCCGACTCGTCAGCAAATAAAAAGCTTAATAGTTGTTGCTTTGGGCGTAGTAATTGGGTTTCCAATTCTTTCAGCTTGGGCGATGGTAAATTTACCCGCTTCTCACGGAGCAATTGTTTTAGGAATTGCGCCTTTAGCTACGGCGATTTCTGGAACACTCCGTACAGGCGATCGCCCTTCAGTGGGTTTTTGGCTGGCTAGTATATTAGGTAGCGCCACAGTAGTAGGTTTTGCAGTCTATTCTGGGGCGGGACACCTGCAAATAGGGGATTTAGCTTTATTGGGAGCAATGATTGCAGCGTCTTTTGGCTACGCGGAGGGCGCACTATTAGCGCAAGTAATGGGGGGATGGAAAGTAATTAGCTGGGGCTTAATCGTTGCTGTACCAATGATGATTTTGCCTGTAATTGCCGCCGTATGGCAGCATGGATTAGTTGCCTCAACTACCGCGTGGTTTGGCTTTGGTTATATTGCGGTATTTAGTCAGTTTTTGGCGTTTTTTGCTTGGTACAAAGGCTTGGCAATAGGCGGAGTGGCGCGAGTGGGACAAGTTCAACTATTGCAGCCATTTTTAACCATTTCCGCCTCAGCGTTGTTATTGGGTGAAACCATTTCTCCTGTCGCTATTGGTACGGCAATTGTCGTACTTATAATTGTCATTTTAGGCAAAAAGGCGGCAGTGAAACGTTTGCCAACAAAGGTTATATAAGCGAACATCGGCGCTGCAACGATTGTTTAAGCAATCTTTGGTATTCTAAATCTGCGATTTGGTAAGCCCCAAACCGCTCTAAGTGCGGGTTCATCATTTGGGCATCAAATAGAACAAAAGAATGCGATCGCAATTTTTCTACTAATTTCACCATGGCAACTTTTGAGCCGTCAGGAATGCGATAAAACATTGATTCGCCGATAAACATCCCACCGATGGCAATTCCGAGAATTCCCCCAGCTAATTCATCACCAAGCCAAGTTTCAAAGCTATAAGCCCAACCATTAAGGTAAAGCGCCCAGTAAATTTCTTGTAATTCCTTTGAAATCCAAGTAGTTTCGCGGTTAGCACAGCCCTTAACTACCGCTTTAAAATCGCGGTTGATAGCTACTGTAAATTTATCGGAGTTCAAAACGCGCTGTAATGATTTGGGGTAGCGAAATCGAGCATCTAAAGGAATTAACGTGCGATCGCTGCTTGAATACCACTGCAAGCTTTCGTCGTCAGTAGCCATCAAAAAGTAACCTTGAGCGTAACCCTCAATAATGGCTAAAACATCATAATCCATTAATTAATCTGCGAACTTAGAACGCCATTTTAACGTTAAAACCCTCATCAAATTTCTGGGATAATTTGGTTGACTCTGTGAAAAGTTTAATCTTCCCAATGCACTTACTCAGGATTACCGATTTTTGATTACCTACATATACCTAGTTAATTGAACGCGATAACGTTCTTTTTTAGTAACCATAATCTCGCCAACTTCTAGCCTTCCCTTACCGCGAATCGCAATCAAATCGCCAGACTTGACTTGATAACTTGTTTGAGTAACATCTTTCCAATTGACACGAACATCGCCGCCATCGATTAAGTCAGACATTTTGCTGCGAGACATTCCAAAACCCGCCGATGCGATCGCATCTAGTCGTAAAGAAGCCTCAACAGTAGTCGATTCCTTCTTTTTGGGTTCTCTAATTCTCAATTCGCTTAAATCTATGCGTTGAGTTTTTACGGGAACAGAACGCACCTGTTGCAGACTCATTTCTAGAAATTCTGCTATTTCAGGACTAGCGATCGCCTGCGCCCCCCTTTCGCCTAGTACAATAACATCGCCCGTCTTCTCACGGACAATTCCCGCCCCCAACATCGCCCCCAAAAAGTCGCGGTGAGTAGCCGTATCAAAAAGAAAGTTTCCAGCAATTTCTAGCGCCACTAGCTCTACTTGTTCGCGTTCTAAAGGCATTTCCGAGCGGGCGATCGCTACTCGTTGTCTTTCCGCTTGTTCGTAACCACCCCAGGCTACTATTTGCACCTCTGTTAAGCGACTAAACACCCGTTGAAGTTCGGCAAGTTCTGGCGGCGAGAGAAAGTCTGTTAATACAACTTCCCAGGTCTTAATTGCTTGTTCAGCGCGATCAATTACCCGCGCTATAGTGTCTCGATTTTCTACACCTTTTAAAATTTCTTCTCTTGGCAACATTGAATTCTAACTAAATGAATCTTATTACTGCTCGTCGGGATCGTTATATCCTTGTAAGTTTTCTGGCTCAAGTTGTCGCAATACGCGATTAGCTTGACGAGTAACTAAATCCGAGCCTTTGACAACTACTAAATATTTGCCTGCATTTAAGCGATTGCGGTAGGGGAGCGCGTCACCGCCACCTAAAGTTAAACCTACTCCGCCACCTGCAAAAAAGCTGCCCATAAAACCGCCGCCTGCGCCTAAAAGAGCGCCAATTGCTATATTACCTGCTGTACCTGCCCAAGGAAAAGTATTTAAACCTGTGAGCAAATTAAAAGCTCCACCTGCGATAAACCCAAAAGGTACTAGCCAAAAAGAGAGTAAACGGGATTGTTTTTTAGCTTCATTATTAGGATCAATTAAGCCAAATTCGTCCGCCGTTTTGTAACCTCTGCCCAAAATACTGACATTTGTTAGGGGGATGCCTTCTTTTTCAAGAGTTACATAGGCAGTCTCAGCTTGAATGCGATCGCTCATCACGGCGATAAGATAGTTCATAAAATGCGATAAATTTTGTTAGTGCTGGTTTCGGCTTTGGGTTATAGTTTAACTTGCTGCGAGTATGCCCCAAGCTATAGTTATTTTAATTATGGCAGGAACAATTATTGCTTGTGCCGCCGTGACTTTGGGCGCGATCGCGCGCAGCGCTAAAAGCGATCGCACTTTAAAAGTGTAAACAATCTTCAAAACGTGAAGTATTCACACCGAACCCAAGCCTAGCTAAAGTTAAAACTTATTGCCCACCGTAAAAGCGAAGTATAGCGCGACTTCCTCTATAAAAATGCCCAAAGTTCTTGTATCCGATCCCATTGACCAAGTTGGAATTGATATTCTCTCTCAAGTTGCCACCGTTGATATCAAAACCAGTTTATCGCCCGAACAACTGATCCAAATCATTCCAGAGTATGACGCATTAATGATCCGCTCTGGCAGCCGCATTACCAAAGAAATTATTGAAGCTGGAACCCAGCTAAAAATTATCGGACGCGCGGGCGTAGGTGTAGATAACGTCGATGTACCCGCCGCCACGCGCCGAGGGATAGTAGTAGTAAATTCCCCTGAAGGTAACACCATCGCCGCCGCCGAACACGCTCTAGCGATGATGATGGCGCTCTCTCGCTACATTCCCGATGCCAACGCCTCCGTAAAAAGCGGACAGTGGGATCGCAAAAGTTACGTAGGTGCGGAAGTTTACAAAAAAACCCTGGGAGTTATCGGTTTAGGTAAAATTGGCTCTCATGTGGCTAACGTTGCTAAAGCAATGGGCATGAAACTAATTGCCTTCGATCCTTTTATTTCCAACGAACGCGCCGAGCAGTTAGGCTGTCGCTTAGTAGATATGGATTTATTACTACGAGAATCTGACTACATCACCTTGCATATTCCCAAAACTCCTGAAACAACCCACCTCATCAACGCCGAAGCTTTAGCCAAGATGAAGCCCAACGCCCGAATTATTAACTGTTCAAGAGGCGGAATTATTGACGAAGTTGCTTTAGCTGAAGCCTTAGAAAAGGGACAAATTGGCGGCGCGGCTTTAGACGTATACGAAACCGAACCCTTGGGAGAATCGCCCCTCAAAGCCTTGGGCAAACAAGCAATTTTAACTCCGCACTTAGGCGCATCTACCGCCGAAGCGCAAGTAAACGTAGCAATAGATGTCGCCGAGCAAATTCGGGACGTGCTACTAGGCTTACCCGCCCGTAGTGCAGTAAATATTCCCGGTATTAGCCCCGATGTAATGGAAGAACTGCGACCTTATATGCAGTTAGCCGAAACTTTAGGTAAGTTTGTCAGTCAGTTGGCTGGAGGTAGAGTCGAGTCGCTAGTTGTCAAACTTCAAGGCGAACTTGCGACTAATAAAAGCCAGCCTTTGGTAGTAGCGTCGCTTAAAGGATTGCTATCTCAAGCTTTGCGCGAACGAGTAAATTATGTAAATGCCGGTATTGAGGCAAAAGAGCGAGGAATTAGAGTTATTGAAACGCGAGATGGGTCGATTCGAGATTATGCCGGATCTTTGTATTTAGAAGCTAAAGGCTCGTTAGGCACTCATTCAGTTACAGGGGCATTACTCGGAGATGGCGAAATTCGGATTACAGATATTGACGAATTTCCGATTAACGTGCCGCCAACTAAACATATGCTATTTACTTTACACCGCGATATGCCAGGACTAATTGGCAAAATCGGTTCGTTGCTGGGTAGCTTTAATGTCAATATCGCCAGTATGCAAGTAGGTCGTAAAATTGTGCGCGGTGATGCGGTAATGGTGTTGAGCTTGGACGATCCTTTACCCGATGGGATTAGAGAAGAAATTATCAAAGTTCCTGGAATTAGAGACGCTTACACGGTTACTTTATAATGTTGCTAATTTATGGCAAATAGTTGGTGGGAACTACAAATTAATTGCGATCCAAGCCTAGAAGAATCAATTTTCTGGCGCTTGGATAAGTTTGGCTGTCAGGGAACAGCTAGTGAAAATAAGGGCGCTACCAGCTTAGTAAAGGCTTATTTACCTAGAAATCAAGTCCAACTGCTAGATTTGGCAGCGCTGTCATTGTGGCTGAGGCAAGATGCTTTAATTGCCCAATTGCCTGCACCGTCGCTGCACTGGCAATTGATGGACGAAGAAGACTGGGCCAGTAGCTGGAAAGATTACTGGCAACCGGAAGAAATCGGCGAGTATTTTTTGATTAATCCAGCTTGGATAGAAGTACCAGAGAATACAACTCGCTTAGTTCTGACTCTCGATCCGGGCATGGCTTTCGGTACGGGCAATCATGCCACAACTCAGCTATGTTTGGAATCGTTAGAAATGCGAATCGATGAAGATTCCCAAGGCGAAGTACTAGCAGACATCGGCTGTGGTTCGGGTATTTTGTCTATTGGGGCGTTGCTACTAGGTGCGAGTAAAGTTTATGCCGTGGATACAGATTTATTAGCGGTGGAATCTACTACAAGCAATCGGGAGTTAAATAAAATTACGAGCGATCGCCTACTTGTAGATAAAGGTAGTGTAGAGCAAGTACAAAAGCTACTCCACAACGAACAAGTAGACGGCATTATGTGTAATATCTTAGCAGAAGTAATCATTCGTCTAATTCCCCAAATAAGCGCACTTTGCAAGCCGACGACTTGGGGGATTTTTAGTGGTGTATTACTCGACCAAGCCGCAGATGTGGCGGATGCTTTAGAACATAATGGCTGGATTGTTGCAACTATTTGGCGGCGCAAAGAATGGTGTTGTTTTAACGTTCGTCGCTCTTGAAGGCATAATCAGGGGCAGATTTGCTCCTAATTAGAGAAAGTGGAGAGGCGATCGCTGCTTTTAACCCTTGAAGATGTTGCACAACAAGCAAGGTCACTTTTTCTATATACTGGCAGCAACAATCTTTAAGCTCTGAGTTTTTTGTGCCAGCGAAAGATATCTACCACAATACCGTAAAGACTTCCTTGCAGAAAGATGGCTGGACAATTACCCACGATCCATTTCCACTGCAAATTGGGAAAAAGCGTCTGGCGGTCGATTTGGGCGCAGAACGTCTTATCAGTGCTGAAAAAGGAATCCAAAAAATCGTTGTTGAAGTAAAAAGCTTTGTAGGACACTCTGACGTAAAAGATTTAGAACAGGCATTGGGTCAATATGTTCTATACCGCCAAATTCTTAACGAAATTGGCAGCGATCGCAATCTCTATCTTGCTGTTTCTCGCCTAACGTTTAACAATGTGTTTGCTATACCATTAGGACAGATATTACTCAAAAATCAGATTGTCAAATTAATTGTTTTTGATGATGAAAGTGAGGCGATTGTGCAATGGATACCCGATTAAAATACCAAGACATTATTAAGGGTGTACTCCAAAATCATGCCGATTATCGCGCGACTCTACCTGATGGTTATACCTCTCAAGTATTGTTTGATGATGAGCGAGGACAGTATTTAGTTCTAGACATTGGTTGGAGTGATGATAAATATCTTCATGCCACACCTATTCACTTAAGTTTGGTTGGTAACAAAATCTGGGTTCAATATGATGATACAGAAGTTGGTGTAGTCGATGACTTGACCGCAGCAGGTGTTCCTAAAAACGATATAGTGCTTGGGTTTCGCCATCCTAAAGTCCGACAGCATACAGGCTTTGCTGTAGCATAGTTAGGAATGGTGGCGATCGCGCGATCGCTATTTTTTGAGGTTACAGATGTGACATTTTATCTTTTCAAACACGCTACCATTTCGCAAGCGATCGCTTAGACTAGGTTTAAAGCCTTCTTATCCACGTTTCTAAAGCTTCATCAACTATTTCATCTAAATAACCAGCAATCCATTTATCGTCTTGCGTTAAGTGGTAAAAGTTCATTCTTCCTACCTCCATCTTGCCAATCCCATCTGGCTGATGACCCCAACCCCAGTAACCTTTATAATCATCAGTAATACCAATTTGCATTCTGCCAACTGCGTGCCTCTTGCGATTAGGAATAGGCAACCATAGAAATAGGACAATTTTCTTCGATTTCCTTTCAAAACAAAACTCTGCACACGGTTTAGTTTTTCCCCGTCCATATTTGATGCTTTTAGTTTCAGTTACCTCTTGCATGCGCTTATCGAAGCTAAGAATTTGTTCTCGCACCTTAAGAATTTTCTCTTGCTCATCACTATTGTAAGAACTTAGCCAATTTAGAAATATCTGGGATGGTTTAAGTAAATCTGCTTTAAAAATACTAAAATCTATTTCTCGATAAAATATCTCTGTTTTAAAAATCTGTTCTGTGTCTGCGTTGTGCAAGTGTAAATAAAATTTATCAGACTCCTTTGAAATTGATACTTTTAAGAAATCAAAAACTAGATTGTGATGTTTTCTATCTATCTCATTATGTTTGTGAAAAATTGGTGCGATCGCTATTAAACGAATAGGTTTGCCATAGTCAACTTCTGTATCGAAGGGTTTTACTTCTAGCAAGGCATCATAATAACGGGTTAGCTGCTGAACAATGTATCGATCTTCAGTATTTTTTAGTTCCAGCACTACTAACTGTCTATTATCATCTACTGCTAAAATGTCACAAATTTCACCTCTAACGAAGTATTGCCGCTTTAGAGAAGTCAAGTTAAGCAGGGGCTTCAAGTTATCCCAGACAAAATCTTCTAATGCTGCTTCATTGACAAATTCCCACCCTGTTCCTGTTTTTTTTAAAGCTGCACTACTCAGCATCTTGCCTCTGATTTACTCAATTACTAATGTATTAAATCTTACACTTAGCAGTTGAAACCTCAGTCTTAGAGAAGCTGATATGAGGCAAAGGTTTTATTTTCATCTCCACTCATCAAGTGACTTTGCGCTTCTTAAATTAAAGGCTGTAAATGTTGAATTAAAGCATCAGCTTGTAATACGCCTTCAAGTGGGTGGTGGAAATGCGATCGCTCGGCACACAATAGACGATACAATGCTGTCCGGGCTGACCTAGAGAAAATCAATTTAGGAGTACGGTTAGTAGTAGACGAGTTAATTCAACTGGCACAGTTAAGGCACTAAATTGGATTATAAGGCGATTTAACCTATTAAATTCTGTAAGTGTTAGACAGTAAGAGTTACACATGGAATTTGAATGGAATCCTGACAAAGCGGCATTAAATTTTGAGAAGCATGGTATTTCCTTTCAAGAAGCTGCAACTGTATTTAATGATAATCTGTCTGTAACCTTCCCCGATCTCACTCATTCGATTGCAGAAAGCCGTTACGTTATTATTGGTGTATCTAGGTTTGGGTAACTTTTAGTTATTGCACACACCGAACGAGAAGAAAAAGTACGCATCATCAGCGCTCGAAAAGCCACCCTACAGGAAAAGAAATTTTATGAAGAAGGAAGTTGAGAATGAAATGGAAGACGAACTGTGTCCTGAGTATGACTTTGCTCAAATGCAGGGAGGTGTTAGGGGCAAGTATGTCGAGCGATATCGCGCAGGAACAAATTTGGTACTTTTAGACCCCGATGTCGCTCAAGCTTTTCCTAATGACATGGCAGTTAACGAGGCACTAAGGATGTTAATTCAGATTGCCCAGCGCCAGCAGCCCAATACTGCGGTGCAGAAAACGAAATAAAACTGTTATGGTTCAAGGTTCATAGCTGCCGCTCAACTTTAGATAAGCTAAGACGAACAAATATTTTATTTCCATCAAGCGATCGCCTACTATTTTAAAGTAGCGGCTGTAAGCGTTGAACTAAAGCGTTAGCTTGTAATACGCCTTCAATCCGATCTATAGGCTGACCTTGCTTAAAAACTACCAAGGTTGGTAAAGCGTGAATATGATGCGTACTTGCTAGTTGAGGATATTTATCAGTATTAATTTTTACTACCCGCAATCGATCTTTAAGTTGGTTGTTTACCTGCTCTAAAATCGGAGCCATCATTTGACACGGCCCGCACCAATCAGCGTAAAAGTCAACTAATACTGGTAAGTCTGATTGAGCAATTAATTCTTCAAAGCTGTTGAACTGCTGTTTAGTAGCCATAGAACACAATAAGTTTAATTTTCTATCTCTAATTTTAACGGGTTGATTTTGCGGTTTCAAAATTAGACACATATTTGCGTAAAATCGTTAAACAGTTTTACAACCGATTATTTAGAGGAAGTCTAATGGAAGCATTGCCAGAACAATTACAAAAGCTAAAATCGCAAGTCGCACTGGTTACGGGAGCATCGCGGGGAATAGGACGCGCGATCGCCCTTTCATTAGCAACCGAAGGCGCAAATGTAGTTGTTAATTATGCAAACTCTAACGCTGCGGCGGAAGAAGTAGTAAAGGAAATTGTTGCAAGTGGCGGAAATGCGATCGCTCTGCAAGCTGATGTCTCTAAAGCTGACCAAGTGGACAGTTTGCTCAAAGAAGTAATGGATAAGTGGCAGCGTGTAGATATTTTAGTCAATAATGCCGGAATTACCCGCGATACGTTGTTGTTACGCATGAAGTTAGAAGATTGGCAGGCGGTAATCGATCTTAATTTAACTGGAGTATTTTTGTGTACTCGCGCCGTTAGTAAAGTCATGCTTAAGCAGCGCTTTGGACGGATTATTAATATTACATCTGTGGCTGGGCAAATGGGCAACCCTGGACAAGCCAATTACAGCGCCGCCAAAGCTGGGGTTATTGGTTTTACCAAAACTGTAGCAAAAGAACTTGCAGTACGCGGTATCACCTCTAACGCTGTCGCTCCGGGCTTTATTACTACAGATATGACAAGCGGCGTACAAGCTGAAGACATTTTGAAATATATTCCTTTGGGGCGTTACGGTCAACCTGAAGAAATTGCTGGGATGGTGCGCTTTTTAGCGGCTGATCCGGCGGCAGCTTATATTACCGGGCAAGTATTTAATGTTGATGGTGGGATGGTAATGGCTTAAGCTCCTTTTAACACCGCTCGGATTCTCTGCCAGACAGTAAAGCTCAAAAAGAGGATAATGGCGATCGCAGTTGTAATTATTACTGCCATATTCATCCCTTTGAATCTCATTGCCACCAAGTTAGAAATCAAAGTCACAACCCAAAGAGTAAGAGCGGTGCGGCGTTGAGATAAACCCAGCGCCAGCAAGCGATGATGGAGATGGTCTTTTCCGGGAGTGCTGAGAGGATTTTTACCCGCCATTAATCGCCGTACAAATACTTGAGTTGTATCTAATACAGGCAAAAGCAAAAATAGGGCGGTAGGAACGATCGCAAATACGGTATTTACTTTCAAGTTTCCCAAAATACTAGCGGCTGCCAGCACGTAGCCAAAAAAGTAAGCTCCCGCATCGCCCATAATTATATGAGAAGGATGGAAATTGTGGCGTAAAAACCCCAAAGCCGCGCCGCCGAGTGCAGCTAAGAGAAAGGTAGCAGCCGCACGGCTTTCAAACTGCGCTGAGACTGCCAAAAGGCTCATAGCGGTAATAAAACTGATGCCTCCTGCTAAACCATCCATTCCATCCATCAAATTGATGGCGTTAGTAATTCCCACCACCCACAATAAGGTAATTAATGTTGATAATAGGGGATCAATGGGTGTACCTAAAGTAACTTGAATCTGGATGCCATTAGCAATTAACAGCATTGATGCCAAAATCTGAGCGAGTAGGCGAATGTAGGGAGGTAAACCATATTGGTCATCAATAAAACCTACTAGCACCAACATTGAACCACCTAACAGGATTGTTAAGACTTCCGCCAGCACATTTTCTAAGACAATTGGGCGCAAAAATGTAGCGAGAATAAGCGCCGCCACTACTCCTGCATAGATAGCCAATCCGCCAGCATTAGGCAACGGTTCATGGTTGAGTCTTCGGGCGTTAGGCTGATCTGCCCAACCTACACGCAAGGAAAAAGAGCGCACGGCTGGAATAAAACGGTAAGTTGTCACCCAAGCTACTACAAAAGTGAATATTACCGCCAGCCACCCTGTACCGCCAGGGTTAGCAATGCCAAGGGATTGAAGCAATCGGTACAGGTTCATGTGCAATTCCATTACTACCATCAAAGCTGATTGTCAGCATCAACAGTATACTAATCAATATTTTCAGATTTCACTCAGATTTAGCAAAACTTACGCTAGTTACGCGGAAGTATTATTTCTTTTGTCATGATTTTGGCTTGCTTCCCAACCTAGCAGCATTTTCTTTCGCTCCAATCCCCAACGAAAACCACCCAAATCGCCAGATTCTCGAAGTACGCGATGACAAGGAATTAAGTAGCCAACAGGATTATTACCCAAGGCGTTACCAACGGCTCTAGCGGCGCTGGGACGACCGATCGCATTTGCTAAACTTTGGTAAGTTGCAAGTCCTGCAAACGGTACTCTTAATAACCCCCGCCAAACTTGAATTTGAAAATTAGTACCTTTAACGAAAAGAACTAAGGGCTGATTAGTAGTAATGGGGGCAAAAATGCGATCGCAAATCTCTTTAGTGGCTTGTCTATCCCTTACAATCTCAGCCTTTGACCACTCTAAGTGCAAAAGCTGCTCAACGTCTTTGCTAGTATCATCCAAAAAACGCAGATTACAGATACCACGAGCAGTCATAGCAATTAAACATTCACCAAAAGGGCTTTCATGCACTCCATAGATAATCTGTAACCCTGTACCGCCTGTTTTAAATTCACCAGGCGACATAGCTTCCAACGTCACAAAAAGATCGTGCAAACGCCCCGGACTTGATAACCCTACATCGCCAGTAAGCTTTAATAAGCTTTTTGTTTCAGCAATTTTTGCTTTGGCATATTCTACCGTCAGATATTGCAAGAAACGCTTAGGACTAATACCCGCCCATTTTGTAAATAGCCTTTGAAAGTGATATTCGCTTAAGTTTACGTGGGTTGCAACTGTTGCTAAATCTGGCTGTTGTAAATGATTTTTACTCATAAATGCGATCGCTTTAGCAATAAGCTGATAATTGCTAGTTTCGACAAAGGAAGTCATAAATATATTTCGTCTATTACTTCCAATGTATTGATAGCCCAGGCTCAAAACCACCCGTTTCTTGCGGAAATCGAAAAAAGATATTTATTTTCCCCAGATCAAAACCACCCATTTCTTGCGGAAATCAAAAAAAGATATTTATTTTCCCCCCTTTTTCAAGGGGAGTCAAAAAGCGGTGTAGCTATGCTTCCCGCTTTATTGACGTGGGTTAGGGGGGATCTCTTACTTAAAAACCAAATCACTGCTAGATTCAGCAATTTTCCCCGAAATATACGGCAATATTGTTTTATCTTGACTAGCAACGCCTTCAATAAATACGACCAATAAATAAGGTTGCTGCTCTGGAATCTCAATATAAGCTGCATCATGGCGCACTTTGCTAGTCCAACCTGCTTTTGACCAAAGTTGAGCATTATTTGGCAAACCGCCACCTAAAAAACCTGTAACTTGATTTTCATCATCCTTACTTAACTCTGTAAGACTACGCTTGAGTAATCCCATCATTGCTTGACTTTGCGTAGCCGACACCGCCACCCCGCCAACAATACTATGTAATAGCCGCGCGGTAGCGTTTGTAGTTAGCATATTGCGGTTGTCCATCAACTCCCCTACAAACATTCTTTCGCGTCCGTAGGGCCCATCACCCCAAGTTTTTTGATTGATATTAATTGTCTGCAACTCCTCCCATCCCAAAGATTGAAAGTAGCGGTTAACAATATTACGCTGCATTTTCCAAGTTTCAAAAGGCCCTGGAGGCAATTCCGGCCCGCTTGTAGTACCAGTGAGAATGTCTACAACTAAGCTCGTCGCATCATTACTAGAATCAACGATCATATCTCTAATCGCTCGTTCTAACTCTCTAGTAGTTTGACTCATGCGTTTATCTAGCCATTCGTAAACAGCAACCAGATAAAACAGTTTGACAACACTTGCTGGATAAATTCGCTCATCGCCTCGGTAGCTAAAACCGCGCACCTCATGATCCCAAAAAGCTTGAGGACTAAGCGCACCGCCAGTATTGACGGGTACGGGAGCATCATAAACAATCCACGTTAAAGCAATAGAGTTACGGGCAAGAGAGGGAAATTCTGCCCAAGTTTTGGCTAAAATGCGATCGCCTAAAGTTTCAAGTTGCTCGTCTTTACGGAAAAATGTCATAAAGCGCTTAAATAATCGGCTAAAGTTTTGAGATATCAAAAGATTACTGTGTATGGTGTCCCTTCAGGAATTTATAGCAAATGAATACATTTGCCAGAGCGACTTAAACATTTATGACACCCCAAGCGGTGAAAGTTTAGTAACTCAAGCCGCCACCGGAAGACATTTGCAAGTTATCTCTATCCTTGAAGATAAGGCGATGGAGGTTCGTTTATGCGAAGACAATTACCCAGGATGGTTACTAGCTAAGGATTCGGGCAGTTTAAAATTAGCGAATAGTAAGTATAGTGCGATAGCGCCAGCGCGCTCGCAGAGCTTCGCCTTTTCGTACTCAGAAATTAAATCCCAGGTTCCCAAAGTAATTGACTTTACAATTCAAGCCATGCAACAACCTAATTATTACCTTTGGGGGGGAACTGTAGCGCCTAATTATGATTGTTCGGGATTGATGCAAGCAGCGTTTAAATCTGTTGGGGTTTGGCTACCTAGAGATGCTTATCAACAAGAAGCTTTTACCCAAAAAATTAGCTTTGAAGAATTGTTACCAGGAGACTTAGTATTTTTTGGTGCTGCCGAAAAAGCAACTCATGTAGGATTGTACTTAGGTAAAGCTTGTTATATTCATAGTTCTGGGCAAAAGCAAGGACGTAATGGCATTGGCATTGACAAGCTTTTAGATGGAGGAGATGAGGTTAGCAAGTCGTACTATCAACAGTTGCGCGGTTTTGGCAGAGTGATGAGCAGTTACGGGGCGCATTAAGATGACATTAATTGAGGAAAGCATTGAGCGTAGACTTTTAACACGAGATGAAAGTCTAGCTGTTTCAGTAATCGTGCCTGTTTATAATGAGGTAGAAAGTTTGCCTCATTTGATTGCCGAAATTGCCAAAAGCCTGACAGAAAGCGGGTTAAGTTACGAGATTATTTGCGTTGATGATGGCTCAAAAGATGGTTCGGCGCAGTTATTGAAAGTAGAAGCCCAAAAACGCCCAGATTTGAAGGCGGTGTTGTTGCGGCGTAACTATGGACAAACCGCAGCAATGGCAGCAGGATTTTATTACGCGCGATCGCATTCTATCGTAACTTTAGACGGTGATTTGCAAAACGATCCCGCAGATATCCCAATATTGTTAGCAAAATTAGCCGAAGGTTACGATTTAGTTAGTGGTTGGCGACAAAAAAGGCAGGATGCAGCTTTAACTCGCTTACTTCCTTCTAAACTTGCTAATTTGTTAATTGGGAAAGTAACAGGCGTAAAATTACACGATTACGGTTGTTCGTTGAAAGCTTACCGCGCCGAAGTTGTAGCAGACATGAATTTATACGGCGAATTGCACCGTTTTTTACCTGCTTTGGCATACATTGAAGGCGCAAATATTACCGAAATTCCGGTACGCCATCACGCCCGACGTTTTGGTCAAAGTAAGTACGGCTTGGGACGCACTTTTCGGGTTGTAATGGATTTATTGACCATTTACTTCATGAAAACATTTTTAACGCGCCCTATGCACGTTTTTGGGCTGTTTGGTTTGCTTTCTACTGCTTTAGGTACAATTTTAGGGCTGTATTTGACCTTTTTAAAGCTAGGATTGGGTCAAAGTATCGGCAATCGCCCATTGTTAATTTTGGCTGTATTGCTTGTGGTGGGTGGAGTACAGCTATTTAGCTTTGGCTTGCTTGCAGAATTACTCATGCGTACCTATCACGAATCTCAAGGGCGACCTATCTATCGCGTGCGAGAGGTCGTGGGAAAAAATGTTAATTAAAGTAACAATAGAGAAGGTAAGTGTACTAAATATATAATTTTTACTTTGAACGTTTTTTCCGATCTCGCTCCTCAACTTCGACGTAATTTAACAATCTTATTTACCGCCGGACTATTATTTTGGTCTAGTTTGACTGCTTTGCTGCCAACTTTACCTTTATATGTAGAAGAATTAGGCGCGTCTGAGCAACAAATTGGTTTTGTAATGGGCTGTTTTGCCATTGGTTTATTACTATTTCGTTCGGTACTCGGACGTTTGGCAGATGAACACAGCCGCAAGATTGTGTTGATAATTGGGATGTCGGTAGTAGCCAGCGCTCCTTTGGGCTACTTGGTAGTAAACTCAATTCCATTACTCATGGTAATTCGAGCGTTTCACGGTATCAGCATCGCGGCTTTTAGTACGGGTTACTCGGCTTTGATTGCAGATATTGCACCGCCTCACAAGCGCGGCGAAGTCATTGGTTATATGAGTTTGGTAAATCCGCTAGGGCTGGCTATTGGCCCTGCTTTAGGTGGTTTTCTTCAAGCTTACGCGGGTTATACTCCTTTGTTTCTCTTGTCTTCAGGATTGGGAATATTGGGGCTAATTTTTACTAGCCAAGTAGTCAATCCTAAGATAATTGCTGACTCCCGTAGTAATACCAAAGGTAATGGATTTTGGAAATTGCTTTTTAGTCCCCGCGTCCGGGTTCCAGCTTTGGTACTGTTGATGGTAGGCTTGTCTTTTGGTACATTGAGTACCTTTGTGCCATTATTTATTAGATCGGTGGGTGTAGACTTAAATGCTGGACTATTTTACACTGCCGCCGCGATCGCAAGTTTTAGTGTCAGGTTAGTTGCAGGACGTGCCAGTGATCGCTATGGGCGCGGTTTATTTATTACTATTAGCTTAGTGTTGTATACTGCATCGATGCTGCTATTGTGGGTTGCCAATAGCCCCAGTAGCTTCTTAACGGCGGCGGTAATTGAAGGCGCAGGCGCAGGTACTTTAATTCCTATGATTGCGGCGATGATGGCTGACCGAGCTATGCCCACTGAACGCGGCAAAATCTTTGGTGTTTGTATGGTAGGCTTTGATGTAGGAATTGCGATCGCAGCGCCAGTTTTAGGTTCAGTAGCCCAACAAGTCGGCTATCGCCACATCTTCGGCTTTGCTAGTGTTTTAACGTTTTTAGCAATTATTATCTTTCTTACCCAATGTAGTAAAGATTTACCTCATTCTTTGCGGTTTGCTTTGGGTAAAGGTAGAGATGTCTATGCTACAAAAATGTAGAAATACTGTTCGTCTGTTGCATAAAATTGTAGAGACGTAGCAGTGCTACGTCTCTACATTTCGCGGTAATCATTTCATCAAGACGGGCGAGGAGGGATTCGAACCCCCGACACCGTGGTTCGTAGCCACGTACTCTAGTCCACTGAGCTACACGCCCTTGCAGAATTAACATAATAACACATCTACTTAGACAATGCAAGATTTCAGTAAACCTAATTTGACTCATTTAGATGCCCAAGGACAAGCTCAAATGGTTGATGTATCTGGCAAAGTGCCAACTATTCGCCAAGCAGTAGCCGAAGGTAAAGTAAGGATGCTGCAAGCAACTTTTCAAGCCATTCAAGCCGGAAATCTGCCTAAAGGCGATGTATTAGGTACAGCTAGACTAGCGGGAATTATGGGCGCAAAACAAACATCGGCGTTGATTCCGTTATGTCATCCTTTACCTATTCAGAAAATAGAAGTACAAATTACCCCCGATTTGTCGTTACCAGGTTATGTAATTCATGCAACGGTTAAAACAAAAGCCGAAACCGGGGTAGAAATGGAAGCTTTAACGGCTGTATCTATTGCGGCGCTTACATTGTACGACATGGCAAAAGCTTTAGAAAAATCTATAGTAATTGAATCAATTTGCTTAATTAGCAAAACTGGCGGCAAATCTGACGACTATAGCTAGTATTTGCTACGCGATCGCCCTTAAAATTAACTGTAGTATCTAAATCTACTCCATGCCTCCTCGTTGGCCCCGCAAACCAGACCGTAAAGACCCAGCTTTTCGTAAGCTAGACGATAGAATGACCTTTGCTACCCATGTAGCGGCTTTTACCGCAATTAATTCGGGCTTGTGGTTTTTTCACAACTTTAAGTATGCTACTTGGGAGTGGTTGCCTTGGTTCACAGCCACTCATCTCGTCGTGCTACTATCGCATTTAATCTATATCAGTGCGATCGCTGATTATTCATCCGATACCCCATCTAAATCAACCTAAAGAGTAGAACAATCTTAGGCAAATAAGCGAAGATAGAATTATTTAATCCCTATCATGGCTCTTAACACTACTGAAGCAATAGAAAAACTTGCCGCAGAAATTGGCGAAAATGTTTACCTAGATATTGCTAAATGGCATTTATATCTATCTAATGCTCATTTACATACTCTACTTGCCGAACAGTTGTATCCAATTTTAAGCGCTAAATCCTTAGATGAAGACCGCGTTTTGCACATTTTGCAATCCATCCCAGTCAAAATTGGTGGTGGCAAAAAGGAAGTATCGTTAATTGACTTTATGCCTATGCAATGCCAGGTAATTTTGATGGATATTTTAGAAAAATATCAACGCAACTTGTAAGGATGTAAAACTGGCGTTGCTAATCAAAGGTAAGAATGGCAAGAAATGTTGCATTGCTATCGCCGTCCTAAATTGGGCAACGCCAAAACTATTGTTAGTACAATACGGTCGATTTTACCAAATCACGATTACAGTAGCCATAACGGAAGATTTGTAAAAGTTGGTATTGCTCAATTTTTTATTCAGTCAACGCAGACATTTTTCTTAAAATGTCTTGTATTATAGCGACGGATTCTGCTCAATATAAGAGCGTAGGGCGGAGTTGATTAGAGATTGGTAGCTCCCTTTACTTTTAAACCAATCTAGAATATCTCGATCTAGTTGAATTAGCGTGTCTTCTTGGCTAACAGGTTTTACTATTTTGGCTGTTTCCCAAAATTGTCGATCTAATTCAGGAATATCTGAAGTATCAATTGCTGTATCAGGTATACTTTGTAGTTCTTTAAGTCGACTGGGCGAGATACTCATAGTAGGTTGACCTTTCTTTGGGGGTGGCTTTTCGGGCAAAGATTAAGCGAGTTTTGCTGTTTCTGTCTGTATGGGCTACGGTAATAATTACAACTCCTTGAATTGCGCCAATACTCAGTTCTCTAATTTCTTCATAATAGTCGTACCGCTCATCAATTGAGGTGAAAACAACACCGTCAAATATTTCTGTAGCTTCTTCAAAACTAATACCGTGTTTTTGAATGTTTTGTTTGTTTTTATTTTTGTCCCATTCAAACTTCATTCAAATACACATAGTCCCTATAAAGTCAAGTTTAACCTTCCTAATCTCAATTTCCATAAAAGCACAATTACGGCGATTCACTGGATAAGCTGACACGGTGAGGCATCAACAAACAATCCTTCACCGTTAGCTTATCTACCAAGCTTTTGGCGGATTCTAGACATAAAAACATCAACTTCTGGCAACTTCATCTGCATTGCAATTAGAGCAAAAACCCCAAGTCCCACACCTCCAGCTAAAGTAAGCTGGACTAATTGCTCTTTGAATCCATCATCATTCCAAAACTGCTGTATTCCCCAAAGAGTTCCCCAACTAGCTAAACCAGCTAAAAAGCTACTTCCAGTCAAAGCCAAAATAGGCAAACTCCATTCAAGCCAGGGTAAACCGTGCAGTTTGCGATCTAGCATCCAAAATAACAGCAGCATCGATATTGTATTTACTACCACCGTTGCCAAAACTAAACCTGGTGCGCCGAGCATTTTAAAAAATACATAGGCAAAAATGATATTAAAAAATATGCTTACCATACTGATGCGAAAAGGTGTATCGCCATCACCCAAAGCATAAAATACTCTAATTAAAACATCGCGCCCTAGATAAACAAACATCCCAATTCCGTACATAACCAGTAAAGAAGACACCAATTGAGACGCATTGCGATCAAAAGCTCCGCGCTCGTATACTACTCTTACAATTGGTACAGCCAACGCGATCGTAATTGCCCCCAAAGGCAGCATAGTAATTGCTGTAAGTAATAATCCCTGACGGATGCGCCCTTTCAATTCATCCCAATCTTGAGGATCAGCAAGTCGGGAAAAAATCGGCAGCATTGGAACTAATATCACATTAGAAAGAATGCCCAAAGGTGTTTGAATCAACAAACCCGCGTATTGCAAAGCCGAAGCCGCTTGGGGAATATAGGAAGCTAAAATCAAAATCACGTACAAGTTAATATGACTCATCCCAGACGAAAACGTCGCCGGAGCCATAATTTTTGTAACTTCTTTTACTCCTGGCTGATTAAAATTAAAGCGCAGGCGCAAAGTACCCATACCTGACTTCCATTGTGCCGGAACTTGGATTAGCCACTGTAAAACCGCTCCGGCTAAAGTCCCCCAAGCTAAAACCGCTCCCCCTAGCATTGCGTATTGAGGCGTTGTAACTTTTGCCCCTAGCTGCCAAGCTAAAACACCCAATCCAATAATTACGGTAATGCTGGAAAATAGGGGGCTAACCGATGGTAGCCAGTACAAATTAGCCGCATTCAGCGTACCGAAACCAATGCCAATTAAACCCGCTAATAGAGCCATCGGAGCCATGATTCGCATTTGCCCAATCGCAATTCCCCTCACCTCTAATCCGTGAGGTGTAGTACCTAATCCCGGTGCTACTAAATCGATAATTCCTGGCGCGAAAAAAATCAAGGCGATCGTTACTAGCAATAGCAACCCACCAACAAAAGTTGTCACTGTCTCTACTAAAGGTGCAGCCTCAGATTTGGGACGTTTGGCTAAAACGCTGACGATCGCGCTATGAAAGGGCCCATTAATACCGCCTAATAGCACCAATAGAAAGCCGGGAATGACATAAGCATAGTTAAAAGCATCGGCAACCACACCAACACCAAACACCGCCGCGATCGCCTGAGTACGTACTAAACCAAAAACTTTACTAATTAACGTTGCCGCCGCAACAATTCCAGCAATTCCAGCTAGAGAGCGAGAGGGGGTTGATTTTGACACAAATATCTTTAAAAGTACCTTAACTGAAATCCCCATTGGGATTTATAGATAATACCGCTCTCTAGCACTGCGATCGGGGTGCTTGCCAACAAAGTATTACACCTATTGCCCTACGCAAAGAGTTTGAAGTTTCGGAGATTCCCCCAAAAACGAGGGGATATCTTGAAATCCTCTGGTTTAAAAGAGATTTCAGAAAATCGATACTTGTTACATCTTTTTAGCGCATTTCAATTGTCAACCCACAACGCGATCGCTAATTTTTGTTTATGCCTGTACCTAAAATAGTGTTCCACAAATTTACTAAGGTTTCTCTGGGTAAAAATCGCGGGATATTTGCAAGCACTTGATTTCTAATATCCCCTGGTACAATACTAGAATGCTTGTTCTTTAAGGCTTCTAAGGCTTCAATGACTATTACTTCTGGGGGCGTAGCGTTTGCTTCGGCGGCTTTAGCTAAAGCGCTAGGAAACTCTGCATCTGCAAAAAAGCTTGTGGGTGCTGGGCCAGGACAAACTGCAAGAATGTTGACGTTATAACGGCGATTTTCAGCCCACAAAGCCTCGCTAAAACTCAATACAAAGGCTTTACTAGCGGCGTAGACAGTGAAGTACGGCATCGGTTGAAATGCGGCGGTGGATGCCATATTAATTATTCCACCCAAATGGCGATCGCGCATTCCGGGCAAAAACTGATGAGTTAAGTCAACTAAAGCCAATATATTTAGTTGGACTATCTTAATTTGTTTTTCGCCGTCTCGCTCGGCAAAATCACCATAGTCACCAAAACCCGCATTATTAACCAACAAATCGATAATTATTCCTTTCTCATTTACCCTATCAAATACAGCTTTTGCGGCATTTGGTGCAGTCAAATCTTGAACAATAATCTCTACGTCAATTTTGTACTGTGATCGCAACTTTTGCGCTAATAATTGCAGCTTATCTTGCGATCGCGCTACCAAAACTAAATTCATTTGCCTCAGTGCTAATTCTTGGGCGAAAGTTTCCCCAATTCCTGCCGACGCTCCGGTAATTAAAGCTGTTTTCATTAATTAATCTTGTTTAAACTTTTTAAATCTTAACAATTTAAACAAAAAATACTCCATCAACTAGAGTTAAGTCTAAGATAACGTTTTGATAAAATCGTATAAATGATGGGCTAATTGGAGTTTGCTACAAGCAGGAATTTCTAATTGACGATTAGCGTCTATAAAAACGGCAGAGTTAGAATCGCTCCCAAAACCACTATTAGGTAAATCAATGGGGTTAGCTGCGATCGCATCTAAGTTTTTTGTCTGCAATTTCTGCAATGCTGGGGTGACAATATCCCCTGTCTGAGCCGCAAAACCTATCAAGCGTTGATGAGGCTGTTTTAAGCGCCCTAACTGGGTCACAATGTCCCTAACGGGTTCTAAAGGTAAGCTTTGAGGTAGGGATTTTTTGGGCAACTTGACGCTGCTATAAGTAGCTGGCTTTACGTCCGCCACCGCCGCCGCCATGATTGTAATATCAGCATCTGCAAAGTTATTTAACATTGCTTGACACATCTCGTCGGCGCTTACAACCTCAATTGCTTGAACTCCTAAAGGTATATTGCCACTAATCGGGGCGTGAACTAAAGTAACAATTGCTCCTCTATTTAAAGCTGCTTGGGCTAAAGCTAAACCCATTTTTCCTGTAGAAGGATTGCCAATAAACCGCACGGGGTCTAAATATTCTCTCGTTCCACCCGCACTAATTAATACTTTTTTCTCTAGCAAGTCTCGCTGTCCTTTGGCGTACAGAAGCGATCGCAAATTAGTAAAAATTTCCCTAGGTTCCGCCATGCGCCCCGCTCCCACGCGATCGCAAGCTAGTAACCCATCTCCCGTTTGCATGCCATAGTATCGCTTATCTGTCAACAGTTGCTGCCAGTTGCGCTGTACTGATAATTGCTGCCACATCTCGGTATTCATGGCAGGAGCAAGTAAAATCGGACAATTAGAAGCTAAAACAGTGTTAGTTAGCAGATTATCTGCCATACCGTGAGCTAGTTTAGCAAGAGTATTTGCTGTCAAAGGCGCAATAACTAAAATTTCTGCCCATTCGCCCAAATCTATATGTAGGGGGCGATTATAAATTGGTTGCCAAAAATCTTTATCGGTGTAAGCTGGATGACGAGCCAGAGTAGCTAAAGTTAAAGGCGTGATAAATTCTTGGGCGGAATCCGTGAGAATTACCCGAACTTCCGCCCCAGTTTTGAATAAAGTTGATACAAGTTCGCAAACTTTGTAAGCCGCAATACCGCCGCCTACGCCAACTAAAATTTTCCTACCGAGCATTTACAACTCGTCGCAAGGATCTAAGTCTAGTAAATAAACAAAAGGCTCTACCAATTCTGGACGATGGAAAGCGATCGCTCTGAGTAAATGCCAATCGTTTAATCCGTCAAAAGCATTGGTATAATTATCTTGCTCTAGACGCAAAGCTAGGTCTTCCACTTCCTGTGCAGACATTACAGAAATATCTTGTTTGGAAATGCTCAAAGTTTCGATCATTACTCGCGCCTCCAGCAACATTTAAGTGCAGTAGATATTACATTGCTGTAACCACCGTATCTATTCTAGTTGCATAAGTGAAATTGTGTAATTAAATTGTCGCTGTTGTTTATAACTATACCGACGTTAAAACGGCATCGCTAGAGCTACTAGCTTTTGCCTGGGGTTGGACACAGTATACTTCACAGGAATTATTGGGACTTTCAATTAGCTTAATTTTGTGTAATTGCGCGCCTAATTCCTGGATAGGAAGTCGCAACAAATCTTGAATACGGACGGCGATATTTTCCGCCGTTGGCACGACATCATTAAAGTAAGCAATATCTTTGTTTAAAAAAGTATGGTCGAATGGCTCAATTACTTGCTCGTCGATAACAGATTGCAAAGCGCCTAAGTCAACTAACATACCTGTTCTAGGGTCAATTTCGCCTTTTACTGTCACTTCTAAGTGATAATTATGTCCGTGACCGTTGGGACGAGCGCATTTCCCATAAATTTCGACGTTTTCATCATAACTAAGATCGGGATGCGCGAGACGATGAGCGGCGCTAAAGTGAGTGCTGATAGTTAAATAAGCTTCCATACCGTTTCCTTGATAATCTGCCCAAAGTTGAGGGTGTTCAAATAGTTGAATATTGACTAGAGGTAAATGAGACTCTAGCTTTTGCCAGATAATTCGGGCAATATTTTCAGTCGTAGGCAAAGTTTGCTGAAATTCTGACCAAGCATCATTAAGGTAGGAATAATCTAACTGGTTGGTAATTTCGCGCTTAATTACCTGTTTGACTTCCGACAAATTCATTACCATACCGTAGCGATCTAATTCTCCGGCGATCGCCACGTACAATACATAATTGTGTCCATGTCCAGGATTGCGGGTACATAAACCAAATAGTTGATTATTTTCAGCTTCGCTTAATTCTGGCAACCAATAGGAT
>QQTW01000078.1_pt1 | contig 51582 bp, 42 predicted proteins | sample 1904831 | NCBI WGS metagenome assembly QQTW01 (sample SAMN09435610, study PRJNA476489) | Subsurface metagenome, whole genome shotgun sequencing project.
CAAATGCCTATCTCGAATACACAAAAGACTTGACAAAAGGGAAGATTACTATACCGTCTCCCTAGAAGAATTGGTAGCTCAAATTAACCAATCAATTGAAACGAATGTTGACAGTATTAATCAGGGAATCAGTAATTACCTTGACGAAGATTTTCAGCAGCGAATAGATGTATTTTTTGAGTCTCTTGATGGTTATCTCCGTAACTACAGAGACAGTTTGAGGCAGGCACAGGCCGATCAGCAGCTTTCTCTTGAACAAAAGGAGAAATTGGTAAATGAACTTTGTTCATTGATGCCAGAGGCTACTGAAAAAGTCAGAACAGCAAATGCCTATCTCGAATACACAAAAGACTTGATGCCCGGTAAATGATGACTACTATTTCATATCCCCATGAATCAAGCAGATTAACACAAAACACAGGTATCTCTAGCAAGTCACCCGTCAGCTTGAGGAACTCCAGCGACGAGTGCCTGTAGTTGGCGATAAAACCCTATTAACCTAATCAATGGGATTTAGGTTAGCAAAGACATCATTTGCGATCGCAAGCGTAGGGTTCCTTTGGGTAGCTAGCTGATACATTGGATGGGAGCGATCGCCAAGGCTGAATAAATATTCAAAAAGGGTGCGATCGCCAAGCCTATGACACGCGATCGCACCCTCCATACTCCTAGGCTCAGCCTGGAAACTAGAGGTAAATTAATACCCGCCTTCTTCTTCGTACTCTGGCTGCTTGGTTTTCTTGGGAATATTAATCGGCTTTGGCTCATCATCCCAAGCGTCGCCTTCTAGCTCATCGTAGTCTACTTCTTCGGCGTATTGCTTCGGCTGATAGGGTTTTGGTTCGGGATACCTGGGGGGTGGTGGTGCTTGATAGCGATCCGCTTCACTCCAGTTTTCTTCTTCCTCTAATTCATCCTCGTACCGAACTGGTTCGTACTGACGCTGTTGGCGTAGAGGCTGAGGTTGAACTTGGGGTTGCACTGTCTCATATTCGTAATCATCCTCATCCCAGGCTTCCTGTACCGCAGGCTGAGAAGTACGAATAGGTTGTGGTTTTGGAGCCTGTAAAGGTACACCACTACTGAGTTGATTTTCTGGTTTAATCGTAGTGGGGGTATAGTATCCTTCTTCTTCCTTTTCCCAAGGTGCTTTACCAATACCTAGCCGTTCGAGTACTCCTACAGTTAACTGCTGTACTTTTTCTTCCGCACCCTCGAACACGATCAGCCGATTCGGGCCAGTGCTGATAATCTCTTCAATGGGTAGCTCGTAGGTACTCAAAACTTGATCGGGAATTTGGGGATAACCGAAAGAAGCAATAATCAGCGAGTTGATTATACCTGTCTCGCCGTTAAAGCTGAAGCCGCGTACTCGTCCTAACAGTTGACCTGTTTCGGTGATGACTTCATAGTTAATCAAATTACTATATAAGTCAACGTCGATATCTTCTATGACATCTTCGTTATCGACTAAGATCACATCCCCAATCTTGCTGATGCTACTAAGATACATATACCGGGGTACGCTGGCGATCGCGATCAGGTTGTCTCGCAAACTTAGAGCTACAACCTCTCGTCGATCAATGTCCACCCATAATTGATTTACCACCCCTAGTACTTTGGCGCTATCATCCGCGATCACCTTTGTGTTCAAGATGTCGGAGCGTTTAAAATTGTTTTCAGAGGTCATTGCTTTGCTGAGTCCCGATCTCGAATCCGGTTTACGATCGATATAAATGATCGAATGCGATCGATCAATACTATTATTAACAAAACCCTAAACAGAGTTATCTAAGGGTTACAATTTCATTCCTAAGACTTGGGTATAAGCTCCTCGCGCTTGCGTGACACCTATAGTACGTTCGGCAGATTCTATCATGGGTCGGCGCAGACTAACTACGATAAACTGAGCTTGTTCAGCCTGCTGTTCAATCATTCTAGCTAATCGTTCTACGTTTGCTCCATCTAGAAACATATCAACTTCATCAAAAGCATAAAAAGGTGAAGGACGATAGCGTTGCAAGGCAAAAATAAAGCTAAGTGCTGTTAAAGATTTTTCTCCCCCAGACATGGAAGCTAACCGCTGCACTGGTTTACCTTTGGGATGAGCAACTAAGTTAAGTCCACTGTTAAATGGTTCTTCGGGATCGTCAAGTTGCAGGTAGCCATCACCCTCTGATAAGGTGGCAAAAATTGACTGAAAGTTTTGATTAACGGCATCAAAGGCTTCTTGAAAAGCACGTTGCCGTAAAGTAGTAAAGTTTTCTATCCGTAGTAGTAATTCTGTACGCTCACCTTCTAATGTCGATAATTTTTGACTGAGTTCCTCCAGTCTGGCATTAGTACGTTCGTATTCTTCCAGCGCCAACATATTGACTGGTTCCATCGCTTCCATGCGCTTGGTGAGACTTCGCAACTCCTTTTGTAGCTGTTCTAAATCTACTTTTTCTGGTACTTCTGGAAGCGGTGATGGTAATTCAGGCGCTTGAATTTGAATCTGACTTTGTAAGTTTGTCAGTTCCTCCCGTCGGCTAAACTGAGTTTCTTGGAGTTTTTGCTGTTGCCATTCCAACTGTTGTAGATTCAGATGTAAATACCGCAGTTTCTGTTCGACGCGATCGCGTTCCTGTCTTTGGGTTTGCATCCGAGATTCCAGTTGAATCAGATCGGCACGAATTTGTTCTAAATGTTCGTTAATTTCTGTTAAGTGAGTATTGACTTCTGTTTGCCGACCCTTAATTTCTAACTCCTGCTGTTGATGCTCCTGCGATCGCTGCTGACATTCTTGAATTTTTTCTTGCAAGCGCTGGATTTGATTTTCCAGATCTTTTAACTGTTGCTGTGCATTACGCAGTGCTTCAATCCGCTGTTGCAACTGTTGCTCTTGAGTTCTAATTGTTGCCTGAATTTGTTGCCACTGGCTATTAGTTTGAGATTGTTCTAATTCTGCCAAAGCTTGCTTTAGCTGTTGTAGCTGTGCCTCCCCAAGTGGTAGATCTCGATCTAAAATTTGCAGCCGAGATTGTGCGGTAGTTACTTGTTGGGTGTTTTGGGAAAGCTGCGATCGCGCTTGTTCTAGCTGCTGAGTTAAATTCCTAATTTCTTTGTGTAACTGTTCCTTGTAAAGCTGATTTTCCCGCAGCCCCGCTCTTGCTTCTGCTAGTTCCTGAGATAGATGTTTTACCTTCACAGCTAAGGTATTAATTACCTCTGTACAACGAGCTAGAATCCGCTCAATTTCTTGCAAGCGATCGCGCAATTGTACAGACGGGAGATCTCGCGTCTCTACTTCGCTCGTACCAAAATGCAGCCCAGAACCTTGACTGATACTACCGCCAGTCATCGCCCCGCTAGCTTCTAGCAGTTCCCCTGCCAAGGTTACAATACGTTGTTGCCCTAAATTGCGTTTTGCCGTATCTATATCGGCAAATACGACTGTAGAGCCGAAAACGTAAGCAAATACATCTCGATAGCGGCGATCGCACTCAATCAAATTAATCGCATAGTCAATATATCCATTGGCGTATTGTAAAGACGACGTAGGTGAAAATCTTGGAGACTGAATTTTGTTCAGAGGTAAAAAAGTTGCCCTACCAGCTCTTTTTTGCTTCAGCAGTTCAATCCCCGCAGCAGCAACACTGTCATCTTCTACTACTAAATGCCCCAACCGCGCTCCTGCTGCAATTTCCAAAGCTAGTTGATAGCGGGGTTCAACTTTCCCTAACTGGGCGATTAATCCACATACGCCACCTAACCCTGATTGGAGGATGACTTTGGTAGCATAAGTTCCTTGGGTTTCTTGCAGCGCTTGGGATTGGGCTTCTAGCTTATCCAAGGAGCGTTGTTTTTCCCTTTGCTCTTGCAGTAAGCGATTTTGAGTTTGCTGCTGGATTTGCAGTTCTGCTTCTGCGGCTGCTAAAGACTGGGATATGGACTGAATAGAATTTACCCCAGTTGATAAAAGAGTTTCTAACTCGGTTAGCCCATTTTGTTTCTCGGCAAGTTCTGGCTCTACAGTTTGAATTAAAAGAGTTTGCTCGTGAATTTGACGCTCTAACTGGCTCGATCGCTCTTTTAACTGAGCTTGTTCTGTGCGTTGTGGTTCCAGAGTTTGCAGCAGAGCTTCGATTTGGCGGTTGAGGGCGGCTTGTTGCTGCACCCAAGCCTCACTAGCATCGGCGATCGCACTTGCTTCTATTCGACTTCTATCCAGAGCTTGTTGGGCTTCATCCCGCTGTTGTTGTAGCGAAGCAATTAACTGTGTCTCTACCCGCTGTTGTTCCTGCTTGAGTTGTTCAGATTCACGCTGATGTTGTTGGATTTCTAGCTGTTTTTGTGCGATCGCATTGATGGTATTTTCGTAGGCATTTTTTAACTCGCGTTGGCGATTTTGCAGTTGTCGGCGTTCGGCTTCCTGAGTAGCAAGGGTAGATTGTAAAGATAAAAGTTCTTCTTCTCCCAGAGTTTTTACTTGAGCATTAAGTTGGTTGAGTTCCTCTGTTACCCTTTGAATATCTAAGTTGAGCGAAGCTAGCTGGGTGGTTGACTCAGCTAAAGTGCGATCGCCTGTTTGAATTTGCTCAACCAACTTTTCTTGTTGTTGTTGAAGCGACTTCCAAACTAAAACGATTTCCCATTGCTGCTTTTGTTGATATTCCATCCGCAGCTTTTGATATTTTTCAGCTTGAATGCGATCGTGAGACAGGCGATCGCGTTGGGTAACTAATTCTTTTTCGACAATTTGACAGCGCTCCTCTCGCTCTTTAACTTCATTTAATGTTTCTTTAGCTTGGAAGATTTTGCGATCGTAAGTCGCCACCCCTGCCAATTCATCAATAATTTCCCGTCGTTCGCGCGGATTCATCGAAATAATACTTGTAACATCCCCTTGCAGCACGACGTTGTAGCCTTCGGGATAAACTCGCAGCTGACTTAGCTGTTCGTGGAGTTCTGTTTGGGTACAAGACGAGCCGTTGATGTAATAAGTCGAAGTGTAAGTGCCTTGGCGGGTAACTCGTAGCTTGCGGGTGACAGTCCATTCTTGAGAGGGGACAGCCCGCTCCCCCTTCCCTGGTAGGGAAGGGGGCTGGGGGGTTAGGTGTGAGTTTTCTGTATTATCCCCGTGTCCGTTCTGATTCCCGTTTCCGTTGTTAGTTGTCAAATGTCCATTGCTACTAACTTCTGGTTCCTGCTCATCTTCCAAGTTAAAGGTGACTGTAACGCTAGCTTCTACGGTGGAGCGTCCGCGATTGCTTTGGTCGTGATTGACCAGATCGGGTAGGCGTTCTGCCCGCATTCCCCTAGAGCTAGCAAGCCCAAGGGCAAATAGCAGGGCATCTAGGATATTAGATTTACCCGATCCATTGGGGCCTGAGACAACAGTAAACCCAGGTAGCAGTGGAATTTTGGTCGTCCCACCGAAGGATTTGAAGTTGGATAGTTCGATGCGCTTGATATAGACCATGTATGCTGGTCAGTTGGGATTTGAAGAACAAGTGTATCAGAGGAATATTGCCCAACAGGTTAGCACGGGAAGTATGGAGATCGCAGATAGTTGAACCGCCAAGATGCCAACAAAGAGGTAATACCATTTGGTATGGCTGCTACAAATGGAATTGCGCGTACTTCCTAATATTGAGCATTTCCCAATTCCATTATCTGAAATCCAAATCCCTGCTTTTGGAGTATGAACCGATACACCAAGAATGGTAACTATAGACTATATGAGAGTAAAAAGGTAATTTTAAATCAATGGCTTATCCCAGCCTAGAAGAAATTTCGGCTCAGCTAGAAAGCTCTGATTCGCGCGATCGAATGTTGGCGCTTGCATCCCTACGTCGTGTTCCATCAGCTGAAGCTGTTCCTTTAATTAAAAAAGTCTTAAATGACGAAATTTTGCAAATTCGGTCGATGGCAGTCTTTGCTTTAGGCATCAAACATACGGAAGAATGTTATCCGATTTTAGTACGCTTACTCGAAACAGATCCAGATTATGGCATTCGAGCAGATGCTGCTGGGGCGCTGGGATATTTGGGCGATATCAGAGCCTTTGAACCCCTGGTTAGGGCTTTTTATGAAGATACAGAATGGCTAGTACGCTTTAGTGCAGCAGTTTCGCTAGGTAATCTCAAAGATCGGCGGGCGCGGGATGTGCTGCTGCAAGCGTTGGATAGTGACGAAGTAGTGATACAACAGGCTGCTATAGCTGCTATAGGTGAAATTAAAGATATCGAATCTGTCGATGCCATCCTTCGTTTTGCCCAATCAGAAGATTGGCTCGTGCGGCAACGTCTAGCAGAATCACTGGGTAATCTTCCCAGTCCCAAAAGCATTTCTGCCCTAAAATACCTCGAAAAAGACAGTCATCGTCACGTCGCTGAAGCTGCTAGAATTTCCCTCCAACGACTCGGTGAGTGACAAGAAAATGATGAATGATGAATGATGAATGATGAAATATCTTTTTTTAGCATTCAGCATTTATCATTCATCATTCACCTGCCTCTTGCTACCCTAAAAAAAGGAATTTTAAGAATTATTGACTTAGGATCGGTTGATTGATGAATATTCAAGATTTTTTTGAACTAAGCTCTGGTAAGTGGTTTTCACATCGTACCAGTCACCATCTGGCTTTTAAGCAATCCGAGGATGGCAAATCAGATATCGCCATTGAAATGCTGCCACCGGATCATCCAGAGGTTGTCAAACTCTGTCAGCAGTATGAAATAGACCCAAATGCTGCCACTTGTGGAGCGCGAGTTACCTGGAACGGCACGATGGAATGGGATGAAGAAAAACACTCTGGTTCCACAGTGTTAGTGCCAGTACCCGATGCCGATAATCCCAATGAAGGCAAGCTACTACGTGAAATGGGTTATGCCGAAAAGACACCAGTGGCTGGTCGCTACATTATGGGGAGCGATAAAGCACTGACGTTGATTACTGAATATGAAACCATGTCTTCGGAAGAACGGCTATGGTTTGCTAGCCCCAATCTCCGGATGCGCGTTAGTACCTTGAAGCGCTTTGGGGGCTTTAGCATGGCTTCTTTCACCTCTGAAATTCGCATGGGAGGAGTGCAGCCCTCAGAGCGAGCAATGGAAGCGTTTAATCAGGCGTGAGAAAAAAATGAAGGATGAAGTACAGACGTAGCACTGCTACGTTTGTACATAGTGCTACGTCTGTACATAGTGTGAAGTGCGTAAGCGTCGCGGCGCGTAAGCGCAGTATGAAGTGTGAAGATTTAAATTTCAGCTTTCATCCTTCATCCTTCATCCTTCATCCTTGCTGCCTTCAGCCTTTAGCTTAGTCCCTAATTGTGCTGAGAAATTGCTTTGAGCTTGGTGTAAAATTCGGAAGACTTGGTTGTCTGTGGGCTAAACTGTCGAATTGGTTGCTGACTGCCACTACTAGACAACGCTGGCAACAGATTACGCGCTTTTGACTTGTGGTTATGGTGGTTACTAATTTGACGATGCTTGCTTTGGGTTGGTGCAGCACTCATTTGTTTGGTTGCAGGTACAGTCTTGGCAGTGATGTTAATAACTTGAACTGAGGTTGACTCAACAGTGTCAACGCCAGGTTGTACCATAGCAAAGCAACGATCGCTGTTGTTTAAATTACCTTTGTTAACGGTGTCATTGTTCAAACGATCTGCTGCCTGGGAAATTAGGTGATAAGAATTAGCTGTAAGATTAGGTTGCCTAGTGAGTCTTGGCTGAATATTCCCACAGACGAGGCGTTCAAATTCACAGTTGAAATGAGGCAGCACCTGACCCCGCCGCTGCCAGACACCTAAAATCTGCTCAACAGAAATTGCTTTATAACGACCTTGATACAGTGCCTCGATCGCAGCCAACCGCACCCAACTTGCAGGATAGTAACGCAGCCAATGCTCAACTAATTCACGGGCAGAATAACCGCCCAAGTCAAAAATGTAGTGTAGTAATAACGCTACTGTGCAATCAGCAGTTGTATCCCAAGCTTTTGTCAACATCAGCTAATTAGCATGATAATAATAAACTTATACATTTTGATCCCAATGCATAACTTCTGGCTTATTGCCTAACTCTCTAGAGGGATTTTAGGACTATATATGTCAGAAATTAAGATAATTAATCATGTTTTAACAGCACCCGAAGATAGGTTTCTCTTTGCTTTCCTCGGCATGACCTGGCAAGTGCGATCGCGCTTAATTCCTGGGTAGTTTGAGAGATACTATATGGTAAATACAAGGCTTGTGCAAGTAGTTTAGGCGTTTTGAAGTAAATGTACAGATTATACAAAAATATCGCTAGTTGGTTATTTAGTAGTAACAATGAAGGGGCTGATTTGTGATATAAACCTTATCAGCCAGCCCGATCGCGCTGTAGTCTACCAAAAAAAACTCAAAGCCTAGGTAGAATATAGGGATTAACCAAATCATCAACTGCATCAATAATTAAAATTGAGCTTGCGTGGAAGCGCGATCGCGCTTTTCCCAAGAGCGCGGAACATTGAGTCGAACGTTAGAACAATCTTCAGAAGTCGGAGTCGAGTGCCATGCTGTCGGTAAGCCAAGCAGAGGCAATTATTTTAGATTTAGTGCAACCTCTGGATGAACATCGGGATGGAGAGAGTGTTTCTTTACTCACAGCAATTGAGCGTATTCTCGCAGCGCCAGTAGTAAGCAAGTTGGATTTTCCCCACTGGGACAACTCGGCGATGGATGGGTATGCAGTGCGCCATGAGGACGTGCAGCACTGTAGTGAAGATATGCCAATTGTTCTGGAAATTGTCGAAGAAATTCCAGCAGGGCGATCGCCACAAAAGACAATTCGATCCGGTGAAGCAGCACGTATTTACACGGGTGGAGTCATGCCATTGGGTGCTGACACAGTTGTGATGCAGGAACAGACACGGCGAGAGGGAAGTGTCGTAAAGATTTTAGCAGCCCCAGAACTACGATCTTTTGTGCGGCATCAAGCTTCTTTCCATCAAGCAGGCGCACCATTGTTGTCTGCCGGAGTTATGCTTCAAGCAACTCAACTTGCCGTATTAGCTGCTGCCCAGTGTACTCAGCTCAAGGTCTATCGTCGTCCCCGCGTGGCAATTTTATCTACAGGCGATGAACTGATCCACCCCGATCGAGTTTTACAACCCGGTCAGATTGTAGATTCAAATCAGTACGCCCTTACAGCACTGGTGACACAAACCGGGTCAGAACCGTTGCAAATGGGGATTGTTCCCGATCGCCCCAAGCTACTGACAAGAGCAATCAAGAGCGCGATCGCTTCTTCTGATGTAGTGCTTTCTTCCGGTGGTGTCTCAGTGGGCGATTATGACTATGTAGAGGAAATTATCGCGTCTCTAGGCGGTGAGATTCATATTCGTGCTGTGGGGATCAAACCAGGTAAACCGCTCACTGTAGCTAAATTTGCTGCAACTGATGCAACTAATCACAAACCTGTATTATATTTTGGTCTGCCAGGAAATCCGGTTTCCGCTTTGGTGTGTTTTTGGCGGTTTGTCCAACCCGCACTGAGAAAACTGTCTGGCTTGGTTCGCAGCTGGGAACCAGTATTTTTACAGGCGCGATCGCAATACGATCTACATTCAGATGGTAAGCGGGAAACCTACCTCTGGGGACAGCTACACTTAGTTAACGGCTATTACGAATTTCACCTAGCAGGTGGTAGCCACAGTTCCGGCAACTTAATTAATTTAGCTCAAACCAATGGTTTGGCTGTACTACCTGTGGGGCAAACTTTCCTCCCCGCCGGAGAACAGGTAAAGGTTTTAAAAGTTGGTTCTCCAATAGTTTAATTTGTCCTTTGTCCTTTGTTATTAGTCCTTGTCCTTTGTTATTTATTTAACATCAGCGGTTCTGATCTAATATCTAATACCAATGACAGCTTTTATCCTCTTTTAGCATTAGGACGCACTGTAAACCAATTAGAAGGGTGGGCAATGCCCACCCTACAAGGAATTTATCGAAGACTAACTGAAAGCTTTTATCCTCTTTTACCATTAGGACGCACCGTAAACCAATTAGTTTTAGCTAAAGCTAACTGCTCATCTGTGACTTTCGCCCCAGTAAGAATAGCTCCGCACAAATTTGCGCCTCTAAGGTTGGCGTTGTTCAGATAAGCATAGCTCAGATCTGCGCCACGCAAATCTGCCCCAGATAGATCGGCATGACTGAGATAAGCTTTGCTCAATTTTGCGTCTTTCAAAATCGCTTGGTTGAGATTAGCTTGCCCAAAATCGCTATTGCACAAATTGGCTTTTTGAAGATTTGCGCCACCTAGCTTAGCAGCATGGCAATTAATTCCTGATAAATTTTTTTCTTGCAAGTTGAGGGAACTCAAGTCTTTTGAACTAAAGTCACGCCTACCGCTAACATAGGCAGTAAGCAAACTGTTGCTATCCATCCGAGTGACTTCTTTAACCTTGTTGGAGCCACTGGGATTAGAAGTTTTTGTTGCTGCAATACCAATTTTGTTTGTTACCAATTGCTGACGTGTAGCTGTAGCAGCCATACCTAATGTTTCTGGTGACTTATCTCGTCGCGCCCGAATTGCTTCTGCTCTGGTAGCAATAGATGGAGCAGTGTAGCTATTTGAGCGCTCTTGAGTTGAGCTAGAACTATTTCGCTTAGTAGGTTGAGTTGCCATACCTTTGGCAATGCTCTCAAGGTATGGTTCTAGCTCTAGTGCTTTGAGAACATCTTGAGCAGATTGGTAACGATGGCGAACAGATGCCTCCAGCATTTTCTTTAACACATTAATCATGTGTTGACTCAGATGCACTTCTTTCTCCCAGTGCATTTCCCCAGTCTTGGAATTGTAATCAAAGTCTTTGGGTGATTTCCCGGTTAATAGGTAAAGACAGGTTATGCCGACAGCGTAAACATCGCTGGCGTAGACTGGACGCATGGCGATTTGCTCTGGAGGCGCAAATCCAGCAGTACCAACTGCAAAGGCAGTATTGGCACTATTTTCATGTTGATTGCCCAATGTATGGGTGACTTGGTTTTTGACTGCGCCAAAGTCAATCAGCACCAGCCTGCCGTCTTCGCTGCGGCGAATCAAGTTGTTTGGTTTTATGTCTCGGTGAATTACCTGCTGACTATGGATGTATTGCAATATCCCTAAGATTTCGCTTAAGAATTGCTTTACCCCTGCTTCACTCATCGGGCCGTTGCGTTTAATTTCTTGCTGAATTGTCCAACCGTTGACAAATTCCTGAACTAAGTAAAATTGGTGGTTATCTTCAAAGTAATCTAATAGCCTTGGCACTTGCGGGTGATTACCAATTCTGCCCAGAGTGTTAGCTTCTCTAGCAAAAAGTTCCCGCGCCATTGTTAAAACTTCTGGTGTATTTGTGGTGGGACGCAGTTGTTTAATAACACAGACTGGTTCACCTGGTAAGCTCTCATCCTTAGCTAAAAAAGTGGCTCCAAAGCCGCCTTGTGCTAAGGCTCGCATTACAGTATAACGATCGCGCAGCTTTATTAGCAGCGAACCACAAGACTGACACGTTTGGCTGGAATCTGGGTTTTGTGGATGGGAACAAGACGGATTGAAGCAGTAGCTCATAAGAGCATTAATCCTAACTAAAAGGAATTACATGGAGCGAATGCACCTTAATTAAATTATTGGGTTAGATATCTTTGGTTCGCTAGGTAATTCTTGCGGATATTGCTTGAAGAGTTGCTAAAGTTATTTTGCGTGAAAATACGGTTTTAATCAGCTTTTGGTTAACTTGAGTTAACAATAATGGGTCAGTAATTTTACTTAGAATAAAACTACAACTTATTAGTTACTGCGGCTTTCGAGCAAAGTACATCGCCTGGACTTAATTACGGCTTACGACTTACGACTTAGGGCTTAGCTGGACAGATTATCGGTAGAGGATTGGAATAAGATTTCAGTTCACAGCCAATGCGCAAACCTCTTGTTGTCAAACTGTCTCAGTTTAAGCGATCGCTACCAAAATATTGTCTTCACCCCTAGTTTACTCTTAAAGGGGTGCTTATAATTATGACAGCTTTGGGACAGTCCAAGCTCCATAAATTACTATTGATATGGACGTAACTGGATTCGAACCAGTGACCTCTACGATGTCAACGTAGCGCTCTAACCAACTGAGCTATACGTCCGCAAGATTTCTATTATAGCGCAAGTCTAAGTGAAGTTGCAAATATTGATGGCGATCGCGATCAGCCGATTCAGGCAGTTAAATCTACAATAGTTAGCCTGCCTAAGCGATCGCCAGGAACACTATGCTGAAGGTTGTTTGACTATTAAATGTAAGTCTCATCTTATATAGATCCACAAGGAAGTAGGCATTAGCCAAAAACTCCTTTGGGTAGGGGCGTTATGGATGCGCCCCTGTTAAAAACAGGTTTATCCACCCAAAGGAGAAAACAGGTAGCTAATGACTTAGACTGCTACAGGTTGAGGATTGTTCTGTTGGTTCTGTTGCAACAGACTAGGGTCAATCTGGATGTTTAATGCCTGCGCAACGCGCTGACCGTAATCCACATCAGCCCGGAAGAAGTGGCACAGTTGCCGCATTTGGATATCTTGCCTTGCTCCACTCAATGCCCCTGCGATTGCCCCGGCTGTCCGGTTCTTCTCGTCTTCTGAAAAGATGCGCCAGAGGTTGCCTGCCTGGGTATAGTCATCTTGGTCGCGGGATTCATAGCGATCGGCAACTACATCGCCAAGAGATAGCCCAGGATCTCGGTATTGGGGTGCTTCTTTGGGAGCGCTGCTGTCGCTGTTGGGATAATAATTCGGGCTGCTGCCACCATAGCCAGTAGAGAAAGCACCATCTCTCTGGTAATGCATCACTGGGCAACGAGGCTGGTTGACGGGCAGTTGCTGGTAGTTCGTGCCAATGCGGTAACGTTGAGCATCTGGATAGGACATCAGTCGTGCTTGCAACACTTTGTCAGGGCTGGGGCCAATTCCTGGCACAAATACGGAGGGGCTAAACGCAGCTTGCTCAACTTCAGCAAAATAGTTTTCGGGATTGCGGTTTAGCTCAAGAACACCAATCTCCATTAGCGGATACTCATTGTGGGGCCAAACCTTAGTCAGGTCGAATGGGTTCCACTGGAAGGTTTTCGCCTGTTCCTCAGTCATTACCTGAACTTTGACTGTCCAACTCGGATACTCGCCCCGCGCGATCGCTTCAAATAAATCGCGTTGATGCGATTCGCGGTCAATACCGATGAGATTGGCAGATTCTTCTCCTGCCATACACTTGATGCCCTGACGGGTCTTGAAGTGGAATTTGCACCAGAACCGCTCACCTGCTGCATTAACAAAGGATAAGGTGTGGCTGCCATAACCGTTCATGTGGCGGTAACTGGCGGGCAAACCGCGATCGCTAAACAAGATTGTAATCTGGTGCAGCGACTCAGGGTTGAGCGACCAAAAATCCCATTGCATATTAGCATCCCGCAGGTTAGTTTGCGGATGGCGTTTTTGGGTGTGAATGAAGTTGGCGAACTTATGCGGATCGCGGATGAAGAACACGGGCGTGTTATTACCCACTAGATCCCAATTGCCTTCTTCTGTGTAGAACTTGACGGCAAAGCCCCGCACATCACGCTCAGCATCGGCAGCGCCTCTTTCTCCAGCAACGGTAGAGAAACGCAAAAATAGCTCTGTTTGCTTGCCTACTTCCGAGAGAAACTTCGCTTTGGTGTATTCAGGAATGGCACGAGTGACAGTGAACGTTCCATACGCACCAGAACCTTTGGCATGAACGACTCGTTCTGGAATCCGCTCTCTGTTGAACTGCTGCATCTGCTCCAGAAGCTGCACATCCTGCATCAACAGGGGGCCTCGCGGGCCAGCGGTGATTGAGTTCTGGTTATCAAAAATCGGGCAACCTGTTGCCGTCGTTAACTTCTTATCTTCACTCATGCCAACTATCATTCCTTTGATTGAGATTACTAACAGCCATACCAACGATGAGCTATTAATAATGTAGTCATAACGACTACGAGTTGACAAGGGTGCTGGAAAATATTTTTATCATTCGCGCACAGTGATTAGGCGATCGCACCTGATGGATTAGCTTTTGGCGATCGCAACAGTTGCAGCAATACAACCATAAACAGAGGGTGCTGCAAAGGCATCCGTAACAACTAGTAGTGTTTGATAAATTTGTTTTTTTTCAGCCAAAATATGTTATATTTAACACCCCCATAGATAGAGCAGTTGGCGCTAAAAGATTGGTTAAAATTTGTTAATAAAAAGTTAATAATTATAGCTAAGTAGAATGTCAACTGCTTTAATTACAGGCGCATCGGCTGGTATAGGTGCTGTTTTTGCTCAACAGTTAGCTGCGCGTCAGACAAATCTTGTTTTAGTGGCTCGTTCAGAAGATAAACTCAAACAGCTAGCAACTCAGTTGCAGGCACAACACAATATTCAAATAGAAGTTATAGTTCAAGATTTGACTGCGCCAGATGCCCCTAAAAATATATTTGAAACAGTTTCCCAAAAGGGGATAGCGATTGACTTGTTGATTAATAATGCTGGTTTTGGCGATTATGGTGATTTTGCCGAATTAGACGGAGAGCGGCAAGTCAAGATAATACAGTTGAATATCTTGGCGCTAGTAGATTTAACCCACAAATTTTTGCCAGGAATGCGGCAGCGGCGCTCTGGGAGTATTGTCAATATGTCCTCAACCGCAGCCTTTCAAGCGATGCCTTACTTTTCTGTCTATGCTGCTAGCAAAGCTTTTGTCTTGAGTTTTAGCGAAGCATTGTGGGCAGAGAACCGTAGTTATGGGGTGAAGGTTTTAGCAGTTTGTCCTGGCCCTACTGATACGAAATTTTTCCAAGACGCTAAGTTTCCGCCAATTTTAGCAAATACCGCAGCACAGAATTACATCTCCCCAGAATTGGTGGTGCGCGAAACTCTTCAAGCATTAGAACAGAATCATCCTAGCGTTGTCCCTGGAATCAAGAACCAAATACAGGTAAACATACCCCGGTTTTTGCCACGAGAAGCTTTACTTAGTATTGTGGCAAATCTGTTCAGGACAGGAAGGAGTTAAGGGCTAGGGGATTTCCCTCATGAGCGACTGCGGAAAGGATTTCCAAGGCAGTCCTTTGAGTGGTGCCGCTGTTGTTAAAAGTGCTGTCGGCTTGAAGCAACGAGCGTTCCGTTGAAGTACGTGGCGTGATTTTGGCTTGACCTTTCTCCTTGTCGCCTTTTCGTCTTGTTGCCTTGTCGCCCTTGTCGAATTGGGGTTGCAAGCGGTAGCCGATACCATGCACAGTTTCAATTAAATTCCCAGAGGCTCCTGCTGCTTTAAGTTTCTGCCTTAATCCTTTGATATGGGTGCGAACAGCTTCTTCGCCAGGGGCATCTTCATATGACCAAAGGTGATCTAGAATCATGCCGCAGCTAAACACCTGACGATTATTTCGCAAGAAAAGTTCTAAGAGTGCGTATTCTTTTGGAGTTAATGCAATAATTTTTGTATTATAAGTTACTTCACAACTGCTAGGGTCAAGTCGTAATTTTCCCCACTCTAGTACAGGTTTGGAGATGGTGTTACCCCGACGTAGGAGCGCTCTGACGCGGGCAACTAACTCCTCTGTATCAAAAGGTTTAACTACATAGTCGTCTGCGCCTGCATCTAACCCTACCGCTTTATCATGACTGCGATCGCATCCTGTCAACAACAAAATCGGCATTCGCCAGTCATTAGCCCGCAGCCGCCGACAAAGACTAATGCCATCCAGTTTAGGTAGCATTACATCCAGAATAATTAAGTCATAGTTGAAAGTTTCAATTAAGTTCCAACCTGCCTCACCATCCATAGCAACTTCAACTACGTAGTTTTGGCTGTTGAGGACGGCTGTTAGGGCTTGGATAATAAATTCATCATCCTCTACAACTAAAATTTTCATTTTGAAAGCTTGTCTAAGGTAACGGTAGGTTAACCAGTGAGAAAGCTTAAAAACAATGCATATACTTTCAATATCGATCTTAAATGAAATATCTCAAAAAGGTTAACCTTAGTTTATAAATATCAAATTTAATTAACAAATTTCAAAATAAAAGAACCGTAAGGATTCAGGTACAAAGAACCTTATAAGGCTTAACTTCGTTGCTATGCGAAAAAGCGATCGCATCCTAAAGAATAGATAATTATGCGAGTGCAAGCGCAGCCAAAGTAATACGACGGCTTCCTAGACTATTACTCGCTCAGAGTTGTAAATTTGGTGCTGTTGGATATCATGCGATCGCTTCATTGCTCTGGTACAGACAGGTTCAACCCAAAGCTGAGTCAGCTTATTTTTCCAACCAGTCGAAAATTTGGTTTAGTTGGGCTAAATTCACTAGCCCGTACTGCCAGAGAATCATCGGTAATAAACCAAGAGTCTGTTCTGGATGGCGTAAGGCAAGTTGAAGTTCAGCAGTATCAATCGCTATATCTTCTTTTAAGAAGCGAATGAATTCAGTTTGTCTTCTAGAATCCATCACAGTTGTTTTCCTGTAGATGTTTGATGTTGTGTTTAATATAGGAGAAAAATTTGAGGAATTTGTGAGGGAATGGTGTGAAGTAGTAGGGGCATCTCTACAACTTGCGCATTCAAAATTCAAAACTACTTTAGTGAAGATTGTCCCTATGGGAGTTAGGAATAGGGAACGGCGATGCAGGCAACAGACGATTAGCAATTAGCATTGAACAATTAGATTTTCCTCACAAAATCCTCAACTTTTTCTGCTAATTTCAACATTAAGCCAGCTTTGTCGTTCAATAGTAACGGTATTGGCTGGTATAGGCTTTGCCTTTGCACTGGTTGGTTCCGCACTCTGTCTGGGGGTGCGGAACTTTTATTATTGAACGCCAATTGCGCTCAACCAGTAAACTCTGCAATGCACTGGCTCATGCTTGGCTTTTGACCAAAATAATCGTAAATCTTTTGTCTTCGTTAATAAACAAATGGACGATCGCAACTGATTTTAATCATGCAGAGATTGCGGAAAAAATCCCGATTTCGCTTACCTTCAGGCGGGAACTTGGATTGTTTGACTATCAGACAAGTCAAAGGCGGCGTGAATTGCTTGTAAAGCCGCAACACCTTGCTCTTGGGGAACAACACAACTGATTTTGATTTCTGAAGTGGCGATCATTTGAATATTAATTTGGTGCTGTGCCAATGCTGCAAACATTTTTGCAGCAACACCGGGTTGACCTACCATACCTGCACCAACAATACTTACCTTAGCGATCGCATTATCAACTACCACTTCGCCCCAACCCAAATCTGCTGCTGCTTGTTCCAAAGTGGTTTTCGCAGCGATCGCATCCATCTGCGCTAGGGTAAAAGCAATATCTCGGCTCGGTAAACCATTAATTATCCGGCAGCGTTGGGATTGAATAATCATGTCAACGCTTATATTATGTTGCGCTAATAATCCAAACAGCTTCGCTGCCATACCCGGACGATCTGGCACTTGACGAATTGCTAATCGCGCTTGGTTGAGATCTAGGGCAACACCTCTTACGGGAGGAGTGGGGGAAGCTGGGGATGCACTTTGAGCAGGGGGAGCAACAGCCTCTCGTAGATCGCCTCTGTCTCCTGATTCCTGACTTGTAATTTCAAAAGCTTGACAAAGGGCTGCGACAGCGCGATCGCCATCGACGGCATCAATTACACAACTAACTTTGACTTCTGAGGTGGAAATCATTTGAATATTGACACCAGCAGCTGATAAGGTGGCGAACATTTGCGCCGCTACACCCGGACGACCGATCATTCCCGCACCAGAGATACTTACCTTAGCAATTTGCTGCTGTATCATTACCTCTGCTTCTCCCGATGCGGGGTTTGGGTGAGAGCGTAGAACGGGAGCAATTGCAGCTGCTACTGCTTCCGCCTGCTTCAATATTGGTGTAGCAACAGTGAAAGCAATATCGTTGCTGTTACCCTCATGAATTGACTGAATAATTAAATCTACATCCAAATGCTGACGGGCGATTTCACCAAACAACTGCGCCGCCACACCTGGACGATCTGGTACTCTTAGCAGTGCCACCCTAGCTTGATCTGAATCAACATCTACTCCATCCACTGGACGCGCAATCTCTAAGTTTACCAAAGAGCGGGGTTGAGGTGTTGGTGAAACCACGCGCGTACCTGGGTCATCTGTCCAACTAGAGCGCACTACCAACGGCATCCCGTAGTTGCGGGCAATTTCCACAGCACGGGGATGTAACACTTTTGCCCCCAAGCTAGCCAGTTCGAGCATCTCATCACAGGTTATTTCCGCCATTAGGCGTGCATCTGGCACCAGCCGGGGGTCTGTAGTTAAAATTCCTGGGACATCGGTATAAATTTCGCAATAATCAGCTTGTAAAGCAGCAGCGATCGCTACTGCTGAGGTATCAGAACCACCCCTTCCCAGAGTTGTAATTTCTAATTCCTCCATGCTGCTGATTCCTTGAAATCCTGCCACTACAACCACTTTCCCGGACTCTAAGTGACGAGAAACCCGGTTTGTCTGAATATGTAGAATTCGGGCGCGAGAGTGTTCTGCCTCGGTAACAATTCCTACCTGTGCGCCCGTGAGGGAAATTGCTGGTTGCCCCAATTCTTGCAATGCCATACTTAACAGGGCGATCGATACCTGTTCCCCAGTCGAAAGCAGCATATCCATTTCCCGGCGACTGGGATTAGTGGAAACAGCGTGCGCTAATTTGACCAATTCATCAGTGGATTTGCCCATAGCTGAAACTACTACCACAACTGAGTTCCCAGCTTTGACTGTCTTTAGCACTCTTTCTGCTACAGAGGCAATGCGTTCGACAGAACCAACAGAAGTACCACCATATTTTTGGACAATTAGCGCCATAACTTCGTAATTTGTAATTATCTAGCCACTAGCCACCAGCCGCTAGCCTCTAGCTTACAGCTTAACTAACTTAGCAGACTTCGCTGCGGTGAAACAGCTTTTATTTATTTATATAGGAATGCGATCGCGACAAAGATGAGTTGTTAATTGATTATAAGCTCAGTTTCCTTCACACTTTAAATAATTAGACACTCTTTCTGATGATACTGCTGCTTTGACTAATGGTAATGTGACGATAAATGTAGTAACTATTTTAACTTCACTTTCAAGTTAAATTTGCTCTTCATCAGTCTCTATACACTTTTTTACATATGCCAGTACATCATCAATCAGAGTCTGCATCAAGCTAACTTTCTCCACAGCGATCGCACCTTTGGGGCTTTTATCTCTGCTAACTTCGCAAATTGGTTGAACGCTGAAGGCTAAAACTGGATTTAATTTACTAAAGATTGGAATTTTTGAGCAATTTCGGGATCGGCTTTTGCTGCTGCTTTCAGTTCCAGCACTGCTCGACCAAAATCTAATTGCAGCCGTTAATTTTTCTCTATAACATCCGCTCTTAGATGGCAAATTATTCTTAATTTTGAATCTGTTTGATTAACTTTCCAACTTTGTCCCATAAAGCTTATCCAACCTGTACACCATTTTTTTCAGTGCTTTAGTTGAAACTATGGTGGCGCTCGCAGTAACAATAGCTGTCAGGGTTGCTGCTTCCATAACTTAAAAATAGATAAATAGAGTAATTGTTGGTAATCTAACTATTTTTCAACTGTCAAAAAATCTAACTCGTAACAATGCAGATAGTGAGACAACGCACAACAATAATTAATAGACGAGATCGCACCCTCAACTACCCTGCATTATCTCAAAGTAATAAAATTAAAATCTACACTCTCAAATCGTCTTGTCACAGATGAAACAGATTTAGTAACAAGTTCTACAGAACTGGAGTAACTAAAATCGGTAACTATTAAGAGTTTGTAGCGTCCTATTCGAGCTAAGTACCCCTTTATGAGTTCTTCGATCCGCTTCCTCATGTGCGCTCCCGACCACTATGATGTAGACTATGTGATTAATCCTTGGATGGAAGGAAATATTCACAAGTCTTCACGCGATCGCGCCGTCGATCAGTGGCACAAGCTGTTTCATGTCCTAAAAGACAACGCCATAGTCGATTTAGTACAACCTCAAAAAGGTGTACCTGATATGGTATTTACTGCCAATGCGGGGTTAGTTTTGGGGGATACAGTTGTTCTGAGCCGCTTTTTCCACAAAGAACGCCAGGGGGAAGAACCATTCTTCAAACAATGGTTTGAAGACAAGGGCTACACCGTACATGAATTGCCCAAAGATTTACCATTTGAAGGGGCTGGGGATGCCCTGCTGGATCGGGAAGGACGCTGGCTGTGGGCTGGATATGGCTTTCGTTCGGAACTGGACTCTCACCCCTATCTAGCGAAATGGCTCGACATTGAAGTACTATCCTTGCGATTGATGGATGAGCGGTTCTATCACCTAGATACTTGCTTCTGTCCTCTCAACGGTGGCTATTTACTCTACTATCCCCCCGCATTTGATTCTTATTCCAACCGCTTGATTGAAATGCGGGTTCCGTCAGAAAAACGCATCGCCATTGCCGAAGCAGACGCGGTGAACTTTGCCTGCAACGCCGTCAATATTGACTCTATTGTGGTGATGAACAAGGCAAGCGATGAATTGAAAGGACGCTTGAAGTCTGCGGGATTCGAGGTAATTGAAACGCAGTTAACGGAATTTCTCAAAGCTGGTGGAGCCGCCAAGTGCCTAACATTGCGCGTAACAGAACCAGTGCGAGAAGAAGTCCACGCCAGTACACCTGTGGAAAGCCGGGTAATTCGCATGGCAGGGCATCTACTGGATTCTGGCTTAATTAACCGCGCTCTGGATATCGTAACGGAAAATGGCGGCAGTTTCCAAGTATTGAATTTCCAATTGGGAGAGCAGCGTCAAAGTACCTCAGCAGCCGAAATCAAAGTGACAGCACCTGACCACGAGGTTATGGAAGCTATTTTATCCCAGCTGATCGATCTGGGTGCAGTGGACTTGCCCCAAGACGAGCGGGATGCAAAATTAGAGCCTGTAATTCAAAATGGTGTGGCTCCAGACGAATTCTATGTCACGACTATTTATCCTACCGAAGTGCGCGTTGGTGGTGAGTGGATTAAGGTGCAAAATCAGCGCATGGATGGTGCGATCGCAATTACTCAATCTCCCTCTGGTTTGGTAGCCAGGTGTAAGCTATTGCGCGATTTAGAAGTAGGCGAACAAGTTGTGGTAGATGTGCTAGGTATCCGCACGATCCGCAAAACTGAATCGCGCGAACAACGCAACACTCCAGAATTCAGCTTCATGTCATCTGGGGTTTCTAGCGAACGCCGCGTGGAATTAGTAGTAGAACAAGTTGCTTGGGAACTGCGCCAAGTGCGCGATCGCGGTGGTAAAGTGGTAGTCACGGCTGGGCCAGTAGTGATTCACACTGGCGGCGGAGAACATCTAGAACGTCTAATTCGGGAAGGATACGTGCAAGCGCTGCTGGGTGGTAATGCGATCGCCGTTCACGATATCGAGCAAAATATGATGGGAACTTCCCTTGGTGTAGACATGAAACGGGGAGTTGCCGTTAGGGGAGGGCATCGGCATCATTTGAAAGTAATCAACACCATCCGCCGTTATGGCAATATTGCCAAAGCAGTCGAGCAAGGCGTACTCAAGAGTGGTGTAATGTATGAATGCGTAAGCAATAACGTACCCTTCTGCTTGGCTGGCTCGATTCGAGATGACGGCCCTTTGCCCGATACGCAGATGGATCTGATTAAAGCGCAGCAAGAATATACCAGATTGCTCGAAGGTGCAGACATGATTTTGATGCTGTCTTCCATGCTGCATTCGATTGGTGTGGGTAATATGACACCTGCTGGGGTGAAGATGGTATGTGTGGATATTAACCCGGCTGTGGTAACGAAACTGAGCGATCGCGGTTCTGTAGAATCAGTTGGCGTAGTGACTGATGTCGGTTTGTTCTTGAGTTTGTTGTTACAGCAGTTGGATAAGTTAACACGCCCTTATCGCGTAGCAAAGGTGGTTTAGGTAACGAACCACTCCAGGCACAGTAAAGTAGGGTGGGCAATGCCCACCTTTATTTTTTTGCTTTTTTTGAGAGGTAAAGGCATGAAAACAGACACAATTTTTTATCAACTATTTGAATCTTTTCCTAGTTGCTTTTTTGATCTAATAGGGCAATCTTCTTCAGTAGCAGAGGCTTATAAATTCACCTCAGTTGAAATCAAACAACTGGCTTTTCGGATTGATGGATTGTTCCTACCTAATGAGGATGATTTGGCTTCTCCTATCTATTTTGTTGAAGTCCAGTTTCAAGCCGATCCAAGATTTTATCACCGCTTTTTTGGCGAAATCTTCCTCTACCTTTCTAAATATGAGCGTTCTAATGATTGGCGGGCAGTAGTAGTCTTTCAGAAACGCAGTCTAGATCCTGGTAATTCGCCGCAGTATATAGAATTACTGACGAGTCAACGAGTTAGCCGAATATATTTAGATGAATTAGGGGAAGCAGCTGACCAGTCGTTGGGTGTTGGTATAGTTAAATTAGTTGTAGAAACCAAGAAAAAAGCAATTAATTGTGCAAGGCAACTGCTGAACAGAGCTAGGCAAGAAATTGCTGATGAAGCCACTAGGCGGCAAGTCGTTGAATTAATTGAGACAATATTATTGTACAAGTTACCCCAAATGACTCGGCAGGAGTTAGAAGCTATGTTTGGATTAGATGAGTTAAAAAAGACTAGATACTTTCAAGACGTTGCGCAAGAAGCGAAGCAGGAAGGCAAGTTAGAAGGCAAGTTAGAAGGCGTTCCTAAGCTTTTGCAATTTGGTTTAACTATAGAACAAGTGGCGGAAGCTTTAGACTTACCTATTGAGCAAGTTAGGCAAGCAGCGGCTAAGGCGGCTAAGTCTTCGAGTTAATATCCACCTAGATAGTAAGCATAGTCAGGTTGTTTAATTGCCTGAAGTACTTTCCTCGCAGAAAGCAACATAAACATACCTGCACCAATTACTAAACCAATAGCAGCATAAGACACATCGATCAAATGAGCTAAAATATAACTGAGAGCGAAGTTGATGGCAAGTGCTGGAAGTAGAGCTTTTATCACGGCAACCGCTCGATTAAGGCTAAATAGAACGATCGCATTTAATAATCCTAGGACAAAAAATAAGTAGCCCACACAACCAATTAGGGCTTGAAAAGTTTCTCCTATTCCCCAACTTACAGGTTTGAGCATACTAAAAGTTAGCGCTACTGATACTTCAAAAACTATTACAGTTACTACGTTGATTAACCAATAACGCCGACGTAAAGTAAGTGAAAAGGCTGCTGTATTTTCTGAAGTTGGGTTTTTTGCCTGTTTGAACCAATATTGAATTAATTTATAGCCCAAATACTCAACTAGTGGAACGAGTAATAGAAAGTTGAGTAAAGCTAGATCCATGCGGCGTTGGTATTCAGAATTGATGGCGAAAATCAGTCCTAATGCTGGATTGATTGCTGTTCCGGCTGCAATGCGATCGGCAAAAATAAAGCTGAAATAAGCTGTACCATAACAAAAGTAAGGAGCAAGCGAGTAGATTAGAGCGTTGAGGCGAGGTAACTTAATTTCTCGATTGGCTTGATTTTGAGATTTTTTACTTCTCAACCAAGCGAAAGACATTAAAAGAGCGATCGCTCCTAAAGTAACACCCATTGCTAATATTTGCGCTTCGAGCGTACCCACTCCCCAAACTCTCAAGCCGATAAATAATATACTTAATCCGATCAAAATTACAGGCGTACTCCAATACACTCGCAAAGCAAGAATAGCGAGTAGCATCCACAAAAGACTGACTAGCAAGTAATAAAAAGCAGCAAGAATTAAATAATTATCAGTAAACAGATCTTGATAAAATCCGAACCATAGCCCAATAAAGCTTAAAATAATACTTGTCGCCATCCCTAAGCGTAGTAGCGAAAAGCAAACTCTGTTAGATAAATTAGCTTCGCCCAATCCGAGATAAAAATGACCACGACGGCTAATCATTTGTACGAATCCACCGCTAGAAATCAAACTACCCATAGTAGCTAAACTCAGCAATGAAGCTAGTTCAGGTGATAGCAGTTGAGTTTTAATTCCAAACTTTACATACTCCAAAGCTAAAAGTGTGAGCAAGGGAATTACATAAACGAAGCTATGAGAAAATTGCTTGACAAAAGTAAGTATTTCTGATTTATATTTATTGTATAAACTAACTCTAGAAAAAGAGATTTTGGCAGTGTGCGAAAGATGGTGTTGCTCATAAACATACTGCCCAAGTGCTAAAGCATCAGCAAAACCAAATTCCTGTTGAATAACTCGATCCGTATAGCCGAGAGATTCGATAATAGCAGTTGCTTGCCAATAGTCGAATAACTGCGGACAGATACTTTCTACTACACTTACCAAATCTGACAGTTTTTGATCTTCTGGTTTCATACCATGTCTGCTGAGGTACTTAAGTTATCTGTTAATTGGGTAAAAATTATGAATTATGAATTATGAATTATGAATTATGAATTATGAATTATGAATTGCTCGATTTTTAGCATTCAGCCTTCAGCATTCAGCATTCAGCATTTGACTAAGCGCTGATAGCTGTTGAGGTGTTCTTCCATGCAGCGATTGAGTGTAAATAATTCTAAGGCGCGATCGCAAGCTCGTTTGCCCAATTGCGATCGCTCATCAGCGGGCATCAACAGCAGTTTGAGAATTGCCTCTGCCAATTCTACCGGGCAACTAGACCTTACAAGTAGTCCCGTATCACCTAAAGCCTCTCGTACCCCCCCCACATCCGTAGAAACAATTGTGGCAGCAGATAGCATTGCTTCAATTACAGCATAGGGAAACCCCTCGGAAATACTCGCCATCGCCACAACATCCGCCTCGCTATAAGCCCGCCAAGGTTCGCTAGTAAACCCAGCAAAAACTATTGTCTCCTCCAGCTGATATTTGGCAACTCGTTTCTGACATTCAGCGAAATACGCCTCATCCGAAGGTTTCCCGTAAAACCGAAATTCCACATTAGGGATTTTTTCCCGCACGATCGCCGCCGCCTCGATCAGATCCAATTGACCTTTAAGGGGAAATATCAAGCCAATATTAACTATAAGCGGTCTTTCCCTCTCCACAGGCGGTGTAGGATGAAATTTTTCTGGATCGGCACCGTTATAAATTACCTTAATTTTTTCTGACGGCACACCCCACCACTTTTCCCAGCGAGAATTATATTCACACACCGGAGAAATTTGATCGGCAAAGTGATAATTGAGCCTAACGACAGTACCCATGAAGCGATACAAAAACTGGCGCACGAAAAACGATGGGATACTATTATTCAAATTCAGATACTGTTCTCTGATATTAACTCCATGCTCTGTCAAAAGATAAGGCGTACCCCAAAGCAACTTTGCAATTACGCCTGGTAAACCGCAAAATGCTGCTGCTGAAGAATGGGTAATATCCGCTTTTGGCACGGGGTAATGAATGGGGATCAGAAATCGATACAGCAAGCGCATGGCTTCAGTTAATTCAGCCAAAGTCGGGCTAGTAGAATCATAATGCTGCTGCCAACAATCTGATGCCAAATGTCTAAAAGTTGACCAGACTAAAGCTGATGTCATGGTCTTGTGGTAGTCATATTGCTGGAAGTATTCGTATATGCCTAAAAGCATTTCACCCAGCCGATTCATGTCCCCTTCGGCAGCAAGTATAGCCTTCAAAAAGCTCTCAAACAAAGGCATAAACTTAGTAGCAATGACGCTTTGTGTTGTCTCTGTTTTGCTTTTGAGTGCTAGGGAAAATGGATTGCGCGGGGAGTACTCTACTGGATCTTCGGTTCCCCATAATGGCACTTTGAGCAGATCTATTACATTCGGTGCTAACTCGTAGTGCTTCTGCAAATAGGGATTTGCTGCGATCGCCAATATCTTGAAATCTACCTCTGGTAGCTGGTGAGTTAAGACATGACACCAAGTACTCACCCCTCCCTTGTGGAATGGATAAGTACCTTCAGTCGTCAGCAGGACACAGAGTCTACCCATGATGAATTACTTTGACAAGAAATGGACTTTAGCTGATTGACCGACCAGCAACGCATTCACAGAATTTGTAAACTGTACCTCAACCGTATAAGTTAAATTTTGTGCGGGTAATGGGTTAATTGTCACTACAGTTGCTTCAACTTTTTGCGTCCCCATACCCACTTGCACTACTGCACGTTGGCCAATATAGAGAGTGTTAATCAAACTGGCACTTACAGGCACTTGGACTTTGAGATCGCCAAGTTTAGCTAGTCCAGCCAAATTTGTCCCCGTAAAGATTTGATCTCCAGTTGCTACTGGCAAATTAACTATAACTCCAGCGTCTGTTGCTCTGATAATTTGCTTATTGTCGGGTATCTGCTTGTCTAAAAGTTTAGATGCTTGTTGGCGCAGCTTTTCCAGCTTGCGAGTTACTTGTTTGTACTGCAAGCGAGCGATTTCTAACTGTCCCCTCATTTCTGTCAGTTGCTGTTGCTGTGCCGTAATTTTGAGTTGATGCTGAACTTGCCACTGTTTGATTTGTTCTTGTTCGAGGTTGTTAGCCGCCGCCGCCGCCGCCTTAGCACTAGCTAAATCTGCTTTGGCTACTTGGAAATCTGTTTGCGCTTGTTCGATCTGAGCTTTAGAAACAGCACCTTCACGATAAAGTTTTTGTACTCGATTATTCTGTGCCATAGCTTGCTTGTAGACAGCTTCAGATCTTTGAATCGAATCTTGGCGCTGGCGTAAAGGGACATTTTGGGAACGTAGTTGAGAAATAGAGACGCGCAGCTCTGCCGCATCTAGTTGCTGGTTGAGTGAAATTGTTGGCAAAAAGTTTTCAATCTTTTGTTCTAGCCCTTCTACTTGTTGCTTTGCTAGTTCTTGTTGCTGTTTAACAGACTCGATTTCCTGCTGAACTGCTAAGTGCTGCTGTTTAACAGAGTCAATATCCTTAGCTGTTAGATTCTCAAGCGCTAATAACGGTTGATTCGGCTGAATGCGATCGCCAATTTTCACAAAAATATTCCTTACAATTGCTGGATTAGTTGCTGCCATTTTAAATTCTTTTGACGGTGCTACTGTGCCTGTAAACTCAGTAGTGGCAAGCATAGAAATCTGTTGAGAGTCACTCAGTGATGGCAGTTGTTTCAAATGCTGTCGCAGCACATAAATTGCTGTAGTTAGACCTACAGCATAAATAAGTAATAGGAAAAATTCTCGCCAACCAATTTCTTTATTAGGAGAAGATAGTGTATTGGCGCTGAAAGAATCGTGAACTACTTTAGTCATAATAAAATTCTTAATAATTTTTGTGGGTAAATTGATTATTTTTTGTAAAAAATCGGTTAATTATAGAAATTTCGTCAAAACTTATTTCAATTCCTTTCTTTGATGGCGCATCAAAGTATAAAAAATACATTGGAGTATTACTTTAGCCCCCTCAATTAGCTTGCGTTCTAGCTGCGGAAATTACTGATATAAAGCTACTTGCTGTAATAACGAGTTTCACAAATGTCTTTCATGGGCAAATAGACAATCCTGGTAAAACCCTTAAGCCTTTTGAGCCGATCTCAGTTCTAGCCTCACGTCTCGACTAGCCACAAAGAGCGTAACTCGACTACCATGCCGTTTTAGTTAGCTAAATGTATAAATTTACGCGCTTTTAATAGAAATCGGCTTTTGTCGAAGCTTTGATGAACTAGCTTGTCATCTATCCAAAGAATGGTATGTAATATTACTAAGGATATGTTTAAGTAGAAATACGTAAATTATTAGAAAGCAATAACAGACGCGCCTATGGTGGGTTTCTATCGCGTGACTTTAGGGCTTCCTGGCGTGTCTGCCAAAGGTGTCGGTGAAGCGATCGCCCTATCCCTACCCTGTGGAAAATACTGAGAAATAAACTTCGCTGATTGTAATTAAGACAAAATCTATAATTTCTATGGCTAACAAAATATTAGTAACTGGGGGAGCGGGTTACATCGGCTCTCATACCGTGCGACAGCTAGGCGAATCAGGCTACGACGTTGTAGTTTACGACAACCTCTCAACAGGCTCAGCAGCAGCATTACTATGCGGGGAATTGATCGTTGGCGATTTAGGTGACACAGAGCGGTTATATCAAACGTTCGCCCAGCATCAGTTTGACGCTGTGTTGCATTTCGCGGCTCATCTTTCCGTACCAGAATCAATTCTTAATCCGCTTGACTACTACGCCAATAACACCAGAAACACATTGAATTTGCTGCGGTGCTGTCAAGCATTTGGAGTGAATAAATTTGTCTTTTCCAGTACTGCTGCTGTTTATGGTGAACCCCAGGAAAATCCTGTCAGAGAAACATCTGCCACTGCACCTATCAACCCCTACGGTCGCTCTAAATTGATGAGCGAACAGATGCTTCAGGATTATAGCCGCACATCTGCACTCAATTACGTAATTCTGCGTTATTTCAATGTAGCAGGAGCAGAAGTAGCTGGGCGAATTGGTCAGTCTTCCCGCAAAGCAGAACACTTAATCAAGGTAGCTTGTGATGCTGCTTTAGGCCGTCGTCCTGGTGTTAACATCTTTGGCACAGACTTTCCTACACCTGATGGCACGGGTATTCGAGATTATATTCATGTTGAAGATTTAGCCGCAGCACATATTGATGCATTACGTTATCTCGACGCTGACGGTCAGAGTCAGATTTTCAACTGCGGTTACGGTCAGGGTTACAGCGTCCAGCAAGTGCTGGAGAAGATGAAGGAAATTTCTGGTGTAGACTTTGCGGTATTTGCCACCGAGAGAAGGGCGGGAGATCCTGCTTGTGTAATTGCCAGTTCTGACCGCATTCGTCAAGTTTTAGGTTGGCAACCAAAGTATAACGATTTAGACGTAATTGTCAGTACAGCATTTGCCTGGGAGAAGCGTTTAGCTCAGATTTCTCTCTTGCACCAAATTAGCACTGAGAAAATGGAAATTCCTAAACTTCATTTTCAGAACGAGTTGCAAGTGCAACAAGTTTAATTCAATTTTGGAATTATAAAGACGCGATCGCGTCTTTGGGCAAGCTGCGCGATCGCATTTCTAAAGTAGCCCGGCAATGCCCACCTTACAAAAAATTTTGTTCTAGGCATTGCCCATCTTACAAAAAATCTTGTTCTAGGTGGGCAATGCCGGGCTACAAAAATTTTGTTTTAGTGTTCTTCACCAAGTAAACGTAAACTTTCAGCAAAGAGAAAAATATGGCTGCACCCACTTATGGAAATATAACCGTTGATGGTGGATTGTCTGATTGGACAACGCGCGATCGCTTAGACATAGTACCAGGTACGGGTTTATCTGGATACGAAGTATATGGCAAATATGCTGGAAATGCATATGTTCTAGCAATTAAATCTGCTTCAAGTAGCGATCCAATTGGTGCTAATACAACTGTTTGGTTAGACACTGACCAAAATGCTAGCACTGGCTATCAAATATTTGGATTTGCCGGAGGTGCAGAATATAATGTTAACTTTTCTACTGATTCTCAACCTTATCTTTACACGGGTGCGGCTGGAGAAAATTATGTAAATGGCACAATCGATTATGCTTATAGCAGTGATAATAGAACACTTGAATTTGCTATTCCCGTATCACTTTTAAATGATTCACCCCAAGTTGTCAATCTTTTAATTGATGTCAACGATAAGGCATTTATCCCAACTGATTATTCTCAATACAAATATACTATTTCCGCTAATAAAGTCTTACCGGAAAGAACCGATTTTAGTAAGCAAGTTGGAATTGTTTATTCTGAAACCACAGCTAATCAATTTTTTAGCAAAACCGCTTATTCCCAACTGTTTATGGGAATGCAATATCAAGCCACAATGGCTGGTATCCCTTTTCATGTGCTTTCAGAAAATGATTTAACAGATATCAACAAAATTGTCAACTATGATGCTTTAATATTTCCTTCTTTTCGCAACGTATCTTTGAGCCAAGTTCAGGCAATTGAAAATACTTTACTTGACGCTGTTTATAAATATAATATCAGCTTAATTGCATCAGGCGATTTCCTTACTAACAGTGAAAATGGGGCTATTTTACCAGGCGATCCTTACAAAAGAATGAAGGAATTGCTAGATGTTACTAGAAGTGGTGGTGGTGGACCTTTTAATAGTACTGTTAAAATTCATGACGCTGCTAATCCAGTATTTCAAGGTTATAGCTCCAATGAAGTTATTCGTAACTATAGCGGTACATATTATTCTACTTTTAACAGTGTAGTGAATCCAGCTACAGTGCTTGCCGATCAAGAAATCAACGGACAAGTTTATAATGCTGTCCTTGCAACTACGACCGGGAGCAAAAATGTCCATTTCTCCAGTGAATCACTCATGGGAGATAACAACCTTGTTTGGCAAGCTTTGCGCTGGACTGTATTAGGCGACAGTCCAAGTGTTGGTTTAAATATGAGCCGGGACAGTAGTATTTTCATTTCCCGGAACGACATGGATCAGTCCATGTATGTAGATGAAGTTCCTCTTGTAGATGTACCGCTATACAACACTTTAGTGGAATGGAAAAATAATTACAATTTTGTTGGTTCCTATTACATTAACGTTGGTAATAATCCAGCAGAGGGAGAAGTTACAGATTGGAGCGTTTCTGGGCCCCTTTATCGCAATTATATTGCTTTGGGTAACGAGATCGGTACGCACTCATATACTCACCCAGAAGATACAAACATACTATCTCCAGCGCAATTAGAATTTGAATTTAATCAATCTCAATTAGTAATTGAGCAGCAGCTAGGAATTAATGTTCTTGGTGCAGCTATTCCAGGTGCGCCAGAGGGTCTTTCTGTTGGTCAAGAATTACAGAAATATCTCTCATATATTAGTGGTGGATATGCAGGTGTTGGCGCTGGTTATCCAGGGGCTTTTGGTTTCCAAACGCCTGATTCCAATATGGTTTACTTTGCCCCCAACATAGCTTTTGACTTCTCTCTAATTGGATTTCAGAAGTTGACTGCTCAACAAGCAGAAACAGTTTGGGCGCAGCAATATGCAGATGTCACTCGTCACGCATCGCAAGCAATTATTCATTTTCCTTGGCATGATTATGGCCCAACTCAATATGAACCTGGTTATACCAAGGATATGTTTACCAATTTTATTGCTAGGGCTTATAACGACAATACAGAATTTGTCACCTTAGCAGATATGCAACAGCGCATCAGAAGTTTTGGCAGCACGAAGCTATCTGAATCTGTCACGGGAGATATGATTACTGCTCATGTAAATTCAACTGATGTCGGTAAGTTCTCCCTGGATGTTAATAGCAATCAATTGATTAAGAACGTTAACAATTGGTATGCTTACAATGGTGAGAAAGTATTTTTGCCCAAGAATGGCGGCGATTTTACGATCAATTTGGGTGCAACACAGGATGATGTCACCCATATTACTGCTTTGCCAATGCGTTCCGAACTGCTTTCATTAAATGGTGATGGGACAAATTTAGAATTCAGCTTTGTTGGTGATGGCAAGGTTATTTTAGATTTGAAAGCTTTCAACGGAATGAAAGTTGTAACTGAAGGTGCAGATAAGACGAATTTCAATGGCGAAATTCTAGAGATGAGTTTTAATAGCTTTGGTCAACATCTTGCTCGTGTCAAATTTGTTGCAGATACTCCGCCCATCGTTGCTAATGCGATCGCTGATGTGACTGTGAATGAGGAGGCTCCTAATACCGTTATCAACTTAGCCAACGTCTTCACCGATCCCGATGATAATGTGAGTGCGATCGCTAAGTCAATTGAGCTAAACAACAATCCTAACTTGGTCAATGCCAGAATTGATGGCAACAACTTAATTCTTGCCTATCAACCAGATAAATTCGGCACGGCTCAGATTACTATTCGCGCCACGTCCAACGGAAAGACAGTTGATGATACCTTCAACATTACTGTCAACTCCATTTTCAACCGCATCTACGGTAGCAGCATTAATGACACCATTGCGGGGACATCTGGTATGGACAAAATTTACGGTCTGGATGGCAATGACAGGCTTTCAGGTGGGGATGGTGATGATATTCTCTATGGTGGCGCAGGCGGCGATGTCCTAGATGGTGGTAATGGTAACGATATCCTCTATGGAGGTTTGGGAAACGATATACTTCGCGGCGGATTGGGTTCCGATATCCTCATCGGCGTTGACTCTAGCGATACCCTAGGAGGAGTCGGCGAGATAGATAGACTCAGTGGTGGCGACAATGCCGATATTTTCGTTCTTGGGGATGCGATTCGGGTTTACTATAACGACGGCAATATTACCACTCAGGGGTTAGGTGATTATGCCCTAATTACTGACTTCTCTCTCAGCCTGGGAGATAAAATTCAACTTCATGGAAGTGCATTGGACTATCGATTAGGAGCTTCTCCCGGAAGATTGCCCAGCGGTACAACTATCTTCCTCAAGATGGCTAGCGGACAGGATGAAGTAATTGCAGTCATACAAGGAGTAACCAATCTGACTCTTGCTAGTGCTGCCTTCTTCTTCGTTTAAATAGGGGCGTTTCAATATTGGCATTCAAGGGGTAAAACCTTTAAGCTTCGTTACCTGGCTTAGCTTGGTAACGAAAAGAATTTGAACACTTCAATTCAACTTTTTAACATTTTTCAATCAAGAATTAGAGTATTGCATATTATGGTTACTTCTTTTGACCGCAACGGTAGTTCTAGTCACACCTTGACTGCATCTTCAGTTAAGTCTCCTGTTACCAACATTACTGATTGGAGTGGACTTAACTTACCTGCAACTCCCCTGTTTGGTACCGATGGCATTCGCGGACGGGTAGGAGATATCTTGAACGCACCGCTAGCTTTGCAACTTGGGTTTTGGGCGGGGCAAGTGTTACAATCCCAAACGCCTCAAGTTGGTACAGTGATTCTCGGTCAGGATTCGAGAAACTCCAGCAATATGCTAGCAATGGCACTGTCAGCGGGTTTAACTGCTGCTGGATTGGAGGTGTGGAACTTGGGGTTGTGTCCTACTCCGATGGTTGCCTATATCACTAGTATCTCTGAGGCGGTGGGAGGAGTGATGATTTCTGCCAGCCATAACCCGCCCGAAGATAATGGCATCAAATTTTTCGGCGCTGACGGTGCTAAGTTACCTACTTCTGTTCAATCACAAATTGAAGCCGGAGTGCGGGGCAATTTGCCTCAAGTCGAGATGGCTTGCCGTCAGTCTGGGCATTGGGGACAACAATATTATCGACCAGAGCTAGCTCACAAGTACTTACAGTCCTTGCAGTCACCGTTGCTACCAGAAGTTAACTTGGCAGGCACTCGCATTGTTTTAGATCTAGCTTGGGGAGCGGCTGTTAATCTTGCCCCCGCAGTGTTTCGAGCTATGGGAGCCGAGGTTATTTGTCTTCACGATCGCCCAGATGGCGATCGCATTAACGTTAATTGTGGCGCTACCCATCTTGCTCCTTTACAAGCCGCAGTGCTAGAACATCAAGCAGATATGGGATTTGCTTTTGATGGTGATGCCGATCGAGCGATCGCAGTAGATAGTCAAGGTCGAGCTGTCGATGGAGATTATATCCTTTATTTCTGGGGTCAGTCGTTGCTTCAAAAACAACAATTACCTGGTAACACCATCGTTTCAACCGTAATGGCAAACCTAGGTTTTGAACGTGCTTGGGAAAGCCTTGGAGGTAAGCTAATACGGACGGCGGTGGGAGATCAATACGTCTATGCAGAAATGGTTCGCACTGGGGGAATGCTAGGGGGAGAACAATCTGGTCATATTCTCTGTCGTCATTACAGTATCTCTGGCGATGGCTTGCTAACTGCATTACATTTAGCGGCTTTGGTGAAGCAAGAGGGGACTTCGTTGAATGAACTAATGAATCGAAGCTTCCAACCCTATCCCCAACTGCTGCGAAACGTGCGAGTAGAAGATCGCGATCGCCGTTTAAACTGGAAAAACTGCGCTCCTCTGCAAAACGCGATCGCCTTAGCAGAAGCTGCAATGGCAGAACAAGGACGAGTACTAGTTCGCGCTTCTGGTACGGAACCTGTAATTCGAGTTATGGTTGAAGCCGCCAGCGCCGATCTTGCTAATTACTGGGTAGAAAAACTGGTGCTAGCAGTTGAGCAACATCTTGTAGGGTAATGGCTAATGATGAATGATGAATGCAGCAATGCTAAAGTCAATTCATTTCATCATTCATCATTTATAATTCATAATTTTTACCCAACCACCAGTTAACAATTAGCAAGATGAAGAAGTTGATAATGGTTATGTTTTTAGCAGCATTGGCACTTCCTATGTTGATGCAGCGAAGGGTATTGGCTGAAGAGTTAAAAATACTGATTCCTCTCTACTCCTATCCCACTCATTACAATCCTAAAAGTTATACTTGGCCGCTGGTAGCAGCAGCAGAAAAACAAGTGCCTATTACTGTTATTATTAATCCTAATAACGGACCTGATAATGGTTCTCCAAACGGGGACTATCTACAAGGCATAAAGGATTTACGTGCTGCTGGCGTGACTATACTAGGCTACGTTTTTACCAAATATGGCGATCGCTCTATTACTAAAGTTAAAGCCGATATTGATATATACAATTCCTACTACGATGTTGATGGCATTTTCCTTGATGAAGCAGCTAGTAGTATAAACAAACTCAATTATTACCAAGAACTTTATAAATATATTAAGGCTAAGTCGAAACTGCGTACAGTTATTTTAAATCAAGGAACTCACACTCATGAAGGTTATTTAACTCGACCAGCAGCAGATAACATTATAATTTTTGAAAATTACTCAAAAAATTGGCGGGGATATCAGACCGATTCTTACTTAAATAAACATGAATCAAAACGTTTTTCAACCTTGATTCATACAGTGCCAGATGCGGCAACTATGAAAAGTCATATCGACCGTGCCTTAGCACGAAATGTTGGATATATATATATTACAGACGATAGTCCAGATAACCCAGATAAAGATCCTTGGAATAGCTTACCATCTTACTGGCAAGAAGAAGTAAATTATATTCAACTTTTGAATCGATCGCTTCACGAACGAGTTAAGCGAAAATGATATATTCTGAGTTCATTATTTTCGTAATAAATGGAACTATTAGCGTGAGCTAAACGATAGGATTCGCACATTTTTAAAGCATTAAATTGTAGACTAGCACGCCCTGCTGGTGAGCGATAGTAGCGATAAACTGGATCGTATAGCATTTGTGAAACTACTTGCGGTTCAGTTGGGTAGGTAGGAAATGGTATTTTTTCTACAAAGATAAATAGATCGGGGATAGAAAAAGGAAATTGAAAATCAACCTTGCCTGCTTTGGCTGAATACTTCTCTACAAAGAGTCCTAAATCTTCATACCATGCTTTCCCATGACTTTCAGCAAATTGTTCAACTGGAGCAACAAGCATCCATTTTTTAGTGGGAAATAGTGCGCCTAGCTCCAGTGTTTTTCGTGCTGCTATATCATATTCTAAATAGAAAATATTGGGTTTTGTGGGTAGCAAGCAATTAATTGAAATTGAGAAGATCAAAAACAAACACACAGATTCCGACAAGCTACCAAACACTAAGCGCCCAAACGAAGCTGCTAGGGTAAAAAATAGACCGCTAAGTAAACTTAAAGCTACAGGAAGTGTTAAGAGAAAACTGCGATCAACATCGAACGGATTTTGAGGAATAGCAGCAGCAAGGGCAAGTATTAACCAAGTTATACTGGCGATAGCCAGTGACATTCTAGAACCCACCACTAGCCCAATTTTGCCAAAAACTGCGACTATAAGTAGAGAGGGCGCTGTCAAAGCCACAATTGCTAAGCAACAGATAGTATCGATCTTAGCCTTTTGTCGTTTACCTCTCGAATCCTTTGGAAAACAGGCTAAAGAGCAAACTAAAAAAATCGTCCCAATTTCTAAATCGCCTCCCGCCCATTGTCTAATTAGAGATTGATTTAAACTTTCCGTCACTGTTGCAAATAGCTGCTGCCACCAGTCAGGTAATATAAAAAGAATACTGCCCGACAAAGTGAAGAGATATAGACCTAAACCGAACATTGCTACTAAAGCTGCTGTTCCATTCTTAGTCAATGTACGGACGCTGTAACCAACACTTAAAACTAGCAAGCATCCTATTATTGCTCCCAAAAAGCGAATTATCTGCATCGGATCGATCGCACCCAATAGTGATAAAATTGCAGCAAGTGTTGGCATCACAGGTATATATTTGATCTGCGACCAATCCCTTGCTAAAATTTGTTTGGTGACAAGTAAGGTGTAATAGCTGTCTGGATCTCCTAACCTCAATTGGAGTAATGGATGCTCAAACCGAGCGATCGCACTCAAGCTGAGGATAGTTATCAACCCGAAGACAGACAACATTCCTTGGAGATTGTTGAGGTAGGAAGAATGAATTGTCTGGGCGAACTGTCGCCAGCTAAACCAAATGCTGTTTCCCAATTTTTGACTTTTTTGCAGCGTTAGTTCTGGATCGAGAAAATCCGCAGTAACTAAAACAAAGCGATGGTATAATACTCTAATAAGTTTTCTTACCTGCCAATGATGCCGCTGTAGCTGAGTGCTAAGTAAACATCCCACATACAGCAATACTAGGGTAAACCAATTAAATAAACCCAATGCAGTTAAGGATAAAACACCTGCTACTGTGGCTAATACTATTCGCGCACTTGCACCGACAATGCGATCGCAAATGAAATCGTGTTTGTCCGAAAAGCTTTTAGTCGGTAGCCAGATAAATAAAATGGCAAATAGTATCGATACCCACACAGCTGTGAGCAAGTCAAGAATCAGAAATTGATTGGTTAACACAACTATCCACTCAACTTTAGTGCTGTGGTTTTAAACACCTGCATAAGGCATTGCTAATATTGGCAATGCGTTTTACGAGCATTAGCAAGTAATGCCCCATATTTTGCAGGATACCCACAGAACAATTCGCAATTCGCAATTCCTAGTTAAAACGGAATTGGTAATTGGATTTTCTCCCCCAGCAACCTTGCGCTTCCTCAACTCCCTATCGGATACTACTGAACCACAGGGTAATTCCTTGGGCGATCGCAACAGCTAATTTCTGTTGTTCTTGAGGATTCACGATCCATTCAAATTCATCTGGATTAATAATAAAACCGAGTTCCAGCAATACAGAAGGTGCAGAAGCCGGACGAGTCAATGCTAGATTATTCCAATAAACTCCATAGTCAGGGCGATTCAGCTTTTTTACCAAGTAATTATGTAAAAACATAGCCAGGCTGTGAGCTTGGGGATGATACCAAAAAGCTGATAATCCCTTGGTATTTATTGCATCACCCCCATCGGGTAAAGCGTTGTAATGGATCGAGATAGCGATCGCAGGTGCGATTTTGTCAATTGTCGCTACCCGTTCTGCTAGCGATACATCCTTATCTTCCTCGCGCGTCATATATACAATAGCCCCGCGCTGCTTTAGTTGTTCTCGCACTAACTTGGAGATTAATAAGTTAATATCTTTTTCAGGATAACCAGTAGGTGCGATCGCTCCAGTTTCAGCGCCACCATGCCCCGGATCGAGCAGAATTTTGATGCCAGATAAAGGAAAGTGGCGCGTGAGTCGATTTTGGCTCAGAGATTTTGGATCAGAGATTGAAATCTCTTCCCCTGCTCCCCCTGCTCCCTCTGCTCCCCCTGCTCTCTTCTCTGGTGGATGACGCAGAGACAACACCAAACTCGTACCTTCGTACCTCAGCTTATAGCCCCATTGCTGTGCAGATTTAAAGTTAAAAGTATATTGCACCCCCCCTATAGAGGAGGGGAGCTGTTGCCAATCTAGGCGGGAAATAATTGGATCATTATCCAGACGAATTACATCAGTTTGGGCTGTGGTATTGTAGAGAGTCAAAGTTAAAGTGCGCTCGCTTTGCTGTACGCTCACAGGTACAGGCACTTGTAGCGGAAACACAAATTCTGTTGCACCGGAAATTTGACGGCTTAACACGCTACGAATGAGCGATCGCGGTGGCACAGCACCAGGCCAAAGCTGCGTTTCTTTACTATTAATCCAACCGCCGTAGTCTAGGCGCAACCATTCACCTTCTCTGCCTGTAACTGCTGCCCTTGTACCTTTGGGTAGTGGTGTGAGGCGAGAATAATCTGTACCAGGTCCAGTTCTAGCTACACCTTCATCTGCTGCCACTTCCACAACTTCTAGCTGGGCGGGTGAAAGAACTGTAATCCTACCAGTACCCTTTTGCGTGGTGATTTTACCATTCAATGTCAACTCAAATTCTGGTAAAACTCCAGTGCGATCGAGTCCAGATCGATCTGGATAAGCTTGAGGTAATGGTGGAGTTGGGCTAGGGGCAGGGATAATCACGCCACCAAGGATATTGCCATGTTTTAAAGAATTAGTATCTAATGGCAGCGTAGTACAACCTTGGTAGTTTAGGGCGGCTGATTGTGGTAATGGTTGATTTTGTCCGGTTAAAAGTGCTGAATTAGCTGGTAGCTGCACTGATTGAGGTTGAGGCCATAAGGCAATCCTTTGAGTGCCTAAGTTAACCAAAATCTGGGCATTAGGAGGAGCGATCGCCCCAAAACAAATTAACTCCCCTGGTAACTTAGCAATATCTACAGTTGGTGTCAAGGAATCTTTACCAAAAGCTAACCCTACTGGTGGTTCGGGAGTAGAAGCAAGCCGCTTCACCTTAATCTGAACCTGCTGATTCTGAAATTGCAGAGTGAAGAGATTATCACCCAACTGTAACGGAAAAGTCGGGGCAAAATGCCCAGCCTGACTGCGGGCGATCGGCTTACCATTCACCAACACCTCACCCATAGGCGGTGCTGAACCGATGAGAAAAATGCGCTCTGATGTAGTTTGGTGATTTGTTGGAGGATAGACAACAGAAAGCGATCGCTCTGCCTTAGCTGGAGATATCATTATAGAAGTACCCAAAAAGACTAATCCTAAAAGTTTTTTCACGCCAAAATAGAAGAAATTATGAATTATGAATTTAGCATTCAGGATTCATAATTCATAATTTTCCCCCACCCCCTTCGTGCCTTAATAATGTGGCACAATTAACGGGTTGCATCACTACAATCTAAAAACAGAAAATTCTATGACTAAATTCGTTTTTGTCACTGGCGGCGTAGTCTCCAGCATCGGCAAAGGCATTGTAGCGGCAAGCCTGGGACGTTTGCTGAAGTCACGGGATTATTCAGTTTCGATTCTCAAACTCGATCCTTATATTAATGTCGATCCAGGCACCATGAGTCCCTTTCAGCATGGGGAGGTGTTTGTCACCGAAGATGGCGCGGAAACAGACTTAGATTTGGGGCATTACGAGCGTTTTACCGACACTTCCATGTCCCGACTCAATAGCGTCACTACTGGCTCAATCTATCAGGCGGTGCTGAATAAAGAGCGTCGCGGCGACTACATGGGGGGAACAGTACAGGTGATTCCCCACATCACGAATGAAATTAAAGAACGCATCCTGCGAGTTGCCAGAAATACTATTGCTAAAAATGCTAATCCAGATGTAGTAATTACCGAAATTGGCGGTACGGTGGGGGATATTGAATCGCTGCCGTTTTTGGAGGCAATTCGCCAGTTTCGTAAGGAAGTGGGGCGGCGAAATGTGTTGTATATGCACGTAACGCTGGTTCCTTGGATTCCATCAGCGGGAGAAATGAAAACCAAGCCGACGCAGCATTCAGTCAAGGAATTGCGATCGATTGGGATTCAACCAGATATTTTGGTGTGTCGATGCGATCGCCCATTACCACAAAATATAAAGCAGAAAATGTCAGAATTCTGCGATGTGCCTGTGGAATGCGTGATCGCTGGACAAGATGCTAGTAGTATCTATGAAGTGCCGTTGATGATGGAAAGAGAAGGGCTGGCGCAACAAACAATAGAATTACTGCAACTAGAACAACGTCAACCGAATCTTTCTCAATGGCAAACAATAGTAGAACGCCAAGCACACCCCACTCACCGAATTGAAGTGGCGATTGTGGGTAAATACGTGCAGTTAAATGATGCCTATCTTTCCGTATTGGAAGCACTGCGTCATGCGGCGATCGCTATGGCTGGAGAACTGCGTATCCGCTGGATTAACTCTGAAGACTTAGAAACTGGGAACGTTGAATCTTACCTCAAAGGAGTTAACGGTATAGTCGTGCCTGGAGGTTTTGGTGTCCGAGGAGTAGATGGTAAGATTGCAGCAGTTCAATACGCCCGCGATCGCCAGATTCCATTTCTTGGCTTGTGTTTAGGAATGCAATGCTCTGTAATTGAGTGGGCGCGAAACATCGCTAACTTAGAAAATGCTCACAGTGCTGAATTTGCGCCTAATTGCCAACATCCCGTAATTAACCTCTTGCCAGAACAGCAGGATGTAGTAGACTTAGGCGGAACGATGCGGGTAGGGCTATATCCTTGTAGCATTGAACCCAATACCCTAGCGTTCAAACTGTATCAGAAGCCGTTAATCTACGAACGACATCGGCATCGCTATGAGTTCAACAACGGCTACCGCAACTTGTTTTTAGAATCAGGCTATACAATCAGTGGCACATCTCCAGATGGACGCTTAGTAGAAATTATTGAGCTACCCAACCACCCTTTTTTCATTGCTACTCAATTCCATCCAGAATTTCAATCTCGCCCAAGCGCCCCTCATCCTTTATTCAAAGGCTTCGTCGAGGCGATAATGCTACGTTCTCAATCGGCATCACCTCTATCTACCCCAGTGGAAGTGTCATAGATTGGGGTGAGGAAAAGTATGAAGTCTGAAGTATGAAGTGTGAAGTCAAGCATTCAAGCATTCAAACCCTCTTGCATCGATCCTCGATCCTCTTACTCTTCAGCCTTCAGCCTTCATCCTTCAATTTTCGTCCAAGCCAATTTAGCAGCTCCTACCATCCCCGCTTGATTGCCCAGTTCAGCGCACAACAACTGTAATCCAGCACGGGAACTGGGCAGCACCCGCCGTTCAATCTCAGCTAGAGCAGATGGAAAGAAAAACTCAGCACTGGCGCACACGCCGCCACCGATCGCGATCGCTTCCGGTGTGAGAACGTAAATTAGGCTAGCCAAACCAGCACCCAATTGCTTACCATAATTTTGCCAAAAAGTCAATGCTTCAGAGTTTCCGGCTTGAGCCATAGTGCCCAACTCTGCTGGTTCTAAACCCATACTACGTCGAATCGCTGTAACTGAGACATATTGCTCTAAAGAGCCTTGATTGCCACTATTACACGGTGGGCCATCCGGGTTTAAGGTAATTAACCCCAGTTCCCCCGCCGCCCCTTGATGTCCGACAAATAACTTGCCATTCAGGATAATCGCACCCCCAACACCAGTACCCAGCGTCAGCAAAATAAAATTATTGAAGCGCCGCCCAGCCCCTAACCAAGCTTCTCCTAAACCCGCGCAGTTGGCATCATTGGCGATGATTGTGGGTAGTCCGGTTTTTGCTTCCAACTCCTCGGCTAGGGGAACATCGCGCCAGTTGGCAAGATTGATCGCAACTAGGGCAATTCTACCAGATGCATCGGCCGGGCCTGGAGTTCCAACCCCAATCGCAACGGATTTTTGTTCGGGATCGACAGATGCGATCGCCAGAGCCATTGCAGCCAAAACAGCCTCTGGTGTAGCTGGTTGTGGAGTTGGTACGCTCAAAGACTGTAAGCACGTACCATCAGGAGTGAATCTTCCCAGCTTAATCGCCGTTCCTCCCAAATCGATACCAATGACTTGCGGCTGAGACTGAGTTAAATCGGCTTCTTTCCCCATAGCTTTGGATTAATAGATTGCTGTAGAGATGTTGTAGGCACTACATTGGGCAACGACTTCATAGATGTTACCGGAGCAGCATTGATAATACTAGAGGCGGCAAGGGAAAGCATAAAACCACCAGCAGCAGCAGCAATTAAGGAAAGATAATCTTTCATCACACTCAAGCGATCGCAAACACAGCTTATCAAAGATAGCCTAACTAGTGGCTACTAAATAGTTATGAATTTTAAGTTTTAAGTTTTAAGTTTAAAATGGTTTTTAATTTTAAACTTAAAACTCAAAACTCAAAACTATTTTTAGTTCCCTGCTTAATTAAGGAGGTGTCTGGTTCCAATTGTCTCTGCGCAAACGAGGATTGATAAATTCGTTTAAACCCTCACCTACCAAAGATAGCCCCACCACCATTAAAGTCATTGCTAAACCTGGAAACAGCGCCGTCCACCATACTCCAGTCGGTAGCGCCTCCAAAGCCCCGCGCAAATCGTGACCCCATTCTGGTGTTTGTTCTGGTAGTCCCAAACCCAGGAAACCCAAACCGCCCAATGTCAAAATCGCATCGGCAGCATTGAGAGTGAATAACACTGGTACGCTCTGAATTACATTCAGAAATAGATAGCGAGTTAATACCCTCCAAGTAGAAGCACCCATTGCTTGGGCGGCTTCGATAAATAACTCAGTTTTGACGCTAACAGTGTGATTTCGGACAACGCGGTAGTATTGGGGGATGTAAGCAATACTGATCGCGATCGCTGCATTTAAAATTCCCCTCCCCACCACAAACGCCAGCGTCACCGACAGTAACAATCCCGGCAGAGTATAGATAGAATCCATCAAAAACAGCAACACGCGATCGAGTCTACCACCGAGGTAGCCACTCACCAAACCCAATGGCACACCAATTACTACACTAAAAGCTGTTGCCAAAATCACCACTTGCAGCGCTGCTTGCGAACCAAACAGCGTCCGCGAAAACACATCATAACCCCCGCGACTCGTACCAAACCAATGGCTTAGTGATGGTGATTCGTGGATCGGGTTACTCAACGACTCAGTGGGGTTTTGCAACCAACCCCAAGCTTGAAACGCAGGAGCCAAAATTGCTATACACAAAAAAATGAGGGTAATAGCTAAACCTACCCCCATCAACTTCAGTGAAAGACTAGGACGACCAGAAAAGATTGGGAATTTGGAAGTTTGACGTTTTGTAACAGTCATAAGCGAGCGCCCTACCAAGAGCAAGATACGCTGACCATTTTTACAGAAATTATGAATAATGAATGATGAATGCTAAATGTTGAATTCATAATTTATCATTCATCATTGCTGCATTTAACCCCAGCCCTTAGTTAAAGATAGCTTTCAATCAACTGGCGATACTGACTCTTTTGCTTAACACCTTTGGTTTCGCTCAACAACTCCTTGTCTTTGAAGAACTGAATTGTAGGTGTCCCACTTACACCAGCATTCTCAGCAATCTCTCGATCTTGCGAGATATCAATCTCGACAAAGTGAATTTTACCGTCAAACTCATCCACTACTTTATTTAAAATCGGCTTGAGGGTATGGCAAGGGCCGCAACCAGGCGAGACATATTTCACCATCACCAAGCGATCGCTCTCATGAAATAGCTTCCGCAAAGCAAAGCCACCATAATGGCGTGTCTCGCTCACATCAAACTCTTCTGGGGAAGCGGTTTTCTTTTGCTCTGGCTGATGCTCTAGTTCGTTATCTGGATTTTCCGGCTTTTGATGGAATTCTTGAATCAGTCCACTTACAGAAAGCCAGCGTTCAGCCAACATCGCCGCCATACAACCTGTACCAGCAGCAGTAATCGCTTGACGATATTCATGATCTTGCACGTCTCCAGCTGCAAACACGCCTTCAACACTGGTTTCCACCGATCCAGGCTTCGTCACAATATACCCCACATCATCTAGTTCTAGCTGTCCCTTAAATAGAGATGTGTTTGGCTTGTGACCGATCGCGTAGAACAATCCCTTAACGTGCAGTTCGCTTTGTTCGCCCGTTTTGGTATCGCGGATATGCACCCCTTCCATGTGCCTATCGTTACCAAACACATCCAGTGGCTCGGAGTTCCAATGAACTGTAATATTGGGGTTACTCAAAACTCGGTCTTGCATGGCTTTGCTAGCACGCATTTTCTCGCCCCGCACCAACATATGCACGCGATCGCCATACTTGGTAAGATAGATTGATTCTTCCGCCGCCGAGTCACCCCCGCCAACTACAGCTAATTCTGCTCTATGGAAAATCGGGGTAGCGCCATCACAAATTGCACAAGCTGAAATTCCCCGGCTCCAAAACTGATTTTCCGAAGGTAGCCCTATACGTTTAGCTGTTGCTCCGGTAGCAATTACAATACTGTTTGTCTTAAATTCCCGCTCCTCAGAACGAACAGTAAAAGGACGCTGGCTGAGGTCAACTTCAATTACGTCCTCTGTATATAACTCTGCTCCCCAGCGTTCCGCCTGAGCTTTCATTTTATCCATCAACTCAGGCCCGGTAATACCTTGGGGAAAGCCTGGAAAGTTTTCTACCTCAGTCGTCGTCATCAATTGCCCACCAGGTAGCCCTCCAGCTTGAAAGCCTTCAAATACAATTGGTTTGATGTTAGCTCTTGCAGCATATATTGCTGCTGTATATCCAGCCGGGCCCGATCCAATAATCACTAAATTTTCTACGGTGGGGGTAGTCATAGGCTTTAAATAAACTCATAACGACTACGTATAGTATAGCATAACAAATCTTGACGGTTGTTACTGGTTAGATGAATGGAGCGATCGCCCCACGTCTTCGATTTCCAGCGCTCAGCTTAGGAACTAAAACAGTGAAGTTCTACCTGTTTAGGTACAAGTTAGACGAACAGAGCGATAGCACCCCAGTTACTACATCCGACTCAGGTATTAATTCAGGCTCCAGACGGGGGATTAACCAGAGATTCTATTGCAATGGCAGATTGAGTGCGAGTTATATCCAAATCTCGCCTTTTACGCCTGCGAGGGACGCTATCGCATCAGGCAACAGTGCAATTAAATCAAGCGTTGTTAACGGCTTTGGATTTGCCAGGGCAAAATTGAGAGTAGGGAGTGGTTGTTAACTTTTGGCTTAACAAAGTAATTACCTAAACCTTGCCCCGAAACTAATTTATCCACAGTCAGCTTTACCTATCAATACTGCTTTTAAATTAAATGAAAAGCTCAGGTGACACATGAAAAAATTCTCCCAGAGCCTGAGCTTGAGCCTTACTAATGCTTTGCTTACCATTGAGTATTTCGGAGACTCCACCTCTAGAGCCAAATACCCCGACTAAATCGTCCTGTGTGATACTTTGTGCTTCCATCAGGTGTAGTAGCATGGAACGAGGATCTCCTTCGGGTAAGGGGTAATGCTCCTCTTCAAATTTCTCGATTAAAGTTACCAGCAGTTCCAGCAAGGTATCCTCTTCTAGAGTGCGATTGCGATGTTCTAATGATTCAGCCATCTGGATTGCTGCTTCATTTTCTTCTTCAGTTTCAATTATCTTGGGTTGATATTGTGCGAGTAGAGTTGCATAAGATTCTTTATTAAAAGTACGGGTCATTTTTCCATTTATCCTTATCGTATTGGGCATGAGTCAAAACGTATTTAATATAAATTCTTTGAGCAGAATAGATAATACTGGTAATCAAGCGATAGTTATTACCCTTGATATTAAACACAGTAAAGTTTCCAACAGGATCGGCACTAGGATAAATTAGGCGAACATCAGCCAAATTTTTCCACTCTGCCCCCAGAGCCACTCTATACCAGTAATCTAAAGGAACTGGTGCATCTGGGTGAACTGAGGCAAAATCTAATAATCTTTTTCTACTAATAATGCGCATGAATAGTATAACTTTTCATAACTTAAATCGTAGCTTTTGCCCTAATAAAGTAATTTCCTAAATCTTATAATTTTAACTTAAATGTTGAGGAGAAATCGGCATGAGCGAACATTGAAGCGATCGCACCCCAGTTATTTCATCCAAAATCGGCGATGCCCTAGGCGCTTGGTTTGATAAATCGCTAAAAGCGATGTGCTAGTCTCAATTGAGATTGTTCAAGCAAAAATCCGCTGCAAATCAAGCACGAAACCTGGCAATACGTCTTCTCCAGACAAACTGGTGGGCGATTGTAGCACTACAACAGATTGCTCGAGACGATAGATCAGGGCAGTGCGATCTTGAGGATTGATTAGCCAACCCAAACGCGCACCATTATCAATGTATTCCTGCATCTTCGCTTGTAGTTCCGATAATACGTCGGTAGGCGATCTTAGCTCAACTACAAAATCTGGACACAAGGGCGGGAAGCCATCTTGTTGTTTTTGGGTTAGAGCATCCCAGCGTTCTCGTGACACCCAGGCAGCATCAGGGGAGCGTTTAGCACCGCTGGGGAGGATAAAGAGTGTTGAGGAATCAAAGCCTTCCCCTAAATCTAGATTCTCCTCAACCCAATTTCCAAACTGCCTTGATAGAGAGAGATTTTTGCTTCCAGATGTCCCTCCTGTTGCTGGCACTATGACTAACTCCCCTTCTACTGTTTGTTCAAAATTCCAATCTGGATTAGCTCGAACGATCCGCTCGAAGTCTGCATCTCTTAGCTTCAGTGCGTGTATAGTTAGGCTGCTGTGCATCTAAACTTCCCTCTGTGTCTATCCCGGACAAAATGCAGTTATTTCCTTAGCAATACCAGAATTATCCAAATACTGTTTCGCTTGGATGAAATAGAAACTACGATTAACAGCGCTGTGGAAAAAGTTTAAGCTATTTCTGGAAGCGCGATCGCACTTTAGTTAGTACATCCAAAATCGGCGATCGCACTGCTGCAACACATCCGACAAACGATCGCACTTTAGTTATTCGATCATAAAAGGCGATCGCACTTTAGTTATTCGATCAAAATAGGCGATCGCGCTTCATGATTGCTACTGTAAGGAATTAGTCGAAAACAATGAAGTGCTAGTCTTGAGTTACTCATTACGTAACTATCAAATTAAATAGAGAAATGTATATGAATATTGAGCAGACAGTGTTAGAAAAGCTGAAAACCCTTCCACCAGAAAAACAGCAAGAGGTGCTTGATTTTGTCGAGTTCCTCCAAAGCAAGACGTATCAGAAAGAGTCCAACAGTCAAGAGGGTAAGCCAGTAGTGTCAGCTCTAACTCTCGCCCAAAAATGGGTTGGCTGTCTGGAAGGAGGGCCCCCAGATCTTTCCACTAACAAAAAGTATATGGAAGGATACGGAGAATAATGCGACGGCAGGTTTTGCTAGATACCGGCCCCGTTGTAGCTTTTCTCAAACGACAAGATCGATTTCATAGCTGGATAACACAAGAATGGGCAACTATCGAACCACCTCTGTTAACCTGTGAAGCGGTCATTTCTGAAGCTTGTTTTCTGTTGCGTAATGTTTATGGAGGTAAACAAGCTGTTATTTCCCTAGTCAATAGTGGAGTGGTTCAGATACCCTTTCGTTTAAATGAAGAACCTGGTTTAATTAATGAACTGCTGACTCGTTACCAGTCTGTACCGATGTCTCTAGCTGATGCCTGTCTAGTTCGGATGGCTGAGCAATACGCGGAAAGTATGTTGTTAACTCTCGATAGTGATTTCAGAATCTATCGCAAAAACAGGAATCAAATAATTCCTGTTATTATGCCCAAAGGTATATAGATAAATACCTAAAAAAGTGTATTTAAACAAGTTTAAGCTATTTCAGGAAGCGCGATCGCACCCTAGTTATTGCATTCAACAAAGGCGATCGCACCCCAGTTATTTCAGCCAAACAAAGCGATCGCGCTTTCATATTTCTGTTTATATAACGCGGTCGCGGCTTTAAGCTTTCCCTTACATAGATATCGATAGATATCGTTAAACAATAGATCTCTTGCATGAATTTAATTTAATCGGTTATGGGTAGCTCAGGGTTAACTCAAAATATTTGTTGTAGTGCGTGAGTTTTTTGTTAAACCCTGAGCTACGACAAATTCGTGCAAGAGGTCTAATCTATTCGTGCTGTGACACAGGAGTCAGAGCAGTTTATAATTCAATACCTTTGCGTTGGAGAACAGTTTGGAGCGCTTGCTCGTGGGCTGCCTCTGGTGCATCTGGTTCAACGATAACTACATTTGGATTATTTAAGGTTCTGCGAACTTGCTCAGCCAGTAGCTCTCGATCCAAAGCCTCTAGTTCTTGTCGAGTAAGATGTGAGAGATTGTTAGAAGTTTTACTCATAGAATACCCGTCCATCATCAGTAATTGTAATTGCCAGTTCGGGTTGCTTATCTCGCCCAACCAAGAGCCGAATTGCCCCCGTTCCCAATTCTGTACGCTTATCAAGAATATTTAGTCCCAACCGATTTATTAGAGTTGTAACTGATAGGAGAGAGCGGTCTTGTGGAGTTAAATTCATTATAAGGGGTCTGACAAAAGCTGTATAGCAAGAGATTGAACCATAGAACTTTATATTGGTTGCATTGCCTATAAATCGTGCTGTCTTCGTAATCGATCCCTACAATTAGGCGATAGGCATTTCCTTTAATGTTAAACACGCTGAAGTTGCCTACTGCTTCCGCATCTCGATAAATGGCTCGAAGCTCCTCTAAACTACTCCACTTTGCACTTTTCACCGTCGCGTACCAAGCTTCAATTTGCTTGCTGACATCGGGGTACTGAGCAACATCGGCTCGTAGTCGGCTAATGGCAATCAAGTGCATCTTGGTTGATGAAATGACAAATTCTCCTGACTCAGTTGAGACCACTTTTATCCTCTCAAAATGAGAGGAGTTCGGCAACCCGAATTTCACTAGTCAGATTTACGCCATGAATACCGTCACTCGACGATGCCGAAGGCAAGGGCGAAGCCCTACGCACTCCTACTTCACTAACAGCGCGATCGCATTCCTGTTATGATTAGCCTCAATAGTTCGCGCAGACAGTATCTGCCTGTGTAGACGCGAAGTCCATTCGCACCACGCTCTACTTCACCAAAAAGCGATGCCGAAGGCAAGGGCGAAGCCCTACGCACTCCTACTTCACTAACAGCGCGATCGCCCCAACTGATGAGCTAATTTTCATGCCTGCTGTCTTTTGAAGGCGATGCCGAAGGCAAGAGCGAAGCGAGTGCGCACTGCCAATACACATACTCTTGCGATCGCACCTGATCGCGTCAATTGAAGCGATCGCTGTTCAAATTGCTAGAGCAGCATATGCGATCGCGTCTCATCCAATCAATTAGAAGCGATCGTAAAATTAGAAGCGATCGTAAAGTTAGAATTCATCACCATCGTATTTGGTCTTCAAGAGCAGTGCCGTTGCAAAAGCGACTGAATTAACTGCGATGAGGCTCGAAATGAGGTTTGTTGCAGACGAGCGATCGCCTCTGGAAAATCTACCAAATTTTGCCTTGCAGCCTCATCTAAAATACCAAGTAGCCCAGTAACTCTCAGTTGACGAAGCCTTGCAACTTGTCTGCCTAACAGATCGTCAATTACGATTAAATCTGCTGTTGTAGCTAAAGCCAAGACGATAGCGGCTCGTTCACCTAGATCTAAATTAGCTAGATCGCTGTCAGATGGAATATTGACTGTTTGGATCGCTAACCATTCTGGTGGTTGACCGATCCAGGCTTGCACAACAGCAGGCGATCGCTCATTAGCTAACTCCTGTTGGACAGCTTGAGGAATCACTACCTGACCGTAGAGTTGAGGCAGTAGTTGGATTTCGCCAATCAGCAGCAGATAGCAAATTGGTGAAGTATCAGATACAACAATCATGAAATATTCAGCTTTCCTTCCTGCCGTAGTTGCTCGTGGGAGGAGCGATCGGCTTCAAAGTCAGCTTCGTCGTAATGTAAATCTACTCCCTTCGCTTTCAGAAACGCATCGACTTCTACGCGAGTGGACATACCTAGCAACTCTCGGACTTTACCAATGCTAATCGAGCCTTCTTGATACGCTGCGATCGCTAGCATTTCTAGTAATTTTCGTTCTAGATTTCCCCATTTTGTCTCTAAGGAACAAGCAATATCATCTGGTAGAGCAATTTGAATTTGCATAAATTTCTACTTTAATATCTGTCTCCGTATTGTATTGCGGTAGCTAGAGACAAGCGATGCCGAAGGCAAGAGCGAAGCTCTACGCACAACTGCCAACACATCCGACAAGCGATGCCGAAGGCAAGGGCGAAGCCCTATGCACTTCATTACATCCTTCTAAGGACTGGGCGAGTCTGTTTGCGATCGCATTCTGGCTGAGGCGTTGCCTTTATGACAGACAATCGGTTGTATTCGACAGAGAATGCTGAACTTATCGAGCGCATAGAGCTTTATACTCAGGGCGGAAGGGATGTTTTCTGACAGTCCCCAATAATTTAAGATTAGGAGTCTAGTTTTTAGATGATTGAGGGCTTCGAGTGGGATGAAAACAAGGCGCGGCAGATATTTGGTTAAGTATAATATCTCGTTTGTAGAAGCCACGACAGTGTTTCTCGACTCGCTCTCGATTACGATTGACGATCCCGACCATTCACAGAGCGAACAGAGGTATATCATCATCGGCTATTCCAACCGAGGACGGCTGTTAGTTGTCGTATATGTTGATAGAGGTGACAATATTCGTATTATTAGCGCTCGACCAGCTACACGCTATGAACGCAGAACCTACGAAGAAACCTGAATCTTTCCTAGATGAAAAGATTGGCTCAGACTCAGATATACGTGATGAGTACGATTTCCAGGGCGGAGTGCGAGGCAAGTATGCCCATCGGTTTACAAGAGCCATCCAGCGAAATATGGTTCCAGAACACGCACAGGAAACATGGGATGCAGAGCAAGCTGCTTATGGGGAACTAATCTCTAAACCAGGGAGTAAGTCAGAAACAGAAGAAGACTGAGCTGCTGGGTTAATTATTGTTACACCTTTGCAAGCGATCGCACTTTAGCAGTAAAACCCCAAAGCCGAGCGCACCCCAGTTATTTCATTCAAAATCGGCGCTCGCAGCCTAGCTACTACATCCAAGCAAGGCGATCGCACCCAGTTATTTCATTCAAAATCGGCGCTCGCAGCCTAGCTACTACATCCAAACAAAGCGATCGCACCTCAGTTATTTCATCCAAACAAAGCGATCGTACCCCAGTTATTTCATCTAAAAAAGGCGATCGCACCCCAGTTATTCCATTCAAAATCAGTGATCGCGCTTTCCTCTTTTTGAATTGATCCAACTAGCACGGGCGGGTTTTCCAAAGGAGTTGGGTTTCTAACAGATATGCCGATAAAACCCGCCCCTACATAATTCTTGACTAATAACAGCTGTATTCCTACCTGAAAAAACATAAACCTTTTGTCTTTTGTTCCCTAGCTGTGTATATGTACTGAATTTTGCTCAAAGGTGATAGGAATTGATTTGGAGGTGGGTAAGTTACTTGTAACAGACCAACAGAGTCACGCTTTACCCCCTCTAGGAGACTACTCTCATGAAGACCGAACTCAAAGTTAAATTCCTACAACACCTGCTGAACAAGAAAAAGGAAGATCAGGGCTTTACCCTAATTGAACTTCTCGTTGTCGTCATTATCATCGGAATTCTAGCCGCCATTGCTCTGCCCAACTTCCTTAACCAGACTGCTAAAGCTAAACAATCAGAAGCTAAACAAAATATTGGTGTAATCAACCGCACTCAAACTGCATATC
>QQTW01000079.1_pt1 | contig 51458 bp, 51 predicted proteins | sample 1904831 | NCBI WGS metagenome assembly QQTW01 (sample SAMN09435610, study PRJNA476489) | Subsurface metagenome, whole genome shotgun sequencing project.
GTCGTTGTATCCCCTCCTATCAGCGCCGACGATGCTATGGCGTGGGGTGTGCATGTCCGTTATGTGTTCGTCTATCACATTAAGCGTCTCATTCATGACCGGACTATCCTGCTCTTCGGTTAAGGACATGGTTCTCGCTCTCTGGCTCCCAAGTGACATGTGACGATTCGAGATGGTGGGCATGGGTGGAGGCGAAGGTTCGGCGGATAAGGACGCGCTCAGAGATCGAACCACTTCAGGGTGTGGAGCTGCTGTTGAAGATGAAGGCTTATTGTTGGTGTCCAAGGCCGGCTCGATGAGTGCTGCTAGGTATGGCGATGGCGGTTTTATTTCCTCTGCCTCTGCAGTTATGGTGACTGGTGCAGGGCTAGATTGTGATTTCTTGCGTCCGGTCGACTTTGTGTTGAGGGTCCCTTTAGGAGCGGGTGTGGTGTACACTGGAGAGTGAAGAGTTCAATAACTGCTGCGTGAAGCCGGTCAAGCTTGGGGCTTACCTTCGGGGAAAAGTCCAGTGCTTCCATCTTTGAAATGCCTGCCCAAAAACCACCCGTCCCCAAAGTCATCATCCCGCTCTATCAGCTCGATGCGGTCACCCTTCCTCAGGCTGAGTTCGTCCGGACTTCTGGCGGTGAAGTCGTCTGCAGCGGTATGAAGAGTTAGCTAATGATATATAATAATACGCGAACATTCTCTTGGTGAGTTTCGTAGCGGTTGGGGACAAAGTGGCCTGAGTAGTCATATTCAGCTGACGAACTTACGGATCACAAGCAAAGCGTCGCCGGGTTTCGGCTGCTCGTTCAACAGTCTGGATGCCATCTTGACTCAATCCGGAGCGACAGCGAGAACTCAACAGCGGCGCATCAAGGGAATTCGCCGGCTCAGAACGGATGAGGCGCGTCCTTCATCGCTCAGGTTCTGCCGAGGCGGCGCAACTGGGGCTGCAGACCGTGGTATACCTAGGTAGGGAGGATGCGTGACGGGTCACGGAAAAATCACAGGCTGATGTCCGGTCGGTCAGCTCCTGGGGCGTCGCATGCGATTGATGTTGAAACCAGACTGTCGAAGTCGGACGTGATGAGGTGGCTGGTGGTAAGGGAGTCGTCCCGCGTGTTGGGGACCGGGACTGATGCGGAAAATACGATCGCCGTTGATGAGTTTCCCGGCCCCCAGGGACACTATTGATTAGACGAGACGATCCACCATCGCCCGAAGCGGCTAGAGCTGAATCGACCCGCCGCGGTTGCGGTCCACCTTCCCGTTCCGATTCGGGTGCGCGGTGTTGTGAGTTGCATCTGCATCGTGGCTTCATCGTCCTGGTGGTCCTCAATTTCACGGTGGTTATTCTTAGCGGTCGGTAGATCGCCTCGAAGATCCCGACGACCAGTGACCATCCTCTCTTCCCATACTCCACACACGTGGCGCGTCTGCCCTTACATACATTATTATCGCCTGGAGCATCTACATCCATACAGTGCACAGGTCCATGATCATTGTCCACTTGGCCGACGACTGCCATCCCTTGCCTTGGAAAGGAGCCAATGGTCTTAGAGTCTCCGGTATCTCATAGCTTGCCCAATACGGAGGACACCGACCGAGTTATGTTTCAAGAAAAGTCGCATGCCCTCGAACAGAAGATTGGGCAATCAAACTCATCACCTACCCAGCTAGGATCGTGTGGGTAGGTGACGCCTGTCAAATGTTACTCTCAGTCGGATTATTATTTCTCGCGTCAAACACGTTACAACCACTTATCACGCTTTGACTGGTTTCACGCTTCCGCTTCGGATGATCTTGACGACACGTCAGATCGTGTTTACTCCCGCGAAGAGAAGCATCAAAGGCACTGTATGATATCGGTATACTCGTATGCGTGATTCGACGGACATGCGGACACTGATGACTTTGGGCGTTATCGTCCATTCCTTGGAATGAACGATGACAGTGGCTCATCAATGGGATCGTCGGCTTGATACCGTCGAGGAACTGACATTATCGGTGAAAATGTGCGGTACTCCGTACTCCGCACGGCTTTATATTCCAAGGTTGTGTTTACATACCAGAGCAGAGCAGGGACTACTTTGTGCGGAGTATCTGATGAAGCGCGAAATCCATCTCTTATCGATTAAGCAGGGCCGCGTCTGGGGCCGCTCAGGATCACGCAAAAAGTAAACACGACCTAGGTACCTATGCACTTGGGCTTACACGGGTTTCGCGATCGGCATTCAGCCTCATGCGCGCGCTCAAGAAGACTGAGCTATTGCTGCGCGCGAGTGAAGCCTGGTCGATCTTCACTGACGACCGTGGCCGTTGAGTTGGCATTTCCAGGGCTCGCAATAATGAGAACCTTCACCGCCACATTACGACTTTAGAGCTAGCCGTGATGAACATTCGTCAGGATGCCCTCTCCCCAACTTGAGACAACCGTGACTGAAAAACCTGCGAGCAACGCCGCTACCGCCTCTGAAAGTCTCACTTCATCCAACTCAACAGCCAACGTCTTCCTTGGGGGCAGACAGAAAGCTTGGATGGATAACGCTACCAAGTCGCCTCGAGAGAGTACGGATGCCACGCCGCGCAGCCCGGTTATTCGACGTCCAGCATCGACCTCCATGAGCGGCCGACCCAGTCATATAATGATACCAAATAGCCATGCCGCGAGTCCGGCGATGCATCCCAGCGTCGCGTCCCCGCAACAGCCCCAGAGTGCCCAACAAGCATTCGTCTCGGTGCTGCCTTCACCAACGCCCAGCAACGAGGGTCAGAATCGACAGCATCGCAGAGCGAACAGCCTTCGCAATGATTCCAGCAAGGATGGAGGGGATCAGACTGGGCAAAGTAATGCGGCAAGACCAGGCCGTCCCCACAAGAGCATGACAATACCGTCACTCGACCGTCGCCATGCTACAGGATTGTCACAGTTCGGTGCCGGGCCGGCCGTCCAGCATCAATTTGCGGCACCAGGTTCCCACTCCTCGTTGCAACATCAGACGCAGACTGTGCCTGCTCTCAGTGATCAGCGAGCTGAGCTGGGTAGCATGGCTTTCTCTGACGGATACCCCGCAGACTATTGCTTGGGCATTCTCCAAAACTACCTGAATAGCATTGGAGGATCGACCGCTCTGACTGATTTTGAACAGTCACGGATTCGACTTCTTTCGGAGGCGTGCAAGCGCAAAGATTACTTCTACCTCACCTTGCATCAGTGCCTCTGCTCAGCAACCGCCGCCCCTCAATCCATCCCACCCTATCTCGCCATGATGCCGAATACCTCCCACGCCTTTGATGTCCTGAATCTGCTCCTGGTTGCGAATCATCGGCTGAAACGGGAGCTGGTCATCTGGTTCACCAATTTCCCAGTAACGCTCAGCGACGCTCTTCTGCGGTGGCCCGGAATGTTCCAACGCGAGATGGGGAGGATCAGAAGCTTCTTGGTAGCGCTCTCTGAACGTTGGGAGACCTTTCAGTTCTCGTGCAAGCGCAGGCTATACCCGCCTTCCGCGCGTGAGCTCGTTGAGCTGCTCGGTGTTACCTCTATACTCCTCCAGCGCGTTATATTCACTGGCGTGCTTCGGTCTTTCTGGGGCTCAACGTCAACGGAATGGTCCAACAAAGCAGACAGTCTGTTCTCTCAAGACCAAGCACACTATTATCATCACGTGGCTTCTGCTACACCCGGAGCCGATCCTGCATCATATAATGCAACGGAGAAGTTCCACGTAAGGCTCTGGAGGGAGTGGTGGGGTTATCACCAACAGCAAGTCAGCAGTCAAGCTGCATCACCGCTGTCGGCCTTCTATCCTATGAGCACCGCTCACACCCAGGGTCAGCAGCTGGGCTCCGCATCATTTACAGCTGCTCCTCAGCAAGGGCGGTTAGTCAACACACCTCGTCATATTCTACCGTTGAATGCCGCAATGCAGTCTCCGGATATGCTACTTTACTCATCGCCGGCCAATCTGCAGCGAAGATCTTCCGGCAGTCATGGACCGTCACCGCAGGGACCTGTAGTTCAGCCAGCGAGACACGAACACCGCCGGCAGTCAGGGACTTCAGCCTTACCCGGCCCGACCAAAGTTCAACATCATTCACGCGACACACGATCCCCAATCACACCGCTTTCTGCTCCTCCTAGCGGTTTGCAAAGGCTACCAGCGAGTTTCGAACCCCCTGGAACACCGGCACAAACACCACAACAACTGCATGGACGTTCATCTATCATACCAAGCCCAAGGACAATCAGGCCGCAACCCTCGAATCCTGATTCTGTCAGGTCCGCGCTACATCAAGCCCACCTGAGGAGTCCGATTCTGAAAGTGAAAACTGCGGAAGCCACACCCGACCCGACTAAAAGATTCTACCAATTCGTCGCAGGATTCGCGTTGGAGCCAGTAAATATATCGCTGACTTCTCCCATCAACGAGTTCTTATTCTCCGTGACTGCATCTGACTTTCAAACCATACCAGACGACCATCCCTCCAACCGGGGCGAGCGTCCAGTGAGAACCTTGGATGAACAATCAACTCAGTATCGTCTTCGTTGTTCAAAGCTGCCATTGTCTTCTGACCCACTGAAAGAGCATAACTGGGTCGTCGGTGACACGTTCTGGCCACAGTTCATGTACTTTCGAGTCAACTCCCACCTGTTGGAGGTTCGGCGGAAACTCCATCACGGGAAGGAACTGCCGGTGGATATAACAAGGCATGTCGTCGAGGGAGAGAACAAAGTCGAAGTCTACATCAATCTGCGCGACCAAGACAGACTAGACGCCCAGTTTGCTCTTGCAGTGGAGCGGGTTGGACTCATGAGCGGCGACGAGATAAAGGAGCGATGCATCAAGCACCAAAGCATTCGCTCGAAGACCGTGCTCGACTACCTCAAATTCAGCTTATCCAGCACCGCGCAGGATGACGAACTTGCCATCGTCAGCAGCAACATCACGATCAGACTCTTCGACCCCATATCCGGCACCACCATCCCGGAAACGCCGGTTCGCGGTCGGCATTGCCTGCACCCGGAATGTTTTGATCTGGACACGTTTCTGTTGACGCGGCGGGCGCACAGCCCCGGCTCGCCCAGCGTCGTGGACGAGTGGAGGTGTCCTCTCTGCAAGAGAGATGTGCGGCCTCAAAACTTACTGGTGGACGAGTTCATCTCGGAAGTGCGAGACAAGCTGGCCGAGCAAGGCCTGGTTCATACGAAGGCAATCATTGTTGAGCAGAATGGCGAGTGGAAGCCGAAGCTGGAGCCGAACGGCGATTCGGCGATGGCAGTTCAGGAAAATGGCGCTCCTACACGAAGTCCGTCTCGTGGATCTGCTGCCAAAAAACACAGACCGGAGCCGATCATCATCACATTGGACTAGGAAGGGTAAACTTGCTGGAGTACTTGGTGCGGTCCGAGAATGGTGTCGCTCGATTCCTTGGTTCAGATTTTTTCTGAACACTTGATTTTATAAGCCGGCGCGACTTTACCGGCGAGAGGCTGAGCAAGGCGATGTTGCTGAAATTGGCCCAGGGGCTTTTTTGAGATTTGTGTTCGGTCTTGCTTCGGTTACGTGCTTGCTGCGATTGAGAATATCTTTCGGCACAAGGTCATATACGAGAATTCGACTCCTCTTCTACGTTCAATGGTCACTCATGTGTACGACCCCAAAATGTCGCATTTGATTCGCGCTTATACCCAATCATGTTGCACCGTGGTCCGCTCATAAGTTTTTCGGGAGCGGCTTCGTTTCTGTATTCTTATTAGTTTGGGCTTACGAGATCTCTCCCGGTGTTCCGCTCGAAGCGGGTATGACAGAGTGCTTTTTCCAGACGACGTTGCCTTTCGGTGCCTTGTTTTGCGTGATGGAAGTTGGCAAACCGTGAACCAATGAGCGCCAGTATTGTCGCTGGGCAAGATTCAAACTCTGGGTGCTTTTATGCGCTCAACGTTGCAAGGGAGAAAACGCAGTCAGCCTTGCACATCGCTCGGATGAATATCCAGGCTCTCTGTACTTGGGATGCCTATGTAACCGATGATGATTCTTCAAGGTGATTATCCGATGCACAGCATACGTTGATTGCCACAAGACTACCCTTCTCGTATGTAATCTGCTCAGTCTTTTGTGGCGATGGATGATGAACGAGAAATTTAGTCCTCAATCTTTCCACAGTAATCCTCAGCACCCACGTACCTACACCCGTCGATGCCGAAGGATCTGCGCTTCGTTTACATACAGCTATGAGTTCAGAGTCGGGCATGCCGAGATTTCGGACCCTTGCTTAGCGCACTTCCACAGCACGGCTTGCCGTGGTGAACCTCCATTGACCTCTGACTCGTCGAGTTTACTAAAGACTGCGTCGAAGTTTCTACTCCTTTTCCTCGCCTTTATTGCTAGCTCGTCCATGGCCGACACAGCGACCTTGGGCGTTTGATGAGGGATACCACTTTTCTGTGTTTCGAAACTCCTTGTGCAATAGCTCTTAAGCATGGAAGCGGACCTTGGGATGAATGGGAGCGCCCGAGCGTCCCGCATGCATACCAAGGTTTTCGCAATCCAACGATCGAGGATACGGCCCCAGATGTTGAGAAACGAAGAAGTTCACAAGCGACATGTCTTCTGTGGCATGCATTCCATACTCCCCACCGGGCAACGGTCAACGGCTATACGGCCTGTACCGGGCAGGAAGGCTGTGCAAAGACAACGGCCTTTTGATCGAACCCGCCTTGGGCTGAAGTAAGACTACGCGTCACCAACGCTTACTTACTGTGTTCAATGTTGAAGTGGTACTGCCACCACCGCCGTAGAAACCTTGGAATCACACGCACATGCGTCGTGTCGTAATCGTGCAGGCCAATATAGCTCCTAATGCAACCCAAGGACGATCCAACGCTCTTCACGGTCGGTGCCGGGCGGTGCTCTCCAAGCCCGGACGGTCCCGGTTTCTCCACGTTTTCCGGGCTTATTCTTCTTATTCATGGAAAGCTATTGGCGCAGACTGCCGAGACGGAGCAGCTGTCGACAGAGCTGGAGAATGGAGTATGATTGGTTTGCGGTAAGGCATCCTGCTATACGGCACATCCTCTGTTCCGCTCAGCATATGTGGCTATACATACATCTTGGAATGAAGCCGCTGGCTGTGTTCCACCTTGTCATGCTTCCCGCGCGTCATGCGCCTCTGTCGATGCCTGCACGACATGTCGCCAGTAATCCTCCGAGCTATCCGTTCATTTTGGCTCCTATAAATGCAGGCTCTGCGCACTATGTGTTCGCTTCTGTGACTGCGTTCTCGGCGTCAATCGTCTCCTATCGCCTTTCTAGAATTGCTCGTTCAAGATGCGGTCTTTCTTTGCCCTATCGGTCTTTGCCTGCTCTCTACCAAGTGGTATATGGGGCAAACTGGCTCCAGTGCATGAGATTTTCAGGCGACAAGCTCCTCCAATTCCTGACAACACTTCTATTCCGGAGAACACTTTTGCTTCAATCATCCCTTCAGCAGAGTTGGAATGGGTTGAGTGCTACCCAGATAGCCTTGCTGCAGAGCTTGGAACAGTGGAGTGCGCAAGACTGCTCGTAAGTCACTTCGTCTACCCCGGGCTTTCTGTAGGAAGGGCAAGAGAAGGACGAGAGCTTTGGCTGACCCTTTGCCGCTGCTGGTAGGCCCCGTTGGACTATACCGACCCATCAAATGGCGGCAACGCCATCTTGGCAATCGCAAGACTGAGAGCCAATGAGACCGACTATGGAACCAGCCCTTCTGTTTTCATCAATCCTGGTGGCCCAGGCGGGGATTCGTACGTACTCGCTCATCACGACTTCGCTTCCCATCAGACTTTTTCTGGCCGTGGTATCTGGCTCACTAAGACTGGGACCGCAGCATCCAATTCCTCTTAGATTTGGGCCCTGAGCTCCGGCAGTATGCGGGTAACACCCGCGATATCGTCGCAATCTCACCTCGAGCCGTGGGCTCAACTTTTCCCCCTGCCGCATGCTTCACCAGCCAGGTGGTCCGAGACTCCACCAATCTAGCCATAGCAACCGAGCAAGTGGGCTACACCAACCTCTCGATCGCCAGACTTGATGCCCTCGCTGAGGGTGTCGGCCTCGACTGCGGGCTGGTTTCTGGTGATGTCCTGCCTCTTGTGGGCACGGTCAACACCGCACGAGATGTAAATTTCGTCTCAGAGAAGCTCGGAGAGCAGACGTTTGCTTTCTTGTAAGTGGATCGATCTCCATGTCTACGAAGCTGGAAATGGCTAACGTCGCGCGAATCAAAGCGGACTGTCGTATGGAACCGTGCTCGGGGCGACTCTTGCTGCGCTGTTTCCTGTAAGTGGGATAGCGATAGTTGATTCCTTGGAGCTTTTACTGAAATCCATGTATAGGACAAGATAGATCGCATGGTCTTGGACGGTATGTTGATAACGCTCCATTGGACGGTTCACGAAAGTTCAAATTCAAGCTGATCGCGGGCGATAGGAGTTGTGGACTCGAACGAATGGTGGGGCCTTACCACCGATACCATCGAGCCTGAGCTTTACGTCAGCGAAACTGATGAGGCGCTCCAATACTTTTTTGACTCGTGCTTTCTGGCGGGCGAGGAGCAATGCGCGCTCTGGAGTGCCGGCGGCCCGGGAGAGATCCAATCTCGATTCGACGCAGTCGTCGACCGACTCCGCCAACGGCCTATCAGCTTGCCCCTGTTCGGCTTGTTGGAGTACCCTATCTTCAGAAGCGGGGTGTTTACTGCCTTGTACAGCCCGGATACAACCTTCTCTATTCTTGCGCGTGTCACCGCCGAGCTGGAGAAAGAACGACCAAGCCAGGCTCTGACCGAGCTGCTTCAGCTTTTTGCGGCGCCGCCGCCGAGGGAGAAACCTCTGGTCGATCCGGAAAGCGGTCTGTCGAACGGCTTTGAGGCGCTGTATATCATTTGGTGTGGTGATAAGCCGCGCCGCGAGGCGAATGTTACGGAGGAACTCCTGCTCGACATAGTGGCCGATTGGCAATCAGTGAGCGATCTCGGAGGGGAGGAGGTATCCCCTCTCGCATTCTTCTGTCAGCGTGAGTGACTTTCAGCGCCTGACCTTTTGTCATCAAGAACATTCGAAGAAGAGTCGAGCGCTTGCTGACATCGTAAAGGATATCCAATCACCCACAAGGAACGCATCACAAGTGAGCTTCTCCAGGGGTGATCATATGTGAATCGAAGTAGAGCTGACGTGTCTCCAGAGGTCTTTGAGGATATGCAAACTCGTACCCCCATTCTTTGGGTCAACCCCACAGTGGATCCCATCACACCTTTGCAAAAGTAAGCGACCATGCTCATACGACCGTATGCGCTGCACGATATCCATTTACTGACCTGTTCCAGTGCTTTTTCTATGGCAGAAGCGTTCCCCGGTTCCAGTGTTTTGGTCGTTAATGGGACGGGTCACACCTCCGTGTTCGCGAATACCAATTTTAACTGCGCACGTACGTATATCCTTCCTTACTTCTTGGATGGTGTGTTGCCGGAAAGCGGGACTGTATGTGAGGCAGAGCAAGAGCCGTTCCAACTCGTGGGTGAGGTGCCACTGCCGGCGGCTCCGACAAATGTAGCTTAATGCCGGCGGTAAACTTCTCGTGGCGGGAACATCTAGTGCAGAATAAGCACCCTATCGTGTTGATGTAACACTCTTGCTTCTCTTCAACAATCTATATTCAACCCAACATGACGCATTCACGTTCTCATGAACCTTGCTGGCGCCTCCCTCTCTTTAGGAATTGCAGCTAGATTATGAGATATGTTTCAAATTGTTCGCTGTTCCAATAGAACTTGGTTTGATGTCATCTTGCTTCGTAAACGAATGGACTTGACAGGTCAAGATCATGTCCTGGTATGTTGGGTTTCTTCATCAACAAAGGTCTCTGAGTGAAGAACACCTGAGCACGTGATTGACGCGTTCAATAGGATCTCGAATCAGTTCCCACATATGTAAGCAACACCACACATTTTAACCTTTCTCCGAGTCACACCTTGGACACAGTCGAACCTTTTTCACAGTCACACCTTGTTCACACAGTTAGACCTTGTTCACTTCTTGATCAATCATCAATCAGAACTCCCCCAAGCAACAAGAATGCCTTTACTCAATCTTCCACTAGAAATTCTGCTGCGCATCTTTGGCCTGCTTGTCAACAACGACAAGCTGCGCCTCGCGGACGGCCAAGAATACGGGCTGTCACTCCGGCTCGTTTGCAGTGAGTAATCCGAACTCCTATCTATTATGGGATACCGATCCAATGCTGTTACTGATCAACGTCGATCAGAGAGCGTCGATGCCGTCGTGCGGCAGCTAGCGTTCGCGGGCCTCAAGTTGGACGCGCGCTGGGAGAACGGGAGTCGCGTGCCCGGACGCAACTGGAGTTCGCGACTCCTAGAAGAAAAGCTGAGAGCGAGTGTGCGCTCCGAGTACAGTTATGGTCCGGTAATCCGCCTACTGTGGAAGTCCCTGGCTGCGATAGCTGAGGTGTTTCCGGCGGACCACCCAGACGAAGATGAGACGCTGCATGCATACACGAGTGCGGTATGCCAAGCTGCAACTCATGCTAAAGATTGGGAAGGGTTCTTTGTGGCGATCGAGAATAGGGTCCATGGACATGGGCAAGATTGTTTGGGGAGGGGCGCGTTGGGCCCGGCAGAACCAAAATCTGATGACAACGAAGAAATGGACAGAGCTGAGAGTAGCGACGAAGAGTGGGAAGACACGAATGTGGTCTACAGCTTGGAAAGTTTTGACGGAAGCCAAGGCAAGACAACAGAAGTTGAAGTTTGTTCAGTCTGCGACGAGTGGGTCATTGATGGCCTTGAGCCGTACGGGTTGGCCGTCCACGCGGCTGTCATAAAACAAGATGAGCTCACGCTCAGGCGCTTGCTGGAACGCGGCACATCGGTGGATGCCTGCAGCGTGTGCTTCCTCCCGCCTCTGGCGGTAGCAACTGTCTGCAATGAGAAGCGCATGGCTGCCGTGCTGTTGGAATACGGGGCAACGATTGACAAGATTGACGGGCAACCACACAGCTTTGTGCCGCTCCTTGCAGCTCTTGCCCGTGCACACGACAGGCTTGCTCAAATGATGCTTGAACGCGGCTGCATGCGTCGCTCGATCAACGACGAGAGTTATCTTGCCACGGCCGTGAAGTCCTGCTCAGATATAACTGTCAAGATGCTTCTCGAACGTGGTGCGCAGCCTAACGTATCCATGTCGGACGGAGTTGCAATGCCGCTACACCTTGCCGCTTGCAGGAGATCAGTGGAAATCATGAAGGTGCTTATACAGCATGGTGCGGACGTCAACCTCACCGTTCGCCCTGGTCTCAGTCTTTTGAATATGGTCGTAGTGATCGGCTTTGACGACGGGCTCCGAGTTCTCTTAGCTGCCGACGCAGACCTGGCAAAGAAAACAATGCCGTTCAGGCCACCAATGTGGGATTCCGCACGGCATATGACCGCTCTAAATGTGGCCATCGTGGTTCGCGCCGAGCAGTGTGCGCTTACGCTTCTCGAGCATGGCGCCGATCCGAACTCTGTCGATAACACTGGCGGCTACCCTCTTCAATACGCGTTGAGGCGGAACTTGAAGAACATCATCGAGGCACTTTTGGAACACGGCGCGAGTTTGTCACGCCTGCCGGGTGCCTTTCACACACCGCTAGAAGCATCACTGCGCACTGGAGATCCCGCTCTCGTTGAGCTTCTCCTGCAGAAGGGCGCGGTCGTCGACGACGATGAGAGTTTGAAGTGGGCAGTTAAACACCGGAAAGTGGGTCTTGTGTGGATCCTGGCCGCACAGGCACCACCTCGGCACGCACTCCGCTACATTGGTCTGGCATTAGAACGTGGGAACCAAGCTATTGTCGACATCTTGCGCGAGCGCACTATCGAAGCGGAGCACGATGACATCTAATCCCGGCATGACGACATGGAAGGCTCCCTTCGTCGACAGGCTGCTGGCCGGTAGATCCTGAATGGAAAGATACGCAATTGAGAATGGAGCCACGGCGTGAGGAGTTGTTTCGACGCAGAACAGCGTCAGGAAAGAGTCAGTCAACGATCTCATCATGAGCAAGGGAAGTTCGATGCACGCAGGACGGAATCAATTAGACTTGATGCTGGCAACGAACAGAGCCGGTCTTGTTGAATGGGCAGCGACATTTGATATAGTAGAGCGCTTGCAGAGTCACCCATAGCTCTGAGCTTCTGTAAATCAATCAAGACCCGATTGCTTGTTGCTGTGTAGCAAGGAGCGGTTCGGAATGAAAAAGAAGTGTTTTGCAGAATAGACTCTGAACTGCATGTTGTAGACGCTGAAGCGAATGTTTGCTCAGAAGTTGGAAGGATGTCGTTGAAGCGTTGCTGATACAGAAACGACCTACGTCATCGGACCCCGTAAGCTTAGCCCGAGTTGTCGCTCTCGAGAGCTTCGACATCCATACACACAACAACCCAAGCCGCCAGCGTGCCATTGACTCTACTCAAACGACCTTCCATACCCTGAGTTCATCGCAATGTACGCGCGACATCTCTGTCGGCCAGCGTACACGCTGCGGAATGTGAGTATCCAATGTTTTCCTATCCATGGCACAGTATCTTGTCGGCCGTTGGCTGACGCTTTCGCGCGCCGAGCAGCATGTCCGCCGGTACGCAACAGAGCCTCCCGCAAACGGGACCTCCGGCTCCGGCTCCTACCCGTTCCTTTACGTCGGCCTTGGAGGCGCGGCTGTTGCCTCAGCGGGGTGGTTCTACTTCTACCAGAAGGGTGCAGAGGGGATTCCGACCGGAGCGAGCAACAGCAGAAGACTAGGCCATGAGTCCGAGGCGGAGGGATCGCCACCGTCGCGGTCGGAGGAGCAGAATGTGCCGCGCCAGACGGACAATCCGATGATGGTGTTCAAGGGCGGCGATCAGGGCTGGCTGTCGTTGAAGTTGGAGAGCGTGGAGCCGGTCAATCACAATACGAAGAAGTTGCGCTTCCATCTTCCGGAGGAGGAGAGCGTGTCGGGTTTGGCTGTCGCCTGTAAGGAATTCTTCCTGTCAACTTTGCTGGCGGTGGCTGGGCTTGCTGACATCGGGCAGCGGCTCTGTTGACAAAGTACAAGGGACCAGAGATGGACAAGCCGGTTATACGTCCTTATACTCCGATAAGTGACGAAGGTTAGAGTGATTGTATGCTGTTAATAGATGGGACTGACAGATTGCCTGCTGCAGGGACCAAAGGCTACATCGACTTCCTCATCAAGCGCTATCCTAACGGTCCCATGTCGGAGCATTTGCACAGCATGAACCCAGGACAGCGCCTCGACATCAAGGGCCCGATTCCGAAATACCCTTGGGAAGCCAACAAGCACGACCACATCGCTCTCATCGCCGGCGGTACCGGCATCACACCAATGTACCAGCTCGCGCGAGCCATCTTCAAAAACGCCAACGACAAGACCAAAGTGACGCTGGTGTTCGGCAACATCTCGGAGGAGGACATCCTGCTGAAGCGGGAGTGGGAGCATCTGGAAAACACGTATCCGCAGCGGTTCCGCGCCTTTTACGTGCTCGACAACCCGCCCGAGGGCTGGATGCAGGGCAAGGGCTACATCACCAAGGAGCTGCTGAAGACGGTGCTGCCGGAGCCCAAGGAGAGCAACATCAAGATCTTCGTGTGCGGCCCGCCCGGCTTGTACAAGGCCATCAGCGGCACCAAGCCGAACCCGAAGGAGCAGGGGGAGTTGACGGGCTTGTTGAAGGAGCTTGGGTACAGCAAGGACCAGGTCTACAAGTTCTAGAGTGGTTCTGTAGTTACTGTAGCGTAGATTAAACTTGTGCTAGAAGCTCGATTCATATACCTAGCGCGGCTGCCACTGCACGGCGAGACGAGATGACGCCGCCACAGTCATACCACGGGCGGAACTCTTGCTTCCATCACCACCACGCTACAAGTACTGTACAATTGCATGACTCCACCACACCATCTAGACAGCAATTCCACCGTCCCCATCCGGAGATTTGGCTCATCTGTGAAAAAGTGAAAATCCGGCAGGCCGGGCCGGAGGGTGTGATGGGCACCCCGGCGTGCCTGACTACCGACCGAACGATGGACGCCACGGAAACCTTGGAAGTTGATCCCGCGAATGATCGCAGAACTCGCCGTCTCTGCCCTGCAAGCCGGCCTCGCCCCTTGGCGTGCAGAATGCGAACCCGGAGATGCGGGTCCAGCAGGAAGCTCTAGGGTCTTCTCATGTACTTTTTCATGTACAGGCGAGTACTTGCCTCGTCCGGACTGGCACGACTGGCAATTGCATGAGAACGACGACGCAAGGGCTGATGTGCAGCCTGCAGCAAGAGCAAGGGGGTTTGCAGGAGCTATGGACGACAGTTGTACTGTGTACGCACCCTCACACCTTTATCAAGAGCAAGCTGACGAAGAGCTCGAGAAGCTGACGATAGCAGGCCGATGGAGGCGAGAGAGGCAACAGGCTCTCATGGTGACGAGTCATTCATCTCATTAGCTGATCGGTAGGGAGGCTGTACGGCAACATCTGCAACACTCCGCCATCGCCGTTTGCCTCGCCGACCAGGACTGGCACCAGAAGAGCTTCGTTGGATCGATCTACATATCAAGATTCAAGAAAAATGAGGAATCATTCTGATCTATCATCTAGCGTACGAAGCAAGCATGTACTGTTACCTAGTCAAATCCCGGTCCGCAACCCCCGCGCCCCGTACAGGAGAGCTCATCTCTTCGCTTTTTCGAGCTCTTCCACACAAAGTTCCCAGTTTGCCCGGCCGTTGCCCCATCTGGCTGGGAGCGGCACTCGTACCGCAAGCCCAGGAAGCCCCCTCGGCGGTCCGGGCACAGAAGACTCATCGACGGCTTGAAGCCTTGCGCGCGCTAGTCCCGTCGCGGCCGGAAAATGGCCACAAGTCACGGGGAATGGCTCAACCCCGTGATCCCGCGACTGCACCGCGCCATGGCCTGGCGCGTCCCTCCAATCCGCGTGTAACACCATCCTCTGCCACCCCGGCCAGGGGTTTCTGTGACTCCCTGCCGGCACACGGCCGCCGCCTCGGCGAGGATGGGGGCAGGTGGGGCCAAAAAGTCCTCCGTACTGTGAAAAAAGAGAGCAGCCTAGAAGAGGAAGCGAGAAAAAAAGCCCCGAGGTAGCGGAAAAGAGGCGACAGGCACCGTTTTCGCTGTCACGGCCGTTGGGGGAAGGGGACATAAAAGTCCATCCACACCCCCCTCAGCTTTTGGTCGTCAGCTCCCCTTTATCCGTCCAATTACTGCCTTATCAGGTTGCAGACTTTAAGGGTCCATCATTGTAGCTAGTGTTGATGAGCTTCCGAACATCCGTCATCATTCATTGACCATACCGACCTCTAATCACTACTGGTAAAGGACTGTTGCCAGCGGATTCACAATGTTCAGTTCAGGCCGGTCCCGATATCCGAACGACAGTTTCTCCAAGCATCGAGCAAGCAAGTCGACGAGCAGCAAGCAGAAGCGATCCTTTCGAGACGCTTCTTCCACAAAACGTCTCGAGAAGGCCACACAGCAGCAACAGCAACAGCCATCGACATCGTCGCCGGTCAAGTTTCATGGCAGCCCTCCGACGCCAGGGTCAGTTTGTTAGCATCAATTTATATACCACGTGATGAGAGCTTGAGCTAACGTCTCATTCCCGCGCAGAACCCTCACCAGTGCCATCATAACGCTCTGTGTCGGCCGTGAGCAGCGTCTCTTCGCTGCCCATGAGGACGTCCTGTGCAACTCGCCTTACTTCCAGGGTCTCTGTCGAGGCCAGTTCTTCGAGCCCTCTGCTCGTCGGATCGACCTTCCTGACGAAGAGCCGGAAGTCTTCTCCTGCGTTCTCGAGTATCTCTACAAAGGAGACTACACTCCTAAACTCGAGTTCGACAAGAAGAGGAATCACTGGCAGCTTCAGGACGGCGGTGGCATGACCGAGTCGACTGTCTTTCTCAACAATGTTGGGGTTGCTGTACTCAAGGACACTGTCATCTACGTAAGTCGAAACCTCAGCCACGAAGCTGTGACTCTCAGTTTGACGGATCACTCTTTGTCTCTGCCTATACACACTGCTAATACGATTCAATCCCACAGTGCACAGCGGAAAAGTACGGCCTGACCGAGCTCAAGCGTCTCGCCCTGCGCAAGCAAGGCCTCGTGTCGAACATCCAGATCGGCACGATCCTCACCTCGGCCCGGTACGCGTACGCGCAGACACCTGACAATGACTCCAACCTGCGAGCACACTACCTCGCCCTCATCATCCGCAGCCGCAGCACCTTCAAGCGGAGCGGCACGATGCAGATGGAGATGGAGGCCGGTGGAAGGCTCTTCTTCGATCTCTTTGTCGCCATGGTCAATCACATGGTCAGTATTCGATCCCTCTTAGTCGATTGTCTGTTCGCCGTTTGTGGCTATGCGTTGCTCTATCATTGATCCCATTGGTTGCCTTATTGATGTGCTGACGTGTCTGCTCTGCTGCCTACAGGACGAAATCGCCGGCTCCTCGAGATCACCCACCGCGTAAGCTGCCCTCAAGGCAGCTCGAGGTTTCCTATCGCAGTCTCATCTCAGTCTTTTCTGTTCACGTCCATCATCAATGCTAGTCTCATTGGTTGTTGTTGACTGTCCCTTCCCCCACACTACACTCATCTGACCTAATCATCCTTAACACGATTATTCTCACCTCCTTTCAACGGCCTCTTTCACAATCATAAAATCATACCCACTGTATCATTGCTGTATATGGCACCATGTTTCAGGCGTTATGAGTTCACGGTCGGTCTTCGCTGTACTATATTGGGGTCTGGGTTCTGCTAGCACTGCTGGTCATCATGCCTTCCATTGCCGTCTCGCTGCAACTTGCTACGCCCACAGAACTTTCCTTGCCGTTATCAGCCGCGTTTGAGCTCACTTGCCCTTTCCTTCCACTTGTGCCTGAGCTGCTCATGCCTGCACCGAGATCCCAGAGATCTAAAAAAAGACCTGTTTCTTCGTGCACTCCTCGCGTTAGCTGTTGGTTTTCTGCTTTTACATTCCCAGGGAGGAAACTGTTCGGAGTGAGTTGCAGCGATGGTTTTCAGAAAAGTTCTCTATTTTTTTGACAAGCGGGTGCAATCATCGAACGCGATTCGGGCCATATCCAACAGCACCTGGGCTGCTCAGTTCGTTCTTCGGTTTTTTTTCTCTGGCTGGATCAAGAATCTGGTTTCGTTGCAGCAACGTCTGCTGTTCGCTCAGTTTTTTCTACTGTCTCGGCACGTCTCGTGCTGGTAGCCTTGAGGCTGGACTCAAAAGGGTCGCAAAAACATATATTTTTAGCTCACGCTTGATTATTCGTGCAAAGGTGGAGGGAGGCACGCTGGATAAAGTCCAGGCGAATTGTTTTGCGGTATGCGGTTGAGAGGCAGAGAGATGCAAGGCAGGATGAAAGGATGCGGATGCGAATGCGTTGGAGAGCAAATGGAGGCAACGGCCTGCAAACTGTAATAGCTGCACCTTCAAACGACCAAAAGAAAGACATTTGCAGACTATCATGCATGATCCCCGGTAGACTTTCTTGCTCAGACAAACCACTCAGAAACTGTAAGCTTCACGAATCAGACCCGCGATGTTTGTGCAAAGACGGGATGGGGGGAAGAAAAAAATGGCGAGCATGCTCGTCTTGACGCACGCGTGTCTGCTTGCGGGTTAAAGTGGCCTCGGCTTGACTGCACGAAATCTGGGAGGGGAGCAATCAGCGCGCGACGCGTGTACACGTGATACCGCATTCAGCCTAAAGCGGGAGCCGGGGCCCTGGAGCATGAGTTTACAACTTCATGAGCCGAGTGGGAGAGCCATAAAAAGAAAAGCAAACGAGTAATGGTGCATGATTGGCAACTGGTAGAGCAGCTGTGTGGTTGCCTGCTGCATGGGACAACCTTGGGATTGGCTACAGATACGATGTATGTCTATCCGTGCAAACGCAACTGGTAGCTTTACAGATAGAGCTTCTGAAGGGGGAAAACGGCGTTCCGTGCGAGCACAGGCGCAGCTATGCAGACCTCCGTTGAACTCTGTCGGCTTGTGATGCAGTTTACTGTTTGAGACCAAGAAACCTTGTATCAGGACCGACATGTGACTCATAAGCTGCCAAGGGGCGCTGCGCAGACCCGGAAGAGGCATGGCCGCGCTTCTCAGCAAGATATGGCATCCGGAAATCTCCTGTCTGATAGAGTCAGCGGTACGGAGGGGCCCGGATGCAAGGGCCTTTGGGTAACAATGAGACGCTATGGAGCGATAGGCGTTGATGTGCATTTTATGCGTTGGCCCCGCCAATGGTCTGGAGGCTACCACACGAGGCAAGCGTCAAAAGATCGGGTGGTACAAGATAGATGCGCATCACGCAGATCCCAAGGCTGTGGCGGCTGTTGCAGCCTTGAGCTATTAGACTCTTGTGCCGGGAAAGGCGGGGCCTGACTTGCTCAGCACGACCATGCCGTGTTCCCGTGAGATGTATCCCTTCATCAAGTTCTGATATCACATGTTGTCAGCGCTCTGCACATTCTTGGCATGATTCCTGTCTTGAGCGCAGAGGACTCATCGTCATCATGATCTTGCCATCAGCAGACGCTCACCTTATAGATCATATTCGCGATCAAACATTCCACCTCATCCCTTTCCAGCCATTCCCCATCGCGCTGTCCCATGCCCAATCGAATCGCAGCATCGAACTCCGCCAGAGGAACCCTCGTTCTGCGGATCCGGTCCGTCTCCGCCTGACCTTCCTTGAGCGGCTCGAAACCGCCGGCGATGTAGACCTTCCGCAACAGGTTCCGCAGCGCAATGTCCCGACCCCGCTCCAGCGTCAGGTAGATTCTGCGCTTGACAAACTCCGCCTCGCCTGCTACGAGGGCGGCATCGAAGCCGGCAAGATCCCCACGCCTGATGCAGGCGCTCAAGGGCGAGAACAGGCGTTGCAGCCGCGGATAGGGCGCCAGTAGGCTCGCGCTCGGCAGCGTGTGGGTCGTCAGCAGATGACACGGGATCAGATATGTGAGAATCAACCTGCAGTTGACGTTAGAGCAGTTCGGGCTCGGCTGCCGCCTGCACGATAGACATGAGTAATGTCACGCACTCTATGTTTCTCGTAGCATCTTTGTGGCATAGCCGCCACGCCTCGGTCAGGTTTTCTTCTGCCTGGTGCGAGGAGACTGGTCAGTCTTGACGAGATAGAGGGGTCTCGCAGGACGTACTTGAACATAGTCCTCCTCTAGAAAGAAAAGGACGCCCACGTAATACTTGTACGTCACCCGATGAGACTTGGGAAGGGCTTCAAAAGGAGGCATGTCGCCTTTGGTTGCCCGGATAGAGGCAAGGACATTTTTGGACAAACTGACTGAATTGAGCTATGAGGAGAGAGCTGTGAGTTGTACGAGACTTGGAGATTCGAGTGCATTGATACCTTAAAATACGTTTTAAAAAGAAGATTTGCAATGTAATACAATCCCCACTTGCGTGAGTCTTCTATAGGTGCCCTAGACAATCTGAGCGGAAAGCTTCGCTGGAAAGAAAAACTCGACTTACCTATCGCTGCTACAGAGATAGAATATCCGATTGATCTGCCTGGCCGCCTCCTCCAAATTCGCATTCTTACCCGCGGCACCTACCACGTCGTCTTGGAAACCCTCATTGAAGGTCACGTTACTCTTCGATCCAGCAATATGCTCGTCCGCCTTGATCGCAAAATGCCGCAGGTATTTTCCTGCCACGTACAAGCAAGGAATCGACCAGGCCGGAAAGCCGAAATTCGAATAGCCTCGAATGAGTGCGGTGGTCACACCCATCCATGCCGCATTCACTTTCGACCAGTCTGCTGCCTTCTGGTTGCCTTCATTGACCGCCTGCTCCGCGCCCAGGAGTTCGCCTGCGAACTTCCAGAATGCTACAAAGACGTCCAGCCAGGCTGCGCCTTCGGCCTTGCTCAGGCGCACATCGGAGCTGTAGACAATGGCGTACCGGATGTCCGCCTGAATGCTGGATGCATTCGAACTGTTGTAGAAATTGTACAGACGATTTGGATCCTCGGAAGTAGGGATGGGGTGTATCGCGGCGGCAATGCCGTATCCGTTTTCTTCATTGATCGCTTGCTTGAAGCCTTTCAGATATGTCTCCATTACTCCTGGTTGTGCCGCAGTGGGACACTCTTGTGCTCTTGATCGCGCATGCGTCCAGCGTCAGGTGGAGCGAATGAACACTCTGCTTGCATTCGCCGCGATATCCATTCGACAACGTGGAATTGCTTTCGGAATGTAGAGTGGGTGATGGGGTTTCCTGCACAACATTCATCTATGTACCTAGGTACTTGCTAGCATTAGCGTATTCAGCGAATCGGTGCTTAGCGAGATCACGTGTCACACATCTAATTCATTTGTTGCACTCTGACTGCACTTGGTTCGAACTCACTTCCTCAACTAACTTCATTGCAGGTTCAACCAAACCAGACTGACCTGCCGCACGCGATCGAAGATGGGTAAGTCATTCTATTACTTATCTGTACTGCTCATGTCGACTGGCCAAGATCACATTGAAATTCTTGCATTGGCAACAAGCACGACTCGCCAGCTTGTGCAAACAGGACATCTCAAGGCATTGAGGCTGACATCAACTAGGACGCCTCAAAGAGTACCAGGTCATCGGCCGCCATCTACCTTCGGATGCCAACCCTACCCCAAAGCTCTATCGGATGCGCATCTTTGCGCCTAACGAGGTTGTCGCCAAGTCGCGGTTCTGGTACTTTCTTGGAAAGCTGCGGAAGATCAAGAAGGCGAACGGCGAGATTGTGACGCTCAATCAGGTCAGTGGACGGCACTGCATGGATATAATCGCCTTAAGCGGCTGTGCTTGCCTCAACTCGGTGATGCTGACACGACTTCGGTGACCAGATACACGAAAAGCGTCCTCAAAAGGTTAAAAACTTCGGAATATGGATCCGCTACGACTCCAGGTCCGGCACTCACAACATGTACAAGGAGTATCGGGAAATGTCACGGACGGACGCGGTGGACACTCTTTACCAGGACATGGCAGCTAGGCACCGTTCCAGGTTTCGATCGATTCATGTAAGGCACTTTGTTGGCATACACTGCGGCCCTGCAACTGACAACCGGCGCAGATTCTCAGAGTCGTCGAAATCGAGAAGACCGACGATGTAAAACGCCCATACCTCAGGCAGCTCCTGACCAAAGGTCTCAAATTCCCCCTTCCTCACCGGGTGCCCAGGAACGTGAGCAGGAAGATATTCGCTCCGACACGACCCTCCACCTTTTCCTGAGCGCTGGGGCTTTTCTTGGCTTACAGATGGGCGTGGCGCTCTTACCAAACTTCTGTACTCCCATGTCAACAGAGGTAGCTAGCATTGAACGGAGCTTTCGATTCTACGGAGTTTATGATAATCCCAATTGATCACCCCCATGTGTCTGCTCTCCGGAGCTTCAAGGGTCTATCACGACAGTTGTCGATGCGCGTACTGCATCTTACACCAGAGTAACTTTGAAGCGTTCCAAACATTCAGTGCCACTGTATCGTGTTATCCAAGTTTATTCCTCCGGTTCGAGATCCTCGTCGACACCATACTCCGTGACGACCCATTGGCAGAATCTTTCCCAGTCTCCCATCCACTCTTTTAGTCTTTGAGCCCGAATCCCGGTCCCAAGTGCTCCTTCCTTGACCTGCTTGAGCCACTCCTTAGCACTGCAGTCCTCGTACGAGGCCCAGCGCACGCTGTTTTCCGCCAAAGCCCCGAGACCCGGTAAGCCCAAATTGTCCCAGCCTTGCAGCGCTTGCCAAAAGTCGTGAGTCGTCCCAGTTGATCCTTGTCCAAGAATGGCGGGATCATCGTTGCAAAGGGCAGCTGGAACTCCCCGTGCGATCAGGGCGGGGAGTGGGTGAGACATAATAGAGCCAGTGAGCCGCAGTATCTCGTTTGAGACGGGGCAACTCTCGACGAGGATTCTCTTCTCTTTGACCATGTCAATCAAAAGAGGATGCCGGTAGAGGGTGAAGCCATGGCCTATCCGTCTTGTGCCAAGCAGGATGGCATCGAAGAGGTTCTCGTCCGCTTCGGTCCCGTCACCCAGAGTCTCTGCGGCATGGAAGAAAAAGGGAATATCTACGCCATTCTCGGCGCAATGCTTGCGGAACCAGAATAGCTCTGGTGTGAGGTCTTGTAATGACCTCCCCAGATCTTCATAGCCCACGACATCGTATCCTGCAATCAGTTGTGGAAAAGCCTTTTTCATACGAACGCACTGCTTCATGTCTAGGCAATACCGATTAGCTCCTTTGAATCGAGTTTAAAGTTGCGCGGAATCCAACTGACTTTCTATCATTGCTCTAGTATCGGCTCCTCTAAGCATTGTCCAGATCATCCGCAGGCCCGCGAATTTGCCTTCAGTCACTTTCATAAAGTCCTGCACCTCTTCTTGAAGAGCTCGAAGCATCTCCGTGTAGTCCTCTTCGGGCGTCTCGGACGACTCTCTCCAGTATTTAAAAACAAAAGCCGCCCTTACATCGACGTAACGCACACCATCATCGAGAAGTTGCTGACACATCTTACGTATGAACTTGCGGAATATGGGCTCATAGTAGATGATGGTATTCAGGATGGGAAAAGTGGACTGAAATTTTCGCCATATTTGATTTGGCCCTTGGTGTTGCTTAAGAGCTTCCTCTGGAGTGATGGAGCAGCGAGATATCAACCATTTGACAAATCCGGCCCGACCTCCATCTGGAAAGCTTTCTGCAGCCTGTGATATGGGTATGGGAGCGTTGGAGTTATACTCCGCATCCCAGATAGATTGCTCCACTGTCGGGGACGATGGCTTATACGAGAAGTAGAACGGCGCTTGAAGGCGAGCTTCGGCAGTCGACAGTGCCGTTGCTGACTGGATATGCATTCCTTCAGTATCGAAGGCTTCCTGCACGAGCCACTCGAGAGAGACCATGGCCTCCAGATGGCAGTGAAGAAGCGCACCTTTGGGCATACGACGGATTATCTTCCACAGCTTGCTGCCCTCCATCCGTTCCTTGGCCAGTGAGAACATCATTCCGGGATAGATGTCTTGTTCCCCACCGGCCAGGCTGTCCTCGAACTCCTTGGTCCATAGCGTTTGCTGCTCTTCAAACCGGATTTGCGATACTATCGCGGCGGCCTCGGCAGCGATGGGGGAGAGACTTTGGCGGAATCGCCAGTCTTTGCAGGTATGTTAGATGATTCGAGTGACAGCCGTGATGAGTGTCCACGAACCGCTTCTCTGCTTCTTTTCCTCTGCTACAAGAGCATCCCGACCTTGGAGGTATTTTGCTATAAACGGATCATCTATGCGAGGGACGCCTTCTGCTTCTTCCCAGGTGTCGCCGTCTTCGCCGGCTGAGGCAGCCATCATAATGGCTTTGCCCAACTGTCAAGAATAAACTGACTTTTATCAAATATTTTTCGTCTTGTTATCCGGCTATGACGCTTCGTTATCGCTTTGAAGATGGCGGACACTGTTCATTGGTTCAGTGCTTAAGCCGAAGCATAAAAGATACGTACTGAGCCGGCACGTTTGCGGATTGCCGCCGCCCTAAGGAACAAACGCCAGGCGGAGCTCGCGCGTGGTCCGGCCAGGCGATGACCGGCACCATGAATGTGGGGAACCACCCTGACTTGCCGAAGCCTTTCAGAAAAATACGTATGAGAGCATGATACGTTTGCTGGTACTCTGAGGGTCGTCACTATGGCTGGTACTCCGCCTGGATAGCTCCACCGTCGCCAACCGGCGAACTCACCCGCTTAGCGGGGCCTCATCTGTCGAAAAGACGTCGTCGGGCCCTCATGTAAATAGGCTGGGACGCATCGCTCAGCCCAGGGCTCGTGAGGGGCTTCAGCCTCTTCGCATACATGGCATACTTCCTGCCTTCTTCGATCCAGAAGAGGCTGCTACGTTATGCTCTCTCACGCCTCGAGCTTCTCGATACTGATGCGTTGGACCTGGACAACGTGGACATCGCGTGGGGCAAGATCAGTACAGTTGAGTTGAGAGGGGTGGGGGTTAGAATAGAGGTGAGACTGCGCTGGTCGCCATAAAGTGGGAATGAGCGTCCGGTTTCTGACTAAAGTATAGAAACTCTCTTCCCTGCTCCAACTCCCTGCGAACGTCGTGATAACGGAAGGTCGAATATCACTCCTTCAAGTTACGATACCTGCCGACATCTACCGTAGCGGCATCACGGTTGCTATAGAAGGGGTGGTGGTTAAGGCACAGTTTAAGCAAACGTCGGATGAGGATGAGCATGGCAAGACCAAAGCCCGAGCACGACAAAAGAGCTCCTCGCGAACCTCCACGGAGGCCTATGGACGTGACGGGGATACAGACGCCACTGAAGCCAGTCCAATACCGTCAGCGCAGGATCTGGCTAGGTCGTTCCTGAACGAGGAGCCCGTGCATGAGCGTCAGGAACTGGAGGCGGCTCTTTTATCACAATCACGGCAGGCGTTGCGCGGCCATGCGCCAACGGCGTATGAGGACGAAGACATCGTCGGAACTGGCACGGGGCTGTCCTTACCAGGTTTCCTCACCGGCTTTCTCAAAGGGGTGGCCGACAGGCTAGAGATATCCGTCAAGAATGTTGACGTGCAACTCGAAGCTGAGATCACGTTGAATAACGGGAAGGATATACAGAATGCGCAGTCTAAGGTTCCAGTTTCAGTTCAGCTTCGGGTTGAAGAGCTCATGCTTGCCCGGCTCGCCTCAGAGACGTCTGTGGTCGGGCCAGCACCGACTGGTGCAGAAACATCGGACGCACAGGATCCGAAGCATGCCGGGAAGCGTCGCATTGGATTGAAGGGCATCTCCGCCTTCCTGGTTTCTGAAGCTAGCGTGTTCGAAAGGCTATCTCGGATTTCGACTCCGTCGTCTCCTCTTCAAACAGGGTTTGCTAGTCCAGAGGAGCGAACAACGCAGTCCATTTCTACATCACCCGACAAATCTGGCAAAAGGACCTCATCATCTACAGGTAACTCTATCGGCTCTGCGTCACAGTCTCAGCAAACGTCAAGACCTGATACACCCACCCCTGGGCCAAAGATTTCGAATTCGCCTGGAGCGCGCACGCATCGACATGCAGGCCTTGGGGATTCTGTCTTGACGCATGACAGTGACAGGTTTGCGGACGCAGGAGACGAGGAATCCGTTGTGGACAGACAGATTATAGAGCCTTCGGTCGAACAGGATTCAAATCTGACAAGGTCAGTTGGCGACAGTATGTATAAGGATGGCTCCTTCTGGGATGACGCTCTACAAGGCGGCCTCTTAGACTCCCGGTTTGAAGATCAAAGCGAATCACAGTTTCTCCACAGCGCTCCAGCAAATAGTTTGCAGCCCTCCCAACATCCTCGTTCGGATTCGATGGCGAGCCCCCTTGTCGATGTTGCCTCCAAGACTTCGGTCCGCCAGCCAAACCTCTCTGCCACTGTCCCTACCTCTTCACAAGGGATCAACACGCGCGCAAATGTCTCGAAGAGATTGGTTTCGTCACAGCCTATGCAGTCCTTCGGGTCCGAAAGAGCGCAAGTCAACATAAAGGACAATCTAGTCGAAGCGATACGAGGCGCTGAGAACAGTGATAAAACCGAGATGAGCGCCTCAACTCGCAGTGCTCCCGTCGATGAAGATCTTTCAGAGTCTAAGCTCTTTAGTCACGAGGATGCGGCCAGCATGTACTATAGTCTCGCTCAAGAGTCGATGGATCACGGTAGTGGAAGCGGCCCGGAAGACTATTTGAATGCGGAAAGCAATACTGCGCATTTGATACAGTCGACTTCTCTGAGCGGCGCGATACCTACTCCGAACTCTGTCAGAGAGTCAGTCTCCCATGATGAGCCTGGATCTCCCTCGGCTGATTCTCCTTCCAGAGACTCGGTTCTCCCTCCAGCCCTAGAGGAAGGTTCAGATCATATGCTTGACCAGAGCCAAACTTATTCCGACCATGGCATACAAACCAATCCAGATGATTCCGCTGAAATTTCATCACCTGGCCGTGACACGCTACTTATGGCGAAGCGATTCATGACTGTGGACGAAGTGTCACTTTTCCTTCCTGGCGGAATAGACTCTGACGCTCCAGCTCAGAGCGTCATGTCGACAGAGGGAAATAATGATCCAAACTTCGCAGTGTCTTTCTCTGACGAGTCTTTCGCTCAGAACGTTCCTGGCGCATTCTCACAGTATGCAGGTTCTACGGCGACCCGACGACGCAAGAGTTCCAATTTGGGTGAAAGACCGGGCCAAGTTCCTCCAACCAGCTCGAAACGTGTACACCCTGATTCTGAGCTCCCACGGCAGGTTGCGACCCAGAGTCGCGATCTGGAGTGTCTGGCTGGATCAGTGGAAATGGTTACCGATATATCAACAGCGCGCCTGATGACTTACCTTATCCAGCAAATCTCGGCTGCTTTGGGTAGTGACGAAACTGAACAAGCAACGACAGCTACCAGTGACAATTCAAGTCCAAGACTCGAGTCCCACTACCAACTCTTTGTCAATTTGGTCTCAATCAGATTGGTGGAGCAGCTGTCCGGTTCCGTTCATTTGGTAACCGACGAAGCCCCACCCGATTGGAGATCGGCTCAACCACTTCACGATATCCATAATGGTTCGGAGGATTACTTGCTTGGGCTCACACTGACCGAAACCGAGATATCGCACGCTGTGAAGGAGCGATCCCAAAGCATGTTGAACATCGACAAGTTCAAGGTCAGTTTTGCGAATGAAGATATAGTCTCTTTCGATGCAAGGGCAAGAATGAGGACATCCACACGAGATCTCCGTGAGCCACAGATAAAAGACGTCTCCATCTCCTTCACCAAATCTGCGACAGCATCCGAGTTGCGTATAGCCACTCTTCCGTTACTTGTGTCACTCAATATACACCGGCTAGACGAAACACTCGGAATGTTTGGGGGCTTCAGCAGTGTAATGGAGCTGGGCACTTCCATCGGATCAAACAGTACCGTGCTCGCAGCCTCACCTAAAAATCAGTCACCAGCGCGGGGGGTTCACTTTGAGGCCATTCCACCGGAACAACCTCCGTCAAACGCCCTGAAAGTGAATGCCCGCTTTGGCGGAGCCTTGTTTTCATTGAAGGGCAAGAGCTGTGCTGTAGCTTTACAGACCAGTGCAGTAAAAGTTGTAAGCCGTGCAGGTCATGTCGGGCTGCAGATCGATGATATCAGACTCACTGGTCCGTACCGCGAGTCGCAGCGCGAGCACACTGCCGTTGCTGTGCAGCTGGGAAACAATAGAATAGACTTCCTGTCGTCCCCGGGAGAGGATGATCTAGACCAGCTGGTAATGCTCGTGGCTCCTTCGCGTGGTGGTCATGAGGATGACGGCGATATACTATTGAATACGCTTCTCGCACAGAGGAAAAAGGGTGCAGTTCTTAGGATCTCAAGCTCTTCGGCCAGACTCGAGATTACGGCACCAGACGACCTCAGTCTGATCCAGGATCTTGGAGCAGAGATTTCCCGACTCTCAAGCGTTACGAAATATCTGCCGGAGGAAAGCAGGCCTGGAATGTTGTGTCAGGCGCTGATCAAAGAGCTTGAAGTTCGTGCATCAGTCAATGAGCAGATTGGAACACTCTCGATGAAATGTCAGACTGTCAAAGTTGCTAACGTCACTCTACCCTCTCTATTCGCCGTGGCCGTCGGGAAGATTTCCGCGGTTCGGAGCAACAGCGACGTTATTGTGCACGAAGTTCTGGGCAGGCCAGCGTTGATGCCAGTGCCAATGCTCATGGCGCGCATAGTCGGGGATGATATTGAGCCAACATTGAAGGTGAAGCTGAACAACACTTGCTTTGAGTACAGCATACCGACCATCATGGCTTTCATGGGGTTGAGTGGTGCCGTTACAACTGAGGATTTAACCACCAGCCTTGCCGCATCTGTTGCAACGATCAAGGACTACCCTCTGCCCCGAAAACTGTCAAGGCAGGCGGAGGAATCCAGCGACAAGTCGAGCTCTTCAAAACCGTGGCGCTTGGACATCCTACTCCAGGATTGTGCAGTTGGATTGAATGCTGCTGCGCAGTCTGCAAAGGGATTATTTGTCCTCACCAACACGCACTTCACAATGGCCATGCTTGGCACTAAAGATATCAGCGCGAATCTGGAAATCAGAAAAGCCTCGTTTCTTCTCACTGATAACGCTGAAGAAGCGATCGACAAAGTTGAGCAAGCGGCAGCGACGCAATCCGGTGCACCTCCCCAAGGAACAACCCATGTAGGATATCTATGTGGGCTGGGCTTTATATCTGTCAGCACCATTTCAGCCGCACGAGCAGCTGTCAAGCTTATCGGACCGTTGGGTCAAGCAGATGGACCGGTTGGTATCGATGTCGACTTTCGGGACGACCTGTTTATTCTGGAGACATGTGCAGACTCCACTCAGACTCTGATAAATCTTTTGAACAGCCTCAAACCGCCGATGCCTCCAAGTAAAGAAATCCGCTTCCGAACAGAAGTAATGCCCGTTCAAGATATGATGGATTCGTTCTCGGGAGATGCTTACACCCAACTTGAAGCCGATGATACCGACGAACCACTGGACTTTGAGGAAGGCGACCCGATCGATGACGACGTTCCCACAAACCTCGAGTATGTGGGCAGTCTATACAACACCGAGTCACCGCCGTCCTCTGAAGTAGCGGATAGCATGCTAGCGGATGAACCCATTAGTCCTGCTGCTAACCCGAATGTGCGGAGGAGTGGTGACAAGAAACTGCTGGAGAGTTTTCAGGAGCAGTACGAGATAGCTGAGGGTCCGCTTGATTTTCAAGACAACTACTTTGGTCCTCATTCAGAAGCTACAGGCGCAGCTCATGTCTGGGACTCGTCAAAGAACAAGTACGGCACTGACAACGTGTTCAATACGTCAGGCAGTCCGTTGAAAGTCCGAGTGCGAGATGTCCACATCATTTGGAACTTGTTTGACGGATACGACTGGCAGCGCACTCGGGACATAATATCAGAAGCAGTGAAAGACGTCGAGCTTAGGGCGGAAGAGCGGCGTAAGGAGAGACGCAGGTCTTTCCGTGAAGAAGACCAAGAGGAGCCTGTGATCGGGGACTATCTCTTCAACTCGATTTGGATTGAGGTACCGCCAAACCGGGACCCTCGAGATTTGTCGCGGCAGATCAATCGCAATATAGACGACCTCGTCAGCGAAACGGGAAGTTATGCAACTTCAGCCGTGTCTCAGTCTCCAAGTCGACAATCTGCGTCAAGAACGCGAGCGAAGAGACTCAAGCTTGAGAGAAGCAAGCATCATAAAGTCACTTTCGAGCTGAAAGGGGTGTCGGCGGACCTTGTTGTCCTTCCTCCAGGCACCGGTGAGACGCAAAGCTCCATCGATGTCCGCATCATGGATTTTGATATTTTCGACCACGTGCCTACGTCGACCTGGAAGAAGTTTGCCACATATATGCGAGATGCGGGCGAGCGGGAACTGAACAAGCCAATGATACATCTTGAGCTCCTCAACGTGAGACCGGTTGCGGATCTTGCTGCTTCGGAAATCGTTCTTCGAGTAAGGCACGACATTCCGTGTCTGTGTACATTTAGCTAACCTCACTAGGCCACCGTTCTGCCTCTACGTCTCCATGTCGATCAAGACACGTTAGATTTCATCATCCGCTTCTTCGAGTTTAAAGAAGAGCAGGATGACCAACACCAACGACGACCTGAAGACGTTTTCCTGCAGCGTGTTGAGGTGAACAGAGTCCGGTTAAAACTCGACTACAAGCCCAAAAAGGTCGACTATGGCGGCTTGCGATCCGGTCACACAAACGAGCTGATGAACTTCTTCATCTTGGACGGCGCAGATATCATCCTCCATCATGTCATCATCTACGGCGTGTCCGGCTTCGACAAACTGCACAACACGCTCAACGACATTTGGATGCCCGACATCAAGCGCAATCAGCTGCCCGGCGTTCTCGCCGGCCTGGCGCCCGTGAGATCGCTTGTCAACGTCGGGAGCGGCGTGCGGGACCTGGTAGTCATCCCGATGCGCGAATACCGCAAAGACGGCCGCGTCGTGCGCAGCATCCGGAAAGGCGCGCTGGCGTTCGCAAAGACGACGACGAGCGAGCTCGCCCGCCTAGGCGCCAAGCTCGCCATCGGCACGCAGACCGTCCTGCAGGGCGCGGAAGGCTTCCTCACGCCGCAGACGAATCCGTCCGGCGACGCCGGCGGCGGCTGGGACGACGAGGACTTCCCGTCGTCCGCGAGGTCGTCGCCGGCGTCCGGGCCCACGCGCGTCGTCTCCAACTACGCCGACCAGCCCATCGGCGTGCTGGCCGGCCTGCGCGGCGCGGCGCGCAGTCTGGAGCGCGACCTGCTCACCGCGCGGGACGCTATCGTTGCGATTCCCGGCGAGGTGATGGAGAGCGGGAGCGCGGGCCAGGCGGCTAGGGCGGTGGCCAGGCGGGCGCCGACGGTGATTCTCAGGCCGGCGATCGGGGCGACGCGGGCGGTGGGGATGACGTTGCTCGGGGCGGGCAATGCGCTTGATAAAGATAGTAGGAGGAGGATCGAGGATGTGAGTTTTCGTGTTTCGTTCTCCCACCGTTTCCTTATCTCGACGTTGTCAGAAGGTTCAATTTGTCGTCCAAACTTGCTAACGGTTGTGATCTGCAGAAATATAAACGGGTTTAGTAGAGTGAGTAGCGGTCTCACAGAAAGCTGTATGGAGAAGTCAATATCGCGCAGTAAATAGCTGTCTTGCGCAACGGCATTGATCCTGCGGCATCAGGTCTTTCAAAGGCGTTCGAGTTACGTTAGACTTGTCCATCGTTTTCTCTGTGTGAAGGAGCACTGGGTCGTTTATTGTGTCGATATCAGATTGATCACTTTGCATAGCGACGGTCAGCATCGAATTTGAAGGTTTCCCGCTGGTCTTTCAGAAGACTGATTTATCAATGTGAATTATGATCTCAGTTAACGTGTCTAGTCAATATGCTTCGTACCGAATCAAATTGTAGGATTTTCCTACAGCTGCAGTAATGACTCAATTACGACATTTCGCGTTGAGTAGACTGGTTGTAGAATACATAGTTGGACCAAGATTCTAATATCCAATGACTCCAGGATGAGGGACGCCCACTCGGCAAACGTCGTCCAAAATCGCGAAAAAACAACAAAATCGTGCATCCCCAAGCGCACAAAATGCAGCAAGTTCGTCCGTACGAGCCGACCAAAATCTCATACTCCACCAAGCCATCGACCAAGCCGCCACACAGAACAAAAAGCATTTCCGTCAATCATGCAGTAAAGAAGAACTCATACATCGCCGATGCTCTGCAACGGCACATAACCCGCGTCATCCGTCTTCCGACCACGGACAAGATTTCCCGCGCACCTGATAGCGCCAGAAGCCCATCCGAGCACGCCGACACCACGTCCACGCTTCGTGCCTGACGCAGCCGCATCATCAGCGAGGGCCTCCGCAGCATCGCCAACAGCGTCAGGATCCAACCTCGCAACGCTCATCCAGCGGGGCCGCCCCCACCACCTGAGCGCCAGACTGCTGAGTACCACACTGACAGAGCTGCACGCCATAGCGGCGCCCGCAGCCATGGGATGCAGGCTGTAACCCCAAGGCAGAAAGACGCCCATGGCGAAGGGGATGCCGACGAGGTTGTAGACGGTGGCCCAGAGGAGGTTGAGCCGGATGCGGCGGATGATGGTGCGGGCGAGGTGCAGGGCGGCGGGGACGGCGAGCAGGTCGTCGGCGCGCATGAGCACGACCGACGCGGCTTCCATGGCGACGTCGGTGCCGGACGCGAGCGCGACGCCGAGTGCGGCCGTGGCGAGTGCCGGGGAGTCGTTGATGCCGTCGCCGACCATGGCGACAAGGGCGCCCGAGGATTGCAGGGCGGTGATGATGGATTGCTTCTTGGAGGGCGGGGCGGAGGAGTGCACGTGCGAGGGCGGGATGGAGAGTTGGGCGGCGATGGCGAGGGCGGCGCCGCGCTGGTCGCCGGTGACGATCAGTGGGGTGAGGTTGAGGCGGCGCAGGGCGAGGATGGCGGCGCGGGCGGTGGGCTTGAGTCTGTCGCTCAGGGAGAGGGAGCCGGCGTAGGTGGAGTCGATGGCGATGTGGATGGTTGTTTCGGCGGTGGAGGGGGTTGGAGATTTGGCCGACTCGGCTGAGGATGGGCGGTGATTAGCTGCGGTGGGTTGCGGGTCGAAGCCGTCGTTCTCGTCGTCAATCTCGATGTCGTTGGAAGCCGGAACTGCGATGCCCTGAGTGCGGAGATGGGAGGCATTGCCGATGACGACTCTGTACCGCTTGCGCTCGCGTGAGCATGCAGGCTCCACAGTCGCATTCACGCCTTTCCCGACGACGACTTCGAAGTCGCCGACGCTGCCGTCCAGCGCGCCGTCCGACCCAAGTCCGAGCCGGTCTTTCGCCGTGCTCGCGATCGACCTTGCAATCGGATGCTCGCTGCCCATCTCGGCAAGACCGACAATGGTCCACCAGAGCCGCCTGCTGTCGTCCGTCAACTTCCACGCGGCAGGCATGGCGACGTCAGACACGCTCATCTTTCCGACCGTGAGCGTGCCAGTCTTGTCCAAGACGACGTGAGTGATCTTGGTGGCCGTTTCGAGCGCGGCGCCGCCCTTGATGAGGATGCCACTCTCGGCGCCGACACCGGTGCCAACCATGACGGCTGTCGGAGTGCTGAGACCTAGCGCGCACGGGCATGCGAACACGATGACGGAGATGCACAGCTTCAGACAAACCATGAACTTGCCACCGCTGGAATCGTCTTGGAACACCTTGGGCGGGTCCGGCAGCACGTGACTCAGAATCATCCAGCCGATGAAAGTGATCAAGCCAAGAGAGATGATGACTGGCACAAAGTAGCCGGCGACAAGATCCGCCATGCGCTGGATGGGCGCCCGGCTTGTCTGCGCTTCCTGGACCAGTCGCACGATCTGGCTGAGCTGCGTGTCCCTGCCGGCTCTGGTGACCACGAAATCAACTCGGCCGGCGCCATTGACAGTGCCGGCCATGAGATGGTGACCCTTGCGCTTCAGGATCGGCATCGCCTCGCCCGTCACCATGCTCTCGTCGACGTAGCTCTCGCCGCGGGTGACGGTTCCGTCGGCGGGGATCTTGTCGCCAGGCTTGAGCAGGACGACGTCGCCGACTTCGATGAGCTCGGTCGGAATGACCTTTTCCTCTGCGGGGACACCGTTGCTCGTCTTGCTGTCGTCGGTGGACTTCTCGCCTGCCGATGCCGTGTTCCAAGCCTCGGCCGCCTTTGCAGCTGCGATAGGATCCGCGTATATGGTCGCCATGGACGGAGCCAGGGACATTAGCCGGGAGAGCGCCTTGGACGTCTGTCCTTTGGCTCTGTTCTCCAGATACCGGCCGAGCGTGATGAAAGTGATGAGCATGGTGCTGGTGTCGAATACAGTGCTCGGCCGGCTATGGCTCGGGCTGACCATCGATACGATCATCGCAGCGACGCTGAAGAAGAATGCAGCCGAAGTGCCTAGCACAACGAGCACGTCCATGGTAGGTGAGCCATGCCGCAACGATTTGAAGGCCGAGATGTAGAAGCGTTTGCCGATGCCGAATTGCACCGGGATTGTAAGGATTAGGCAGACAACGTCACCTAACCAGAGGCCTGGTATGGGAAGCATGCAACTGCCGTAATCAAGCATCGGAAAGCACATTGGTAGAACCATGCTTGTCAGAAAGACAGGTATCGCGAAAGAGAGCGAGATGCGAAACGCGCGGCGCCACTCTTGTATCTCCTTGGTCTTAGCCAACGATTCCAGCTGAGCGTTGTTGTCCTCTGAGTCGGCCACCAACGCATTGTAACCGGCGGCCTCTATCGCCTCAACGATCACTCTTAGTCCTGTCGTCAGTGATCGATGGGATATGGTCGCCCGGGATGTATTGAAGTTGATGGAGATGCTGTCAACGCCCGGTAGTGCCTGTATCGACCGCTCGAGCTCAGAGGCGCACTTTGCATCCGTCAGACCGTATAGTTTCAGCTGTACTCTTGAGGAGGATGCAGTCTTTTGCAGCCCTTCGTTGACCGAGGAGAGAATCTTCGCGTCGAAGCCTCTGTCCTCGATGATCTCAGCTATCCGACCAGCGGAGAGTTTCTCAATATCATGGACGATGACCGCTCGCTCCGCGAGCAGACTGATGTTGAAATGGACCAACCCCGGCAGGTCTTTGAAGCCCGACTCGACCGCAGAAGTGCATGCGCCGCAAGTCATGCCCTCGACCGCGACTGTCGTGGTGACTAGACTTTTTGCTTTACCCGACCCTCGCGACCGCCCAGACTTCGGTTTGGATTTCGACATTCTTCCAGTCTTTTGTCGCGGAGCCGGTGGCGATACGTGGGTGTCGACAATCGATGCGTCAAATCCTGCATCTTCTATCATCTCTGCTATGCGCTCCGGACTCAGCGCGACCGCATCGTGCTCGACAACGGCGCGCTCGGACAGAAGAGAGATGCTGAAGGATTTGAGGCCTGCCACATTCCTGAAAGCACCTTCGACTGCCGATGTACACGCACCGCATGTCATCCCTCCCACCGAGACTGTAGTCGTGGATATCTGTAGACCTCCGTCGCCCTCCGTTTGCCCATCTATCTCATCCTCACTATCGTTATATGCCACTTCCGTCTCCTCTACGTCGTCCTCCTCCTCCACTGCCACGTCCGACGCCAGCACCTCAGCGTCGAACCCACAATCCTCAATAGTATCTCTAACCTGCTCGGCCGATAGAATGGTGGGATCATGCACGACGACCGCACGTTCCATGACCAAGCTGACAGAAACGCTGCCGACGCCGTCGACACCGCGAAAGCCGCCTTCGACCGCGGACGTGCAGGCGCCGCACGTCATGCCGCCGACCTTGAGCGTCGTCGTTGCCATGTGTGAAGACGGTGCTGCGGTTCCTGTCCGCGACTGGGACTTTCCCGGCGAATCGGCGTCGGCGTCGGCATCGTCGCTGGTCGACACCGGGACGTATGCTGGAGGCGCCATGAGATGTTGGATGCGCTGAGTCGTTCGAGCGAGGTAGACTCAGAGAATCATCGAATGGGTGAGGTGGCGCGTAGGAGCGGCGAACGGCGAGGGAAGAGGGAAGCGTCTGCCGCTGGAGGCGGCGATAGTAGCATTAAAAGTCAAATATTATTATGACCTGGACGCCGTTCCGTTAAAATGATGCGAATGCTGAGCTGCAAGCTGCTCGGTCGAGATACGGAATAGGAAGGTTTTAGGAAGAAACCGAGGCGGAGCTGCCGGGAGACCGGGCTAGAGGCGGGGCTAGACGCGCGAGTGGAAGTGATTACTGCGGATCAGGGTAAATCTGGACAGAGTGAAGGTACGACAGGACAGAGACCGGCGATATTGAAGAAAAGGAAGATGAGAGATGAGAGATGAGAGATGAGGAGGAGAATGGAGGAAAAAGGATGGAGAGAGGCGTAAGCGGACAGATCGAGCGAGGATTATTGATCAGCGTCGCACCGCTCGTTGGCCTCAGGCATCAATCTTCATTCAGCCGTTAACTACAAGACGCCTCTCCCGCGCTCTATTTTAAGCCCACGCGATTGCGCCTTCTCCGATGCCATGTACATAATCAATCAGCACCATTACCACTGCACGTAGTACATGTCAAAGAAACAGATCTATCCCGTTGTCTTTGTCGCTACTTTCATGAAGCATGGATTTCGGATGTAGTCCACGCGGCACCGAACAAAGGAGCAGTCACTCTCACCACCGCCTCCACATACGAAACACGCCGCGTTTCGATGGCTGCAACAGCAAACGTGATGAGCACGTCTGCTCCGGGGGATGCCGACGACGGCGATTCGTATGAGAGGCTCGAATTGGAAGGGCAGCAGCTATGCTGTCCAGCACAAATCACCCAGTAGCCGGACGGTAAATCTGCCAAAGGTGTGATTCGCAAAAGCATCCAGGAATTTGCATCTGAGAGGAGCTGTGCCTTTTCCGGAGATATATATCGACATCAATATTTGAATTGATAATAACTCCATCTTTCAAAAGCTCTTTTGCGGTCATCTTTTCCCTTTCTTACTAGGCTACATTCTGCCCATATTTCTTTGTCGTGCTCATTTTTCAAAGCCGCGAGGATGTTTTCAGCACTCGTTGGTCACTTTGGGCGTGAATATGTGCGCCGAAAAACACTGTACCGTCTTCCCACCAAGCCAGTTTGATAATCACCTGGCACTGTAAGATCGAGAATCATTCTCTATCTTGTGACTGGTGTCAAAATGATGACTGATCTGAATCAATAACGATCTAGCTGTGATGACAAACCCTTTGTTCTAAAACCTGTTTCCGAGTTAATCCTTGATTTCTTGAGAGGCTCAGAGAAGAGTTTGGTGATACTCCTTGCCTTCGAAACCACCTAGATCACCATGAGAAAGAAAACATGCAATCTACGAGTACTTCAAGACCGATTCGCCTTGTTGGTGTCGAATTTCCCGCCCCTTCTATTAAAGGCAAGAAAGGCGGTTTTGAAAGAGGTTGGGCCGGCATTGAACGACATTACCTAGGTATGCGAAGCGTTGGATCCACTTAGGTACCGCACCATCAAGGTTCAGTTACCGTTGCCCACAACTCTCTGCTAACCCATCCTTGTCGAGATGGCCTGATAATGTCTTTCTCAACTGGTATGTGGACAAACGGAATCATTTGCACCTGCAAAGGGTGGTATTGGGCAATATGGGCGGTGTTTTGAAATTGCAAGGCCAATACCTCCTCCATCACAAGATAGAATTCGCCATATGGCGCAGCGCGGATGGCTAACTAGGAAAGGGTGTCGGTAACTCTTCGGAGACGTTCTCCTGTGGATTTCTGGTGAGTCATATTTCGATTCGGCTGGAGTAACCTTGCTAATTGTGGCTTCTAGTGTCTGTTCGTAATCATAGGCGCGCAGTATTTCATACAGACTTCGAGGAGCTAGGTACTTGAGATTGAGCCCGAGTTGGTGATTTTGTTTAGGATGCTCTCGGTCTTCGGCCCACTACCGGATGCGCTTGTGAAACATGTTCGAGGCGCACTTGAAGGTCTTGGGGCAAGCCCTAATAGAAGACAACCCAAATTAAGCTTTTGAGCAGTGGTCGAAGGAGACGTTTTCCAATCTCAACGGCGAGGCGAAGAGAATCATATTGAGGATGACGAATCTCAATCCAGCAAAAAGAGCACCAATGTCGTATATCTTAGTGGATCCTTATTTGAACTGAGTCTGATACTCCGCACATGCTCCTCAGTCTTGGCAAACGCGTGCTTCTCCCCGGGATGTAGGCTCCCCGAGTAGGTGGGCTCCCGGGCACGTAGGCTCCCCGGTACGTGGTGGCTCCTGGGCACGACGGTAGGCTCTCAGACACGTAACTTAACTGCTAGGTCCATGGGTGTGCCGGGGCTCTGCTCAAGCATATGTGCTCGCAGCCGATGATGAAGCTTCTATATTGCTTTGGAGCGACTCAATCGAGCGTTCCTTATCCATGATAAACATGTCTAGTCTTGCTCTAACAGCAGCTAGCGTTAAGCCTGCGAATCTCGTGAGCCAGGAAGAAAAACCAAAAACACCGGAGCTACAACAGCACAAGCAAACATTACAAGTCCTGTTCTTCAGATGACACGAGTCTATCATCCCTGCTGGAACAATTAGAACCCGCTCTTCGGGCTCACCGCTCCGGACCGGTCCCCGTCACTCGTAAACGTCTTCCTCTCGCCGACCCTGTAGCTGACGACGTCAGAAAGCTCCGACTGCTCGCCCGCCGACTCGGGCCGGTCCGACTCGAGCGTCTCGCCGGAGAGCGCCTTGGGATTGAACGCCCAGGAGCCCTTGGGCACGAAGGTGGCGGCGATGACGACGGCCGCCAGGATGGAGAACTGGACGCCCGCGACGTTGAAGATGGCCGAATAGATGTTGCCGCCGCCGTCGGAGCCGCCCGTGGCGGTGTAGACGGCGTCGAGATGCCGGCCCAGAAACACCGACGCGACGGCGAAGATGATGATGTAGGTCGAGTAGAGAAACGACATGACCGCACCCAACGCCGAGACCTCCTTGTTCTCCGACTCGAGCCGGGCAAGCGCGGCCTGGATGTACGCCGCGAGCGAGACGTCGCCGGCAGCCCAGCCGAAGGAGATGGGCATGAACGTGCCGGCGACGATCCACGCCTGGCTGACCTGGCCCCTCGGCGGCCGCCAGAAGGGCAGGTACCAGACGATGAGCAGGGCGAGCGCGTCGAGGCGCAGCCAGGGCATCGGCGTGTGCACCAGGTTGGTGAACAGAAAGACGAACAGCGCGCCCAGCAGCTCGCCCAGGTTGGAGCCGCCCACCATGATCTGCGACCAGGCCGAGTTGCCCAGATATCGGCGTGCGATGGCGGGCGAGATGCCGTTTTCCAGGTAGCGGTGGCCGTACAGCGCCAGGGCGTAGCCCGGAAGCAGCCAGAAGAACTTGCGGGAGGTGAAGAGGATGCGGAAGCCGACCCAGAGGGAGAGGTAGAAGAGCCACACGCTCTTACCCATGCTGGCCAGGTATGACGTAGCCGTTCTGGGTCCTTCGGCTTTGGCTTCTCGGACAAAGTTGAGGTTCGAGATGCAGAACCACACTCCGGCTGCCAGAGTAAAGAAGACGGGCGTGATGATGAAGGAGTAGTTGTTGCCCAGGGCCGGAATGAGACCGAGCGCGGTGCAAAAGGCGCCTGAAGTGCCGGCAATCTCATAGAAAATATGGACGATCGCGTCCATCCTTCGCAGCTTCTGGACGTCGCCTCCAACGATGTCACGTGGAATGACTCGGCGGATGAGCTCGACCATGCCGTACGCAATGCCCGTGGCGCAATAAATAGGGATCATGCCGTCGGTGTTGTAGTCGCCATAGTACGAGAAATCATCCTCATCGGTCCAGCCCTTGGGCTTGATCCTGCCCCCGGTGGCGGCGTCGACGATCAGAAGAACGGCTGTGAGGATGCCGAAGAGGAAGATGGCGGCCGACAGCACCATCTTTGTGGGGAACCGTTTGATGAGCGGGGCGATGAGAATGGAGCCGACGCATTGGAAGGCCTGGTTGAGCCCGACGAGGATGGCGACTCGTTCGAACGTCTTGGGCTGAACTCCTGCTCGGTCCGCGTCGTAATCGTACCTATTGGTGGCGAGAGCTACGATGGAGCCATTGAAGGCCTCGAGGCCGAACTTGTAGAGCATGATGCCGGTTATATAGATTGTGATGTTTCTCTTCTCGCTGGGAGTGAAGATGTTCCAGCTGTCCAAAACGCCGGTCCGCTTGGAGACGGCCATGACTGCTCCTTGGGAATCAGGCAATGAGGAAAGATGTAAGGCCTGCTGTGAAGCAGTAATTAACTTCGAGAAAACCTCTCGGAGGTGCAATTAAGGAACGGTTGGTAATGACGCCTTTGGCTCCGGATAGAGGTGCGAGGAACCTCGGATCCGTGAAATCCTCTCCCAGCCAACTCGTGGAACAGCAAAGCGCTCACCCACGGCAACGACGTCCTGAAACTGCAAGGCTGAGTATAGACTAAGGTTTGACTCTTGTACGCTAGGCTAGCGCGTCAAGTTTCCAAAGGGTATATGATGAAAGGGCGGATGAGCAATGAAACGAAACATGAGATGAACAAGTAGATGGCAATGAATCCACTTGATCGTCTATCTTTTATTGATGATGAGAGGAGACTCAGAGTTAGGAGAAAGAAACTGAATTGAGGAAGAGCGCACGAGGGCACTCTTGCTCTCTTGGACTCGCCAAAAAGTAAAAACCAGGCGTGCAGCGGCCTGAACCGATTTATAATAATTGCGCGTCGGCGGCTCCGACACAAGACAGGGAAAATAGAGACTCTCGGCAACGGTCAAGAGACCAAGGCCAAGGCCAGACTTGTGATTGCGGTCAAACGCTATCACCAGCCTGTGCGACGCGCGCCGCGATCTCGAGGGCAAATCCTCAAGCGTCAGGGACGACGAAGCAGAGCATTAGGGCGATGACAGAGATGAAGCGAGCAAGCAGAGCCAACGGTTGGGCCATGTGCGGTCGACAAGACGGAAACATCACGGCTCCTGGTGCAAATTGAGATCGCACTGACCTGCTCAAGAGGTTCGCGTCCTGGGGCCACGGACCTCCCCGTCGTGCGGTAATACCAATGCGACACTGCCACGGACCGTGTCATTGCGATGGCGATGATGATGAAACTCACTGAATGGAAACTCGTAAAACGAATGCCCCGCAGTAGCTGCTTGGTTGAGGGTTTGTGGGGCATGGTGAAGGTGAACATGTGAGATGGTGAACCACGACACAAGGCAGTCTGGATGCCAATCCTCATCATCAAATACGGATGTCCCTAGATTCGATTGATTGAAAGGGCCCAAGTCCTATCAACCGCTTTCAGCAGCTGCTTGCTGGATCTGGAACAGTGATGCCAATAGAGTCCGAAGACTAGAGGCTCAACCAACGGTCCAGTGAAAGGCTGTGCAAGATACGTGTGATGGTCGTCGTCAGACGATTCGCATGGGAGTCGTCGTCATCTAAATGGTATCGATAACAACAATCAATCATCAAGCAGTGGACCGCGATCTTCGCCATCTGGATCTCAAACTCAGTGGAAAAGCCACTGATGCCCAGCCTTGGTTACCGAAATCAGCCCAATCGGCGAAACTACGGTCCAGAAGTCTTCCGTTATCGCACGCTATGCTCGAAAGAGCCCCATATCATCCCACTACGGTTAGCGTCATCTGATCTCGCAAGTATCATCTCCCGACGTCCAGGGTTGTTGCAGTGTATGATTGACAACCTCACTCGCCCATTGGCCATAATGCACCGTTTTCGATAATCCGTTCTCGACCATGGCTTCGTGTGGGCGTGACAGTCCTACATGTGTAAGTCTAGCCATGCAATAATAATGCTTGTTTCTCGCGCGATAATGCGTGTTGGCTCAGCGATATCATTTAATTTACTCCGTACCGGCGCTTGCATTTGCATTTATATCATGTACATATGCCCTTCAACTCGAACTTTCAGTCTTTCTCAAGCCTCTCGTTTTCCGGGTGCTCTACTTCACAATGCGTACTTCTCGTCTTCTCCTTGCGGGACTCGCTGTCCTGGCGAGTGCCAGTCCTAAGAGGGAGACGACCACCACCTCCTGCACGTCCTCGAGTCGCACGAAGAACAATCAAGGCTCTACCGGCACATGTCATCCCGTCACAGTCACCAAACTTGTCGGTCGAGGTGACGAGACCTGTGCCCCTGAGAAGACGTGAGAGCACCGCTATCTTTGCACTTCTTGAAGGACCAGTGAAAGCTAACGCGAAAGCTTTAGAATCACCGTGACCGTATCGGAGACCGCTTCCTCGGGGTCGTCGTGTCCAACCGTTCCCACCGTGACCGTGACTCCCGCTGTCCTCACCCAGACCGTCACGACGACCACCAAAGCGAGCACCTGCGGTCCGGAACCGACCGAAAGCCCCAGTATCCCCCCGATCGTCCCTCCCTACCGACTGCGCACCTGTAACAACATCGACCCCGCCACCGGCAACCCCAACACCTTCCCCGTGCTCGACACATTCCTCTCCGACGAGCTGACGCTCGAGTCGTGCGGTCTCTTCTGCGACAGGTTCTTCTTTTTCGGCGTCGTCGGCGGCAACACGTGCCAGTGCGGCAATGTGCTGAATGTGCGGGCCAACACTCCAGACAGCGGCTTCTGCAACACCGTGTGCACCGGCGACGACAGCCAGTTCTGTGGCGGGCCGAACTACGTATTGGTGTATGAGAAGGACCCAGAGCAGCTTTAGGGTTGGGGAAATGCTGGAAGGCGAGGCAGCGTGTTGTAGCCTGTGATCGGACTTTGTAACCCTGATAAGTTTCTCAGAGATAGGTCAGTTTTATAATTATGTTCGTACTGAAGACTTGAAAATCTGCGGCCAACTTCATTCCTAGGGATTAGCGGGATTTGCAGTAGTGGGATATCTGCTCCATTATTTCATCTACTACAGTACAAGCAGCATTAAAGTCTTTCGATCTGGATCACCGGTCAGACAAGCACTGCACCTTTAAGGATTGTTTGTCAGTTGGGCACAGTGTGTCCATTTCAGAAGGACTTGAAGTTCTGAGCGCCATTGCATATGCGGCTTAGTGTTGGCCTAGAGTGGCTTAGCCACTTCGTCGCTCCTATCTTTATGTGAACCTCTTGTTGACTCCTCACTTTTTTGGAGGGGCAAGGGAGGACCGTTTCTAGCATTTCTGTTTTGCTAGTCCATCCTATAGTAGTATTCTGAAAAGAATGCTGAACCTCGCATCCTACCATAGCATCTTCTACCGATTCGTATCATTTTCCGTATGTAGTTCGTTGCCTTCGTGGCATTGCCAGGTTGGTTCTGTCCGATTGGTGCATTAGGTGCATGCGCACTGCCTCGTTCGCAGTGTTGGCTACATGCAGGCTGGGCGATAATCCATTCAGCCTTGCCTACGAATCTGTAGGTATACATACTCTCCTCCGTCACTGTTTTTCCCAATCTCTATCCGCCCTGTTCCCGGTGGCTGGCTTCCGCGGCCACCGTCTCAATTCCGCTACAGTTGCAACTTGAAACCCTTTTCCAGAATGTCCTTTGGATTCTCCATCAGCGACTTTATTACAGTCAGCAAACTCATTTCCGACATCGCAAGCAGCCTCAAGGATGCCAAATCGGAGTATCAGGAGCTTCTGCGCGAGCTTGACTGCCTGGACCGCGCCCTCCATTATCTCGACAAGCTCAAAGTGGTCGACGGTAGCGGCGGCCGTAGCGGCGGCCGGTGCGGCACAACTCCAACAGCGACGCTCGATAGTATCAAGTGCGCTGCTCTCACATGCCGACACCCGCTTGAAGAGTTCCTGCGCAAGATCAAGAAGTATGACAGCAGTCTTGGTGTGCAGGCAACATCTGCGTGCTCGGCGGACGCTACTGGCAAGATGATGGGCATATGGAAGCGGGTGGACTGGGCATGGAGTAAGAAAGATGAGATTCGGAAACTGCAGGGTTATCTCAATATCCACCTAGGAGTTATCAACATGTTACTCCTACAGCATGGGTTGGAGAAGTTAGATATTGGGTCAAAACAGTCCGAAGAGGCTCAGCGGGACATGCAGAAAAGCTTCGACCACGCAAATGCGATGATGGTACAGATTGAACAACATACGAGGCCTCAGGCTCTGGCAGTGCAAGCGAACAATACGATCTTGAACAGGCTCCTCAGCGTCGTTAGAGCTGACGTCGTTATGCCTCTGGAGGCTTTGACTTCGATGGTTTCGCGAGTGTGGTAAGTGCACCGTGCTGTCCAAACCAACCAGTCACGCTAAACGCTTTCAGCGTGAGTACTCAGCAGATGTACTCTATCGTTCTTGAGATGAGGTCTTCACTCATAGCTCCCGACACCCGTTGGACGTTCTTCCAGGCACCTGTCAAGGTTGAAGATGCTTTAGGTCGAAAGTTTCCCGTTCCCTCAGAGTACAGCTTTGAAGAGCTGGAGCTCATAATTAAGCACCGATTCAAAGAAGGACCTGGGCGTGGGGAGGTGGAGGCTGGAAACTACGAGCTCTCCAATACCAAGAATAGCAGGCAAATTCTCGATTCAACTTCTCGCCCTAGCCTTCTACCGGGTGGAAGCATTACTATGGCGATAATAATAGATCAAGCACTGGGTAGCCAACACATCTGCCCTATACCAAACTGTCGCTCGAAATTGACGCAACCAGTTTTGGGAGGGGGCAGGGTATGGTAAGCATTTCTGTGATCCCAGTCGTTTCGTATCCTTTGTGACCATAGGCTTACTCATCGTCCACTAGTTGCTTGTGTAACACCTGGTATGACGAATCCTCCAGGAAGCGGAATAGAGACGAGGATGTTTCTGACGAATTCGACGAGTACCCTAAAAGTCTGCCCTCGTGGAACCGGCGTTATCATCGGAACAAGATTCGGAGGCTCCTGGAACCAAACGAGGACTTGGAAGTGTTTAGGAATGTCCGCTGCGAAGTGGCATCGGCCGCGCAGGTGGCGATGCTCAAGGCACAACTCGAACGACTGCCAGGACAACTCGAACGACTGCCAGCACAGATACGAATGATCTGTGAAAAGATCAAGGCCACCCGGGGGGAAACTTCACCAACCAACTCATGCTCGTACATGATACGGCGGCTGCATATATCGACGGTTTCATCTCCGTCGGATACTAAACATTCAGTAACGCCGAGGTGATGTACATACATAGAATGGGTTGACTTTAGATTTAGCGTAAAGCCGATTTTCTCTGTTAGCATAATATACACATCTACTGGGGACTGCTAGCACTTGTAGTAGCTATTAGGTTGAGATCTAAAACCGTAGATAGACTGATCCATAGGTGCAGGGTGGAGAGAACCGCGTGCCGGTCGTAGAGCTTTGCGGCTACGGTACGTTACTTTATATCCTCCAACATCACTCCACAACCTCACCTCACTCCCTTCCTCCCATCCTCCTCCTCTCGTAAAACCATGGAGCAAACCCGAGCTCTCAACGCCCTGGAGCCCTTCCTCCTACTGTCTCGCTCAGCAAACTCCGCCCGCGCGGCCGCAGACCTCGTCACCCAAGCTACCTCAGCGCCCAACGCCTACGTCTTTGCCGAGCTGCTGCATACACCCAACATCCAAGTGCTCCGCCAGTCCGCCGAGTATGCCGGGCACCTGCGGATGCTGGAGATCTTCGCGTGGGGGACTTGGGGGGATTACTACCGCACGGATAAGGGAGTTGTGAACGGTGATGTGAACGGTGATGCGGATGGAGATTGTACGTTGAGTAGTGCTGGGATTTTGATGCTTAAAACGAGCTTCTGAGCTTTGAATTCGGGCTTGAGAGGGTTTTCTGTCTCATTTGCTACTCCGCTCTTCTTGCGTGCGGCCTGTCGTGTCATTTTCCTATCGATTTGGCGAAGCAGAACCACATCACTAACATCTGCCAGCAGCCACAGCAGCACTTCAACCAACCAATCCCAGCCTCCCACCCTTGACGCCTCCCCAGCAGCAAAAGCTCCGTCTGCTGACCCTCTTCCCGCTTTCGTCCTCCCACAAAACCCTCACATACCCACACCTACAACAAGCGCTCTCCCTACCCTCCGCACGGGCGCTCGAAGACCTCGTCCGCACTGCCGTCACCGCGGGCCTCCTGACCGCGACTCTCGACCCAGCCCGCCGCGTCGTGGCGGTCCGCGCCGTCGCACCTCTGCGGGACCTTGCACCGGGCAGCGTGCCAGGCATGCAGCACGCGCTTGCCGCGTGGGCGGGGCGTTGTGAGGGCGTGCTGGCGGATCTGGAGGGCCGGATTGAGGACGTGAAGGGGAGGGCGAGGGAGAGGAGTCGGAGGGAGAAGTTGGTCGAGAGGGCGGTGGAGAGGGGTGTTGGTGGGGAGGATGCGGGGAGGGGCGCGGCGAAGAGGGCGGCGGAGAGTGTGTTGGGTGGGGAGGGCGCGGCGGTGGGTGCGAAGTATCTGGATGGATATGGGACCGCGGTTGATGAGATGGACGTCGACTCCGTGGATGTGCTGGGTCGAGGAGGGAATCGGGCTGCGAAGAGGACGACTGGATTGCATGCGAGGAGGGCGGAGCAGTGATGGAGATGATGACGACACCAACAACACGTGGTTCTTGAACAGCAATTAGCGGCATATCTGGTGCGAGTTCAGGATCGTCCGGATTCGCATGGAAGCTTCACGATGATTACGAGCATATGCCGACCACGGAACGAAAGAAGACTCCAGATACGGCACGGAACCGTTTCTGTGATGCATGTAGATGCCTATGGTTTCTTAATGAAATGGCAACGAGCACCGCCTGCTCTGATCGTCGGTAGACTCATGCTGCGTCACCAAGACTCTCTCGGAGTCTTCTCATAAGAGTCGGATTCAAGAACCAGCAAACTTGTTCCCTGCCTGTTGCTCCACCAGAAACTCCAAGCCAAGGGTATCTTCAAGAATGCCAGGCTCCCGCCTTTCCCTGTACATCATACTCATCTCTAGATCCAGCAGCGGAGATCACCCGTATGGCAACCTTATAGCAAGATAACTATTCCAGCAAGTCACAACTCCACTTCCTTTTCCGAGTGATTGTTTCCAGCGCAAACTATACCACTAAAATGATGCCATGTAAACTCCTCGCACTCCTCCGAGGCCGCCAGGTACGCCAATCTCCGAGTCAGTGATGTTTGACGGCTCTTTGGGTGCACAACGGAAGACACCGATGCAGGTGTTGAGGGAAGTGGGGAAGAAACGATCTTTGATTTTTTCGTAACCTGCTGGCGAGGCTCCTTCGCAGAGCTCTGTGGTGGCAAAGGGTCTTCAGCAAGGTCAGGTTTAGGGTCAGGACCTGCGGTTTGAGGACCAGGCGCGGGAGCCCGCTCGAGCAACTTCTGCTGCTGCATCGGGGTTTTTTGATCCTGCTCTTCCTGGACAAGGCCGTTTTCAGAACGCTCCGTGACTTCACCATGCCTCGTTACGACCATATCCGCCATTGGAGAAGCCGGAGGACTCCCATGGTCGCGACTCCGCTGCGTATCCGCTTCGGACGAGCTGCCTCTCCTCCGCTTGCGACTCTCCTGACCGTCTCGCGCCTCCACCTTGGCACGCATGACTTCGTCGTGGGCGAACGTGCTCGCGGAGCAGTAGTGACCGAACAAGGCTCTCATGCTGAGAGATGGTGTCCAAGTTGATTCGTCGACCGTGCAGGGATGGATGTCTCGGGGTCGGAAGACTTCGACCAAGTGGCAGAGCTCGGCGTATGAGGAATGGCGGGAGTAGGGGAATGTCTGTGTGCGAACGACTGTTAACTGGATGATAAACTATATGATGAATAACAAGGGTTTTCACTTACGATAACGTCGGGAAGCTGATTGACGGACGTCGTATGTTCAGGATGCTGGAGGGGCAATTCCTCGGACGGATGAGCCGGATCTTGAGGTCTTTCTTCTACATCTTCAACTAACAGGCTGACAAGCTTCTTCAGCGGTATGTCGCCGTCTTCATCGCCTCGAGAGCCCACCTCAGCCTCTGCCTTCCACCTGTCCGCCTGGAGACGGATCCTGCTGCGTTGGGAATCTGACGCCGATGAGAGCAAGCCCAGAACCTTCTCTCGAACTCCGGCGGTGGTGATTTCAGAGGCACACAGCGCCATCAGTTGGCTCAAAACGCCCTTGTCGTCCAGCTCGAGCTCATGGATCTGGTCAAGGTCGCCTTTGCCACCGCCGGCTCCAAGTTCGGGAATCTCCAGCCCGTTCCGAAGACGATTGACTATTGGAATGATCTGGACCGCATTGCTCTTCTTGTCAAAGATGGGACAAGTGTTTCCCTTCTCGCAGCTGTGAAGCCGCACGGTGTGATCGCTCGTCAGACATCCTTCCTGGAAACTGTTGCCAAAGACGAAGCCGCACAAAGGCGGCGCTTCATGGGAACCTGCCGTACCGGCCTTTGGCGCTATCGACCGATACAGTCGCCATCTATAGGGGTCGAGATGGATTGGCGTCTGCAGAGCTGCTGACATTGCCACCCACACGTTTTCGTATCCGAAGGTCCACGCCTGGAAATGAAAAACCGTGTCTGCGGGGTAGTTGGCCATTTTTGTCAGAAGCTCGTTAATGCCGTCCGCTTTAGACGAAAACTCTCGGTAAGGATTCGACTTGGTCGCGAACGTGGTGTCGAGGTATATCTTCTCCAGACGACGAGGTCCAAAGGTGTAAGGGATGAGGACAGGATTCTGAGCGATAGCGTTGACCCACCACGGCTCTGCCCTTATGTCTCCGGTGTATATGATTGCGGTACCATCAGTACCTTGAATGAGGAACATGACTGCCCCGATACAGTGGTTTGCATCGAGGAGGGTCACCCGAATCGTGTAGCCAGGACATAATTCGATGGTCGTTGGTGTATCCAAGGGAATGGTTTTGACGATTTTCCTTAGGCTATGGTAGGTCTGTTTGCGACATTCTACTATCCCCTTTGCAAAGTTGATACGGTGAGGATACTTCTCGAGTCGGAGCAAGACCTTGAAGATGTGAGATTCAAGGTAATTGATGAGGAAGATTCAAATAAAGCGTTATTTGGCCTCCGATACAAGGGATGCGTAAGCTGGGAGTGAAGGTGACATGCCTTCATTCAATTGACACTTCAAAAGGATTGACTCGATAAGAAGATGAAAAATGAAACACTGAATGGATGAATGGATGAAAATTACATACAGAAGCTCGCTGTGAAAGTTGGAAGACGAGTTTACTCGTAGAAAATGATTTACCTCTCTAGTAGCCGGAGAACAGTACACAAAAGGAGACTTTAGCGACTCAAGGCCCTGAAGATGGTCCGCATGCACATGGCTCAAGAAGCAGGCCAGCGGAGGCGCATGGTCAGGCACCGGACGAAAGTAGTCAATCCTGATACGAGGAAACTCTGAAGCAGTCAGTGAGATGTCAGCGATATATTCTCTTTTTCACTTGCCCTGCGCGAAAGGCCCATCTTACCTGAGACAATGCCTTGGAAGGTCGACATGGAACTTGAGACGTTAAGGAGCGATTGTTGGAGAAACCTTGTGGTCTTCCTTCGCCGTCTGTCCTAGCCGCCACGATAGAATCTGTGATCTACCACACTTTTCATTAGGCCAAGAAAACATTCCTCCCAAGAAAACATTCCTCAGCGAAGAAGAAGACATCCTCGTAATTGACCACGGCATGAAACCTACATCTTCTCACTCATTGGGGTCCTAAGCAAAAGTCCCGAGGTCGGCGTCGATGACAGCTTCATGCGGTCTACAACATTTACCAGGCCCACAAGCCGGAATCTTGAGAACAGAAGGTCATGGCATTTGCACGTGGATCAACAAATGATGCCCACTCGAAAAGCACCTCCGGGTCCGAGCAATTATCTGCGCCTAAGAATTTTCTTAGCTTACGGGCAGAGTCGAATCGCGAAAGTGGCGGCAAGAACTATCTCTCCTTAGACAATCACCGAATCATCGGCAAAGTTTCACCTAGCCAAGTGTTGAAGCAAGCCTTACAGCGGAACTCGCATGGCTGTTGTATCTACATTCACGAATAGACCCGACCAAAGTTGTCCTTCCTCATCCCATTGGCTCGGTGGTCGAGGACTCTGGCTTCTTGTGCCTATTTCAGAGTAATTCCAGGACAGACGCTAGAGCAGTGGATCAGAAGCAACGGTACGCTGAGTGAAGAATCGCCTGCAAGGTTGCTGACGCCTATCTTGCCCTCCGAGCGGTTCCTCCCGGCCCTGATGATCATGTTGTTCCTGGAGGACTTGAATGGCCCGTAATGGGTCAAGTTTTCAATGAGACGAATGAGGCAGATTGTGTGGTGTCTAATCTCAGTCAATTCTATGCGATGATGGATGAACGCTTCCGCGTTGCAATAGGTCCTTAAACTAAATTACCAAAGGCAAAGATCGCATTTGCTCACGGAGATATATCTCCGACTAATCCTCTTTCGACCCGGGACAATCGCATAGCAATCCTTGACTTTGAGATGAGTGCGTGGCTGCCAGAACAATGAGACGCATACAACTTAACTCGAGATCAGTACAACACGATTCCAGGATTTTTGGCTCCAATTCGCAAGCATTCGCAGAGAAAAGCATAGAGATGGATGAAACGATCTTACGCGAATATTACTGCACGCATTTGACTTTTTGTCCAAGTCACAAAGAGGGCGACAGTATATGAGGTGAGTGTAGTTTGTCCTTCTTCATCCAACGACACTTCCCGGCAAGGGCTGACGATACTTCAGGAGCCTGAGGTCAAAGTGGGAGGGCCTGATCAGAGATCCTGCTTTAGGCACTAGGGGCCGAATCGATAATCTCACTCTTGCCATGTGGCTTGAACGATGGCAGATGTCTTGAATGTGTAAATATCTCTGTGTTATGTGATGATGATGAAACGGGTGCCCTTGAGCTAAGGTGAAGTTCAAGGCTTGTTCGGCGGGGTGGTCCTAACTTGGACATAGTCGAGGTTGTGTAGAAATGGCTCGCAGCGTTCGCTTTGCTTGTTTATCGTACGATGTAATTATTGGAGTGACGAGTGGGCGCTAGGGAGCTCGAGTCCGCGCCGCTGCTGGAAGAGGCCGGGTAAGGCGGGCAATTCCCAATCTCGAGAGATCTTGGAGGGAACTAGGCATAATGCGTACGGCTGCAGAGAGTACGCTTTTAGCCATTGAGCTGCTTCGAGCCAGGACTGCGGGCCTGGTTTGCTATCAAGCGGTAACAGACCGTTTCGATGTCCAGTCCCTTGCTGACGAAATGCATCTTGCTGACTGGCTACTGAAGTAGCTCACTATACTTACAAGTGATAGGATTTGAGAGTGAAGCGGCCATAGGCTTTGCTGCGCACATAAAATGGAGTTGGACCACAATCACAGAAATGTGATGGTCGTCCTCAGAAGTCGGTATCGGTACTTAGGTACGGAGCACTAGCGGCATGCAGTGCGCGAGTCGAGCCGAGCCTTGTGATTCCCCTGATCTTCCATCAATCAGTTGACCGTTGGTCATCCACGCATTCCCATCATTGGCTCGACCAGACCTCCTCCACACTCTCTAGTTCGACTGCCGTCACCTTCGACCAACCGGACCGCTCTGTCTGGATCCCCTCTCTTGCTCTTCTGCCGGTGCGGGTCGGTACTGAGAAGATGGTGGTGTTCGTCGCTCGGAGACATCACAACGAACGAGAGCTTGGTTCTCGCGGCGACGATGATATATCCTACACCGATACATACCGAAGAGGATACGCATCCAGCGTGCCAATGCATGCCTGTCGCGCCACACAGCATCGAATTCCTCCGTAAAGAGGCACATGCCCTGAGCAGATAATCGGTCTTGTGGGCCCTTTCGTCTGGGCCGATCGAGCCAGAGGCATCGGGCGGAAGCGATGCAGGTCCTGCAGCCTGCATCTTACCGGAACCAGCGATCCGCTTCCGCCCTCTGTATGGCTCGACGGAAATCTTGGATGCCATGTGTGAGTGCGTGTCCCGGTGGCAGTGGCTTCGACCTTCTGCGCTGGACCAGAGCTTTTCGCTTGTGGAGGCGGACCGAAGAGGCGGAGGTACCATCTGGATACCTTTCCTTAGCCGCTTGGATGCGCATTGCGCCAGGTAGCGGACCGTATCCGGATGGAGGCACCGCATCGACATCTGGACGCCGCGCCCAACCTTGGAAGTCGACCGCCTGCCCAGGGCTGGCTTGGGCCGCCTGGCTTCATGTACGGAGTAGGCATATTGCTCTTTAGTCCTCTCATTCGCCATCTCCCTGCTGCTCTGGACTGCGACG
>QQTW01000080.1_pt1 | contig 51418 bp, 43 predicted proteins | sample 1904831 | NCBI WGS metagenome assembly QQTW01 (sample SAMN09435610, study PRJNA476489) | Subsurface metagenome, whole genome shotgun sequencing project.
AGGGACGAAAGCGCCAAGTTCAGAGTTGTTTGGGAGTGCTGACGGTGAGCCGCAAGCAAGCAGACAAACTGGGCTTGAAGGTGAGGGTGCGACTGAGTCCATTGCTTGAGAAAAGCTGTTTATTGTTGAGTGCCAATGTGTCCTATGAGAATGCTAGTAGAGACCTTGCTCAACTGACCGGAGTATCAGTGTCTCACAGTACCCAACAGCGTTTGGTACAACGCACGCAATTGTCTTGAGGCACAAGCGCCCAAATCAGTCGAGGCGTTAAGTGTCGATGGCGGAAAAGTTCGACTTCGCACCCCCAAAGGGCAAGAGAGTCAGTGGCGCGACTACAAAGCCGTTACGCTGCATGAGCAAGTTTGCGGAGCTTGGTTGCAACAGAACGAGGCGTTGGTGAATTGGGTGAATCGGCAACCCTTGGCGGCAGTGGTGACCTGTCTAGGCGACGGACATGATGGCGTGTGGAATTTGATATCCAGCATCACCCGGATTGACCATCGCCGCGAAATTCTCGACTGGTATCATCTGGTTGAAAACCTTCATAAAAGACAATGTTGCTCAAGTCTTAAAACAGCGCTGCGCTTATCTCAACCTGGCAATTGTCTGAGTATTCTTACTCACTGCATTATTGAGATGCTCCCCTCTTTCCTTGCCCCATGAGTCCCACCACACCAATATTGAGGGTAGGGCGTGAGAGGCGTTTTCTCATAGTGTTAAGCTTCTTAGACTCTTCCTTAATATCCTGAATAGAAGAAAAATTGATTTCCTTTAACTGTTTAATAACATTCGGGTCATCCACCCGTGTTAGTAGTTGATTGCGGTTATCCTCAAGACTACGCAGTGCTGAGGTAAGAGATTTGAGATTTGCCTCTATTAGTTCAATTTTCTGCGTCAGAGGACGACGCTTTTCAATAATGTTGGCAATTCTCGCAGTCCTATTTGTCTCCATGTAGCAGCTTTAGCCAGTGTTTTAAAACCTACTTAAAGCGTAGATCGATAACACCAGTTAGGGAAGTGGAATATACCTAAAACGGCGTGAGCTTAAAAATGCTCATGAGAAAAACTGTGAAATGGAAACACTTCACTTGCTCTACCAAGGACTACCAATCATAGTAAAGGCTGACCAGAAGTAGGGATGTGCCAAATTTTTGATGCCTTGGTATGAAGCTAACTGCTCGTTGAGGAGCCTAGCTGTAGCAGGTGGTAAGGTTACTTTTCCCGTTGGTCCAATCAACTGATTACCTTCCAAACGTACTTGCCCTTTGAACATTGCAATCTGTACTTGTTGTAAAGCCTCTGCCTTGATCGGAGCTTTACTCAATTGTCTATAAAACTCCGTCATCAAACCCAAGGTACCTATATCACTGACCGTCCAAAGACTCGCCACAGAAGTCTTGACCCCTGCTGCCACAGCTAATCCTGCAAACCCTAGTTCAGCTTCTTCATCCCCCACAGCAGTCTGACATGCACTCAAAGTCAACAATTCTACCGTGGGAAGAGCAAGTTCTAACCGCCGCAGTTGATCTAGTCCTAGCTTCTGATTCCATAGTTGAATAAAGGAGTCGCTCGGTCTTCCTGGTTGGAATTCAGCATGCGTTGCCAAGTGGACAATGCTGAAGGGTTTTTGATGTCGTTCTGCCCTCAATTTGTTCAGAGTAAAATCTTCATTCAAGAAGCTCTGACCCTGCCAAGCGTCTTGGACAATTGTTGCTATCTCTGTAGGTACAGCAGGCAAGGGATTAAGGTCTGTAAACGTCGAGGCACCCATTGCCAGAATTCGCGCGTTTTTGAGCGACCGGTAGCGCGTATCTGTGAGGTTGAGGCTGGGGATTAAGCCAATGCTGTACTTCTCGACCAGAAACTGTTTTCCATCATGGAGAGCCGCTAGAGGCAGCGATCGCAAACCTGGTCCCACAGAAAGAACCAGTGTATTAATGCCTTGCGCCTTCAGGTCTGCTTCTATGGGGGCAATCAGCCACTTATAAAGTTGCTGAGCCGAAGCCAGATAACTGGTAGTTTTCAGCTTGTTGACATCGAGGATGACTTCTGAGGTTACTGGATCAGTGACGAACGGAGCTACTTCGTCACGAAACTCTCTGGCAACTTTCAGTAGTGCTGTGCGGTTTAGCGGGATACTCTTGATAACTGGCGCACCCTCTGGGAAGTGGGCGGTGACTCTTAGTTCCTGAGTATCGGGTAAGATATAAACAATGGCAGACTTCCTGCCTGTTTGACCAGCAAGAGTATTCAGTAAGCTTCTAGCATCTTCAACAGTTTGCACCTTGCCACAGCTATTCTTTTCACCACTAAACTGCGCCAATTTATTCCCAAAGTATTCCTCAAACTGCCGACATTGAGTAAACTCAGCGCTCGTTACTGAAGAACTAGCGGTTACGATTGGATTGGGGCTGGGTGGAGGCTCAACTTCAGGTAGCTCCTGTGTTGTATTGACGCTTGTTTGGACCTCTGCGTTTTGAGCGAGGTCTAGAAGTGGAGATGACATTGGGAGTGGAGGCTCAACCGCAGGTGGCTCCTGTATTGTATTGACGCTTGTTTGGACCTCTGCGTTTTGAGCGAGGTCTGGGGCTGGGGATAGAAGCTCAACTTCAGGTGGCTCCTGTATTGTATTGACGCTTGTTTGGACCTCTGCGTTTTGAGCGGGGTCTAGAAGTGGAGGTGGAGGTAAAATTGGATCATCAGTGGTGATTTTGAGGATGTCTTCACTACCTCGGCTAATACTTCTAGGGAAGACTTCCCCCTCGTCAAACCTAACTTCCTGTCCACTTTGGGAAGTAACAATTGCTCCAACAGTGCCGTTCCCCTCTGGGTTACTGACGATAGTTAAGTCGCCTCCTACACTGAATGAGCGTTCAGGAACTCTCAGCGAACCACCCTGCTGTTTAATCTCGATTGACCCTCCATCAGGCGAGCCCACGGCTGAAATACTAATTTTTTCGGTAGTTCCCGGTATCGTTGCTAATGCCCGGAAGAAGCGATTGGAGTCGATTTCAACATTACCACCTTGACCAGAGCTACTTGCGGCGTTGATAGAACCGATTTCGATATCCCCTTGGCTGCTGGTAAGTTTGATATTTCCAGCATTGCCAACTGCAGACACATCGATATTACCCAATGAAAGACTTGCTCCTGAAATGCTGAGATTTCTGCCATGAGCCGAGATAGTATCCGCAGAATTCATCACAAAAGCCCCAGCGCCACTGTTGTCAGCATCTGCTGCCAAGGTAATTGACCCAGAGCCTGGTTGAAAGGTAAGGGAGCCAGGAGAATATGTGGTACTACTACCGTCATTAGCTCCGATGTTACCTAGAGCGCTAATGGTAATGTTATTGCTTGCCTCTAAAATGACATTAGTAGCACCCGACAGCCGCTCGAGTTCTAATTTAGATATAGCTGTAGAGATATTAACCAAGCGAATCAAACAACAAATATAACCACTAATAATAGGCGACTGGCTATCGTTAGAACCCGTGTGATAAATAATATTAGTTGGGTCGAGTAACAAAGTCCCCATGCTACCATTAGGAGCATAGGTATCCACCATGCCTCGGAACAGCAGGTCTTGTTTACCCGACACTTCTACAAAACCGCCGTCACCGAAGTTGTTGCCTCCACGGGCGGTGATGTAGCCGTAAAAGTCTGTGCTTCCATCAGCCCAGGCAACCACGCGTCCGCCATTGCCTGCTTGTAGAGAATCAGCCGTAATCTTGGAGTCATGGCTAACATAGGTGTGAGTCGCTTTGGGCACCGTGCCCTGACCCTTGTAATCGCCGCCGATCAGCACCGTGCCGCCTCCGTTCGTGCCGGATGCAGTAACTTGGGCACCAACCAGCCCCACTTTATCGCCTAGAACATGGACTGTTCCGCCTATCGCTCCCGGTCGAGAATCAGAAACATCGAGTGTGCCAGACGCAATGGCTGTACCCGCCTCGGCTGGTAGCTGAGTGCCAGAAGCAACCAACTCTGTTTGCCCATTGCTGTTGACTCTCAATCCCAAGTTTTGTCCTGTATTATTCCCTGTTACTAACTCGGCTAGTGACATCGGCAGTTGCCATTCTCCTGGTTGACTGCTATCAAGCGTCAATGGAATGTCTAAACTCAGCAGATTGCCTGGCTGACTCACGCGCACCATGTTCGTACCTGGTATTGCTGCCACTGTGAGTTGGCCTCCGGGTGCAGACATCTGCCCTGTATTGACGACTGTGCCCCCTGCCAGTGTCAGGTTGTGCTGCGGGGTAACTTTTAGGTTTCCGGCATTGACAATTACCCCTGGCTGACCCATCGTAAAGGCAAAGGCATCAGGAGTGCCGACTAAGGCTGCGTAGTTGTTCTCGCCAGCGGCATTAAACCAATTTGCACCGAAGCCAATTCCATTGGCGGTCGTTGCTGCAAAATCACCCAACACGTTTAAGCTAGCGTTAGGTCCAAAAACGATTCCTGCCGGATTTAGCAAGAATAGGTTGGAGTTGCCACCACTGACCTGAATTAGACCATTAATTTGCGAAGCCTCACCTCCAACTACCCGCCCCAAGATGTTTTGAATGGAAGGGTTAGAGAGGAAATTAGCAATTTCGTTTTGGTTAAGACCAAATTTTTCAAAACTATGGAAAAGATTGGCTCCGTCACTGGATGTTTTTCCGCCGCTGATGTCAATGCGACTGCCGTCAGGAGTGACATCAGTATCTGTGCCGTCGGGTGCTGGAACAATGGTTTGCGCCTGTAACGGGTCTATAGCAATCGCTGCCATCAAGGCGATCGCAGCTAACGGCAAACTGGCTGTTGTGGTTACCAACTGCATCAAGCTTTTCTTTTTAGGCAAAAAGAACTCAAATGAGCAGCGGATGAGCTGGAAGTGGAAGATCATGAAGTCAATCAGCAGTTCAACACGCAAACTAGCTACTAAGCAGACTTTAACTCTACGTTTGTTAACTATGTAACCGTAATCCCCATGAATTTCCCTTGAGGAGAATTGGCAGTATACGTGTAAATACGTGGTTGTTGCGATCGCGTGCAGCTCTAATATGAAGCTATTGGTACGATTTTTTTCTACGGTTTATAACTGTGGAGATAGATTTAGATAGAGACTACCAAAGATGAACCCCCCACCTACCTCAGATCCTTGGATTAGTCGTTCAATTGGTGATGGGACTCCCGCCACGGGCTACCGCCAACGCTACCGTCTGGAAAAGCGGATTGGAACAGGCGGTATGGGGGATGTTTTCTTGGCAATGGATACACTGCTAGGTCAGCATGTGGCCTTAAAATTACTAAAGGACAAGCTTGCAACAGCGGAAGATTTGAGAAAGCGTTTCGAGCGCGAGGTAGCTCTGTGTGCTGCCCTCAAAAGCGATCACATTGTTCAGGTTACCGATTATGGAGTAAGTGCCGAGGGGCATCCCTTCTACGTGATGGAGTATCTGCGCGGACAGACCTTGGGGCAACTGTTACGACGAGAGAAGCGTTTATCCATTGAGCGGACAGTGGGTATTATCAGCCAGGGTTGTGATGGATTACAGCTTGCTCATCAGGGTGTTACTTTATGGCGGGATGGGGCAACTGCCAGCGAGCATATCCAGGTCGTTCATCGTGATCTCAAACCAGACAATATTTTTCTAGTACCCACTGCCTTGGGCGAGTTAGTCAAGATTCTCGACTTTGGTATTGCCAAGATCTGTAATGACACTGAATATACAAATCTAACCAACACATTCCTAGGCACCTTCCGCTATGCTGCACCTGAGCAGTTGCAAGTCGAACAAGATCTGGATGGACGGGCAGATATTTACAGCCTGGGTATCATTCTCTATGAGATGCTCAGTGGGTCTGATCCCTTTGGCTTTGGCGTAAAAGCCCATAGTACAAGTGGGGTATTGTGGGGCATGGCTCATACTGCTAAGCTACCCCAACCGTTACGCACACAACCGAACTGTGAACACATACCAGTGGAACTGGAAGCTGTTGTAATGCGGTGCTTAGAAAAGGAACCGGACGAGCGCTTTCAATCAGTGGATGAGTTGAACTGGGCACTGCAAGATGCTTCGGGGCTTGGTAGCACTGCTACCCATTATGCGCCAACTCTTTCTAGCCAAGAGTTTGATTTCACGATTCCTCGAAGCCCATCTGCAACTGTACAGGGTGACGACAAAACTATCCCTCGCTCTCCAACTCCCACTGGGCAGAACATTACTGACGCAATAAGTGATCAAATTCCCTCACCACCTAACCAGAAAACTCCTGAGGCGACCATTCCTGAAAATATCTCGCCTTTGGAGCATAACCTCCCTGGACCTACCCGCCTCTTGCTGGCTATGGCAGCAGGCATTGCTATTAGTCTAGCGGTGATGGGTGCCATCTATGCATATATCCACTCCCAACCTCGTAATTCTAGATTAGATGAGCCTCAGCAGACCAGCACTCCTACTGCTCCCACTACGACCATACCATCTGACGCCTGTGACGTTCCCAACTCCTTGTTTTGTTCCAATGACCAAGAAGGGCGTAAGGAGTAGAGAGTGGGGCATCAGGGAATATGCGGAGTACCGAGATTAGAATCGTCATTTATAAAAGTTTTGTAAAGTTTAATACTTTTAGTGACTTTACAGAACACTGAAGTTATAATCGTGGCGCAATAATCTATACCAAAAATTTCAGTACATTTAGCTAAAAGCGATTGTAGTCATCGAGACAAACGGAAGCTCAAACTAGATGAAAATAGGTAGTTCTAAAATGAAGCCTCGATTGATTGATCCAATAGTTACCACGCTTACGATTGCCACTCTCTTCGCCAGCTTACCTGCCCATGCTAGACCAGTGCAATACAGTTGCAGTGTGAGAAGTGGTATTCCAACTACCATTGCCCGCACTCCTCAGGGAGTTGTATCAGTCATTACTTGGAAATCGGCACACTTTAATAGTTCAGGCTTCTCACCGCAGAAGCGTTGCCAAGCGGTGTCTGCAAGATTTCAGAAGCACTCAAGCCAGGGAAGTCTAAGATACATCACAGCTGGTAAGATGCAAAATCAAAACGTGCTGTGCGTTGCTCAAAATAGAGGGGGCGCATGTAGAAGCGATGGATTGTTGCTCACACTTGAGCCCCAAGATAATCCTCAAAGTGTTCTTAGAGATCTATTTAATGTCGCTAGTCGAGCTAGCAATAGTCCAACTAGTAGAGGATCAGCTTCAAAAGTCTACATTAATATGGATAACTATTTGCAGAGTGCTCCAAAAGTAGCACCCACAACAGAAGCGGCTCCTTCAGATGTACCTCAGCAGGAATCTGGTCCCCCTGCTTCTACTGGTGGTAGTTAAGCCAGTAGTCTTTGGTTTCACATGAATCGGCATCTACTAACACTGATAGCCTTTACTAGTGGTCTTTTAGTACCTTTACTAATAGGAGGACCCTATTTAAGCAAATCGGTTCAAGAAGTTCCACTGAGAAAAGTACAACCTCAATCAGAAGAGCAACTGCAACAACTGGCTCACTCAATTACAGTTAAAGTTCTTACGGGAGATAGTTGGGGTTCAGGAATCTTGATTCATAAACAAGGGCAGATTTATACCGTCCTCACAAATCAACATGTGTTAGATGGAGGGAAAACTTACCGCGTCCAGACATCTGATGGTCGTTCATATCAAGTCACTTTGCTACGTTTAGTTCACACCGATGATGATTTGGCATTAGTACAGTTTCGCAGCCCTGACCAGATCTATGCTGTAGCTTCACTAGAGCATACAGCTAATTTGGCAGTTAATAATCAAGTGTTTTCGGCTGGGTTTCCGGTTAAAAGTAATTCGTCTGAATCAGAAAGGTTTGAATTCACGACTGGGCAAATTTCTATTTTACTGGCTCAACCTTTTGTTGGTGGATATCAAATTGGCTACACGAATGAAGTTAAACGAGGGATGAGTGGAGGTCCGCTCCTCAATCGTCAAGGCGTGGTTGTGGGCATAAACGGGATGCGCAAGTATCCACTGTGGGATGACCCTTACGTCTTTAAAGATGGCTCCACTGTATCTGAGGCAGCACGGGAGCGGGTGAGTAAATTGAGTTGGGCTGTGCCGATTCAGAGTTTTCTCCGCCTTAAGTAGCTGAGGATTCCAGCTAAACATTCCCTGGTGCATTTGCTTGCGTCACAAACTTGGACTCAGCAAGTGAGCTAAAATGTAAGCAGAGCAAGCATTTCACAATGACTGAAAACATACAAACCCGAATATACGAACTAGAACAATTTGCCAACACCCTAGTTTCTACTCAGCTGACACATATTAGCTGGGTAAGCATTGGTGTGATCTTTCTGGCTGGGTTGTTGACTAGCTTGACACCCTGTATGCTTTCCATGCTGCCCATTACCATTGGCTACATTGGGGGCTATGAAACCAAAAGCCGCCTCCAGGCAGCTGCGCAGTCCACCTGGTTCTCCTTAGGATTGGCAACAACACTGGCTGGTTTGGGAATTGTGGCGGCGTTACTAGGGCAAGTCTACGGTCAAGTGGGAGTTGGTTTACCAATTATTGTCAGTGTTGTGGCAATTCTGATGGGGCTGAACTTATTGGAAGCCTTACCCCTACAGTTGCCATCCTTTGGCGGTTTGGATTGGATTTCAAAAGACTTACCAGAAGGAGTGCGCTCCTACCTGATTGGCTTAACTTTCGGTGTAGTCGCTTCCCCTTGTAGTACACCGGTTTTAGCAAGCTTGCTGGCTTGGGTTGCCACGACACAAAATTTGCTTTTAGGCGGTGTTTTGCTTTTATCCTACACAGCTGGATACGTTGCACCGTTGATTTTAGCTGGTACTTTTACTGCCTCTATTAAAAAGTTGCTAGAGTTGCGCCGCTGGTCTGGTTGGATTAACCCCGTTAGTGGTGCTCTCTTAGTGGGATTTGGCGTCTTTTCCCTACTGACTCGGATTCCAGTTGGAATTTAATCAAATGACTTTAGACTCATCGAAATCAAACCTGTGGTCAGCTCCTCAAAGGTTTTTGCGCCAGGAGCTACTGCCACTGCTGACAGATCTGCGTTTGGCAATTTTACTGCTGCTGGCGATCGCTGTTTTTAGCATCAGCGGCACAGTGATTGAACAGGGGCAATCAGTAGCATTTTACCAATCTAACTACCCAGAACACCCAGCTCTGTTTGGTTTTTTAAGCTGGAAGGTTGTATTAACAGTGGGCTTGGATCACGTTTATAGTACCTGGTGGTTTCTGGCGCTACTCATCCTGTTTAGCACAAGCTTAACAGCCTGCACATTCACCCGCCAGTTTCCTGCTCTGAAAGCTGCCCGCCGATGGAAGTTTTACGATCAACCCCGCCAGTTCCAGAAACTAGCCTTGAGTGCCGAACTCGATACTGGTTCGCTGAGTTCTCTCACCCAGTTGTTACAGAACCGGCGTTACCTAGTGTTTCAGGAGAATGATACTCTGTATGCCCGTAAGGGAATAGTCGGACGTATTGGTCCTATTGTGGTCCATGTCGGCATCATCACCATTCTAGCTGGGGGAATTTGGGGTACTATGACCGGCTTTGTGGGTCAGGAAATGGTTCCTAGCGGGGAAAACTTTCAAGTTCAAAACATCGTTGAAGCTGGACCTTGGGCAGCGCCGCAGGTTCCCAAAGATTGGTCAATGCGAGTCAATCGCTTTTGGATTGACTATACATCAACAGGAGGTATTGACCAGTTTTACTCTGATATGTCTGTTTTAGACAAGCAGGGACAAGAGGTTAAGCGCAAGACGATTTATGTCAACGAGCCGTTGCGCTACCAAGGGGTGACTTTCTATCAAACTGATTGGGGAATTGCAGCTATTCGCGTTCAAATCAACAAAAGCCCAATTCTGCAATTACCAATGACTCAGCTAAACACTAACGGTAAAGGGCGGATCTGGGGAACCTGGATTCCAACCAAAACTGATTTAAGTGCCGGTGTTTCCCTATTAGCTAGAGACTTACAGGGAATGCTGTTAATTTATGATACTAACGGTCAGCTACTTGATACCCTTCGCCCTGGAATGTCCAGAGACATCAACGGTGTAACGCTAAAGATTGTGGAAGTAGTTGGTAGCACCGGTTTGCAAATTAAAGCTGATCCAGGCATCCCGATTGTTTACACTGGCTTTGGCTTACTAATGTTAGGCGTTGTCATGAGCTATGTTTCCCACTCCCAGATTTGGGCACTACAAAAAGATGGTCATTTTTATGTAGGCGGCAGAACCAACCGCGCCCAGGTAGCATTCGAGCGGGAAATTATGGATATTTTGGATCAACTGAGTATCCAGCCCAAGGGTGAGCAGGCAATTTCGACAGAACCTCTTTTATCAAACCCGTCAATATAAACAACACGAAGTAGCAGGATTGGTGGGCACTGCCCACCTCACCTACTCTTTTTGATGACGCACCTCAATTACAGTGTGGACATTACCACGAGGGGTGAAATCTCCTTTGATGGTGGCTTCCAATGGGTTGCAAGCGGCAACAAAATCATCCAAGATTTGATTGACCGATTCCTCATGGGAGATGTAGCGATCGCGATAACTGTTGATGTAAAGCTTGAGCGTCTTCAGTTCTACCACCCGTTGATCAGGAATATAGCTAACGTAAATCGTGGCAAAGTCAGGATAGCCAGAAAAAGGGCACTTACAAGTAAATTCTGGCAACGTAATGTGGATGTCGTATCGGCGTCCCACACGCGGATTGGGAAATGTAATCAGATCTCCTTGCGCAATCTGGCGTTCGCCATATTTTATTTCCTCTACAGACATCTCACTACCAGAACTAAAGTCAGATTCAGAGGCTGGTTTTTGCACAAATGGTGAGTTACTCATCATGTTCAAAAGATTTGGGTTACAACGAGGTTGTTTTTTTGGCGACTACTCTTGCTTTTCCCAATCTGGGCAATTCTCCTCTTCCCACCCATAAGGGTGCATGCCGCAGACTAACAAGTTTCCCCCGTAAACATGTCCGTGGTAGTGACGGCAACCCACACAAGCCGGATGTTCTTCTAGGGTGGGCTCTACTGTATAAGGAAAAGGCTGATCTAAATCCTCTCCTATAATTTCTTCGAGTTCCCAGTAAACCTCAAAGATAGGTTCAGCTAACTCGTGCAAATACTGGTCAATCTCAGTAATGATAGTGTTTTGTACTTGCTCTGTAATTTCTTCTGATAGCTCGACGAACGAGTCTACCATCTCAGTGACACCTAAGAAGAAGCGATCTACTTCATCAGTCACTGTTTCTAGCATTTCAAAAAAGTCTTTTTGCCACTTTTCCATACGCTTCCAGGCACCTATTTGCTATTAATTGGATAACGTAAATGCCACAAGCTGCTCAGGTTTCTGTTGCTGTTCTACTCATCGCGCTTGAGCCGTCGCAGTTCTTCCTGAAGTCCCAACACTTGATCGCGTAGCTTATCCACATTCTTATCCTGAGACTCTGAGCTAGCTGGCTCTTCATCTTCAGAGAGGATTTCTATCCGGCGCGGCTCAGACGAGGTTCTGCCAGCATCTGAGCCAGGAGTCGGTGGCTGCTGGGCTTGTTTCATCATATCTTCAACGAACCGTCGGGCTTCGTCTGTCGTCATTTCGCCCTTTGCTACCATTTCATCTGCTAGCTTTTGGACTTGCGATCGCAGTTCGGTTAATTTTCCGCCTGCCTTCTCGCCCGCGTAAGAAGCTAGCCCAACGCCGAGGTAAAACGCCTTTTGAACAATATCTCCAAAACCAGGCATGCTGTTGCTCGTTCCTAAAACTAGGCGACCCGGAGACCACGCCTACCACAAGCATCCCGTATTGCTGCTACCTTCCGGTCCTGACAAGATTTGGGCGTTGTGATCGCGTGGGTCCAGGTCTAATAACACTATAACATCTTCTGGCTGTGATGCCACCAGATGAGTAAGACAATCACGTTTTCATTGGACTACGATGCGCCACTCATAGAGCTGGTAGTTAACGCAGCCATGTTGTACTAATGGATCTTGAGCCACAATTGCTTTTGCCTCATCCATTGACGCTGCCTCAAACAGCATCATCCCACCTCCTCGCCGTGCCCAGTAGCCACTTCGCGCTTGGTGTCCGTTGGCAATTAACTCCTGAACATAGGCTTTGTGGGCAGGTACATGTTGGTCAAACTCCGCTTTCTCGACAGTTCCTTCCTCAATCTTGACAAACCAAGGCATTCAATTGTATCCTCTGTGCTTGAATACAATTGTCAAGTATTTTGCTCATTTGTAGCTCCACATCTGACCACAAGCTGTAGTTAGAGATGCAACTGTCATGAGCCAGTGTAATGAATTGGAGCATTTTAGAGGTACTTCGCGCTCGCTCGATATGGCATTTTAGAAAGCAACTTAGTATGAACTGCCTTGAATCAATCAAAAAGCCGGTTCTTTATTGCACTGTTACCGCCCTTAGAAATTCAAGATTACACCAACCAGATCAAGCAACACTTCGCTGACTACTATGCCAGCCATAGTGCCCAAAAATCTCCACCACACATTACTTTGCAACCCCCGTTTGAATGGGCAGACGGGCAATCGGTTCTTGAACAATGCCTAGGGGAATTTGCGAACAATCAGGGGTCAGTACCAGTCAAACTCAACGGGTTTGGAGCTTTTCCACCCCGCGTTATTTATATCAATGTTCTCAAGACTCAGGAACTGCTTACTTTACAAGCTGATTTAATGGCGCATCTTGAAACTAGACTGGGAATTGTTGATCAGGTTTCTAAAACACGCCCCTTCTCTCCTCACATGACTGTTGCCTTTCGAGACTTGACACGGCAAAACTTCCGTGCGGCATGGTCTGAATTTCAACAGCGTCAGTTGCAGTTTGAGTTTCTAGTTAGCTACCTGACATTGTTGCTTCACGACGGCAAGCGGTGGAATGTCAGTGCGGAGTTTCTGTTTTCGACATAGGGGAGCAGGAAAGATGATAGTCGGGGCTCTATTTAACAAGAAGGCAGGAGACAGGAGACAGGAGATAGAAGGCAATGCATGCGCGTTGGCCCGGTGGCTTTTATTTGGGTGGTCCCTGAGCTTGTCGAAGGGTGGGGTTTAATTCCCCATACTTATTCTGACTTCTGACTTCTGACTCCTTCTTGTTTAAACTTTGCAGTTTGTAAAGTTAAGTTATACAATCATAATAAAGGCATTTCAGTAAAAACCCGTAAAACGCAAACCCACGCTTAGTGGGAAACTGATATGGCAATAACCATCCAGCAATTAATTCAGTGCAAACAGCAGGGACGTCCGATTGTGGCGTTAACGGCTTGGGATTATGCTTTTGCCAAGATATTGGATGCAGCTGAAGTGGACCTAATTTTGGTTGGGGATTCTTTGGCAGCGATACTGGGGTACGAAACGACGCTGCCGCTGACACTAGATGAGATGCTGCACCATGCCAAAGCAGTGCGCCGGGCTGTGAAACGAGCATTACTCGTTGTAGATTTGCCATTTTTGACTTACCAAGAAAGTCCCCAGCAAGCTATGCACTCAGCCGGGCGTGTGTTAAAAGAGACAGGCGCTCAAGCGGTAAAATTGGAGGGGGGATATCCAGCAATGGCACAAACAGTCGCCCAACTGGTGCAAGCAGGGATACCAGTGATGGGGCATATTGGTCTTACCCCTCAATCGATACACCAGTTGGGGCTGCGGCAGCAGGGGAAAACATTCGAGGCGGGGGAGAGGATATTAGAAGAAGCGATCGCACTAGAACAAGCTGGAGCTTTTAGCCTAGTATTGGAACACATTCCCTCTCAGTTGGCGTTGCAGATTAGCCAAAAACTGACTATTCCGACAATTGGAATTGGTGCGGGTCCGCATTGTGATGGTCAGGTGTTAGTTACCTCTGATTTACTCCAGCTTTCCGACCGCCAACCACCGTTTGCTAAGTCTTACGTGAACTTACGTGAGATCATCACGGAGGCAGTGCAGCATTTTACTACTGAAGTGCATGGGCATAAATTTCCTAGCAGTGAATGAGGCAGTGACTGCAGTTAAGGTATTACTGTCGTGGAAGAATCTATCTTAGGTTGTTGGCTAAAGGTGTAGACGCTCCCACTTTTGGTGTAAGTCAGATTACTAGCTGCTATCAGAGCGTTTATAGCCTCTGTAATAGAAAAATCATGGAGAGAGAGAGAGACCGTGCCGATAATCGATTCATCAGCAATAAACTTCCCCTCACTCGCCTGACTCAGCACTGTCAAGACATCCCGAATTTCCGCATCACGCACATGCAAGCTGACGCGTTTTTCTGAGTTGGGGGGCGTTGTAACAAGCTTTGCGGATGCTGATGATTCTGTCATAGATTGGTCTTGGCGACTTGGAATCTCCAAATTCAAGATGTAGCGGCAGCAGTCAGCGTATAATTCCAGACACAAGGGCCGTAACCGTGCCAAGATTTGCTCACGTAAAGCCTCACTTCGGGTTGAATCTAAAGCATTCCACTCTTGCAGAGCACAACCCACCCAGTTTTCTAGTTCACTACGTAGTTGCGCTATATTAACCTGCTCTGTTAGAGAGTCCCTCAACATGGGTACGAACAGCGGCTCAACTGAGCCACGCTCAGCAAACCAGTCCTTTAGACTAGCTAGCATTGCATCTAACTGCGCAATTGAGGTGGCGTATAGGCGTGTTTGCTGCACCAGTTCACTAACTAGTTGTGCAGCTTGAGTAGAAATTTCTGCTCTAAGTTTAAATTCATAAGCTGTAGTTAGAGCACGCAGGACCGCTTCTTGCTGCAAGTGGACCTGGCTAAACCATGCCCAGTTTGGTTTTTCAAGTGATGCCTTCAAACTGTAGTAAGCCCGCCAAGCAGAGCTTTCCCGTCGCAAACATTCCTGCCGTTGCTCTTCACAGTCGGCACGGATACGATCTAAAACCTCATCCAAAGAGCCCAAATATGCCAAGAGTGATCGTGGTCCTGCCTGCCGCAGTTGGATAAAACAACCTTGTAATTGGTGCAGGGTTGTTGAGCGCCGTGCCAGCAGAGTAAAGTGTAACTGCGCTAAACAACCGCCTGCTTTTATGAGGGACTGAGATGACCCAGAAGATATAGGAGGTGGCTGGCTAAACCACTCAGCTAGTCCGGCTGCTTCCTGCTCTAACCATTGTTGCCAAAGAGATGGCGTTAGCTTTTGTTGACGTTGCCGCTCACTCAGCAACTCAATAAGCATAGCCAGTTGCAAGGTAAGCGAGGTACCAGTAGCCGTCTTGTCTAGAGCGTCGAGAAGTGGGTTTCTACTTTCGGCACTGCTTAGCCCCAATTCATCAGTAATAGTTGCCACCGAGCGTTCTTCCACAGGCAGGTCACGCCAGTAGTCTACTACCTGCGCTGCCAGCAAGTGACTCCAGTTTTCCAGTTTGGAAACTGGGATTGGGATATGCACAAAACGTAATTGTGATAACTGCGGGTAGCTATCACTAGCGTCCTCAACGAGGCGACGTAATAGTGACAAGCTCTCCTCTCCGTTGCTACCAAAGCTGAGCAAGGCAACATTCTGCGAAGTTTGCTCCCAGTCGAATTGCAGTTCTCCTGACTCCATGTAGACTCCCAGTACAGGATTGTCAGCCATCTATTACTCTGACTTCGACTACTTGCTAAGAAGCGAAAAATGTACTATATCTTGTAAGCGATTTGTTATAGGTGATTTATGTCACAAGCAATAGCTCATCTGCCTCAAAGTTTTGTACTAATAGTTACAGGCGGATCGCAACAAACCCTGCTTTCTCGATCAGCTTCTGGCCTTGAATGGATAGCAACAGATTAGCGTAAGCAACTCCGGCCTGTTCGTCCAGTAGACCATCCTTGCGAGTTACTACAAATAAACGCCTGGTCAGAGGATAGGTGCCATCCCGAATTGCTTCTGCATTAACCTGACGGTTAGGGGTGAAGGGATATACGTAGTTTTTGGAGCGAGCTTTGGCAAGGCCAAGGGGACGGATTGACTGCTGGTTAATTACCGATGCAAGTGAGCCGTAGGAGATCCCACCTGGGGTGGAGGCAACCTTACGAGTCTCCTCGGTGTAATCGCGAACAATCTGTACATTGCGACCAAGACTGGCATTTTTCAGACCAGCAAACAGGATTCTTATTGAGGTGGTAATTTCAGGGTTTAGGCTAATCGGCACGATCGGTAGGTTGGGGCCTCCCAACTCTTGCCAATTAGTCACTTTGCCCATAAAGATAGCCTGAAGCTGATCCACGGAAAGTCCATCAATGGGCAAGTCTGGATGAGTATAAAAGACAATTCCATCGAAGCACACTGGGATCTCCCGCAGAGTCAAGTTGTGGTCCCTGGCGCTACTATACTCAGTCTTCTCAATCGGTCGAGCTACTTGACCAAAGCTCGACTGATTGTTGATAAGCATGGCAATGACTGTACTGGAACCTGGTAAGTTATTGACAGGCTCAGTGAAGCGTAGACGAAATCTCGGGTGAGCTTGAGCAATAGCTTGATTCATGCCACTTGAGACTAGAGCGGCAAATTGTTGGGAACTAGTATAGTTAAATAACCCAGTTGGTACATTTTGAACCTCCCGCATGGAGTCATAAAGTTGAATGTCTGAGGCGAGCCTTGTGTTGTTAGCAGTTCTTGGCAGTGAAACCTGATTTTTCTTGCTCTGCATCCAGAGAAAATAGCCTCCCCCACTCAGTACTGACAGTAAGACCGCCAGACCGCACCAGAGCATTAGAGACCTAAAACTAAGTCTAGCAAGCGGTTTACTAAATCGGACAGTAGCATGTCTAAACGATTGACCGCAGATCTGACAGTGGGAAGCTGTAGCACTATTGGCATCGTAGCTGCACCTGTCGCAGACTTGGTATTGGTTTCCATTCATGCAATTTCTCCAAAAGCAGGTATGGTTTGAGGTGTATGAATATTGCCGTAGAGCCTAACTTGATTATTTCATTTAGATTGAACTTGGGCATTTAAAGCTTTGTTAACGCGATCGCGCGTTTCTTCTAGGTGCGCCTTGGTGTATTCATCTAGTTTTCCCGATTGAGAGAGTGTCTTGTTGAGCTGATCGGACAGTTGGCGCAGTTTATACCAAGCTAGTGTGCGAGCATCTTCTGGCACATATTCCGTCCGCAAAACTATTTCCGTCATGATATTGAGATATTCACGCTGCAAGGCGCGACGGAGACTGGAAATATTCAGTGTGTTGTCGGATTGTAGTACCTCCGTCCAGATGCCACTTTGCAAAGTACCAAACAGTTCCGGCAGTGTCAGTGCTTGCCCTGACTTGCTTTTGAGCTCAATATCACGCAGACGATCAAGGCGATCGCCAGACAGCAACTCTCTCAACACCGAGCTTTGCATTAAATATACACTGTCGTGAATTGGATAATCGAGACGACTGGTCATTACTTGATTGCCCCAGTGTCTCCAGCGAGATGGTGCTAGCTTATTGAGCAGTTCTGGAGGGAAATTGAAAGCATCCTTTGCAAAGATATACTTTTGCAGTGTCGCCAATGCTTGCCGTTGTCTCTCCACCGGCACCGGCTCAAACGGCAATTGTCCGTTCGGTCCTGCATGATCGCGGTGAAACGACTGCCCACCAATGTACTTTGTGATGAAATAGATGTTCTGTAAATAGTGTAAGAACACTGCGTCAAACAGTTCGCTCATCTCGCTGTAACTCTCGCCCTGCAATGGGTAACGCTTGTTGAGAATAGTCCACAGGCGGCGATCATTGTCCAATTGCCACTGCGAATAGCGCAGTACATCGTCGCTGTTGTCCCAAGCGTTGACATCTGGGTCAAGGTCAACCATATCTTCATCAGTCGCATAAGACAACTCAGGTTTGGTAGAAAGCTGGGCAATCTGCTCTAAAAACCGTCGCTCAGCTAGAGGATGCACCGCCTGAGTGGGTGTATAGCCGTATTGGATTGCCCATTCATCGTAAGGACCAATAACAGTGGGGAAATAGTCTCCCTGCTTCACGCCTTGGGGAGCCAGATTCGGTGGAATATAATCCATAACTGAGGTGGTCAGACCTTTGGTGCGTGTAATCCCGGTGTTGTTCATATCCTCAGGTTTAAGCAGGGTGCTGCCACGAAAGTTGTGGCGCAAGCCCAGAGTGTGACCTACTTCATGGGCAATGATCAAGCGCAAGTATTGATGGGTATAGTCTTTCATTTGGGCACTACTAGGCATTGTGTTGTGGAAAAGCGACAACGCCATTGACCCGATCGCGAACTGGTTGGCAGATTCCATGCCGTAGCAAAGATCGTAGTCTGTTGCCAGTCTGGGTAAATTGTGAGTACGAGTAGATACCAAAGAAGTTGCCCCTACTTCAGATGAGGGAACATCATCCCGTGCCTGTTGGCGAGAGCGAGCTTGTATACCGTTGGCGCAAAAATTCAGCCCACCAATCAACTGCGATAAGGAAGACCTAGTTTGTGATTGCTTTGGTTGAACAAGAGTACGATAGTTTCGCTTGAGCGAGCGCACAAAACTACCATCTACAAGAATATCGGCGTCCAAAATTTCCCCATTCAGCGGGTTAACACGCGACGGTCCCAGCGCGAAAAATCCATCCACTGTATTAATCCAGCGAATTGTGTTGTAGCGCACATCAGATGGGTCCCACTTGGCATTATCGGGCATCTGCCGCACTTCAATAGCATTCTTGAATCCTGCCTTCTCCAACGCTTTGTTCCACATCAAAGCGCCTTCGGTAATGGCATCACGATACTCCAAAGGCACCGCATTCTCAATCCAAAACACAATTGGTTTTTTGGGTGGAGACAGCACTGCTTTGGGGTCTTGCTTTTCTAGATGCCAGCGATTGACATAGCGTGTAAAAGGATCATTGCGGTTATCGCTATAGAAGTCTTGGTAGGCAGTAATGAAATAGCCAACACGATCATCAGCTAGACGCGGGCGGTAGTTGTCTTCCGGCAGTTGAGAGAGACTATAGCGAACACGGAGGGTGAGGGCACGGCTGTCAGGCAGTGTGGACAAATAGGGCATGCCATTCTCAGATCCATCAGATGAGAACCCGTAAACTGACTCAATCTCCATGTTCAGTGGGAAAGCTTTGGCAGTACCGAAATAGGACTTTTTGTCATCCAACTTGTAAGGAGCATTTAACAGTGATGACAGTTCCGATGATAGTCCAGGCAAATCACTCAGTAGCAAGTCGCCTAGATCTACGAGAATTGTTTGGCGCTGAGGATGAATGCTTTTAATCGGTAGTGAGTAGAGAACTGAGTCACTAAACGAGCGGTTGAGCGATCGCGCTTGCGGATCGCCTGGACGGGTACGAAAATTCACGTTGCGGACAACAAAGTGCAAATTACTATTCACGCGGCGGAAGTAAAACAGGAAATCTTGCAGCGGCATTCCACTGTATATTCCGCGTTCACCAATGCCCGATTCCATCGTGATGGTGCCAAGGTAGTTTTTATTCAGCTGAACAGGCTTAATTTCCAGGTAGATTTTGCCCGTCTCTTTGTTGTGGTAGAGCGTAAACAGCCCCTTCAGCGATGAAGTGTTTTTGACAACCTGACTAAACGGCTGCAACTGTAACTGCTTCGACTCTTGGTCAGACTCGTCATCCGGTAACTCTGGATTAGATTTAACCTCTTTAAGCACCGGCACAAAAGGTTTTTGCGTGTCTTCAACCCGCTGAGCTACGTGAGATTGCGGAGATATCCGTTGCGTTGCATCAACCGGCACAATTCCTAAAAACAGGCTATGTAAGAGAACACTCAAAAACAGACCATGTAATAGAACAATATAAAACGGCAGTCTTTTCATCCCATCCATTCCTGGCAACGGTTCCTCGTTCAGCGTTCAAACTCAAAGCAGTAAAACACTATGAAAACTCACGGTGGTATACACCGCGCTAAACTCCTCAACACCATATTCTTAGCTCTTGGGGCAGTGCCTACTATAAGTAGGTTTCCCTAAATAGTTCTTATATCAAGGCTATATTTTATTATTCATATAACCAAAAGCAAATATTAACAAATTATTAATAATAATTTTTTATGATAAAAACAGTTCACGAATCCCGCCACTGCCGATTTCTACTGCCAGTGCTGCCAGCAGAAAACCTAAAAGTTTAGTAGCGATCAACGCACCTTCTGGCCCGACCCACTTGTCAATGAGGGTTGCCTGACGCACAATTAACCAGGTCACGAGCATGGCACCTACAATACCAACCACCACGCTTACATGAGCATTAGGAGATTCAGACATTAAAAGCATTACTGTCGTCAGTGTTCCCGGTCCAGCTAGCAGAGGCAAGGCCATGGGGGTAATCGCTACATCACGTCCCTGAGCAACAACCGGGGTATCTAGTTCTCCCTCCAGCATACGCAAAGCTATTAACAACAGGAGTAATCCCCCAGCCACCTCCAAAGAACCCATGCTGATGTGCAAGTAATTCAAAACCAATCGACCAGCGAAAGCAAACCCCAGCAATACCCCCGTCGCCACTATCGTGGCTCGATCTACCACACTGTTTCTTTGCTCAGGTTCCATGCCCTTAGTCAGAACCAAAAAGATCGGTAGATTGCCCAAGGCATCCGCCAAGACAAACACAGCCACAAAAGTTTTGACCAAGACAGAAATATTCACAAAAAGCGGTAAATTGCTTAAGACATCTTCCAGAACAAACACAGCCGCGAAATTTTCAACTAAAACAGAAATAGCCACAGTTGGAGATTAGAGGAGGTTTTTTCAACATTAGCGTGAATATAGCCAAAGCGCAGCTCACAGGTATTGAGAAAGAAGGAGTCAGGAGACAGGAGACAGAATTCAGAATTGAATTCTATGCGAGTGGCGGAGAACTTGAGGGTCGCACATCCCTCACTCATTGATTCTGACTCCTGAATTCTGACTCCTGAATTCTTATTTAAGCTACGTTACTTCCCAGAGAAAGATATATTCTGATTAAGTTGATCCTGCACAAATTTCGCTGAACTGATGAAACCCTATCTTGCCGCCGCCATTCAAATGACCAGCGTACCTGACCTAGAGAAAAACCTGGTTCAGGCAGAAGAACTGATCGAATTTGCTGTACACCAGGGCGTCGAGTTAATCAGCTTGCCAGAAAACTTCTCCTTCCTGGGAGATGAACCCAGCAAAATTATGCAAGCAGATGCGATCGCGAAGAAGAGTGAAAAATTTCTCAAAACGATGGCTCAGCGCTTCCAAGTTACCATCCTGGGTGGCGGCTTTCCAGTTCCCCTAGACACCCACAAAGTTTACAACACCGCCCTACTCATCGAGCCGAACGGGCAAGAAGTTGCCAGATACCAAAAAGTACATTTATTTGATGTCAACTTACCAGACGGCAACACTTATCAAGAATCCAGCACCGTCATGGCAGGAGGCCAGTTGCCCCCAGTCTACCAATCTGAAAATCTGGGTACTTTAGGACTCTCAGTCTGCTACGACGTCCGCTTCCCCGAACTCTACCGACACCTAGCACATAAGGGAGCCGACATCTTATTTGTCCCAGCGGCTTTCACCGCATACACCGGCAAAGATCACTGGCAAGTGCTGCTCCAAGCCAGAGCAATCGAAAACACATGCTACGTCATCGCCCCAGCCCAGACAGGCCAACACTACGCCCTACGGCAGTCCCACGGTCACGCCATGATAATTGATCCATGGGGAGTTATTCTAGCAGATGCTGGCGACAAACCAGGAGTTGCGATCGCAGAAATCAACCCAATTCGCCTCCAACAAATCCGTCGTCAAATGCCCTCCCTACAACACCGAGTCTTCTAACCCCTCTTCTTCTCTTCTTACTCTTCTTCTCTTCTTGGCGCTCTTGGCGTCTTGGCGGTAGCGCTCTTGGCGGTACTGGGTAGCCTCAACAGCCACCCAGCCAACTCAAATCTCAGTCAAAATTAGACTTTAACAGCCGTCTTCTTAATCACAGCACTCAACTCGCCCTTAGCATACTTAGCAGCAAAGTCATCTAGACTCATTTGCTTGATCTTGCTACCTTGACCAGCTGATTCAAACTGCTTGTAACGATCTCCACAAACCTTCTGCATATACTTAATAGAAGGCTTGAGGAAGTGGCGAGGGTCAAATTCCTTCGGATCACTGGCTAGAGCTTCACGCACTGCAGCAGTTATTGCCAGGCGGTTATCAGTGTCAATATTGACCTTACGAACACCGCACTTAATTCCCTTTTGAATTTCTTCAACAGGTACACCATAGGTTTCTGGGATTTTACCGCCATACTGGTTAATAATGGCAAGCAAATCTTCTGGCACAGAGGAAGAACCATGCATCACCAAATGGGTATTCGGTAGACGGCGGTGAATTTCCTCAATCCTACTAATCGCTAGAATTTCCCCAGTCGGCTTGCGGGTGAACTTGTAAGCGCCGTGGCTGGTGCCGATAGCAACTGCCAAAGCATCTACCTGAGTCTGCTCCACAAAGTCAACTGCTTGGTCTGGATCAGTCAACAGCTGATCGTGGGAGAGAACACCTTCTGCCCCATGACCATCTTCGGCTTCACCCATACCCGTTTCCAAAGAACCCAGGCAGCCTAATTCCCCCTCAACACTGACGCCAACAGCGTGAGCCACCTCTACGACTTTGCGGGTGGTTTCAACGTTGTATTCGTAGCTGGCTGGCGTCTTAGCATCAGCTTCCAGGGAGCCATCCATCATCACACTAGTGAAGCCATGACTAATTGCCGAGTAGCAGGTAGCTGGGCTGTTGCCATGATCCTGGTGCATAGCAATGGGGATATGAGGGTAAGTTTCCACAGCCGCCAGAATCAGATGGCGGAGAAAGGATTCACCAGCATACTTACGAGCGCCACGAGAGGCTTGCAGAATCACAGGGCTATCCAATTCATGGGCAGCCTGCATGATGGCTTGAATCTGCTCCATGTTGTTGACGTTGTAAGCCGGAATGCCGTAACCATTCTCAGCTGCATGATCCAACATCAGCCGCATTGGTACGAGCGCCATAGATAGTCCTCCTAGTTTGGTTATTAGCTAGTTAGTTCTAAACCAGCTCAATTCTTACGATAATCTTAAAATACTTTGCAGCCTTTGGGGAATTATATCTTACGATTGACAGGTTGGGGTGTGAGATCTGGCTTTCCTTAGCTTAAACCAGGGTGAAATCCGCACTCGAAATTGTGCTGGATTGAACTCCGATTAGGGTTGCTATCATCTTATCTGTGTAGTCCAGGCTAATCAGCGTATCTCCACTCTGAACACCAGTACCTTGGGCAATGCTCAGTTGTCCAAAGGTTAAGCTTCCTGCCAGTTCCAACAAGTCAACCCCATTCTCAAAATCAGTAATGGTATCAATACCGTTTCTAGTTGTCAGAACAAAGATGTCTTGATCGCTACCGCCCGTGAGGGTGTCGTTGCCTTTGCCGCCATTGAGCCAGTCATTGCCTTTATCGCCGCGCAGTAGGTCATCCCCGCTTAAACCCTTGATGATGTCATCACCACCTTGACCATTAATCACATCTTTAGAGCCATTGAAGCCGCTAACAGAGTTATCTAGGTCATTGAGGAAGGTAACGCTGTTGCGGTTGAAAATATTTCTATTCCACTCAGCGTTGAAGACATCAAAGCTATCTGTAGCTGCATCCTGTCCATTAAACTGGATGTTACCCAAGTCAACTGAGGCACCCGTGGACTTCTGTAAGTTGTCGAGTTTCTCCAAAGAGAAGTCTTTCAAGGTAACCTTGGTATCAGTCACCCCTGCAAAGGCAATCACCAAATTATTGCCTTCCTGAGTCAGGAGCATATTTTTAGCGGCTAGCCCCTCTCCGTCGAACGCCAGGGTATCCACTTCAGCAACTGTAGCTTGATTGGGGCGTATTCCTCGACCAATACCACCAAAATTATTAATGGATATGAATCCGCTGTTGACAACAAAGGTCTGCTGACCACCGAGACCATCACTGAACACAGGCTGATCCGTGGTAGTAAAGAAAACCGCTATATCTTCATCGACAACTTGTAAGACAGACTCTTGCTGAAATTGTTGTTTGTACGCCTCGATAATCTCATTGATCTCTGTTTCGTTTTCTTGAGTATCTTCAAAGATGAGTGAAACAACCTTGCTTGGTTCTTGAATGAGTGTTCCCGTGCTGTCAAGGAACTGCCCGTCAGCATCATATACAGTTAGACCATCTACAAAACGAGGGGTAATGTACTCGTTCAGAAACGTTTGAAACTCCGCTTCTGAAACCCCTTCAACTCCACCAATATTGCGTCCAAAATATAAATCCTCTTGAATTAACTCTGGGGTAGTGTTATTATCAATCAGATCTTCAAATTGACCAAAGCCAATCTTGACATCTTCGTTGACAACCTGTAAGACTGACTCTTGCTGAAATTGTTTTTTTGTACGCCTCAATAATCTCATCGATTTCTGTTTCGTTTTCTTGAGTATCCTCAAAGATAAGTGAGACAACCTTACTTTGTTCTTGAATGAGTGTTTCCGTGCTGTTAAGGAACTGCCCATCTGCATCGTACACAGTCAAGCCATCTGCAAAACGAGGGGTAACGTACTCGTTCAAGAACGTTTGAAACTCCGCTTCTGAAACCCCTTCAACTCCACCGATGTTGCGCCCAAAATATAAATCCTCTTGAATTAACTCTGAAATGAAGTCATTGTCAATCAGATTCTCCGCTTGACCAAAGCCAATTTTTAGCTCATCTTCATTAACAACTTGCAAAACAGACTCTTGCTGAAATTGTCTCTTGTATTCATCAATAATTTGATCGATTTTTTCTTCATTTTCCGAAGTATTTAAGTAGATCAGTGATACAACCTTACTTTGTTCTTGAATGAGCGCCCCCGTACTATCAAGGAACTGCCCATCCGCATCGTACACGGTTAAACCATCTGGAAAAGTAGGGGTAATATAAGTATCTAGAAACTCTTGAAACTCCGCTTCCGAAACTCCTTCGACTCCACCAATGTTACGTCCAAAATATAAATCCTCTTGAATGAGTTCTGGGGTAGGGGCTAAATCGGTCGTATACACTGCTTTCGTAATGGGGCTTTCTAGATGAGTAGTAACACGGCTTGTTAGCAAATCTTGCATTGTCATAGCCTCCGGGAAAATTAAAGATTTACCTAATTAGCTAAAAAGTCAAGGAGAGGCATCTCCTCTATGCTCAGAAGAGATGCCTATTGTTACCATGCCAAACGTTAACTACCTCTGACCGCTCTGATAAAGGGTTTAGCCTTCCGTTGGTAGCAACAAAGTGGAGGAAGCGACAAAAACTCCACAACCGTCTAGCTCATGGCGTCTGCACTGTCTGTATCTCTGTCGTCGCTCCCCTGCGAGACACAGCAATGGGACACAGCGGTATAACTCCCAGCCAGTGCATTTCTGTAAATTATCTTGCTTAATTGTCTGTTTAGCAGTAGTAGCGCTGTTCAATCCAGGTAGCAGCTTCTGCTTCAGATGGGAAGCAGGCTGATTTACCTGTAACCGGATCGTAAACATACCACCAAATGTGTCCCATGCGATCGCATTTCTGCAGGACGCGTGGTTCAGTTTTTTCAATTAAGGCATCCATGAGAGAATGCAAAATTTTATTCAGTCTGGATGAAAAAGTCAGTTGATGCGGTTGTGATTTTACTTCCAAGCTGGAAGTCAGCTCCGATGCCTGGTAAATTGTTTGCTTATTTAGCATTGGAATTCTCTTTGCTGTTGAGTGGCTTTATACTTATGCATCGTCGATGCCAAAGGGAATTAAGCGGTGTTAGACGTAATTTGAAAAGTATTGATTAGACTACGTCAAGAAAAAAGTCAGAGGCTGAAAGATTGTTGGGACCAGCTATTACAGCGAACTGACCACCTGTTCCAAAGCCAGCAACAGTAGTATCTGAATTGTAGAACAAGTTGCCGTTATTGACGTTATAGACAATCTTCGCACTACTCGACCCTGCTGACGCATCGTTAATGACCAACGCAAAGTCTGCAGAACTCAACCCCCCCTCAATGGGTGTGATAGCAGTGAAGGTTTTATCAGCCAGGCGAATTAAATCGTTGTCACCAACCGGAGAGAAGTCGGAGATCGTGTCTATTCCTAAGTCGGCGGTTGCAAATTCTCTACCTGAGTTGAAATCGAAATTGTTTTTACCACCGCCACCCGTTAACAGGTCATTTCCAGCACCGCCATTTAGGAAGTCTAGAAAATTTCCCGCACCAAGGAGAGTGTCATTTCCACCCTCTCCAAAATAACCACCTATCTCATCAGAAATGCTACCATCACGGATTGTGTCATCACCGTTTCCACCAAAAATAGTATCAAAGCCAGAGCTACCATCGAGGGAATCATTTCCGTTACCACCTTCGATTCTGTCATCTCCAGATCCACCACGGATAGTGTCATTACCAGCTTCACCAAGCAGATCGTCACTTCCCCCAGAACCACTGATGCTGTCACTCCCAGCACTACCAATTAGGGTATCTCTCTCAGCACCACCGCTAAGAGTAACGGAACCCAGGGTGAAACTGGCGGCAGTGAAAAAGTCTCCTTGGTTTGCAGTGGCTTGATTGTCACTAAAGCTGTTAAAGGTTACCCTCTCAATACTGCTGAGAGTATCGGTATCGAGAAATACGGCATCTACTGATGTCAAGCTGGTATTGGTCAAAATAAAGCTTCCAGCACGGCTACGATCAGCATTAGAAAGCAGAACCGTATCGATACCATTACCACCAGTCAGCGTGTCCCTACCAAAGCCACCAATGGTTATGCCACCAGTGAGAGTGTCATTACCGTCACCACCATCGAGCCTATCATCACCATTGTTGCCGATGATTCTATCGTTACCGATGCCACCTGAAATGACGTCACTACGGCTTCCGCCTTCAAGCACGTCATTCCCGCCTTGACCATTAATTGTCACCGATCCTCGGTTGAAGTCAGAAGCATCGATCCGGTTATTACTTACACCGCCAGCTAGTACAGCGGTCTCAATGGAAGTAAGACTATCAGTACCGTTTCCCGTCAGGCTGGTGTTAGTCAAAGTGAAGTTGACATCACCCGACTCAGACACTAAGTCAGTGCCCCCCAATCCACCATTTAGAAAGTCATTTCCCAATCCACCAGTCAGAGTGTCGCTGCGAGATCCACCATTCAGGGTGTCGTTACCAGCACCACCATTGAAGGCAAAGCTGATATTCTGTGCAGCCAGTGTAGCGTTTAAGCCGTTATTGCCCGCTCCACCTGTCAACTGAACTATTTCAATGGAATTGAGAGTATCAAAGCCTTTGCCTGACAGTAAATTGCCGAACAGGGAAAAGTTGATATCCCCCGACTCCACAACTCTATCAACACCAGCACCACCATCTAAGGAGTCACTGCCCAATCCACCAACGAGGATGTCGTTGCCAGTGTTGCCTAGAAGGGTGTCATTACCTGCCCCACCGTCAACTATATCATTACCCGCTAGGGCATCAATCCGGTCATTAGCGCCATCAGCGATGATCCTGTCGTTACCAGGAGTTGCGCTTCCTGAAATAATAGCCATAGTTTTGTTGCTCCTTATATGTCATGTCCTGCCCAAGCTGTAAAGAGCGATCGCTCTTCGCTCAACACAAAATCATCTGCGACCTATGTTTACCAGCCTTGATTTGGTAGAGGTCACCTGAGCAGTTCTATAGTTATTAATTGGTTTGTTTTTGTTAGCTTATTCACTCAGCAATGCATGAAGAGTGAGCAAAAGATTGCGGAATTGAGTATTGTTACTGTGTATCCTTCAGCTACTCTAGTTATTAATGGGGTTGAGCAACAGTGCTTCCTTCTGGAATTTACTACTATCAGCTTATGCGCCCTCGCCAGGATATAATTGGTCTCTTCTCGACCTTCATGCAGTTCGAGGCAGATTGCTTTAGTGGTTGGGTAACCGATCTCAAACTACGTCGCGATATGCTAAGTTGCTTGGAGCATGCATCAGAAGCGCCAGCCTCAGAATCCTCTTGGGCGCTTTACTGGCATGAGGTTTGGCGGGTTCAGTTCAGGAGTCTAGCAGGCAGGCATCTAGCCGCTTACTTGCAAGAACCTTGCTACTGGGCTGCTCAACGAACGGTTAAAAGATTTACGAACACGCAGTATAAATTATCTGATTACTTTCAAATTGCGATCGCCGAAGTTGATACAATTCTAAAAGGATTTAGACCAGGCAAAGGCTCTAGTCTGAAGAATTATGCTAAAATCGCGCTGCTTAGCTTGCTAAAAGACGTTCTGCGTCAACGACGCGAGGCTGATATTTGCACCAACTGGGCATTGTTACGCAAGCTGAGCAAAAAGCGGATCGAGGAATCTTTGAGTCATGCTGGACTATCCCCTACCGCAATTGCTCAGTATCGGCTGGCTTGGACTTGCTTTAATGCGCTTTATGTTCAGACTCAATCTACATCTAGTAGCCAGCTGCCAAAGCCTAACTGGAAATTATGGGAAGCTATCTCTAATCTCTATAATACTGAACGATATAGTCAGCTGTCCTTGCCGGGTCCAAAATGTAGCCCGGAGACAATGGAAAAATGGCTCAATAATTGTGCAGTCTGGGTTCGTGGCTATCTGTATTCGCCTACTGATTCTCTCAATGCTCCCCAGATGGGACGGGAGTCTGGAGAGGTACAGGACGATCTCCCAGATCCCCTGCATGAGTCGTTACTCACTGAAATTATTGCTCAAGAGGATGCCCAAAACCGCCAAGCTCAACAGTATCAGATTAACACTGTGTTGATGGCAGCTCTGTGGAAGCTCGATTCACAATCCCAGCTACTACTGTCACTGTACTATAAGCAGGAACTGACTCAGCAGCAAATTGCTCGGCAGATGGAGATGAGTCAGGTTTCCGTTTCACGTCGGCTATCTAGGGCAAGGGAGTCGCTATTAGAAGCACTCGTTCAATGGAGTTGGGAAACCCTGAATATTTCTCTAACTTCAAACCTAGTTAAAGATATGAGCACAACTTTAGAAGAATGGCTCAGGGTTCACTACGATGAACCCCATTCTCCCGTTATAAACCTGGAGTCACTGGGATGATCGCCTTTGCTGATCCGATTGAATGGCGGTTAGAGATCCCGTCAGCAGTACAACAGGAGTCTTGGCAGCAAAGTCAGCTTTATGCCACACCCAGTAGTCGCCAGTCTGCCTATCTCAATCACATCTGCCTCACTGTCTTGCTCCCCTGGTTGCAGGCTGAATACGCCATAGAAGCAACTGTTTGGCCCAGTCCTGCCCTCCCCGTCTGGGAGGTTGTGAATGGGACTGCAATTACGATCGGGACAAGGCGATTAGTCTTAGTTCCGACAGAAGCCATTGATAGCAGCAATCTAGAAGTGCCACAAGAATGGGTAGATATTCCCAGTTGGGGAGCAGACTACTATCTGGCAGTGCAAGTCCAGTTAGATGAGCAGTGGATAAGAATTTGGGGATACGCCACTCATCAAGAACTAAAAACCAACGGTAGCTACGATCCGAGCGATCGCACCTATTGTATGGATGCCAGAAATCTAACTAGAGACCTACATGCCTTTCGGCTCATCTGTAAATTTTGTTTAGAAGAACAAACAAAAGCAGAAATTGCCCCCCTGCCAGAATTACCAGTGACTCAGGCAGAAAACCTGCTACAGCGGTTGGGTAGTTCTGCAGTTATTTTTCCGAGATTGGCAGTGCCATTTACCCTGTGGGGAGCATTGCTAGAACGGCAAGAGTGGCGGCAGCGTCTATGCCAACAACGCCAGACAAATCGGCAGGATGATGTATTACTCGCTGAGGTAACAGTACATCTGAACCGATGGTTGCAAAATTCTTTTGAAGCGGGTTGGCAGTCTCTCCTCACCCTGTTTGTGGAGCCAGAATTAACCTTAAGTTTCAGGTCAGCCTTAGATCCTGACCGGTTTGAGGTGACACGGTGTAAGTCAATAGACTTAGAATCACCAGCAGAAAATCAAGCAGTTGTGCTGTTGATTGGGCTGAAAGCAGAAGCGGACGAGAGAGTGAAAATAGGTGTTCAGCTCTACCCTGCAAGAGGTAATTCTCATGTACCTGCTAACCTGACTCTGTCCTTGCTCTCAGACATAGGAGAAACCCTTCAGTCCGTCCAAGCTGAAAGTCGAGACGAGTTTATGCAGTTGAAACATTTTAGGTGTCAATTAGAGACCTGTTTTAGCCTGCAAATTGCGCTTGATGCTTGCATCTTTACGGAAGATTTTGTGGTTTGAAAACTGATAAAGGGGCAGCCATGAGTCAGTTAGTTGTCCTCAAGCTAGGTCAAGGGAGTTGGCAGCAGGGTTTCCCAACCGTCATTGTACAGTTATGGGAAGCAGATAGCCTTGCTCCGACACAGTTTGTAGGAAGCTTGCCTGCCTCAAAGGAGCTTCCAGAACTTTACAATCGTTGGCGATCGCTGTATAAGGCGCTTTATCACAAATTGAGTCCGCGTCGAGTTACCCCTACAACAATTGAAATCGATGAAGAGGGGGTTACTAATGTTTCTAAGAATGCGTTCACTGACCTTTGCCAACAATTGAAAAACCGACTCGATCTGTGGCTGGAATCGACTTCTTTTGGCAAAGTCGAGCGGCAAATGCGGACAAAACTATTACCATCCGCAGAGATTCAGGTAATTGTTGAAACCGAGGACAATCAACTGCAGCGGTTTCCCTGGCACCTCTGGAGTTTCTTTGAAGACTACCCCAAAGCAGAAGTGGCTTTAAGTAACCAAGAGTATGGGCGAGTGGAGGCATCACACCGAGCGCCTGCAAGTCGGGTGAGAATTTTAGCTATCTTGGGAAACAGCAAAGGCATCAACGTTCAGAAAGACCGCATTTTACTGGAGGAGTTGCCCGTAGCAGAAACAGTTTTTTTAGTGGAGCCACAACGCCAAGAACTTGACCATTGGCTTTGGCATGAGCGAGGCTGGGACATTCTCTTTTTTGCAGGGCATAGCACTAGTCAGGCGGATGGAACAGTAGGTGAGATTGCGATTAATCCAACTGACAGCTTGACCATTGCTCAGTTGAAGAATGCACTCAGGGCAGCGCTTACCCGTGGATTGAAGCTGGCCATTTTTAATTCCTGTGATGGCTTAGGTTTGGCACGGGCAATGGCAGAATTGAACATTCCGCAAATGGTAGTGATGCGGGAGCCAGTCCCCGATCAAGTTGCCCAGGAGTTTTTAAAGCACTTGCTCACCGCGTTGGCGGGTGGTAAGTCTTTTTATCTATCGGTACGGGAGGCAAGGGAAAAGTTACAGGGACTAGAAGACCAATATCCTTGTGCGTCTTGGCTGCCTACAATCTGTCAGAATCCAGCTGCAAACCCACTGGACTGGCAAAGGTTGTTTGCATCCAGCGATCAAGTTAACGAACGACAAGATGAATTCCGTCCTGCTCCAACTACAAGGAGCGGCTCCAATACACTCACCTGGCGTGGACTCAGGATAGGGTTGGTTACAAGTGTAATCATCACTAGTTTAATCATGGGGGTGCGCTCTTTGGGAGTACTCCAGACATGGGAACTTAAAGCGTTTGACCATCTCCTGCGCCTGCGTCCTAGTGAAGGTGGACCAGACCCTCGCGTTTTAGTGGTTGAAGTGACTCAAGAGGATACTAATCAGTATGGTTATCCAATCGAAGACATTAAGTTGACAGAACTCATAAAGAAACTTGAGCCGTTTCGACCTCGAGCGATTGGACTAGATATGCACCGCTATCAACCACGAGGTCAAAGTCGGGCTGATTTCATTGCTCAGTTTCAGCATCAAAACGTCTTTACAGTATGCTCGTTTGGGTCGGCTGACAAGAATTACGCTCCTCCATCTGAATTTTCTAAAGAACAGTTAATTAAACATGTCGGATTCAGTGATTTAGTCCTTGACAGCAAGACTAACCAAGTTGAGAGCATTCGTTACGACTTAACAAGCGGTGGTCACAGCTATCAAGGTGGAGCGGTTCGTCGTCAACTCTTATCCTACGATCCGAGGCTTGCCATTTCCCCCTCTCTCTGTTCTACTCCCTACAGCCTGAGCTTCCTACTAGCGTTTCGGTTTCTCTATGCAGAAGGCATCCGCCCGATGGAGGTGAATGAAAACCGGGAATGGCAGTTTGGTAAGGTTGCCTTTAAGAAATTGCCAACTCGCTTTGGCGGTTATCAACAGTTGGATGGAAGTAGTAGTCAAATCCTCATTAATTATCGTTCAGCTCCGCCAGGTACGCGAGTCACCCTCAAACAAGTCTTAGAGGGACAAGTTGACCGTAACTTGGTCGAGGATCGAGTCATTTTAATCGGCGTGACTGCCCCGATAGCGAGAGAGAACTTTGAGACTCCTTATGGCGAAATGCCAGGGGTATGGATTCATGCCCACATGGTGAGTCAAATTCTCAGTGCTGGGATGGATGGGCGATCGCTGATTTGGAGCTTACCCCAGTGGGGAGGATTTCAGTGGGGAGACACGCTCTGGGTTTCGGTTTGGTCTTCTCTAGGCGGTGCAATTGCTTGGCGCTGCCGCTCCTGGCTGTTGCTGGGATTAACTAACGTTGTTGCCTTTGTGGCACTACATCAGATCTGTCTATTCATTCTGATTCAAGGGGGTTGGGTGCCATTGGTCCCATCACTTTTATCTCTTCTCACAAGCAGTTTTTTACAAGCTTTCAAAATATTCGACATGAGGAAACCTCAATGACTTCACTGGTAGGTTTTTCTTTAGCATTAGGATTACTCAGTTTTATGAGCTATCCCTCCTCTGCACAACCTCGTACACTTGTCAGTCAGCTTCCACCTTCTCCACCCCCCACCCCGCCAATCAACACCACAAGATCTGGAGGCTCACTCGGTCCATCTAATCCGTGTGAAAATACAAATAAGCCATTGATTGCACTGGTGCCTGCTAAGAATCCGGTGCTGACAATTTCCGCATATCCAACCTTCCTGTTCTACGTTCCTTATAGATCAAAGGATATTCGTTTTGGGGAGTTTTCCATCCTCACTTGGCCTGGCGAAATGACTCGGGTCTACCAGACTCGATTCACATTACCTGAAACACCAGGAATTGTCAGCATTAGCTTGCCAGCAAAACCAGAACACGTGCTTGCAAAAGGTGTGTCTTACCATTGGTATCTCAAACTTTACTGTGAAGGCAGTAAGGCTGACGGCGCTGATTTAGAGGTGGATGGTTGGGTCCAGCGGGTGAATATGAATGCTGCACGAGAGCGTGCAATTGATGCAGCCAGTCCAGAAATTTGGTATGATTCCTTGGCTCAGTTGGGCAGCCTTCTACGTACCTCGCCGCAAGTCAGCGAACTTCAAAATCGTTGGCATAATCTGCTGGAGTATATTGATTCAGAAGACCTGGCTCAAGAACCCCTAGTTGGTCCAGTACAAGCTGAGATGGAATTAAAATAACGATAACCGTTACGAAGTTGTAGAGAGTTCTATGATGCGTCTCCCAGTTGTTGTGGTGCAGTTAACGTTCTTAGACAGGTACAGCTATTTTTGCTCTTGTTGTAGATAGCGAGGACATTCAAACCATAACGCCAGTTGAAATATTGGTGGTTGGGTCGGCCTGTCCTGCCCAGTTGAGCTTCAGATAGGGGTTGAGATTGCCAAGGCGCTCGGTTGAATTTTTGAGTCATTATTAATGTAGCCAGTACCAGGGCGATCGCTATGACGCAGCTACTCGAAAGAACTGACCAAGCAACGGTTTACCATGATCGCACTTGGGAACAGTTCAAGCACATTCAGAAAGGCTTAGAAGGATTTCCAAGCGTCAGGCTTTCTTATTACAATGGCACGATTGAGATTCTGATGCCTGGAGAAAATCACGAGTTTTTCAAAACCATTATTGGTTTTCTACTAGAGCTGTTCCTCATGCAGAGGGGCGTTGAATTCATTCCGGCTGGGTCAATGACTCAGGAGAAAGCGGGGACTGCATCGGCTCAGGCTGACGAGTCCTACTGGATTACCCAAAAAAAAGCTGTTTCTGATCTGTCCGTTGAGGTGATATTCACCAATCGCGTGAATAAGCTGGAGCGGTATAAGGTGCTAGGAGTATCTGAGGTCTGGTTTTGGGAAGACGGAGTGTTTACGCTTCTCCACTTGCGATATGGCTACGAGCAGGTTCGTCGCAGTGAGCTTCCTGAATTGAGGGACTTAGACATCAACTTGCTGGCGCGATGTGTTTTAATGGCTGAAACATCCAGAATTGAAGCTTATAACGAATTTCGTAGAGGAATTGCAAAGTAGTAGGAAAGAGGGCAATCTCAGGCTAAAAACACGTTCAGCTGTACTAGAGCCAATTCCCGACCAGAACATAGGTTGCCCAGACGTGAGGCGTTGTGTATCCCTGCTCTAAGAGATGCAATTGAGCTGTACGTAGGGCTTGGGCTTTGGTTGTATTAGATAACAACTCTTGGTAGAACCGGATCATAAGTTGAGTGTTGGGTAGATCCTGTGCCTCCCACAAGGTTGACACAGCACTACGCGCGCCTGCCTGCAGAGCAATTCCAGCTAGACCAAGAACGGCTCTATTATCTCCCTGCGCCGTCGAGCAGGCACTAAGGACAAGGAGTTCAATCGGATTATCGACCTTCCCTATACGACCAGTTTGGATCAAGTGACCCAGATCTTTGCCTGTAATCAATTCTCGGTAAGCCACGATGAATGTTTCTTCAGGATCAGAACTGAAAACACCATGAGTCTTCAAATGAATGGCGGAGAAATTACCTGCTCTGAGCTGCTGTTCGAGATTGGTTTCAGTAAATTCAGCATTCAGAAGAGGCTGATTGGCATTGGCTAATTGCCTAATTGCATTCAGTTCTGGGGTCAAATTGTCAATCTTTGGGAACGCTCTGTTACCCACGGTTTGTGCTTCACTGACTCCGCCTAGGAAAACATTAAGTCTTTCTCGTCGGGAACTAGGGTTGAACAATTCCAACCTGGGAGCTAGAGCAACCGCATACTTTTTGATGAGATATTGCTCGCCGTCGTAGAGAGCAGCCATGGGGATATTTCGCAATTCACCATCTAGTACAAACACCAAAGTCTTCACCTGACTATTGCTTTTCAGCGCTGACCCAAAGGGTTTAATCAACCATTGATAAACTTCTTGTAACCCTGCTACAGCTTCAGGCGTCCGGTCTGGTTCATTTAAATTCCCTCGTAACCGTTGCAGAGTTTCCTCAATCGCTTGACGCGGCTTGAGAATTTCATGATATTCCAACGGTTGATCTTGTCCTGGTAATTCCAGCACGACAGCCAGACGGTCTTGCAGAATCAGTGGGTAAACCTTGGCTGCTGTTGGGTCAACCTCAATCTCACTAATCTCTACAGTCTGAGCTAGGTCGCAGCGGAGAAAGTTTTCTAATTCAACTAGCTGTAATGCATCGACTTGTTGAATAGCTTGTTTGAGGTTGTTCTGGCTAGGTTTAGTGTTTTCCTCCGTGCTCAACAGTAATTCAACTAGCCCGCGATAGATTGGCTCGACATCGTCTCGAAAGGAAAACTGGATATCTGAGCTAATTAGTAGCAAGTCATTGCGAACAGATTGCAGGCTTTTAACGGCAGTAGTGTAAGCGGTGATCGCTCCCTGTTCATCTCCTTGTTTTTTCTGTAAGCGCCCTAACTGCCACTCCCAGCGATAACGAATATCAGCCGATTGAATTACCTCAGCCTTGAGCAGTGCTTGCTGAGTTAAATTTTGGGCTGCTGACCATTGCTCAGTCAGTTCATATAGCTCACCCAGCTGCCCCAAGGCGTAGGATTCGGCAGTTGGATCATTGAGACGACGGGACTGTTGAATGGCAGTGGCAAGGATGTCAGCAGCTTGTATGTATGGTATGGGATTTAACCTCGTCAAGCTTTTAGCAAAGTTGAGTTGAGCATAGATTGTCGTGCGATTTGGCGGTAGGTCTACTAACTCCGGGCCAATTGTGGATACTAATTTTGCTGCTGCTGACCATTGCCCAGTTTCGACCTGGAGGCTGAGTTGATTAAGTTGTGCTTGAAGTCTAGCTATGGATGAAGTCGCAGCGATCGCAGCTTGTTGATAGAACTTCCTGGTCACCTCAATACGTTTCTGAGCCGTGTCTGTTTTACCAATGGCGATCGCTTTTTCACTCAAAGCGCGTTCTGTGTTGCCCAAGTCTAATAGTGTGGAACTTCTGGCTGTTGAGCTGCCAGAATTCCCAACTTCCAAACTCTCTTGCAAAATCTGCAAAGACTCGCTAAGTTTACCTACCTGTCGCAGAGCATTACCGAGGCTACGCAAGCCAGCAGCTTTCAGTTGCGGATCTGATTGTTTTTGTAGTAACTGATAAACCTTTGCCAGTTGCTCTTCGGCTCGAACACTCAATCCCAACGCTTGTTGGGCTTTAGCCTGGTTAAGCAAGCCAATGACTGTGCCTGTCTCATCTTTAGCTTGAGCATAAATTACTGTTGCCCTTTGCCAAGTTTCCAGTGCGTTCTCCAATTGCCCTCGAAACCATTGCAGACGACCTTGGGTATTGAGTGCTTTCGCCAGAATTTCGGAGTAGGTTTGGGAATCTTCCTGCTGCCGGAGTAAATTTAGACTGTCTGCGATCGCCCCTTCTGCCTTTTGCCAACTTCCGAGCTGCTGATAAGCCAAAGAAAGGTTACTTAGCACGAGTGCCTGGTTTAGGCGATTGTTTTGGGCTGTAAAAGCGGTCAATGCTTTTTGCCAAGTCTCTGCTGCTTCTGAGAACCGTTCCGCTTTATACAAATCAATCCCTTGTTGCAGCAGTAATTGGGAATTGGCAGCTTGGGTAGTTACCTCCGTGAATTTAGGCTGCCCAGCAGAAAGTGTCGGTACGACGAGGGCTAAGATTAACCCTAGCAGAGCTGAAAGCAAGAAAATAAAAATACGATTAAGTGCCTTGATTTGAGAAGGTTTCATTTGGTAAAACTAACTCCACAAGGATCGATAGAAGTAATGGAACAAACAACTGGAGATTTACCACTTACAGTAATTGGATACTCTATCTTTAACGTTTTTTGCTTTTTAAAGGATAAATTTCAAGATGAATACAAGCAGTCGCAGATGGAAATTTTGCTTGGCGAGTTGCTTAGCGATCAGTGGGGCTAGTGCCTCTTCTGAGATAGCACTAGCCCAGATTTTACCTGATGGTAGCTTGGGAAATGAAATTTCCGTAGTTACACCCCAAACTCCTGGTTCCGTTGATGTAATTTCAGGTGGGGCAACGCGAGGCGCGAATTTATTTCACAGCTTTGAGCAATTTTCTGTCCAAACCGGACGTACAGCTTTTTTTAATAATGCTGCGGACACTCAGAACATAATTAGCCGGGTGACAGGTTCGTCTGTCTCTAGCATTGATGGCTTAATTCAAGCTAGGGGTGCAGCCAATATGTTTCTACTCAATCCGAATGGAATTATATTTGGACAAAATGCCCGTTTGGATATTGGTGGTTCGTTTGTAGCGAGTACGGCAAGTAGCTTGAAGTTTGCTGATGGCATTGAGTTCAGTGCTACTGCTCCACAAACTATGCCCTTGTTAACCGTAAATGTTCCTATTGGATTGCAATATGGAGAAAAAGTCGGAGATATCCGCGTGCAAGGAGTTGGTGGTTCCCGTGGAAGCTTACAGCAGATTGGACTCATACTACCCTCAGATAAAACTTTAGCTCTAGTGGGTGGCAATATAATCCTAGAAGGTGCTTACTTGAATGCACCAGGGGGACGGATTGAACTGGGTAGCATTACTGGAGTTGAGCAAGTCAATTTGAACCAAACGAACCAAGGCTGGACTCTCAACTATCAAAATGCTAAAACCTTCGGGAATATTCAACTGTCTAGAAGTTTTGTAGACATTACTATTGAGGAAGACAACAGCATTCAAAGTCAAAGAGAGAGTAGCGCAATTTTCGTCCGAGCTTCACAATTAGACCTAGAAAGAACCTCTATTGTAAGAGCCATTACCTTCACCGCCGCACCTAGTGGAAACGTAAGTCTTGATGTCCAACGATTAACCATGCAGGAGGGAGCACAAATAAGCACTAGGACCTTGGGCATGGGTTCGGGAGGAAACTTGACTGTAAATGCCTCAGAATCAGTGGAACTAACTGGGGAACTGATTGGCCTTGGTGCTAGCGGCTTGTATAGTGCAACCGACGGGTCAGGACAGGCAGGTTCCTTGACAATTACTACTCCTGTGTTGCTTGTTCGAGACGGAGCACAGGTAAATGCTAGCACACGTAGTAGTGGCAAGGGAGGAAATGTGAGTGTCACTGCTAACAAAGTACAACTAATTGGTCGCACAGCTAATGGTCGAAGTGCCAGCGGCTTGGCTAGTCTAACTGAAAGCCAAGGGGATGCGGGTTCGGTAACGATTAACACAGATGAATTGCTAATCAGGGATGGGGCAGCGATAAGTGCTGCCACATTGGGTGATGGCAAGGGAGGAAATTTAACTGTTACAGCTGACTCTGTTCAACTGCTTGGTCGCTCCATTAATGGTCAGGCTCCTAGCGGCTTGTCTGTACAAGCTCAAAACGCAGGGGATGCAGGTTCGGTAACGATTAACACAGGTAAATTACTAATCAGGGATGGGGCAGCGATAAGTGCTGCCACATTGGGTGATGGCAAGGGAGGAAATTTAACCGTTACAGCTGACTCTGTTCAACTGCTTGGTCGCTCTGTCGATGGTCAGTTTCCCAGCAGATTGAATGCTCAAACCAGAGGCGCAGGAACTGCAGGAAACGTCGAGATTGACACCCAGCAGTTGTTAGTTAGGGATGGGGCTGGAGTATTTGTGGAAAGTCTTGCCACAGGGAATGCAGGTAATTTAACTATCGATGCTGGTTTTATTCGTTTGGACAATAGCACTTTGACGGCTGACACCCGCAGTGCCAACACTGACTCCAATAGACCACAGGCAACTATTAACCTGCGTTCTCAAGATTTGGTGTTGTCTCGTAGCAGCAATATAACTACCAACGCCACTGGAAGCAATGTCATTGGCGGTAATATCAACATTGACACCGGCGTTTTGGTAGCCTCAGAAAATAGTGATATCCGTGCCAATTCTGATGACTTCCGTGGAGGTCGGGTCAGAATAGAAGCCTTGGGTATCTTTGGTACGCAGTTTAGGAACGTACCTACCCCAGAAAGTGACATCACCGCTACAGGGGTAAGTCCTGATTTAAGTGGTACTGTAGAACTCAACACACTCGATATTGACCCTAGCAGAGGATTAGTGGAACTGCCAGCAAACCTAGTTGACGCCTCGCAGCAAATCGCTCAGAGCTGTACTCCTAGGAGCGGGCAAACTAGTAGTTTTGTTGCCACAGGACGTGGCGGGTTGCCTCCTACGCCCTACCAACCCCTCAGTAGCAGCGACGATATTCTAGATGATGTGCGGCTCCCCAGTCAGGAGAATACGCTTGCGGCTGGTTCTACCGATTCAGCATCAATCGCGAGACCTCCCAATCGGATTGTGGAAGCCCAAGGCTGGGTGATTGACAAAAATGGGGAGATCTCGCTTGTTGCTCAAGTGCCTACCAGTGAATTTAAGAGACGATGTCTCCTCTCTAACAATTAGAGTTCTTTTCTCGAATATGCTCAATCGACATGATTTTCTAGGATTAGTCATAGTGGCTCGCTTCCTCCTGGCAAGAAGACTGAGTTAAGAATCTCCGATTGTAAGTTGTAGGGACATGCCAAGGGAAACTTGTCTACAGCTAAGCCAGTTTCGTCAACAGCGTCTTCTACAGCACGTTGGTAGCAAACATAGAACACATTCTCGTCTCTAATGTGTTTTGCCAACACAGGGTATTTCTCTATCAATCGCTTAATTTGCTTCCGGGCATCTTTAACGCTCACCTCCCAGCTGCTACCTCGATACTCAGGCTGGTACTGCCACTTGAGCAAGTGCATCAACAATCTGGTTAGCTGGCTCTCGATTGCGTCTCTCTCACGTCTACCCAAGTCTCGCACCTCTTCGATCAAATTCATCAAGTCCAGTTCGCCATATCTTTCTTGCTCCAGTAGTAGCGACTGCTCGTCAGACCAGGCCACAAAGTCCTTGTCATATAAGTTAGTCATGGTTCAATTTGTGGGGAGAAGTTCAAAGGACCACGTGAGCGCTAAAGCCCTTGACAAATCAAGGGTTCTAGTTAGCTAAAAAATGGGTCGCCCGGGATTCGAACCCGGAACTATTCGGTTAAAAGCCGAGTACTCTACCGTTGAGTTAGCGACCCAGTTGGATTGTGTTTGTAAGCAACGTTTACCAACATAACATAACTTCCTGAAAAGATTCAAGTGGTTTCACGAAAAAGTTGCCACCATTCGCACAAGAGCCTCATGACTGGCTCCTGGTTCCAGGTGAATTAGATCCTCACCAGTATTTAGAGCATTGCGAGCAGCAGTCCAAGGTTCGAGACAGTAGAAGTCTTTTCCCTTGACTGTCCAAAAAACTACCGTGGAATAGGTATCATCCCAGCTAAGTTGAAGCTGCAACGAGCGGGTAGAGTCGGTGGCAGTGGCCTCGCTTTTGCTCAACTGCCGAAACATTGCATCAATTTCATCCTGGCTGAAGTCAAAGTCCCCAGCAAAGGGGTAAGTTGTCTTAGTGCGCTGATCCTGAAATTGAGTAGCGGGAATCTCAAACTTCAACTGTGACTTGTCTGCTACTGCAAAGTAGGGATGTAGCCCTATAGAAAATGGCATCGGATCAGACGAGTAATTGGTACAGCGTTGCCGAATATTTAAGCTGTTACCTAGCAGCTGGTAAGTGAAAGCAAGTTGGAAGTCAAAGGGGTAAACGGTGCGTGTCTGCTCGTTGCTGTTAAGAGTGAGAGTGATGCTGGCCAGGTCTTCAGTAACAGATGTGACTTCCCAAGGCAGTTCACGGGCAAAGCCGTGTTGTTTAAGTGTGTACTGCTGATCTTTGTAAGTGTAAGTGTTGTCAGGTAAATTGCCGCAAATTGGGAACAAAATGGGAATTCCACCGCGCACTGTTAAATCCGGGTGAGTTAAACGCTCAGCATCTAGATAGAAAAGTTCTTCACCCTGAACACGCCAACTGGTGGCGATACCGCCTCGTTCTGGTATCACCTCCAGCTGGGACTGAGCAGAGGAGTCAGATAGAACGTAGGTTTTGTATTGCTGCTGTAGTGAGTAGACGCGGAACCGCTTGTCTTCAGACATGGCAAATACAGTTATTTTTGTTAATGTTTACTATTCTTCCGCAAATATGAAACGATACAGCTCCCTGGGATCAGGCTCAGGGCTACTCTCAGCGAACTTAACCGCCTCATCTATAACCTGCTGAATTTTCCGATCAATCGCTTTAAGTTCTTCTGCTGATGCCAAATTTTGCTCGGTGAGATGAGCCGCAAACTTCTTAATCGGATCGCGGGCAAACCAGAATTCTTTCTCAGGCTTAGAGCGCATTTCGTCTGGGTCAGCTAAAGAGTGGCCCCGGAAACGGTAGGTGAGGGCTTCAATCAAAGTTGGCCCTTCACCGGCTCGCGCCCTTGCCACCGCTTCTTGAGCTACTGCTCTTACCGCCATCAAGTCCATGCCGTCTACTTCCACGCCTGCCATGCCAAACACACTAGCTTTCTTGTAAATCTCCGGTTGGGAAGTTGCCCGTTCATGAGACATCCCAATCGCCCATTTATTGTTTTCCACTACATAGAGGATTGGCAGTTTCCAGAGAGCAGCCATGTTTAGGCATTCAAAAAACTGACCATTGTTGGCAGCGCCGTCGCCAAAAAAGCAAGCCGTCACCTGGTCGGCGCTTTCGTCTCCCAATGCTTCTCGTCGGTATTTGCTTTGAAAAGCAGCACCAGTCGCAACAGGAATGCCTTCAGCCACAAAAGCATAACCTCCCAGCAAGCGATGTTCACTGGAGAACATATGCATAGAACCGCCACGACCTTTACTGCAGCCAGTCGCTTTACCAAATAGCTCTGCCATCACTTCCTTTGCAGGCACTCCAGCACTTAGAGCATGGACATGGTCGCGGTAGGTGCTGCATACACAATCCTCGCCCGGTCGCATCGCTTGAATGACACCGGTTGAAACGGCCTCTTGACCGTTGTACAGGTGGACAAACCCAAACATTTTGCCCCTATAGTACATTTCTGCGCACTTGTCTTCAAATGAGCGACCTAAGACCATATCTTCGTATAGCCATAAGCCTTCTTCTTTAGTAATCTGTGCTGAAGCGGCGTCAAAGACGGGTAATGTTCGTTCTTGCACCATTATGTTTATCGCATCCTTGTAACAATACTTAAAGTTACCTTTTAAGATAACCTGTCTTCCACCTGGAAAACTGGTTTATTGAAAAAGGGGCGCTGGGTGAGAAAGTTAGTCAAAAGTTACCATAATGACACAATTTTACTGGCCTAAAAAACGCTACTCTAGGTTAGTTTTGTTGCTCGCAGTACAGGGGAAGTAGACTGTGCGAATTCCGCTCGATTACTACCGAATTCTAGGGCTGCCGATTCAGGCTAGTGTTGAACAGTTGCAGCAGGCTTATCGCGATAGCACTCTGCAACTGCCACGACGGGAGTATTCTGGATCTGCGATCGCGGCTCGAAAACAGCTTCTAGAAGAAGCTTACGCTGTTTTATCTGACCCAGAACAACGCACTCGCTATGATGCCAGTTATTTTGCCCGTGCCTATCAGCGCCAAGATCAGAAATCATTAGATTCTATCGAAGAATCTGCACCTATCCCAGCTGAATCAGAACTTAACACTCCAAGTATCGAAATTTCTGACGATCTGTTTGTCGGAGCCTTGTTGATTTTACAAGAGCTAGGAGAATATGAACTTGTATTAAATTTAGGCTGTCCATACCTTAGCACTAGCAGAAGTACTCTAGAGATTGGGCAAAGGAGTGAACCCAACCAAGCCCTGTCGGATATTGTTTTAACTGTCACCCTTGCATATCTAGAACTAGGCCGAGAGCAATGGCAGCAGGGCCAATACAAAAATGCAGCTACTTCCCTGAAAAACGCTCAGGCACTACTACTGCACGAAAGGCTATTTCCCAGTATCGACAGTGAAATTCAGGCCGATCTTAACAAATTGCGCCCCTACCTTATTCTTGAACTATTAGCGCGAGCTGACGACAACGTTGCCCAACGAAGTCAAGGGTTGAAGTTGTTGCAAGATATTTTGCAACAACGAGGTGGCATTGATGGCACTAGCGACGACGGCTCCGGTCTCAGCCTTGATGACTTTCTCCTATTTATTCAGCAACTACGTAGCTACCTAACAGCCGCAGAGCAGCAAAGTTTGTTTGAAGCAGAGAGTCAACGTCCATCAGCTGTTGCCACTTATCTCCTAGTTTATGCTCTCATAGCAAGGGGATTTGCTCAAAGTCAACCTGCCCTGATCCGACAAGCAAAGTTGCTGCTAACACGTTTAGGCAAGCGCCAAGATTTATATCTGGAACAGGCAGTATGCTCGCTTTTACTAGGGCAGACAGAAGCAGCTAGTCATGCCTTAGAACACAGTCACGAGTATGAAACCCTAGCATTTATTCGAGAAAATTCTCAAGGGGCTCCAGACCTGTTACCGGGGCTGTGTCTTTATAGCGAACGCTGGTTGCAAACCGAAGTTTTTCCTCACTTTCAAGATCTGGTCCAACAGCAGGCTTCACTTAAGGACTATTTCGCAGATGAACAGGTTCAAGCTTATTTAGAAACACTGCCAATGGAGGTAGAGGCAAACAATCAGATGGTGGCATCAGTATCTCAATTTGATACCAATGTAGTTGAACAGCCTGCGCGAAGTGCAGCGCGGAGTCTGCATCCTAGCTACAGCACTGCTGATGTTGTCAAAAGTACCACTTCATCAGCGGTTGCCACAAGAACCGTGACTGCAACAGATAATGGCACAATATTACCTGCGGCAGAGCGGCTACAGGTGAGAGCGACTGCGAAGCAAAACCAGAATGCTCCCAATACTACTGCCTTAGCCCAAGTGCAATTACAGCCACGCTCAAGAAGACGTACAGGAAGTTGGGTCTCCAGATGGTTGGGCGGTAATAAGACTCGTGAAAGACAGAAAACGCGGTTGGTTTTGCCCGTGGCTGGTGGTCTACTAAGTATGGTCATTTTGGTTTTTGTGGCAAGTCAAACCTACGGTTGGTTCAAGCAAACTTTTTTAAGACCATCTCTGCCAGAACAGCCAACAAAGGTGGTACAACCCCCACCACCTATCCCTGACACGAGTAGCAAACCGCAAATAGCAGAAACCTTGCTGACACCGGAAGCAGCTGAGCAAGTGATTAGGAGTTGGTTTTCTGCGAAAGCGGCAGCTTTTGGTTCAAATCACGCCATTGATAGATTAAACCAGATATTGGTTGACCCTGCCTTATCTCAGTGGCAGCAGTTGGTTCAGAAGGACAAGGTAAGTAACCGATACCGGCAGTTCAAGCACAGCCTAAAGCTAAACTCTGCGCAAACGAGTCAAGCCACTCCAGATCAGGCTCAAGTAGAAGCCACTGTAAATGAAGTAGCACAGATTTATGAAGACAATCAGATAAACCGAAATTTGTCTTATGGTGACAACTTGCGAATCCGATATGATTTGGTTCGCCAAAACGGTGAATGGCGCATTCGAGATATGACGCTTCTCAAATAATCCCCTTGTTAACAGCTTTCAGATTATTTGTCAGCATAAATTGATATATAAGTTGAAATCAGCACAGTTAAGCTGTTTTTGAGTTCATAACAGCCCAAAATGTCATAAAACCATAACTTAACGATCCCCAAACAACTGATAAATTCGTAGAATTAGCAAAAATAGGTCTATAACCCCCTTGATACACCCAAAGATTTAGTGCTTAATATTTATTAACAAGGTGATCCCCGCGATCCCCAGGCAATACTGAACGAAGCCTTTGCCCAGAAGAAAGTGTTTACCGTTCAAACTACCGGAGGCCACATTCATGGCAAAAGAACGCCCACCGCTAGAAGAGATGACATTGCGGCAACTACGCAAAGTTGCTAGTGAATACGCCATTTCTCGCTATAGCCGAATGCGTAAATCGCAACTGCTGGCGTCGATTCAAGAAGTCCAGCGCACCAAAATTTCTTTTAGTTCATCTCGTACACTGGAGGCACAAGAAGCCGTGGAAGCAACAAAATTCGAACTAGGTCAGGAAGACCGCACTGGTGGCTCCCTATCTGATGTCGATGAGGGTCTGGCTGAGCTGCCAGCTGGCTATGGTGAAAGTCGCATTGTTCTTATGCCGCGTGATCCTCAATGGGCTTACACTTATTGGGATGTTTCCAACGATCATAAAGAAGAGCTGCGCAGCCTTGGAGGACAACAGCTGGCGCTACGGATTTATGATGTTACTGATATCAATTTAGATTACCAGAGCCCTCATAGCATTCAGGAATACCCTTGCGATGAGCTGGCACAAGAATGGTATCTGCCCATCCCAGTCAGCGATCGCGAATATGTTGTTGACGTCGGCTACCGCTGTAATGATGGTCGGTGGCTCGTCTTGGCTCGTTCTGCCCCAGTGCAAGTTCCCCCTGTATATCCCAGTGACTGGATTGAAGACACATTCATCACTGTCAACTTTGATGAAGACTTACAGGGCAAGACCTTAGTCGAACTGGTTCCGCCTACTAAGCGGACTGCAACTACAGCCGCAGCCACTACTGTTACTACTGCTAGTACCTACAGTAGCAACCCGATCTACGACGAGATTTTTGGCATGGCTCAGGGTGCGGAGGCTCAAAGAGTTGCTGGGTCTCTATTTGGTTCGATGCAACACGTGGCTGGTTCTATCCAGCAAGGAGCAATACACGAACAAACAATCAGCTCTTACGTATTCCCATCTGGGGTAGGTATGTGGGCGGTGCCAACCGTGTCTGGTTTGACGATGTCTGGTGTAGGCATGTCGGGTGCTGGCTTCTCTGGTGCTATACCAACCAAGCCTCGTCAGTTTTGGTTGATTGCCGATGCTGAGCTGATTGTTTATGGTGCTACGGAGCCGAATGCAAGTGTCACTATTGGTGGACGTCCAATTAAGCTGAATCCGGATGGCACTTTCCGCTTTCAAATGTCCTTCCAGGATGGCTTAGTTGACTACCCAATTATGGCTGTGGCAGCTGATGGTGAGCAAACCCGCTCGATTCATATGAAGTTCAACCGTGAGACTCCGTCACGGAACACCAACACGAAAGAAGAAGCCGTTCAAGAATGGCTAGTTTAACACACACCCCACACCCTTCTTAGAGAATATATCCCCCGGCAGTTGTTGGGGGCTTTTTTTTTTAGCAACATGGGAATATGAAACCAGAAGAAATAGCTAGCACACTGACAGATTTTTTTGACACAACAGCTGTTCAGGAAATCGCACCTGGTTCGTGGCAGGTAGAAACCCCAGATTTCCGACTGTTGGTACTCCTTTCAGATGATCAATCTTGGCTGCGAGTCATACTACCCATTGTTTCTGCCCAGGCAGCTCAACCATTTACCCAACAGTTGCTGGAAGCGAACTTTGATGATACTCAGGAGGTTCGCTATGCCCTACATCAGGATGTAGTGTGGGGTGTATTTCAGCATAATCGGGAGAGTTTGGTGCTTGGGGATTTTTCAGACGCGATCGCGCGACTCATATCTTTGAAACAGTTGGGTATATCAGAATTGTTCAACCAGCTAGTTGAGAGTCGCATTCGTCAAATCATCCAAGCGGCAAAACAGCAGGGACAATCACTTGAAGCAACGCTGCAAAACTTGGATCGATTCTACGAGGAAGGAATATTAGGGGACATGGAGCAGGGGGCAGAGTCACGCGAACAGGTGCTGGCGGCATGGCGGCGTCAGCTGGAACGTTTCTGGCCGCAAATAGAGCCATGATTATATGGATATCATTCAAGTCCTAAAACAAGACTACCAAAAATTCCCAGTTGACCAAACTTATAGCATTTACGCGGAAGATGTCTACTTCCAAGATCCGCTCAACCGATTTCATGGCGTTGAGCGGTACAAAAAAATGATTGCCTTCATACATGGCTGGTTCATCGCCCCTAAACTTGACCTCTACAAAATTTACCAAATAGGAGACATCATCAAAACCGAGTGGACTTTGAGCTGGAATACTCCCCTGCCATGGAAGCCCCGCATCGCTATCCCTGGCTGGAGTGAGTTACGGCTTAACGCAGAGGGCTTTATTGTTTCCCATATTGATTACTGGAACTGTTCTCGCCTGGATGTGCTGAAGCAGCACCTATTCCCTTTCAAAAGTCGATAGAGTAAAAGAATATGAACACTTCGGTAGATGAAACCCTCTATGCGCGTAATACTTATGACAGGGAAAGGCGGAGTTGGCAAAACCTCCGTTGCTGCTGCTACCGGACTGCGTTGTGCAGAACTGGGCTATCGAACACTCGTCCTTAGTACTGATCCTGCTCACTCCTTGGCAGATAGTTTTGACTTAGAGCTAGGTCATGAACCTCAACTGGTTCGCCCGAATCTCTGGGGTGCAGAACTGGACGCGCTTATGGAATTGGAAGGAAATTGGGGAGCAGTAAAGCGCTACATCACCCAAGTTCTACAGGCACGGGGTATGGAGGGAGTTCAGGCTGAAGAATTGGCGATTCTACCAGGCATGGATGAAATTTTTGGCTTGGTACGTATGAAACGCCACTACGATGAAGGGGAGTTTGATGTACTGATTATTGATTCAGCCCCCACTGGTACTGCTCTACGGCTACTCAGCTTGCCAGAAATTGGTGGCTGGTATATGCGGCGGTTCTACAAGCCGCTGCAAGGCATATCTGTCGCCCTCAGACCACTTGTTGAGCCTTTCTTTAAGCCTATAGTTGGTTTTTCTTTACCAGATAAAGAGGTAATGGATGCTCCCTACGAATTCTACGAGCAAATTGAGGCTTTAGAAAAAGTATTAACTGACAATACTCAGACTTCGGTGCGTCTGGTTACTAATCCGGAAAAGATGGTAATTAAAGAGTCTCTCCGCGCCCACGCTTATTTGAGTTTGTATAACGTAGCAACTGATATGGTAGTTGCAAATCGGATTATTCCTGATCAGGTAACTGACCCCTTCTTTCAACGTTGGAAGGAAAATCAGCAGCAGTATAGACAAGAAATTCATGATAACTTCCATCCTCTGCCTGTTAAGGAAGTTCCTCTTTACTCTGAAGAAATGTGTGGCTTAGCAGCTTTAGACCGGTTGAAAGAAACTCTATATAAAGACGAAGATCCAACCCAAGTTTATTATAAAGAGACAACTCTCAGAGTTGTACAAGATCAAAATCAGTACAGCTTGGAACTCTACTTGCCTGGAATTGCCAAGGACCACATTCAACTCAGTAAAACTGGCGATGAATTAACTATCACAATTGGTAATCATCGTCGTAACTTGGTATTGCCGCAAGCTTTGGCAGCGTTACAACCATCTGGGGCAAAAATGGATGAAGACTATCTAAAAATTCGCTTTGCTAATGGTTGATATGGCGCAAGCAGCTAGAAAACTGACGTTTGAAGAATATTTAGCTCTAGACGACTTGCCAGGAAGACGGTGTACCAGGAGCAAGGCATTCCAGAATACTGGCTGATTGATCCCGAACAGCAAACGGTTGTTGTTTTGGAACTGAGAGCAGGGAAGTATGCTGAAGTTGGCACGTTTCGCGGAAATTACCAAATTGTCTCTCCTCAATTTCCAAGCCTGTCACTAACGGCTGAACAGATTTTTGCCCAATAACATTAGCAAAAGTAATCATTATGACCCAACTCAACCGAACAGCGGTTCATCCAAACCGGGTTAAGTTGGGAGAATTTCAAGGAGATTCAGAAGGGTTTTGCCAATTCTCCTGGTGTCAGACTGTTTTACCACCGAGGGGAAATAGAAATTTTGTCCACTTCGTTGGAACACGAAATTGTCAAGGGCAATATTGGTTTCTTGATTGAGGTTTACATGCTCAACTTGCGACTAGAATTCGTGGCTACTGGCTCTTTCTCACAAGAGAAGGAAGATGAGGTATCTGCTCAAGAGTCACGAATCCTACTGTTTTGGTGAGAAAAAGCCGCGCTCAGACTTGGCAATCGAGGTTGTTATCACCAGTGGTGGGCTAAATAAACTGAAACGGTATAAAGCTTTAGGTGTTCAGGAAGTTTGGTTTTGGGAGGATGGTGTAATCACGATGCACTACCTAGATGGTGAATATAAAGAGGTTCAGCGCAGCCAATTTCTACCCAATTTTGACACAAAGCAGTTAGCTCGGTGTGCGGCGATTTCCTCCAGGTCGCAGGCAGTTAAAGAGTTCAAGCAAGGTACGCGATGTCCCGCTTAAATTGGTAGCCGGTTCCAAAGATGATAATATGAGGCCAGTAGAGATATTTGAGGCTCCATGAATCGACTGAGCAAAGATGACCTAGCCCAAATGAACCGGGACTACTTCCAATCCCTTAGCAAGGAGAAGTTAGCGGAAGTGGCGGGGAATTTATATGCCTTTGCAGTCGATCAGTTTGAGAGATTAAAATAGAACTCCATCAACAATTCCCAACCTCTATCATCTTCAAGTTGTTGCTTGAGAGGTGGGGAATGAAAAGTTACAACCAATGAATCACTAGATAATCAAGATGTGAGGAATCTATGCTTCATAAGCCTTATGATCGTCGTCGCTTTCTTCAAACTGCCGCCCTATTTTCTACTGGTTTAATTACCTCACTAGCCCATGGTCGTCTGACTCGTGCTAATGCTCAAACTGTAAAAGATGAACCTGTAAAAGCTCTGATTATTGGCAGTGGATTTGGTGGGGCTGTTGCAGCTCTACGTTTGGGGAAAGCAGGTATCAATACAGTCCTATTAGAGCGCGGTCTTCGTTGGGGTATTACACCTGAGCAAAATACTTTTGCTAGTTTGCGAAAGCCTGATGGTCGAGCTGCTTGGCTTAGTCCAACAACTTACAGCGGGGTTCCTATAGATGTATATACAGGAGTTTTAGAGCTACTACCTGAAGATGGAATTAACGTTCTGTGTGGGGCTGGGGTCGGGGGTGGGTCATTAGTTTATAACGCTGTTACTTACCAACCGATTCGGGAAATATTTTATCAAGTTTTCCCGACTTCAATAGACTATGAAGAATTAGATAAAATCTACTACCCTCGCGTGCTTTCCATCTTGAAACCAGGGCTAATTCCCCCGGACATTTTAGCTACTCCTTACTACGACCGGACGAGGTTATTCCTCGAACAAGCAACTCGTGCAGGACTTCCCAACCGATTATATGATATCAATGTAAATTGGGATATAGTTCGTGAAGAAATAAACGGAACCAAGATGCCTTCTACTATTGTTGGCGAGCATTGGTTTGGGATCAATAGCGGAGCTAAGAATAGCTTAGATCGCAATTACTTAGCCCAAGCAGAATCAACGGGATTTGTAGAAATTCTGCCTTTACATCAAGCAACGACAATTACTGAAGTACCTGGATATGGTTACCGGGTTTCATGTGTTCAAATCGACCAAACAGGACAAGTTGTTGTAGAAAAATCTTTTACCTGTCGCTATTTGTTTTTGGCAGCAGGCTCTATGGGAACTTCTAAACTTTTGGTCAAGGCTAAAGCAACAGGCACATTACCCAAGTTAAACGATTATATCGGAGAATATTGGGGATCTAATGGAGACAGCACTGGTTTTCGTTCGAATTTACCACCTGTATCCGGTAAAGGGGGACCTGCATGCGCGGTTCTTGAACACTTAGACAACCCTCTGGGTCCAGTAGTTCTTGAGGATATTCCAGATCCGAGTGCTGTTGACGGAACATTACAGCTTATTGGTATGAGTATCCCCAAACAAAGGGGAACATTCAAATATGATGCATCTACAGATTCTGTCAAGTTAACCTGGTCGCAAAACCCTGAATCCCTCGATGCAACAAAGCTCACCTACAGAATCCTTGAGAAAAGAAACACTACCGTGAGCTTCAAGCCGAAGACAGAATTGATGCCAGGTAGCCACTGGGTGAAGAACCGATCTACGTCGTTTCAAATTGACTTTATTACTGCCCATCCGCTGGGAGGAGCAGTACTAGGGAAAGCTTGTGATGAATACGGGCGGGTATTTGGTTATCAAGGGCTTTATGTCGTCGATGGTGCGCTTATTCCTGGCTCTACAGCATGTAAAGGAAGAATTTCTACAAATCCCGTTAATTCTGCTTGGGCTAAGTAATTACGATCTAGGCTATTCTTAGCTCCACTATTGATGCCAAACCAATGCTCACCAATAATAGTAGAAGGCACCTTAGTTCCGTTTATTTCTTCTCGAACTATATCCCAATTTACATTAATATTATATAACCGATTCGGGAACTATTTCATAAGGTTTTTCCTCTTTCAATAGACTATGAAGAATTAGATAAAGTCTACTACCCCCGCGTGCGTTCCATTTTGAAGCC